>Ga0075017_100002116_pt1 | contig 12396 bp, 10 predicted proteins | sample AleBraG_ABR_2012_FD_71475 | JGI IMG/M metagenome (GOLD analysis project Ga0075017, IMG submission 71475) | Freshwater sediment microbial communities in response to fracking from Pennsylvania, USA - Alex Branch Run_MetaG_ABR_2012 | ecosystem: Environmental > Aquatic > Freshwater > Creek >...
CTGCGTCACGGCATCCGCGTGTCTGGCACCCGACGAGCTGGTGGAGCCGGTCGGCGAGCCGGCGTTCGAGTGCGGGGTCGACACGGCCGGCGAGGTTGTCGATCTCGTCCGGGTCCACGGTGAGGTCGTAGAGCTCGCGGTCGCCGGCCGGGTATTCGACGTAGAGATACCGCTTCGTGCGGAGGGCGTCGTAGTCCGGGATCTCCGCGTGGCGGGCGAGGAACTGCGAGTCACGGACTTCCCGATGCGGTGCCTTGTGGGACGAACGGGCGCCGGGCTCGGAGCCGGGACCTGGTCCGGGTCGTCGGGTTCGAGCGGCAACTGCGCCTTCGGGCGGCTGCGTGCGGGCTGCGCGACGCCGGTTTCCACGCGGTGTTCCACGAGGAAGGAATGGCGCCAACGGTCCGGAGTGGTGCCGTGGAGAAGCGCGAGCAGCGACCGTCCGTCGGTGCTGGGAGCGGGTTCCGTGCCCGCGATCGCTTCGAACGTGGGGGCGAGGTCGACGTTGCCGGCGAGTTGCGCAACGTGTGACCCGGCTGCGATGTCCGGCCCGCGTACGAGCAACGGCACGTGGATGTCGGTTTCGTAGGCGGTCTGCTTCCCGGCGGGGAGTCGGTGTTGACCGAGGTGGAAGCCGTTGTCCGATGCGAAGAAGATGTACGTGTTGTCGAGCTGGCCGGTGTGGCGCAACGTGTCGACGAGTCGGGCGACACTCCGGTCGACTGCCTGGAGTGAACGGATCCGCAATCGGTAGAGCCGATCGATGGCAGCAGTCTCGCTGGTGGTGAACTGCGGGAGGTCGCGAACGAACGGCGGTGACCTGGTGACGTCTGCTTGATCGAAGCTCGCGGTCCGAGGTGCTCGCGCGGTGGGGAAGCGCGTGAGGTCGGCGGGCGCGGGCGTTGCCGGCTGATGCGGTGCATAGACGGCGAGATAGGCGAAGAACGGATCGTCGCTTCCCGCCGACTCGCGGATGAATCGATCGGTGATGCCGGTGTAGACGTCGGTTCCGTAGTCGCTCGGGCGATGGGCGTGGGATTCGCGCTGTCCGTCATGGTTGAGGACGTAGCCGCACTCGGCGGACGGGTTGCCCGAGATCGCGCTGGCCCAATGCGACCACCCCGGCGGGATGTACTCGTCGGATGTGCCGTTGGGATAGCCGTTGAGGTACTTGCCCGCCAACAGGGTGCGATACCCCGCGTCGCGCAGCCGAGTCGCAACGGTGTCGGTCTCCAACCCGTGCGCGAGCGCCGCTTCGAATCCGCCGTTGTCTCCTCCGTTGCTCCACACTCCGGTGTTGTGAGCGAACTGGCCCCGAAGCGTCGTTGCGCGCGAGGGGCAGCACAGCGAGTTGCTCACGAGGTAGTCATCGAAGGTCGCGCCGTTTCGGCCGCTCAGACGACGCACGTTCGGCATGTACGTCAACGCGTCGGCGTCCAAGTCGTCGGTCAGCACGAACAGGATGTTCGGCCTGCCTCGCACCGCAGCCCTGGGCACATCACTGTGGTGCACTCTGGCTGCGGCGTGCGCCGCTGCAGGTGCGATCAAGGCCACGAATCCGATGCAGAGAACCAGAACGAGGACGCGGGCTCGCTCGAGATGGCTGCGTGACACCCGGGGGTTGTCGACGCTCGAGTGCTGAGGGACGGTCAGGACAACTCGGGCTCGGAGAACGAGAGCGTATCAACCCCGGTGCGGTTCGGGAGCGGAACCCGATGGGAGTCTCCCGGATCGTTCCTAGCCCGACAGCGCCGTCAGCCAGGGGTCGCGCCAGCGACCGTGACCGGCCACGAGCCTCGACGCCTCCTCGGGACCCCAGGTGCCGGGCGCGTACGCGTGCACCGGCGGGGGTGCGTCGAGCAGCGGCTGCACGATGCGCCACTGCTCCTCCACGGTGTCCTGGCGGGTGAAGCGCACGGTCTCCCCGACCATCGCCGCATGCAGGAGCACCTCGTACGGCGTGGCGCCCTCGCCACCCTCCTCGGCGAACTCCATGTCGAGCGTGATCGAACGCGCGGTGCGCGTGGTCGCGTGCTTGGCGTCGAGCTCGATCCGCACGCCGGTCGCGGGGTCGAGCCGGACCACGAGCTGATCGGGTTGGGACTTCGCGTCGCGCAGCCCGAACCCGAGCTGCGGCGGCGACTTGAACACGAGCCGCACCTCGGTCTGGGTGACCGGGAGGCATTTGCCCGTGCGGATGAAGAACGGCACGCCGGCCCACCGCCAGTTCTCGATCTCCAGTCGCAGCGCAACCGAGGTCTCGGTGGTGGAGTCGGGGGCGACACCGTTGATCGAGCGGTAGCCGTCGTACTGGCCGCGCACGTAGTGCGCGGGGTCGGCGGCGGCGATCGCGCGGAACAACGAGGTCTGCGCGTCCTTGAGGGTCTGCGGGTCGCCGCGCACCGGCGCTTCCATCGCGGTGGCGGCGAGCAGCTGCAGGAGATGGTTGACGACCACGTCGCGCAGCGCGCCGACGGGATCGTAGAAGTGGCCGCGGTCCTCCACGCCGAAGCTCTCCGCCATGGTGATCTGCACGCTCTCGACGTAGTTCCGGTTCCACACCGGCTCGAGCATCGTGTTGGCGAAGCGGAGGTACAGGAGCTCCTCGAGGCCCATCTTGCCGAGGTAGTGGTCGATGCGCAGCAGCTGCGCCTCGTCGATGTACTTGTGGAGCTCCGCGGCGAGGGCCTCCGCCGACGCGAGGTCGTGACCGAAGGGCTTCTCGACGACGACGTGCGCGTTGGTGGTGAGCCCCGCCTCGGCGAGTCCCTTCACCACGGTGCCGAAGAGGAACGGTGGGATCTCCAGGTAGAACACCGGGTGCTGCTTGCCCTTGATCGCGTCGCCGACACGACGGAACGTGGCCGCGTCGCCGAAGTCGCCGGCGACGTAGCCGAACCGCTTCGCCAGGCGCGCGAACGTGTCCTCGTCGAACTGCTCGCCCGTGCCGATGATCGACTCGCGCGCGCGTTCCACGAGTTGGTCGACGGTCCAGTCGTCGACCGCGACTCCCACGATCGGGCAGTCGAGCAGCCCGCGCCGTTCGAGCCGGTACAGGGAGCGGAAGGTCATCACCTTCGCCAGATCGCCGGTGATCCCGAAGATCACGAAGACATCGCAGCTCGACTGGTCGGTCATCTCGTTCCCTCTCGTGGAGGTCGTGTCAGCGGGGGATGGCGCGCCCGGCGAGCGTCATCAGCCGCTCGGTACCGGTGGCGTCGGACGGGGCGGAGGTCACGGGCTGGATGAGCCCCTTGGCCCGGGCGGCATCCGAGCAGGTCGCCTGCACCACCGTGGTGATCGCCGGGATCCGGTCGGGCGCGAAGTCCACTGGGCGCCCGACGCTCGCGGTGATGTCCCACGCGTGCGCCAATGCGTCGATGGTCGGGAAGTCGACCACGACCGACCCCGGGAGCTCACCCAACGGGGTCGCGAGCGTCTGCTCCAACACACCGTCGGTCTGCCAGATTGCGAGTGCGCGCGCCGTGACGTCGACCGCGTGCGCCGCGAGATCGCCCTCGTAGGCGATCGCCGCCATGGCGTCGTGGTGCGACACGATCTCCGAGCCGGTCACGAGACCCGCCCAGAACAGCTGGTTGTCCAGCGCGTGGGCCGCCAGCCGACGGACCGTCCACGGGGCACAGTTGCTGATGACGTCCATCTCGGCGGCGACGAGCCCGACGATCGCGCGGCGCAACTCGTCGAGCGAGTACTCGAGGGTCGTCAGCTCGCTCGTCGTCAGCTCGCCCATGGTCCGTCCTCCGCCGCCAAGACTCCGATCCGGGGACAGTACTCCGGTCGTGCCGACGACGGATCCGCCGTGTGTGCGCCCTCGAGCGATCCAGCACTCATCGCGAAAGCGTCGGGTCGCGGTCCTGCAACTTCGCAGCGACGCGCACATCACCGCCGATGGCGTGTTCGGCAACAGTCCGGAATCGTCACGAGTCGTCGCCCCGGGATCCGCGGGTGCTCGACGCTCGCCAAGGGAGGCTAGGGGTGATGTGGTGCCCGTCGGGGCTGGCACATCGCCAGGTAGTTGACGAGGACGCGGGTGACCGGTCCGGGCGGGGTGAACTTCATCCCCATCTCCGACACGTGCGGCGGGTACTCGGCTACGGACTGCGAAACGATGCTCATGATTCGTCCCTCCTGGTTCGGGACTGTGCTGCGCAAAACGCGCTCCCACGATTGAACCGCGTTCCTGCGCCATCGGGTGGCGGCAGCGTCGTTTTCTACGGATCCTTGACGCGGAACCCGGGATCTCTACGCGATCTCTACGCGGCCTCTACGCGATGCTCGACGCGGTGCTCGACGCGGTGCTCTACGCGGTGCATGCGCCACGGCGCCGGGGTCGAGACCGTCGTGGACGCCACCGATAGAGTTGCGCCGACCGCACACAGCCATGGGGGGACCACGGGTGGGCTACGAATCGCTCGAGAGCGTCGTCGCGCTCAAGGACCTGCACGCCGCGATCGGCCAGCAGCTCGAAGTGGTGCTCGAGGACGCCCGAACGCCGGAGGAGGCGTCGCAGGGCGCGATGTTCCTCCTGCGGGTCCTGTCGATGTCGACGGAGGTGGTCGCCGACAGCAACCCGCGCGCCCCGCACTGGGCGCGAATGGACACGCCGGGGCGCAAGGTCGGGGGTGACAACCCCGACGCCGAGTACGACTCCGTGCGTCTCGACGGTCGGTACCGGTACCGCATCAGCGGCAACGCAGGCAGCGTTGCCCACTTCAGCATGACGTTCAACGGCGGCGGCTCCGGTCGGCGCAGCACGTTCGACTACCGCAACGAGCGCACGATGGGACTCGACGAGCGCGGCGACTACACGCTGATCCTCTCCGCGACCGAGCCCACCGAGGCGGGTACGTGGATCCAGACGCCCGAGGGGATCTACTCGATCCTCGTGCGACAGTTCATCGGCGACCGCGAGCGTGAGACGCTCGCGACGTACGACATCGAGGTGCTCGACCCCCACGCCGAGGCCCTCGCTCGCCAGCCGTACACCGACGACGAGATCGCCGAGCGGATCCGCGCCGCCACGAGCGGGTTCCAGATCATGACCGCGCTGCACCGCCTGGTGTACCCGGAGCTGTTCGACGATCCGCACAGGTTCGTGTCGAACAACTCCGACGGGTTCGGCGCCGACATCAGCGGCACCGACAACCTCTACATGTTCGCCACCTACGACCTCGCCGACGACGAGGCGTTGGTCATCGATCTGCAGCCCCTCGAGGTGAGCTACTGGAACATCGTCGTGATGACGCGGTTCCACGAGACGGTCGACTACCTCACGCGGCGCATGAGCCGGACGATGGCGAACGTCGTGCCCGAGGCCGACGGCACGATCCGCCTCGTGCTGACGCATGGCCGTGACGTGCATCCCAACTGGCTCGACACCGCGGGCCATCGACACGGCGTCCTGCTCCTCCGGTGGGTGGGGCCACGCGATGCGGTCACCGACATGCCGACGACCCGGGTGGTCGAGGTCGCAGAGTTGGTGACGGAGCCGGGCGCGGTGGGGGAGGCGTGAGCGCCGCGCTGCACGAACGACCCGAGTGGGTTGCGCGCCTGATCGCGTGTGGCGACGCTGCGGGCGGGCCCGAACGGCTCGTACCGTTCGCCGTCGACGAGATGTGTGAGTCGGCGATCGCGTCAACCGGCCTGGACGACTTCGGCGACGACCTCGATCGTGGCCTCGGCGGGGACTGGTTGGCTCGGCTGCGCAGCCTCACGGCCGCGATGGACGACACCGCGCACATGCATGCGCCCGGCCGGTTCCTCTCCAGGACCGAGTTCCTCCGTTGCCTGCGCACACGCCTCTGGCTCGTCGAGGACGCGCGTCGCCGCCCCGGCATCGTCGACGAAGTGATCACCGCGCCGCTCGTCGTGACCGGTCCCGCGCGTTCGGGCACCACCTTGCTCCTCGAACTGCTCGACCTCGACCCATCGCTCCGCGGCGCGCGCGGGTGGGAGATCGCCCACCCCGGTCCGGCGTCGGCGCGCGACGAGGTGGAGGCGCTGCGGCTGGCCGAGACGGAGTACGAGCTCTGGGTCGACCTCCACCCCGGGTTCGCCACGGTGCACGACATGCGCGCCGCGTACCCCCAAGAGTGCATCCACCTGCAGATGCCGTCGTTCGGCGGCGCGTACTGGCCGATGGTCGCCGACATCCCGGGGTGGACGCCCGACGTGGTCGCCGCGACGCAGTTCCACCAGCGGGTGCTGCAGTCGTTGCAGCACGACACCGACGACCGCACGTGGGTGCTCAAGACCCCCGTGTACCTCCCGCTGCTCGCACTCGTGTTCGCGTTCTATCCCGACGCGTGGGTCGTGCACACGCACCGCGACCCGGCGAAGACGGCGACGTCGAGCGCGAGCACGCTCGCGAACGTCCGCTGGATCCGCAGCGACCATGTCGAGCCGCAGAACATCGCGGGCGACGACGGCATGGGCACGTTGCTGCTGAACCTCATGGAACAGCGCAGGAACGGCGAACTGCCGGATCGGATCGTCGACGTGCACTTCGCCGACCTGATGGACGATCCCGTGGACACCGTCGCCCGCGCCTACGGGACGATGGGCCGCGAGCTCACCGGCGCGCACGCCGACGCCATCGGCCGTTACGTGGCGAACCGGCCGAAGGGGGCGTTGGGCCAGCACGCCTACTCGGCCGACCAGTACGGCATCGACGTGGCCGCGGTGCGCGAGCGCATGCTGCGCTACACCGACTACTACGGCGTGAGGCTGGAGTAGTCGGGGACCGGCGTCGACCACAGCCGTTCGAGCGCGACCGGGCGGAAGCCCTGGTCATCAGGTAGACGCCCAGCGACAGCTCCCAGACGAACTCGGGGGCGGTCGCGATGCCCTGCGGCGCGGATCCCTTGTCGAACACGCCGAGCAGCACCGACGCGTCCGACAGGACGATCAGCGAGCCGCCGACGATCCCGAGCAGGGCGAGGCGCCGCGGCACCAGGGCGGACCGGTACATCAAGGTGCCCAGGATCAGTCCGTTCCCGATGCCGACCACGAACCCGGGTCCGAGGAGGAACGTCCAGTCGTGGACCGCGACCAACGCACCGTCGATCGGGACCATCGACGAGGGGTGCACGCCGGTGGTCTGGTGCATCGTCACGACGGTGAGGACGCTCACGATGCCGAACGCGATGAACACCGACTCGATGATGCGTGCGGCCACGTACCCCAACGCGAGCGGCTCATCCTGCCGCTTGAGGATCGGGAAGAGCACGAGGGCGGTGCCGATGTTCGCGACGATGAGCAGCATCTCGAGGAGCGCACCGAGGAGGACCTGCGTGTCGTTCCCCGAGTGCATGACGAAGTGCGTCTCGTTCAGGACCTCGTTGTAGAGGAGGACAGCGGGGATCGAGGTGCGAACGTGACGAGGAAGAGCACACCGGCGAGGTGGGCGGACTTCTGGGGGTGCAAGGGGAATCCGTTCCGGAACGTGGTCGCCTGCGGCGCGCGAGAGGGCGGCGCCGCCGCACCCAGAGATCGTCCGTGAGGACCTTGCCGGCGAGGCTCCGACACTAGTGAGTGTTCCCCAACCCGGCGGCGAGCGCAGCCCAGTCGGCGCCGGGCGTCAGCCACGGGGCCTCGCAATGGGTTGCCAACGGTGCTTCCGGCGCGATGAGCAGTCCCGGTGGACGACCGATCAAGGCGCGGGCATCTGCGGCGAGACCGGGTCGGGGACCGCGCACGCGAGTGGTGCGCGGGGAGTAGGGGAGCGAACGGGCGAGGCGGTACCGGTGTGCGTACGTGAGCGTTCCCGACCAGATGTCGAAGTCCCGTGGGTAGCGACCACGCGTGCCCAACACATGGAGCGGGGCGACGCTTCGGAGCGCGCCGAGGCGCGCGGCGAACGTCATCGTGGTGGAGCGGACCGCTCGCCACGTCACGCCGTCGACGTCCCAGCGATCGTGCTCGTGCTGCGCCCGGTAGCGGAGATGGACGTCGAGGTCGTAGTAGTCGGGCGCGTCGTAGGGTGTCAGGAACGCGGCCGCGTCGATGCGCGTCGCAGCTCCGAGCAACGCGGGCAGCGCCCCGGGCCGGTAGAGGTAGTCGTCCTCGGCGAAGTACACGAGGTCGTCGTCGGCCCACGACGGCCGCTCGTACGCGAGGTCGAGGGCCCAGCGATACGACGACGAGTTGCCGACCCCGTCGAGCTGCACCACCTCGCCGGCCCTCCGCAGGCGGACGAGCTCCGTGTCGGCCATCGGGCCGTCGACCACGAACACGAGATCACCTGCGTCCCCCACTGCTCCGAGGGACCCGAGGTACGACTCGAGCGCGAGCGACTTCGAGTACCACTCCGGGCGCGCCTTGCGGTTCTCGGAGCCGGTCGTGCGGTAGATGGTGTGCAGTCTCACCGCCGCTCAGGTACCGGTGAACTCGGGGTCGCGCTTCTCGAGGAACGCGCGAGGGCCTTCGGCCGCGTCGTTCGACGACATGACCCGCTTGCCGTGGTCCATCTCGATCTCGAACGCCTGTTCCTCGGGCATCGCCTCCGTGGCGCGCAGTGTGGCGAGGATGCCCTGCACCGCGAGCGGGCCGTTGCGGGCGATGCGCTGTGCGATCTCCTTCGCCTTCGCGAGTGCCTGACCGTCGGGAACGACGTGGTTGATCAGCCCGAGGTCGTACGCGCGCTGTGCGCTGATGTCCTCGCCGGCGAGCAGCATCTCCGCGGCAACTGCGTACGACACCTGGCGGCGCAGGCGCACCGCGGAGCCGGCCATCGGGAAGAGACCGCGTTGCACCTCGGTGACGCCGAACACCGCGCTCTCACCCGCGACGCGGATGTCGGTCCCCTGGAGGATCTCGGTGCCACCGGCGCGGGCGAAGCCCTCGGCCGCGAGGATCACCGGCTTGGTGGGCCGGTAGGTCTTCAGCCAGCCACCGAGCGCGATCTGTGGCTCCTGGGTGAAGCGCTCGATCCACTCGTTGTCGATGATGCCCTGGCGCAGGCGGCCGATCTCGGCGAGGTCCATGCCGGCGCAGAACGTGTTGCCCTTGCCAGTGAGGATCGCGACCCGGATGTCGTCGTCGGTGTCGAGGCGCACCCAGGCGTCGTAGAGGCGGCACAGCACCTCGGAATTGGCCGCGTTCCTCTTCTCGGGCCGGTTGATGGTGACCACGAGGATCGGGCCCTCGGCCTCGACGAGCACGAGCGGTTCGGTCACGGCGGATCTCCTTGCGGTGGTGCGGCACGACGCAGCGGGACGCCGGAGCGGGACAGGCGTGTGCTGTGGTCTACTACGCCGATGCCGCCCACGACCGAGCCGGTCCTGCTCGAGGGGTCCTTCGACCCCACGTCGGTGGAGTACCTCGCCGACCCCTATTCGCACCTCGCCGGGTTGCGGGCGCAGGGGCCCTGCGTCGTGGACGCGGACCGTGATCTCTGGTACCTCCTGGGCTCCGACGTGGTGCAGGCAGGCCTGTCGCGCATCGTGCGCGGACACCATCGCGGGCCCGACCGGATGGTGCACTTCCCCGACAACCCGTTCGCCGCCGACGGACCCGGTCACGCGGGCCCGCGGCGGATCATCGCACCCACGTTCAGCAACCGCGAGGTCCAGCAGTTCCGCGACCGCGCGCAGGAGATCGTCGACGACGTGCTCGCCGAGCACGGCGGTGGCGGCGATCTGGGGGTCGTCGAGACACTCGGGTTCGTGTTGCCGTACACGCTCACCTGCGACCTGCTCGGCATCCCCGACGTCGAGAACCGCGAGGACCTGCGCGTCTGGACCTGGCACAGCCTGCAGTTGATCGACCCGTTCCTCTCGGAGGAGAGGATCCAGGAGTACCTGGCATCGGCGGCCCAGCTTGCGGGTCATCTGCGCGACGTCATCGAGTGGAAGCACGACCACCTCGGCGACGACCTGCTGTCGTTGATCATCCGAACTGCCGACGAGGGCGAGGTGATGCAGCCCGAGCAGGTCGTTCCCTACGTGCACACGCTCTACCTCGCCGGGATGCACACCACCGTCAACCAGACCGCGCTGAGCCTCCACGCGCTGCTCACGCGCCCCGAGCAGTGGGAACTGCTGGTCGCCGAGCGCGATCGGCTCGACCTCGCGGTGGAGGAGTTGCTGCGCTTCGAGTCGACTGCGCAATTCATGCGCCGGACCGCCGAGGAGGACGTCGACCTCGGTGAGGTCGTCGTGCCCCAGGGTGCCGAGGTCGTGTGCTGGATCGCATCGGCCAACCGCGACGAGCGGCGTTGGGGGCCCGACGCCGCCGCGTTCGACATCACCCGCCCCGACGCCAAGCAGCATCTCGCGTTCGGCAACGGCGCGCACGTGTGCATCGGGAGCTGGCTCGCCCGGCTCGAGCTGCAGGTCGTGCTCGGCACGATCGCGGCTCGGTTCCCCAACAGCTCGATCCCCGAGCAGGACCTCGTGTGGGAGAGCAGCTTCATCCGCGGCCCGGAGGAGCTCGTGGTGCGGTTGGTGCCGTGACCGACCCGCGCGCGGAGTCGCGACTGCGCATCGACGGCAAGGTCGCGATCGTCACCGGCGCCGCGCACGGCCAGGGACGGGTCACCGCGCGGGTCCTCGCGGCCGCTGGCGCAGTCGTGTACCTCACCGATCTCGACCGGACGGGTGGCGCAGACGCCGCCGCGGAGGCGGGCGGGTCGTTCCTCGCCCACGACGTCACCGAGCCGGCGAGTTGGGCCGCGATCGTGGCACGCGTCGTCGCCGACACCGGACGCGTCGACGTGTTGGTGAACAACGCGGGGATCATCGAGTGGGCGACGATGACGAACACGTCGGTCGCCGTCTGGGAGCGGGTGATCGCGGTGAACCAGACCGGTCCGCTGCTGGGCATGCAAGCGGTGGCGCCGGTGATGCGGGCACGGGGATCGGGTTCCATCGTGAACACGTCGTCGGTCGGCGGGCTCGGCGGATCGAGCCCGTGCTTCGCGTACGGCGCGAGCAAATGGGCGCTGCGCGGCATGACCCGTGGTGCCGCCCAGGAGCTCGGGTCGCACGGCATCCGGGTGAACGCGATCCTGCCGGGCACCATCGAGAGCCGGATGATCGAGGGTCAGGACCCCGGGGCGATGGCGCGGGGAATCCCGCTCGGTCGCATCGGGGTGCGCGAGGAGGTCGCCCGCCTCACCCTGTGGCTGGCGAGTGACGAGAGCTCCTACGTGTCGGGGGCCGACCATCTCGTGGACGGCGGCGCCCGGGCCTGACGAGGGTGACGCTGCGACGCCAAGGGCGGCTGGTCACCCGGGTTCAGGCCCGAGGGCCCCGAGGGAGCACGATGGGGACATGACCAAGGACGAAGATCCCCGACCCGTCGTCGAAGGCGATCGCGCGCCCGAGCTGACCGAGGCGGGCATCGAGCGCTACGTGGTCGACGGGGCAACCGAGGGAGCGCTGGACACGCTCGTGAGCGTGGTGCGAGACGTGCTCGAGACCGCGAAGCCGCACGATCGCGTCGCCGTCGCGCAGTGGTTGAACGCGATCGTCGAGGGTGCGTCGCCCGACGAGCTGCGCGGCCTGCGCGAGGTGGTGCTCACCCGAGACGAGGTGCAGTACGGCGAACCGCCGATGCGCGTCGAGGACGAGCTGGTCGAGCACTGGCGCAGTGGCGTCTACCCATACCGCAACCTGATGTCGCGCAAGGAGTACGAGCGCGAGAAGTACCACCTCCAGGTCGAGTTGCTGAAGCTCCAGGCCTGGGTGAAGGACGCCGGCCAGCGGATCGTCATCCTCTTCGAGGGGCGTGACGCCGCGGGCAAGGGCGGCACGATCAAGCGCTTCATGGAGCACCTCAACCCCCGTGGTGCGCGTGTCGTCGCCCTCGAGAAGCCCACCCCGGAGGAGCAGGGACAGTGGTACTTCCAGCGCTACGTGCAGCACCTGCCCACGAGCGGCGAGATCGTGCTCTTCGACCGCTCCTGGTACAACCGTGCCGGCGTCGAGCGGGTCATGGGGTTCTGCTCCGACGAGGAAGTCGCCGAGTTCCTCCGTGCCGCGCCCGACTTCGAGCGCCACCTCGTGCGCAGCGGTGTGCACCTCATCAAGTTCTGGTTCTCGGTGAGCCGTGAGGAACAGCGACGCCGCTTCACCGAGCGGGAGCGGCACCCGCTGAAGCAGTGGAAGCTGTCACCTGTCGACCTCGCGTCCCTCGGCAAGTGGGACGACTACACGGAGGCGAAGAACGCGATGTTCCTCGCCACCGACACCAACGAGGCGCCGTGGACGGTGATCAAGTCCGACTGCAAGAAGCGGGCCCGCCTCAACGCGATCCGCTTCGTGCTGCACAGCCTCGCCTACACCGACAAGGACGTCGAGAAGATCGGCCTGGTCGATCCGTTGCTCGTCGGCCGCGCGTCGAGCCTCTACGAGCTCAACGACGCCCACGGCG
>Ga0075017_100002117_pt1 | contig 12394 bp, 10 predicted proteins | sample AleBraG_ABR_2012_FD_71475 | JGI IMG/M metagenome (GOLD analysis project Ga0075017, IMG submission 71475) | Freshwater sediment microbial communities in response to fracking from Pennsylvania, USA - Alex Branch Run_MetaG_ABR_2012 | ecosystem: Environmental > Aquatic > Freshwater > Creek >...
GAAGAGACCCGCGTCGATCATCAAGACCTTGCCCCCGCCTCCCTCCTCGGCAGGTGTGCCCAGCACCTCGATCGTCAGATCGAGCTCATCGGCCACGGCAGCCAGGCCGATCCCAGCACCGACAGCTGAGGCGGCGATGAGGTTGTGTCCACAGGCATGTCCGACCTCGGGCAAGGCGTCGTACTCAGCCATGAGCGCAAGGTGCAGTTCACCCGACCCTCTCGTCGCACGGAAGGCCGTCTCCATGCCGGCGATGCCGCGCTCGACGGCGAAGCCGTGCCGCTCGAGCATCGAGGCGACGGCCTCGGCGCTCCGGTACTCCTCGAAGCCGAGCTCAGGCTCTGCATGGAGGCCGTCGGCCAGGTTGACCAGATCGGGGAGCGACGCCTGGACTGCCTCGGCGACCCGGAGTGCTGCGTCGGCGACCATGGGCGATCAGTCGATGACGATCACGACGTCGCCACCGGAGACAGAGTCGCCGGCGGCGACTCGCACCTCAGCGACGGTGCCTGCCGTGCTGGCGCTGATGGTGTTCTCCATCTTCATCGCCTCGAGAACACAGAGCGTCTGACCCTCTTCGACCTCGTCGCCGACCTCAACGAGCACCTTGACGATGGTGCCCTGCATCGGCACCGTGACAGATCCGGTCTTGATGGCCGAGACCGACCCCGATCCACCTCGCCGCTTCGGGCTGGCGGCGGTCCCGGATCGCTGGACGACTGCCCCGGTGTCGGGCAGCCACAACTTCATCTCGTAGCGTCGGCCGGCGACCTCAGCGGTGACGCGTCGCAGGACGGTTGCCTCACTGCCGTCGTCATCCGGCGGGGCTGCAGGAGTGACTTGGAGCTCACTGAGGTCGAGCCGCTCCTCAACCCACTTCGTCGAGTGCTTCCCCTCGGCGAAGTCGGGATGAGCCAAGATCGCCTCGTCGGCGGGGATGGTCGTGGCCACCCCTTCGATGGTCGTCTCCTCAAGCGCGCGCAGCATGCGGCGCCGGGCGCCCTCACGGTCCTCGGCCCAGACCACGAGCTTGGCGATGAGGTTGTCGTAGTACTGGCTGATCGTGTCGCCTGCCTCGTAGCCGGCGTCAAGGCGTACGCCCGGACCCGACGGCTGCGAGAAGCGGGTAATTGGTCCGGGAGAGGGGGTGAAGCGCCCGCCGCTGGGGTCTTCAGCGTTGATGCGGACTTCGATGGCGTGCCCCTGACGCTTGACCTCGTCCTGACCGAAGGGGATCGCCTCGCCAGCCGCGATGCGCAGTTGCCAGGCGACAAGGTCGAGACCAGTGACGAGCTCGGTGACAGGGTGCTCGACCTGGAGTCGGGTGTTCATCTCGAGGAAGTAGAACTCACCATCCTGATAGAGGAACTCGACCGTCCCCGCATTGACATAGCCACAGGCCTCAGAGACCTTGACGGCCGCGGCACCCATCGCCTGGCGGATCTCATCGGGGAAGTCGGCAGCCGGGCTCTCCTCGATGAGCTTCTGGTGCCGGCGCTGGCACGAGCAGTCGCGCTCTCCTAGCCAGAGGGTGTTGCCATGGCTATCGGCCAGGATCTGCATTTCGATATGGCGAGGCCAGGTCAGGTAGCGCTCGACGTAGCACTCGTCGCGACCGAAGTAGCTGAGCGCCTCGCGTTGGGCGGATTCAAGAGCCTCTGCTGCTTCGCCAGCTGAGGAGACGACCTTCATCCCGCGGCCGCCACCGCCGTATGCGGCCTTGATCGCCACTGGCCAGCCGACGTCCTCGCCGAAGTCGATGATCTCTTGAGCCGAGGACAGAGTCTGAGATCGACCTGGAACGCCCTCGACGCCGGCCGCCTCGGCCGCGAGGCGCGAGCTGATCTTGTCCCCCATGACTTCGATGGCCTCGGGCGGCGGGCCGATGAAGGTGACGCCGCGGGCGGTGATCGCCCTCGCGAAGTCTGTGTTCTCCGAGAAGAAGCCATAGCCAGGGTGCACGGCGTCGGCACCCGAGTCTTCGATGGCTTGCAAGATCGCTTCGGTGTTCAAGTAGCTCTCTGCGGGAGTCTGGCCTCCGAGCGCGTAGGCCTCGTCGGCAAGGCGGACGTGCAGCGCGTCACGGTCGAGCTCTGAGTAGACCGCCACTGTCCCGATGCCCATCTCTCGACAGGTCCGGATAACACGGACGGCGATCTCACCACGGTTCGCGATCAGGACCTTCTTGAGCACTCTCGACCTCTTGTTGGGTGCGCGGCCGCGTCAGGGACGGCATGCAGGGGGTGGACGTGGAACCCTCTCATACTCACACGGACCGTAGGGTGTCCGCCATGAGAGCCGGCGGCTTCGAGATAGAGCACTTCGACGAGATCGATTCGACGAACAGCTATCTGATGGGCCGCGCCCGAGAAGGCGCCCCCGCCGGCCTCGTGGCGGTCGCCGACCACCAGCATGCCGGCCGAGGGAGGCTAGGGCGGACCTGGGAGGCTCCTCCCAACGCATCGCTCCTGACCTCGATCCTGATGCGAGAGCGTCTCGAGGTCGACGAGCTCCACCTTGCGACGGCGGCGGTGGCCTTGGCAGCGGCCGCTGCGGTGGAAACGCTCTGTGGCGTCCGACCAGCCCTCAAGTGGCCCAACGATCTCGTCGTAGGTGATGCCAAGCTCGCCGGAGTCCTGGCCGAGGCGGACGCTTCGGCACCGGGCGGCGATGCGGGCTCGATCGCAGTGGTCGTGGGCATCGGCGTCAACCTGACGTGGCCGGGACCTCCTGGAGTTGGAGGCACATGCTTGCTGGATGCCACCGGAATGGTCGTCGACCGTGACCGCTTGCTCGAGGCGCTCTTGGACGAGCTCGAGCCTCGACGACTTCTCCTCACCGATGCCGATGGCCGGCGCGCCCTGACCGAGGAGCTGGCCGCTTCGCTGGTCACCATCGGCCAGGAAGTCGCGGTCGAGCTGTCTGACCGACGCCTCGTCGGTCGAGCCGTTTCCTTGAGCGCGGCCGGGCACCTCCTCGTCGACGCGGATGGCGAGCTGGTCGAGGTGGTCGCCGGTGACGTCGTGCATCTCCGGGAGGCGCCGTCGGAGCCTCCCCGGTCTGAGTAGCCTCGGCGCCATGCGTCTCTTGGTGACTGGTGGAGCTGGGTTCATCGGTTCGGCCTTCGCCCGCCACTGGCATGCTGGGCATCCTGACGACAAGCTCGTCGTCTACGACATGCTCACCTATGCCGGCACGATGGGAAGCCTGGCTGGGATCATCGAAGAGATCGGATTCATCGAGGCAGATGTCTGCGATCTCGATGCGGCAGAGCGGGCCCTGCATGAGCACGGCATCGACACGGTCGTGCATTTCGCCGCAGAGTCGCACAACTCCTTGGCAGTCCTGGACCCGGGGCGATTCTTCCGGACCAACGTCATCGGCACGCAGACGATGCTGGAGGCAGCTCGCCGGAGCGGAGTCGGTCGCTTCCACCACATCTCGACCTGCGAGGTCTACGGCGACCTGGCCCTTGATGCCACCGACGCCTTCACCGAGGAGAGCCCCTATCGGCCGCGCACGCCCTACAACGCGTCGAAGGCAGGGGCTGATCACGCTGTCCGGGCCTATGCGGAGACCTATGGCTTGCCAGTGACGATCACCAATTGCGCCAACAACTACGGACCATTTCAGTTCCCTGAGAAGGTCATCCCCCTCTTCACCACCCGCGCGCTCGCCGATCAGCCGCTGCCCCTCTATGCCTCAACGCAAAACCGAAGAGAGTGGCTTCACGTCGACGACCACTGTCGGGCAATTGAAGCGGTGCTGGAGCGAGGTCGTATCGGGGAGACCTATCACGTCGGCTCTGGTGTCGAGGCCTCGATCGAGGAGATCGCCGATGCTGTCCTCGAGGCGGCGGGCAAGCCGGCGTCACTCAAGATGATCGTTCCCGACCGACCAGGCCATGACCGTCGCTACCTCTTGGATACGACGAAGATCCGCTCGCAGCTCGGTTGGTCCCCATCGATCGACTTCGCCGCTGGCATGGCCGAGACCGTCGCCTGGTATCAGGACAACGAGGTCTGGTGGGCACCCCTGCTCGATCGTGCCCCGGTGGTCGAGTCGGGCTGGGGCGACCGGCCCGCCTGAGTGGCACCCCGGGTCCTCATCACTGGTGCCGGCGGACAGCTGGGACTCGACCTGCAAGACGCACTTTCGGGCACGATCCCCGATGGCGGATGTGAACGGTCGCTGCTTGGTGGACCCGCGCTTCGCCTGGAAGTTGATGAGCTGATCGCGCTGAGCCACTCCGAGCTCGATGTTTGCGACGAAGCGGAGGTCAGAGCGGCCGTGCTCGCCGCGAAACCAGACGTCATCGTCCATCTGGCGGCGTACACCGCCGTGGATCGGGCAGAAACCGAGCCAGAGCTCGCCCGGCAGGTCAATGAGCTGGGCCTCCGCAACGTGGTACGTGCCGCGGAGCTGGCCGAGTCCCATCTGATCTCGATCTCCACCGACTACGTCTTCGCCGGCGACCTCGGTCGGCCGCTCGTCGAGTCCGATCCCACCGGTCCGCTCTCCGTCTACGGCGCGACCAAGCTCGCCGGCGAGCTGGCCTGCGGGCCGGCGGCGTCGATCCTCAGGACGTCATGGCTCGCCGGAGTGCATGGTCACGGGGTGATCTCGCTGGCCGTCGACGCGGCCAGGACTGGACGGGAGCTTGCATTCGTTGACGACCAGGTTGGCTCACCTACCGCTGCGGCTGATCTGGCCGCCGGGCTGAGCTGGTTCATCGACGAACGCCCATCCGGGGTCTTCCACGTCGCCGGGTCAGGCTCGGCCAACTGGCATGAGGTCATCTCCTTCGCCGTCGAGCGAGCCGGAGGATCGCGTGACCAGGTGCGGGCCATCCCGACGTCGTCGCTGCTGCCGCCTCAGGCGGCAAGGCGGCCACCGTATTCGCCGCTGATCTCGGAGCGCCTGGGCTCGGCCGCACTTCCTGAATGGCAAGATGGGTTCGGGCGGCTCGTCGACGCCATCAGCGAAGAGGGAAGCAGATGACCAACAAATCGCCGCGCAACGGCGCGTCCAGCGAGACCGGCAACCGCGTCTGCGTGATCGGGGCCGGATATGTCGGGTTACCGACCGCCGCCGTCCTGGCGCGGCGAGGCCATGAAGTGATCTTGGCTGAGCGCGACACGCGCCGCCTTGAGATCCTCGAGGCCGGTGGCATCCCGATCCACGAGCCTGGCCTGGACGCACTCCTAAACGAGGCTCGTGAGGCCGGTCGCCTCCACTACTCATCGTCAGCAGCCGAGGCCGTCGAGGGTTGCGATTTCGTCTTCCTCTGCGTCCCTACGCCCCAGGACGCTGACGGCTCAGCAGACCTCAGCTACGTCGAGGCCGCAGCGGCTGAGATCGGTCCCTTCCTCAAAGCTGACAGCATCGTGATCAACAAGTCCACGGTCCCGGTCGGGACGGTGGGACTGGTCGAGCAGACCATCGGACGGGACGACATCTCGGTGGTCTCCAACCCGGAGTTCCTCAGGGAGGGCACCGCGGTCACCGATAGCCTCGCTCCGGACCGAGTCGTCGTCGGTGCGACAGACCCACGGGCCGCTACCGCGGTAGCGGAGCTCTTCGGCGGGGCTGGAGCGGCCATGGTCATCACCGATCCGACCACTGCGGAGACCATCAAGTACGCATCCAACGCGTTCTTAGCCACCAAGATCAGCTTCATCAACGCCATGGCGGCACTCTGCGAGGCCGTCGGCGCTGACGTGCGCGATCTCGTTCTCGGGCTTGGCTTCGACAAGCGAATCGGCTTCGAGTTCCTCCGACCCGGTCCTGGCTGGGGAGGATCGTGCCTCCCGAAGGACACGTCGGCGCTCGTGCACATTGGCAAGGAGCACGGCTACGACTTCTCATTGCTCCGGGGAGCCATCGAGTGCAACGACGAGCAGGTCGAGCGCATCGTCGCCAAGGCCGACGCCATGGCTGGAGGCCTGGACGGAGCGCGTGTGGCCGTCTGGGGACTGACCTTCAAGGCCAACACCGACGACCGGCGTTCCTCGCCGGCCACGGCTATCGCCGCCAAGCTCCAGAATGCGGGAGCGACGGTGCGTGCCTATGACCCGACCGTCGGCGTCGACGACGAGGCCCCTGATGTGGCGAAGCTCGAGATCGTGTCGAGCCCCATCGAAGCGGCTCGAGGGGCGACGGTGATCGTGCTGCTGACGGAATGGCAGGAGTTTCGCTGGATCGACTTCACCAAGGTCGCTGAGGTGGTGGCCGTCCCGGCCATCGTCGATGCTCGGAACCTCCTTGATCCCGAGGCGATGCGTCGACACGGCTTCGCCTACACGGGCGTCGGGCGACGGTGAGGGTCGTCATCGCCGGTGGAGCCGGATTCCTCGGATCTCACCTGACGGACCTGCACGTGGCACGAGGTGACGAGGTTGTCGTCCTCGATGACTTCAGCACGGGCTCAAGAAAGAACTTGGCCCACCTCAGCGACAGAGCGGCCCTGAACGTTCTTGCCGCCGACGTCAGCCGATCCGTCCCCGTCGATGGCGGGGTCGATCGGGTCTACAACCTCGCGTCGCCGGCGTCACCGCCTGCTTACCTCCAACGCCCCCTCGAGACCCTGGCGGTCGGCTCAGAGGGCACTCGACGCCTGCTGGAGCTGGCCGAGAAGAGCGACTGTCGCTTCGTCATGGCATCGACGTCGGAAATCTATGGTGACCCGACAGTCCATCCCCAGGTCGAGAGCTACCGGGGCAATGTTGACCCCATCGGTCCGCGGAGCGTCTACGACGAGGCCAAGCGCTTCTCAGAGGCGCTGACCATGGCCTTCAATCGTGCGAAGGGCACCGACATCGGCATCGCGCGGATCTTCAACACCTACGGCCCCCGTCTGGCCCAGGGAGACGGCCGGGTGGTGTCGAACTTCATCGTCCAGGCCCTCACGGGGGTCCCGCTGACCATCTACGGCGACGGCAGCCAGACGAGGAGCCTCTGCTACGTCGCCGACCTCGTTGCCGGTCTCGCCGCACTCGGCGACGCGAAGACCGCCGGGCCGATCAACCTTGGGAACCCGGACGAGCGGAGCGTGGGCGAGATCGCTGCAACGATCCTCGGGCTGACAAGCTCGAGCTCTGAGCTCGTCTACGAGGCGCTTCCAACTGATGACCCCACTAGGCGCTGCCCCGACATCAGTCGGGCGATCAGCGAGCTGGGCTGGCATCCGACCGTCGCTACCGAAGATGGCTTGAGGCTCACGATCGAGCACTTCCGGGGCGAGCTCGGACTCTGAGAGAACAGCGCAGCGCGAGTGCTCGGCTAGGTTTGCGTCCCGAACGTCCCCAAGGAGGATTCGTGGCGGCGGAGCGGAAACTCGAGCCCAGGGAGTACACCACGCTGAGCGTGTTGGTGCCCGTGTACAACGAACGCTCCACCGTCGGCGAAGTCATCCGACGCATTCGTGCGGTCGAGCTGCCTCTTGAGGTCGAGGTGGTCGTGGTGAACGACGGCTCATCAGACGGTACCGACAAGGTGCTGGCGGCCCTGGAGGATTCCACGGTCAAGGTGATCAACCACGAGCAGAATCAGGGAAAGGGCGCGGCGCTCAGGACCGGGCTCGGCGCGGTGACCGGCGACATCATCATCGTCCAGGATGCAGACCTCGAGTATGACCCTGACGACTGGCCGAAGCTCCTCGACCCGATCTTGAAGCGCAAGTCGCACGTCGTCTACGGGAGCCGCTTCACCGGCGAGCGCAAGAACATGTTCCCGCTCCACTGGATCGGCAACCGCTTCTTGTCGCTGTTGACCAACTTGCTCTATGCATCGACGATCTCGGACATGGAGACCTGCTACAAGTGCTTCGACCGCCGTGTGGTCGAGCCCATCACCATCGTGTCGAACAAGTTCGATTTCGAGCCTGAGATCACGGCCAAGATCCTTCGTCAGGGATATCGCATCTACGAGGTGCCGATCAGCTACGCCGGCCGAGAGTTCGATGAGGGAAAGAAGATCACCTGGCGGGACGGCTTCGCCGCAGTTCGGGCGCTGATCCGCTTCCGCTTCACCAAGTCGCTCTGACGATGCCGGGCGCGGCGCGCGACTCATCAGCCGAGGCACCCGCCGGGGTCATCGTCGACTTCAACGTGGGCCGGATCCTGGCCGACGCCGTGCGGTCGCTTCTCGACGATGGCATCGGCGAGCTCGTCGTCGTCGAGAATGGAAGGCCGGGCTCGACTGCCGCCGCTCTCGGCTCCTTGGCTGATGATGTCCGCATCGTTCCAACGGGCCGGAACCTCGGCTTCGGCGCTGGGGTCAATCGAGGGGTGGCGGCCCTGCGTGGCGACGCAGCAGTGATCGTCGTTGCCAATCCCGACACCGTGGCTCATCCCGGTGTGGTCACGGCCCTCGCGGATGGCCTGAGGGTTCACGAGGACTGGGCCATCGTTGGGCCCACCATCGTCACCCCCGAGGGTGTCCTCTACCCCTCGGTCAGAAGCTTCCCCCGACCCGCAGACGCCGTGGGTCACGCGCTGCTCGGCCTGGTGTCAACGAAGAACCGGTTCACGGAGCGCTATCGCAGCGGGACGCGTCCCGATGGCGGGGTGGACTGGGTCTCAGGGGCCTTCTTCGCCGTTCGCCGCCCCGTCTTTGAGTCGCTTGGCGGCTTCGACGAGGGATACTTCATGTTCGCCGAGGACATGGACCTCTGCTGGCGAGGCCATGAAGCCGGCTGGGGCGTGGGAGCCATCCCAACGGCGATGGTCAGCCATGTTGAAGGCGTGGCACGTCGTGCTCACCCTTACAAGATGCTCCGCGCCCACCATCGATCGGCGCTCCGATTCGCCAACAGGACCACAAAGGGACCGACGCGGCTGCTGCTCCCGGTGGCAGCAGTCGTCCTCGGCTTCCGTCTGGCCGGCGCCATGCTCCTGACCGCGCTCAAGGCCCGGCCCCAGACCTGAGAGCTATCGGCGCTCGTCGGGGCTCTGAATGTTGACAAGACTGGTCAGGTTTGATGAACTGGTCGGAGAGCCACGGCAGGTCGAGCCGTGCGCCACAACGCGCCACCGAGGAGCACCCGATGACTGACGCCCGCGGATTCGAGACTCGCCAGATCCACGCCGGGACCGAGCCCGACCCGACGACAGGCGCTCGCGCCGTCCCGATCTACCAGACGACCTCCTTCGCGTTCCGTGACACGGCCCACGCCGCCGCGCTCTTCGGACTGGCCGAGCCCGGCAACATCTACACCCGGATCATGAATCCCACCCAGGCGGTCTTCGAGGAGCGCATGGCGAACCTCGAGGGTGGCGTCGGAGCGCTGGCGCTGGCCAGCGGCCAAGCCGCCGAGACCCTGGCCATCCTCAACCTGGCAGAGGCTGGCGATCAGATCGTGGCATCGCCATCGCTCTACGGCGGCACGTACAACCTCTTCCACTACACCCTGCCCAAGCTCGGGATCACCGTCGACTTCGTCGACGATCCGGACGACCTCGAGGCCTGGGCGTCGAAGGTGACGCCTCAGACCAAGGCCTTCTACGGCGAGACGATCGGGAACCCTCGGGGCGATGTGCTCGACATCAGCGGCATCTCAGCGGTGGCCCACGACAACCAGGTGCCGCTCATTGTCGACAGCACCCTGGCGACGCCCTATCTGGCCAACCCCCTGGCCCACGGTGCCGACATCGTGCTCCATTCGGCGACCAAGTTCATCGGCGGCCACGGCACGGCCATCGGCGGCGTCATCATCGATGGAGGGAGCTTCGACTTTGGCGCCTCCGGCCGGCACCCCGGATTCACCGAGCCAGACCCGAGCTATCACGGCCTCAAGTTCTGGGAAGCCCTGGGTCCGGGCGCCTACATCGCCAAGGCCCGTGTCCAGGGGCTGCGCGACCTCGGTGCGGCAGTGGCTCCTCTCAACTCCTTCCTCTTCATCCAGGGCCTCGAGACTCTGAGCCTGCGGATGGAGCGCCATGTTGAGAACGCCCAAGCCGTTGCCGAGTTCCTGGCATCGCGCGACGAGGTGTCCTGGGTCAACTATCCGGGCCTTCCCTCCTCGCCCTGGCACGAGCGAGCTCGGACGATTCTCCCCAAGGGGGCGGGTGCCGTGCTGGCCTTCGGCATCAAGGGAGGCGACAGCGCGGGGGCGACCTTCATCGATGCCCTTGAGCTCTTCAGCCACCTGGCCAACGTCGGCGACGTTCGGAGTCTGGCGATCCACCCGGCGACCACCACCCACTCTCAGCTCAGCGCCGAAGAGCAGGCGGCGACCGGAGTGACGCCTGACATGGTGCGGCTGAGCGTTGGCATCGAATCGATCGGCGACATCCTGGCTGACCTCGATGCCGGCTTCCGCGCCGTGAAGGCCTGAGCTCCAGCGCCGCGGTGGCCGATTCGACGGGCCGCGACGCCAGGAGTTCACCGCCTCCATCCACGGGGGCGTGGCGTCCTGATGATCCGCCTGGCTCTCGGCGGTTTTCCACGATCGCCGCCGATCGGCCCCTCTCGCTTGAATCGGGGGCCACGCTCGGTGGTCCCGACGCGCCGATACAGATCGCCTACGAGAGCTTCGGGGAGCTGTCGGCAGCGCGGGACAACGCCATACTCGTCCTCCACGCCCTGACAGGCGACAGCCATGTCTGCGGTGACGCAGGCCCAGGTCACCCGACCTCGGGATGGTGGGAGGGGATGGTCGGCTCCGGCAAGGCCATCGACACGGACCGATTCTTTGTCATCGCCCCCAACGTGCTCGGCAGCTGCCAGGGGAGCACCGGGCCAGCGTCGGAGGGACCAGATGGCAGGCCCTACGCCTCGCGCTTCCCGCAGCTCACCATTCGGGACCAGGTCGCCGCAGAGCGGAGCTTGGCGGATGAGCTGGAGATCGGCAGCTTCCACGCCGTCATCGGCGGTTCGATGGGGGGGATGCGAGCGCTGGAGTGGGCGCTGCTCGACCCCGATCGGGTGGGCCGCCTGCTCCTCCTCGCATGTGCTGCGGCGGCCAGCGCTGAGCAGATCGCACTCTGCAGCACCCAGATCGCCGCCATCGAGGCCGACCCACACTTCAAAGGCGGTGACTACTACGCCGAGATCGAGGGTCCCTGGCGCGGGCTGGGGGTGGCACGGCGGATCGGCCAGATCAGCTATCGCACCAGAGGTGAGTTCACGGAGAGATTTGGTCGAGAGCACCAAGATGATCTTGATCCGCTGGACGGGGGTCGCTTCAGCGTCGAGGGATACCTTGACCACCACGCCGCCAAGCTGGCGTGGCGCTTCGATGCCAACTCCTATGTGCTGCTCAGCCGGGCGATGAATCTTCACGATGTCGGACGCGGACGCGGAGGGATCGCCGCGGCCCTTCGGCGGATCTCTGCACCGACGACGGTGATCGGCTTCCACTCCGATCGCCTCTATCCGCTCGACGAGCAGCAGGCGATCGCGCAGGGCGTCGGCGAGAACGCTCATGTCCACGCACTGGCGTCGGTGTTGGGCCACGATGCCTTCCTGCTGGAGAACGCCGCGATGACGCCGATCGTCACTCAAGCGCTGGCCTGAGCGACCCTGCGCGGAGAGGGCCGGTCAGTCGGCCGGTAGGGTGTCGGGGTCATGAGCGTCATGTCCAAGGTCCTGCGCGCCGGCGAGGGCAAGAAGGTCCGCCGACTGGCGGAGCTCGTCCCGGCCATCAACGAGCTCGAAGCGTCCATGGAGGCCCTCAGTGACGAGGACCTGCAGGCCAAGACGATCGAGTTCCGCCGCCGCTTGGAGGAGGGCGAGACCCTCGACGACCTGCTGATCGAGGCCTATGCCGTTGTTCGGGAGGCCGCATGGCGGGTCCTCGGCCAGCGGCACTTCGACGTCCAGCTCATGGGCGGCATGGCTCTCCACTTCGGCTGGATCGCCGAGATGAAGACCGGCGAGGGCAAGACCCTCGTCTCGACGCTTCCCGCCTACCTGAACGCTCTAGGTGGCCAGGGCGTCCACATGGTGACGGTCAACGACTATCTGGCCACCAGAGACTCAGAGTGGATGGGCCAGCTCCACCGCTGGCTGGGCCTCAGCGTCGGGCGGGTCGGACCGGATATCGACGACTTCGATCTGAAGCGCGCCGCGTACCACTCGGACATCACCTACGGCACCAACACCGAGCTGGGCTTCGACTACCTGCGCGACAACATGGCCTCGAGTCGCGAGCACATGGTCCAGCGTGGTCATGTCTTCGCCATCATCGACGAGGTCGACTCGATCCTCATCGATGAGGCCCGAACACCGCTGATCATCTCAGGCCCAGCCGATGAGGCAGCTCGGCTGTACTACCAGTTCTCCTCGATCGCCCGGACGCTGCAGCGAGACGTGGACTACGAGGTAGACGAGGAGAAGAAGCTCGTGGTGCCCCTGGAAGGCGGCATCGAAAAGGTGGAGCAGTCGCTGGGGG
>Ga0075017_100002118_pt1 | contig 12391 bp, 11 predicted proteins | sample AleBraG_ABR_2012_FD_71475 | JGI IMG/M metagenome (GOLD analysis project Ga0075017, IMG submission 71475) | Freshwater sediment microbial communities in response to fracking from Pennsylvania, USA - Alex Branch Run_MetaG_ABR_2012 | ecosystem: Environmental > Aquatic > Freshwater > Creek >...
CCGCTGCCGGGAGCACGACGACCGGATTGACGCTGCCCAACTCGCCGTAGAACGGAACTGGATCGGGCCGGCCGGCGGCCAGGTCGAAGAGCGCCCGACCTCCTCGCAACGACCCCGTGAAGCCCACCGCCCGGACCGCGGGATGCCGGACCAAAGTCACGCCGGCGCTGCGGCCGTAGACGATCCCGAGCAGTCCGTCCGGAGCGCCGGCGGCTTCGAGGGCGGCTCGGACGATCTCGAAAGTCCGAGCCGACGTCCTCGGATGGCCCTCGTGAGCCTTCACGACCACCGAGCAGCCGGCGGCCAGCGCCGACGCGGTGTCCCCGCCGACGACAGAGAACGCGAACGGGAAGTTGCTGGCCGAAAAGACAGCCACCGTCCCGACCGGAAGCAGCATCCGGCGCACATCGGGCTGTGCGGGCGGTGACGCCGGGCTGATGGTCGCGCCGACAAAGCTGCCTTCGCGCACGACGTCGGCGAACAGGCGCAACTGTCCGCTGGTGCGGGCCACCTCGCCGACCAGGCGCGATGAGCCTAGGGCGGTTTCACTGTCCGCGAGCGCGACCAACTCGTCGACGGCGGCGTCGAGTGCCTCTGCCACTGCGTCCAGCGCCGATGCTCGACGGTTCGGCGTCCACTGCGACCACTCCGCGAACGCAGTACGGGCTTCGACGAGTACGGCTCCGACCTCCGCATCCGAAGTGATCGGCACTGTGTCCGCGTGCGGCTTCCCGGTCCGCGGGTCGAACGACTGCACTGCCAGCGAACCGGTGCTCGTCACGACCGTTGCTTCCTTCCGTCCGAATCCCTGGGACTGCGTTCTTCTCGCTGATCCGCCCCCAGCATCGCGCTCGCGCGAAGCCCGCTCCGGCACCTCATCGAAGTGGTAGCCGAAGGAGCGACACCGCCTTGAAGCGTAGTCAACCCAGCTGGGCGGCCCGACATGTCAAGCGCCGTCGGACAAGATGTGCTCGGCGATCGCGAAGCTTGACGTTGCGGCCGGCGAAGGTGCGTTCCGGACCACGGTCACCGCCCCGGCACGTTGGATGACGAAGTCGTCGACGAGGTCGCCGTTGCGGCGCACAGCCTGGGCCCGCACCCCGGCGGCGGATCGGATCAGGTCGTCGGGGCCGATGTCGGGCACGTAGCGGGCGATCTGATCCGCGAACCGTCGACGCGACAGCGACGTCGCAACTTCGCTCAGTGCTCGGCGCCAGTGCTGCCTCGCCAGGTGATGCATTCCCGGCCAGGTCGCGATCTGCGCAAGATCCCGCACATCGACGTCGCGCCACCGATAACCCTCGAGCGACAGTGCGAGTACGGCATTGGGGCCGACATGAACGCCGTCCGAAACGTCTCGCGTCAGATGTACGCCGAGGAACGGGTAGCGAGGATCGGGCACAGGGTAGATCAGGCCGCGAACGAAATGCGCCGCCCGGGGACGCACCGAGTAGTACTCGCCGCGGAACGGCACGATCCGTACGTCGCCGGGAATGCCGGCCAATTTCGCCACGGCATCCGTCGACAAGCCGGCACACGCAACGAGCCGATCGACGACACGGCGGTGGCTCCCGGCGACGATGCCGACTCCGGAGCCGCTTTCCCGGACGGAGGTGACCGGTGAGCGCAAGAGCACCTCTCCGCCTGCCCCTCGGATCTCCTTGACCATCGCGGCGCACACGGCCGGGTAATCGACGACGGAGGTGTGCGGCGAATACAGGGCCGCGACGCCTGCGACGAACGGCTCGATTTCCCGCATCGCTGCTCCGTCGAGGCGCCGAAGACCGGGCACTTCGTTGCGGACCGCGCGATCCTCGACCGCGGCAAGGCCCGCGAGCTCTCCCGGATCGCTCGCAACGATGAGCTTGCCCAGTTCTCGATTTTCGAGCCCGTGCTCATCGCAGAACTCGCCGAGCAACCGGCGGCCACGCTTGCACAGCTCGGCCTTAAGCGAACCCGGCTGGTAGTAGATGCCGGCATGGACGACCCCGCTGTTGTGTCCGGTCTGGTGCGCGGCAACCCGATCTTCCTTTTCGAAGACGGTCACGCCGGATCCGGGATATCTGCGCAGTACTTCTCGAGCGACGGCAAGACCGAGTATGCCTGCGCCGACAACGCCGAATGTGCGCGGAGCAGTTGCCATGTCGGCGTTCAGCCTCCCGGTCGAACCGAAGTCTGGGGAAAGTAGGTCACACGTTCGCGGTCACCCGCGTACGTCGAGTCCCAATCTGGCAGCCACCACCGCGGCCTGTTCCGCCGTGATCACAGCACCGCTGATCTTGGCTTCGAACGGATCCAACGCGGACAGATCGCTGCCTCGCAGATCGCACCCGGACAGGTCCGTGCCGCGCAATGATGCTCCGGACAGGTCAGAGTCAGTGAGGGTCGCACCTGAACACAGCGCTCCGGTCAGATCGGCCTCGCGAAGCCGAACTCCCGACAGGCTCACACCACGCAGGTCAGCTGCGGCCAGACTGACGAACGACCAGTCTCCGCCGCTCACTCTAAAGAGGCTGAAGGTGCAACCGACAAACGCGCTCCCGATGCACTTCGAGCGCACGAACGCCGTCTCGAAGAGGTTGCACTGATTGAAGGTGCAGTTCGTGAATGCGGCGTCGATGAACGTCGAGCAGTTGAACGAAGACGCGTGGAAAGTGCAGTCCTCGAACCACACACCCGTGCTCTCGGCTTCGGTGAAGTCCATATCGTGGAACGCCGTCGAGGAGAATCGCCGGCCGCTCAGGTCCCGCCCGTACCAATCCTCGCCGCGCACGATCGCGGTCGTCTCAGGAGGGCGCCTGCCAGCGGTCGACATCGCGGGGAGCCTAGCTCAGCGTCCGGCGAGTGGTCTCCCCGGCCGCCCAGGGGTGATGCCCGACAGGCTGCGGCCGGGGAGCACGTCCATGTTCACTCGCACTCGGCGCGCCCGAAACCATCCGGACGGATGATGTTCCGCCGCACTCCCACGACCCGCCTTCGGCCTGGTCCACGCGTTCACCGCCCGGATCGGCTCCGGATCAGGTGGGCCACCGTTGCGGTCCAGCCGGTCTGGTGCATCGCGCCCAGGCCCTCCCCCGTGTCGCCGTGGAAGTACTCGTGGAACGGGATGTTGTCCCGCCACCGCGGATCGTTCTGGAGCAGCTCGTAGTCGCCGAAGACCGGGCGCCGCCCGTTGCGGTCGCGCAGGAAGATCGAGATCAGCCGACGCGAGATGTCGTCGGCCGCGGCACCGATCCGGACCTTCTCGCCGGAGCCGGCCGGGTACTCCACCTGCAGAAGATCGCCTTCGTAATCGTCGTAGTCCCGCAGCGCTTCGACGATGAGCACGTTCAGCGGGAACCACACCGGCCCCCGCCAGTTCGAGTTGCCGCCGAAGAGCGCTGTCGTCGATTCGCCCGGTTCGTAGTCGATCCCGGCACTGACGCCGGCGATCTCGACCTGGAAGGGGTGGTCGCGGTGCCAGGCCGACACCGAGCGAATCCCGTAGTCCGACAGGAACCGGTCCGAAGCGAACGCCTTCTCCAGGATCGAGACGAGCCGCTCCGGGCTCACCAGCGAGATCAGCCTGTGCAGGCCGTCGGGCCCGAGACGGGTGTGCAAGCCACCCGCGTACTGGCTTCGGTTGGCAATGAACCATTCGGCTCGCGCGGCGAAGTCCGGCAATGCGGACAGGTCCCCACCGTGGAAGGCCGCGACCGCTGTGACCGGGATCAGCCCGACCAGCGAGCGCACCTTGATCGGGACATCGGTTCCGTCGTTGAGGTGCAGCACGTCGTAGAAGAAGCCGTCTTCGGGATCCCACAGCCCGGATGCGTTCGCGGCGCCGGCGATCTGCAGGAAGTGCTCGAAGAATTTGGTCGCCACGTCTTCGTAGATACGGTTACGCATCGCCAGCCGCAGCGCCATGTCGAGAAGGTCGAGCGCGTACATGGCCATCCACGCAGTTGCGTCGGACTGCTCGAGGTAACCGACGTCGGTCGGAATGGTCGAGCGGTCGATCGGGGCGATGTTGTCCAAACCGAGGAACCCGCCCTCGAACAAGCTGTTGTCGCCGCGATCCTTGGTGGCGGCCCACCACGTGAAGCTGATCAGCAGCTTGTGAAAGACCCGAGCGAGGAACGCGTAATCCTCACCGCCGTCGAGAGCGAACACGCGCAGCGCTGCCCACGCGTGCACCGGAGGATTGACATCGGAGAAATTCCATTCGTACGCCGGCATCTGCCCGTTCGGGTGCATGTACCACTCGCGCAGCAGGAGGATCAACTGGTCTTTCGCGAACTGCGGGTCGATGTGCGCCATCGTGACGCAGTGGAAGGCGAGGTCCCACGCGGCGTACCACGGGTACTCCCAGGGGTCCGGCATGAGCAGGACCTCGTGGTTGTCCAGATGGCGCCAGTTTCCGTTGCGGATCGCCCCGCGGCCGGGTGGTGGCGCGGGTTGTCCCGGATCGCCATCGATCCATCGCTCGACGTCGTAGTGGTAGAACTGCTTGGACCACAGCAATCCCGCGAACGCTTGGCGCATCACGAGTCCCTCGTCCGCCGTCGCGTCCGGTGGTGTCATCGCCGCCCAATAGGCGTCGGCCTCCGCCTTGCGCACGGCCAGCACCGAGTCGAATCCCTCGCCCACGTCGATCGCACGTTCGGCCGCGTCGTCCCCGCCGATCAGGCGTACACGCAGCCGTGTGGTCCCGCCGGGCGGCACGGTCACCTGGTAGTGCAAAGCGGCTTTGCTTCCGCGGCCGGCCGGATTGACGGTCGGCGCACCCGACACCACCGCATCGTTGATTCCGTCTTTCGGGTACGGGGTCGCATTCGGCTGGCCGAAGAGCCGGTCGGTGTTGGTCTCGTTCTCGCAGAATAGAACCGTCGGTACGCCGTCCCCGGCGAAGGCCAAAGCGCCGGCGCGCCAATGACTTCCGACCACACGGCCGGTCTCGGTGCGCAGCTCGGCGCGCTGGTGATCCGGGTAGCCCCACGACCACGTGTTCCGGTACCACAGCGTCGGGAGAACGTGAAGGGTTGCTTCCTCGGGTCCCGCATTCTCCACCGTGATGGACATCAGCAGATCTGCCGGTCCCGCCTTGGCATAGTCAACTGTGACGACCCAGTACCGCCCGTCGTCGAAGATCCCGGTATCGACCAGCTCGTACTCCGGCTGCGTGCGGTCGCGGCGAGCATTCTCGGCAAGCAGGTCCTCGTACGGGAACGGCCGTTGCGGGTAGTGATATCGCCAGGTGTTCCACGAATGCGTCGGTGTGCCGTCCAGATACCACCAGTACTCCTTGACGTCTTCACCGTGGTTGCCTTGTGGACCGGTCAGCCCGAACATCCGCTCTTTGAGGATCGGGTCGACGCCGTTCCAGAGCGCCAAGCCCAGGCACCAGTCCTGCATGACGTCGCAAAACCCGGCCATCGCGTCTTCGTTCCAGCGGTACACGCGCGACCTGGCGTGGTCGTGCGGGAAGAACGACCACGCGTCCCCGTCCGCGCTGTAGTCCTCGCGAACGGTTCCCCACGCGCGCTCGGAAACGTACGGGCCCCAGTCGCGCCAGGGCACGGTGCCGTTGTCCGCCTGAGCCAGCCGGAGCTTCTCTTCGGTCTCCCGGGACGGGGACGTCGGTGTCTGTGTCATGAGACAACCCTGTCAGCCGAAACAAGAGCGCAGAGCCGAAACGGGTCGGTCTGCCTTCGTGTTTTGGACGACGGCGGCACCCGATGCGGCACACCGAGCGGAGCCCGAACGGGACCGCGCGGGGTGGCGACCGTGTCGACGTCGTACGTTGTCTGGATGTTCATCCTGGTCCGGCACGGCGAGACCGAGTGGAGCGCGTCCGGTCGGCACACCGGTCGATCGGACATCCCGCTGACCGCCACCGGGGAACGGCAGGCCCAGGCCTTGGCGCCGTGGCTCCGATCGACCATCGGACCCAGGCGCCGGATCGTGTTGTGCAGCCCGAAACGTCGGGCCGTGCACACCGCCGAACTCGCCGGGCTCACTCCCTTCGACCTCGACGCCGATCTGGTCGAGTGGGATTACGGGGACTTCGATGGGCTCACCACCGAGCAGATCCGTTCACAAGTACCGGGTTGGACTGTGTTCACCCGGCCGTGCCCGAACGGCGAGACCGCGAGCCACGTCGCGTCCCGCTGCGATCGGGTTCTCACCATGGTGCTCAGCTCGGTCCCGGAGGACGACCTGGTTTCGGACCCGGGCTCGCGAATCGGCAAGCCAGGGTCGGCCGCGGATCCCGGCGTCGCCGTCGTACTGGTCTCGCACGGCCACCTGCTCCGCGTTCTGGCGGCCCGCTGGCTGGGACGAAGCGTTCGCGCCGCGGCCGAGCTGGAGCTGGGTACGGCCGCGGTCTGCGTGCTCGGCCGGGAGCACGGCACGCACACGCTGCGCGGCTGGAACCTGCCGAATCCGCTCGTCCCGCCGGCCGGAGCGTAGAACGTTGTCTCCTCCCGTCAGCGGCGGATCGGTCCGCCCGATCCGGCCGGACGACGTAGCCGCCGTCCACGCCCTAGTCCTCGAGCTCGCGGAGTACGAAAGGTCGCGGAACGAGGTCACCTCAACACCGGACGATCTGAGCGCGGCTCTCTTCGGAACAGCGCCGGCCCTCTTCGGCCACGTTGTCGAGCACGACCACGCCGTGGTCGGGTTCGCCTTGTGGTTCCTGAACTTCTCCACCTGGAACGGCAAGCACGGGATCTATCTGGAAGACCTATACGTCCGGCCCGAGGTGCGGGGCCACGGGTTCGGCAAGGCGCTCCTGCGCGAGCTCGCGGCGGAGTGCGTGCGCCGGGGTTACCGACGGCTGGAATGGTGGGTGCTGGACTGGAATTCGCCCGCGATCGACTTCTACCGCCGGGTAGGGGCCGTTCCGATGGACGAATGGACCGTCTATCGACTCACCGGCGACGCGCTGGCAACACTCGGTGCCTCGACCGTGGACGGGATCATCGACGAAGCCCCGCAGTAGCGACCGGCGCTCGGCAGGTTTCAGACGCGTTTTGTCGACACGCGACCACTCGGGTGAGCGCGCTGGATCGTCGGACCGAACCAGTCAGATCGGACGCTAGGCTCAGATCTCCGGGGATCACAGGCAGGGGTTTTGCGTATGGGTGTGTACGACGGGCTACGGGGCGGGGACCGTCGGATTGCGGCGGCGGCGCAGGCGCCGGGGGACATCGTCGAGCTACGGCTGCCGCCCGACTCGGCTTACCTGTCCGTCCTGCGAACCGCGACCGCGGGACTCGCGGCGCGGCTCGACTTCACCCTCGACGCGATCGAAGACCTGCGGATCGCCGTCGATGAGGCGTGCGCTCTGCTGCTGCCCGACGTCGTCGGGGACGAGCCTTTGACCTGCCGGTTCGTGCTGGAGCCCGACGTGCTCGAGGTCAGCGTTCGGGCGATGACCCGCGACGGCAAGCAGCCTTCGCGCGAGTCCTTCGCCTGGACGGTACTGACCGCGTTGGCCGGCGAGGTCGACTCGAGCGCGGACCCGGACGGTGCTGTAACCGTCACGCTGCGCAGGCGCCGCAACGGGTCGGGCGAGGCGTGAGTGCGCCGATCGAAGAGGCCGGAGACGCCCGCTCGCTGACGCGTTCGCGTTCCCGCCAGCTCTTCGCCGATCTCGCCGCTCAACCCGAGGGCAGTCCAGAGCACACGCTTTCTCGCGACAGCTTGGTCGCACTGCACCTGCCGCTCGTCGAGCACCTGGCGCGCCGCTTCGCAGGCCGAGGCGAACCACTTGACGATCTCGTCCAGGTCGGCACGATCGGATTGATCAAGGCGGTGGATCGGTTCGACACCGACCGCGGCGTGGAGTTCTCTACGTACGCCACCCCGACGATCGTCGGCGAGATCAAGCGACATTTCCGAGACAAGGGATGGGCAATTCGGGTACCGCGCCGCCTGCAGGAGCTGCGACTGTCTTTGTCGGTGGCGACCGAGGACCTGTCGCACGCGCTGGGCCGGGCGCCTACGATCGCCGAGATCGCGGCCAAGATCGGCGTTTCGGAGGAAGAAGTTCTCGAAGGACTCGAGTCCGCGAACGCCTACAGCACTGTTTCGATCGACGCCGGAACGGACGAGGACGGGACACCGGCCGCCGTGCTGGACACCTTCGGTGTGGACGACGAGGCTCTTGAAGGCGTCGAGTACCGCGAGTCCCTCCGGCCCCTGCTGGCTGAGCTCACCCAGCGGGAGCGGCAGATCCTGATGCTGCGCTTCTTCCGCAACATGACGCAGTCCCAGATCGCGACCGAGATCGGGATCTCACAGATGCATGTGTCGCGCCTTCTGGCTCGGACTCTCGCCCAGCTGCGCGAGGGCTTGATCGAAAACTGACGGTTCAAGTCTCGGTGAGCGTCCCGGTCACCGAGCGGGCCATGCAGGCGGCCAGACCGACCACCGCCGACGCGATGACAAACGCGCCCAGCCACTTCTGACCGGTCTGAGCGCTCTGAGCGAGCGGGATTCCGATACTGAGTAGGAGGATCTCGCTCACGACTACAGGTGCCCGAGCCCGCCGGCGCCCGCGCAGTAGGCCGACGACGGCAGCCCCCAGTCCTACGCACCAGGCCACTGCGAGCAAAGCCAGAAGTCCCGCGCTGCCGAGCGAAGCGCGGTCGCCACGCGCCGCCTCGACGATCGTCGCTGCCGCGAAGATCGCGAGGCCGGCCGCCTGACCCGTCGCGATCCCTGCTGCGAGCCGGAGCGCGAGCGGCCGCTGGTGACCGGACACGGTCGCGAGAGTAGTCGAGCGCGGACTCGCCAGTTCCGGCCGAGCGTCCGACGCGGGGTGATCCACTCCCCTACGCTGCTCATCATGCGCGCAGTGCTGATCGTGAATCCCGCTGCCACCAGAACCACGGTCCGCTCCCGCGAAGTGCTGGCCAACGCACTGCGTGCCGAACTCAACCTCGACGTCGTAGTCACGGCGCACCGCGGCCATGCCACCGAAGTCGCGCGGAACGCGAGCAAGTCCGGAACCGATCTTGTGATCGCTCTCGGTGGCGACGGCACGGTCAACGAAGCGGTGAACGGGCTACTGGAGAGCGGCCCGAATCCGAACGGCCCACGCCTGGCCGTCGTGCCGGGAGGGTCGACAAACGTATTCGCCCGGGCGTTGGGGCTACCGAATGATCCGATCGAAGCAACCGGGCAACTGCTCGACGCGCTGCGTGCGGGCCGAGCACGGCAGGTGGGGTTGGCGACTGCGGACGGGCGTTGGTTCACATTCTGCGCGGGCCTCGGCCTGGACGCAGAGGTGGTCGGCGACGTCGAATCACGCCGGAGTTCCGGCGCTCGCCTCTCGGGCCCGCTGTTCGTCCGAACAGCGCTCGCCCGCTTCTATCGCGAGACCGAGCGCGCGGAGCCGGGTCTGACTGTGTACGCGCGCGACGAGGCACCGATCGAAGGCGTGTTCATGCTGATCGTGCAGAACACCGCGCCGTGGACGTACCTCGGCGACCGGCGGATCGATCCGTGTCCGGGTGCGTCATTCGACACCGGCCTGGACCTCTTCGGGCTGACCCGGCTCCGGACGCTGTCGACCGCGCGGCACGCGCGCCAGCTGCTGCGGTCCAGGCAGCCGCACGGCAAGGACGTCGTGGGGCGGCACGACGTGGCGGCCCTCACCGTCCGGGCCAGCCGGCCCACCGCCCTGCAGTTGGACGGCGAAGCGGTCGGCGTCCGAGACCACGTCGAGTTCGTGTCCCACCCGATGGCATTGAGCGTCGTCGTCTAGCAGCGATCCCGCCGAATGGCGTATCCCCAGGGTGGGCTGGAAACCCTCGGTGTGACCGAGCCCACCATGAAACGCCCGATATACGATTGAACACCCCTTGTGCGGAGGCCTGGGCTTTGCGAGGCTTCTGCCTATACCGGGGGAGCTTGCGGCACGGCCTGCGTTTCGCCAGGAACCAAGCCAGGAACACTGTCGAGCCAGTGAGCGTTCTCCACTTGTACGGAGCACCAATCGGGAGCCGGAAGCACAGGCTCTTCTCTTGGCAGCTCGTTCGTGAAAGTCTTCACAAGCAGCGACGAGTAGTAACGACAACCGCCGGACAGCGACCGGCGACACGAGGAGTAGACCCAAGCCATGGACTGGCGTCATCGTTCGGCGTGCCGCGACGAAGACCCCGAGCTCTTCTTCCCGATCGGCAATACGGGACCTGCCCTCCTCCAGATCGAGGAGGCCAAGGCGATTTGCCGTCGGTGCGAAGTGCGCGAGGCCTGTCTTCAGTGGGCGCTGGAATCCGGCCAGGATCATGGCGTTTGGGGCGGCCTGTCGGAGGACGAGCGTCGGGCGCTCAAGCGCCGGACCGCGCGTGCCCGGGCTCGGATGGCCTGACCGCCGACACTTCCTGTCAGACGGCCAGCCGGATGATCGCGCGCGTTCCGCGGGTGTGCCGGCTCTCGAGCGAAAGCTCACCTGCCATTTCGTGCTCGACGAGAGTCTTGACGATCTGCAGACCCAGCTGATCCGAGGACGCCAGATCGAAGCCCGCGGGTAGCCCGACGCCGTCGTCAACGACTTCGACGGTGAGCACGTCCGCAGTTCTGGACGCCCGCACCTCGACCATTCCGATGGGTCGCATGCCCTCCGCATCCGTGGCCGGTGCGGAACCTGGAGCCGTCACGAAGCCGTGCTGAACGGCGTTCTGGACCAGCTCGGACAGAACCACAGCCAACGATGTGGCCACCTCCGCCGGAACCACCCCGAAACTGCCCTTCAGGATCGGCAGCGGCGCGGGCTGGCCACCTCCGGCGGCCACTTCAGCGACCATCGCAAGCACCCGTTCGGCGACCCCGTCGAAATCGATCGCCTCCTCCGGGGTGGTCGAGAGAAGCTCGTGGACAAGAGCGATCGAACCGACGCGTCGAACCGCCTCGTCGAGCGCATCGCGACCCTCGGCAGAGCCGATCCGGCGGGCCTGCAGCCGAAGCAGCGACGCCACGGTCTGCAGGTTGTTCTTCACCCGATGGTGGATCTCCCGGATCGTCGCGTCCTTCGTGAGCAGCTCACGCTCTCGCCGGCGGACCTCGGTGACGTCCCTGATCAGGATGACGGCCCCGATCCGCTCACGACCGACGAGCAGCGGGATCGACCGCAACTGCACGGTCGTCCCCTTGCCCTCGAACTCGATTCCCCGCGCGGCCCGTCCGGCCGCGACCGTAGCCAGCTCTTCGTCCAACGGACCTCGGCGCGGGACCAGTTGGCGCGTCACAGCTTCGAGCGGAGCCCCGACCAGATCGGCGGCCAGCCCGAGCCGCCGATAGCCCGAAAGTGCGTTGGGGCTCGCATACACGACGACTCCGTCGACGTCGAGGCGCAGCAGCCCGTCGCCCGCGCGCGGCGAGGAATCGAGGCCCTCGAGCCCGCGCGGTGCCGGGAATGTCCCGTCCGCGAGCATCTGAGACAACCGGTCCGCGACTTCGAGGTACGCGGTCTCGAGCCTTCCCGGTACGCGAGAAAGTGCCGGATCGGCGTGCCGGGCGATCACCCCGACGACGCGTTCGTCGGCCCCTTTGACCGGAACCGCCTCAGCCGGAGCGAGCGCGTGCTCGGTTCGGCTGCGGACCAGCTGGCCGTGCTCGAGTGCCTCGTCCAGCAGGGGGCGCCTGCCGCGCGGCAAGAACGTCCCGACCAGATCGTCACCGAACACTGTCGAGCCGGTGGTGGGGCGCATCTGGGCGGCGGCGACGAATCCCGAGCCGTTCCAGGTCGGCAACCAGAGCACCAGATCCGAAAACGCGAGGTCGGCCAGCAGCTGCCAGTCCGCCAGCAACAGGTGCATCCGTTCCAGGTCGGCGTCCGACAGGTCAGTATGCCTGCGGGCGACGTCGTTGAGCGTGGGCACCTTGGCAGCGTACGACCCGCTCGTGCCAGGATCACTCGACGTGGAGGACGCTGGCGGGTTCAGCTGGCTCTCCGACCACGCCAGCCGCCGCGAGGAGGCCGGCCTCCGCCGCCGCGCGACGGCCCGCCGGGCGGACGACGAGCTCCTCGACCTCGCGTCGAACGATTACCTCGGCCTCGCGCGCGACCCTCGGCTCGCCGAAGCAGCCGCCGCGGCCGTCCGGCAATGGGGTGCCGGCTCAACCGGCTCGAGGCTCGTGACCGGATCGACCACACTGCACGCCGAGCTCGAGTCGGAGATCGCGGCGTTCATCGGGCACGCACGGGCAGTGGTCTTCTCGTCCGGCTACCTGGCGAACATCGGAGCGATCACCGCACTTTCCGGTTCGGGGACGTTGATCGTCTCCGACTCGGACAACCACGCATCATTGATCGACGGCTGCCGGCTGTCCCGGGCCGCGGTCGCCGTCGTACCGCATTGCGACATCGATGCGGTGGCTCGAGCTCTCGGTGCACGCGACG
>Ga0075017_100002119_pt1 | contig 12390 bp, 10 predicted proteins | sample AleBraG_ABR_2012_FD_71475 | JGI IMG/M metagenome (GOLD analysis project Ga0075017, IMG submission 71475) | Freshwater sediment microbial communities in response to fracking from Pennsylvania, USA - Alex Branch Run_MetaG_ABR_2012 | ecosystem: Environmental > Aquatic > Freshwater > Creek >...
GAAGAAAGGCACAAACCGTCTGGTCTGCTACGACCGGACAGGCTTACCTGAACAGCAGCCGTTCTCCGTTGAGTGCACCAGCGTCACTAATCTGGACCGAGTCGCGCAGAATCTGAAGTTCGAGGCTGTGGGCGACAAGGTCAAAACACAGGCGCTGCTCGATGCCGCGGAAAAGGACGGAACCCGCGTGAAGCCCGAGTACGGATCGGTGTGGTACCACATGCTGGGGCCCGACCGCGAGCACGCACACTCGCACGTGACCATCGCAGTGCCGGGCGCCACGACGCAGTCCATCGGGCTGCCTGACAACAATAAGCAGGGCACCGTATGGATTATGAATGCAGGTACGTCGACAGCCCACCTCATGACTCCGGGCGAATAGTAGACGTCCGCCGGGAGAATTGGCCGGTATCCTTCGGCCTGGCACCGCCCGATATCTGAGAGGGACCTCTCAAGTTGCCTGCGTTTCAGGATGGTTGTGGTATGCGCTGCACGGGCAAGAATGATTTCATGTAGATGTCGCCGAGATCAAGAATAGCGGGAAATCATGAAGCATCTGATCTTCAATCTTCTTGTAGTTGCAGCGCTGGCCGCAGCTCCGGGCAAGCAAACGTTCAACGGCGTGATTACGGACGACAATTGCCCTAAAGCAGACCACTCCCAAATGCGAATGGGGCCGACGGACGCCGAGTGCGCCATGGCCTGCATCGATGCCCATGGCGCCTTGTACGGTCTGTATGACGGTAATAACTTCTACACGCTGAGCGACCAGCGGACGCCGGAAAAATTCGTGGGCGAAAAAGTAAAGGTGATAGGCACTCTGGACGGCAAGACCAAGACAATTCAGGTCGACTCGATAACGGCCGAAAAATAAGGATCGCATTTGGTAGCTGCGGTGCGCAGGATCTGTCCGACGAATTGCGTCACAATTGATCTGGATTTACTGAGCTGGGGACGCGCAACTGGCATCGAGCAAAACAGTCGGTCTACAAAGAGTGCGGATGGAAAGAGGGCGGCAGACGCTCCCTAAGACACATCGCCTGTTGCCCTTCCTTGGATCGTACGGATGAAGTATGGAATCCGCCTCGCGCAGGTATTGGCCGCACTCTTTTTCGAATGCGCCTTGGGGATTGCTCGGATCTGCAATGACGAAAAATTCGTGACATTGTTTACGGCAGAGGCGCGCGATTATCGAAAAAGTGAGCCAGACCGGGAATCTCGTCCGAACAATCACAAGTTTCATCTAAATCCCAACTGATTCCCGCCCCACAATGGTCTTGACTTTTGAGCCCGGTTCCTTAAGCTCACCATACCTATGAAAAAACAGTTTTCATTCTTAAGCGTGGCCACGCTTGCTATCGCAATGTTTGGCCTTGCGTCTATCGCTTCGGCGCATGAACACGACACCTTTAAGATCGGCGACAAGTACTACCTTCTTACAGTGGGCTCGCTCAGTGAACCCTTTATCGTCGACAATATTTCAGGAGTGGACTTGCGAGTATCCCAAGTCCCTGGACCTGGAAGTAGCGGGGCGAGCAAGGCAACCGGCAAAGGCTCGCCTGTCACAGGTCTCGAGCAAACCCTAAGAGTGGAGCTCGCTGCCGGCGACAAAAAGGAAACACTTTCCTTTGATCCTTCAGCCAAGGATCCGGGCGCCTACGCCGCGAGCTTTATTCCGACGGTGCAGACGACTTACAGTTATCGTATTTTCGGGACAATCAGTGGCAGCGCCGTTGATCTTACTTTCACTTGCGTCGCCGGCGAAGTTTCGGAAACGGCTGAAGACAATCGTCAATTGAATGTTTCTGACACAATTACGCGGCTCAATAAGGTTGGCGCGTTCGGCTGCCCGGTTCCAAGAAAGAGTATGGGCTTTCCCGAACCGGCGCTTTCTTCCTACGAACTAAATCAGAGTACGCAGAATCTCGCGGCTAGTATCCAGTTTATGCGCAAACAAGCAGCTACCGCGCAAATTTTGGGCATTGCCGGGATCCTATTCGGACTTTTGGGGCTTGCGGTCGCAGGAATTGCGTTGAAAGGAAAGTAGGGCTACGAGAGTTGAAGCGTATTATTTTTATTACTGCGGCGTTTGTAATTGCGGAAGCTGCGTTCGCGAACGGCCTCGGAGGCGAGAGGCTCGAAAAAGTCGTTGGTGACATGATCGTTGACGTCGGAACGGATCAACCCTCGACTCCCGTAGCGGGAGAACCCATCGAGTTCGACTTCAATCTATTGCAAAGTAGTACGCGAGAGCCGGTTGGCCTGGCGACGAGTGTAGGCATCGACATCAGCCACAACGGAAAATCGATGGTGAATTGCGACCTTATTGCGGAATCGCCGATGACGTTCCTCTATTACACATTTCCCGAAGGCGGCATTTACACTTTGAAGGTAGCGTTCGTCGACAGCAAACGCGAACGGCGGGATCTTGCAACCGCTTCTTTTCTGCTTAAAATTTCGAGGCCTAAGGGCAATACTCGAGCCCTGTATGCTGCGGCACTTTTCGCGACTACGCTCTTGGGAATCGCGGGAGGCTACTGGGTAGCGCGCCGGCAAAGAACAAGATAGATTAGCGCGAAGAACTTCATTGCTTTTTTTGGCTTGAAAGTGCCGTCAGTGACGCCTCGCAGGTTTTGAAAGATGCTATGCACACAAGATTTGACAATTGTTTCAGGGTGTTTTGTTTCTTAATCGCATTTTCGATCCTGCCCGAAATCGCCTTTGCGCACGCGACACCGATCCAATACGTTCCCGCGGCATCGTCCATTCTTTTGAAAGCGCCGGAGGAAGTGCAAATCCATTTCAGCGAACGCCTGGAGTCTCGCGGCTCCAGCATTATCGTATTCGCTCCGGATGGTTCACGCGCCGATCTTTCCAATTCCGCACCCGACTCCAAGGATCCCAGAATTTACCGCGTGGGAGTAAGAGACAGTGGCGCGGGCAGCTACACAGTTTCGTGGGAGGTCATTTCATCGGATGACGGACACTTCACGAAAGGCGCGTATATTTTTTCGGTTGGAAATGCGAGTCCAAATGCAAGCACAGTAGGCAGCGGATTTCAGACCGTTCACAGCTCAAGCGTTCCTGAAGCCTTAACACTCGCGGTGGAACTCATCGGGGACGCCATGATTCTGGGCGCCCTGCTCGTGCTGGCGTTCATCTGGCGGCCGATGCGCAGGCATTTCCCCGCAGTGAAATCCGATGAGCATCAGTTCATCGGCAGGTTCCAATTTCTCCTCACTTTCGGATGTATTCTGGCGCTCGCCGGCGGCTTTGCGTACCTGATTTATAAGACCAGCGATCTTGCCTCGCTTCAGGAAACAACTTTTTCCTCGGCCTGGGGCTCTTTCCTTGTGACCACTTCGGCGCTCTACACGGTATATCGAATGCTGGGTGCGGGCTTCCTGCTGGTTGCATTTCAGGGAGGGCGGAAACGGCTCTTCTCGGCCGAAAGCGTCTCGAAGATCGAATATGTGTTCTTCGCGGTTCTCGCGCTGATTGATCTTTCACGGGCACGCGTAAGTCATGCCGCGGCCTCCACCTTCGCTCCGGCATTTGGCGTGGTGATGAACTTCGTTCACCTCTTTTTCAAGGACGCCTGGATCGGGGGGATCATTGCTCTGGTTGTGCTCCTCTCACCGCTCATTGGAAAATCGAGAGACTCGAGGGTAGTTGCGTTCGCGCTCACCGCGTTTTCACGAATTGCCAGTGTTGCGTTCGGCATCGCGGGTGTCACGGGGGTCTACGTTGTCTGGCTCCACCTCAAGAGTTTCTCGTATGTGTTGACGACGGACTGGGGGAAACGATTCGCACTCCTTTCGGCGTTGGCCGCATTTCTGCTGGCTTTGCGTTTGTTCGCACAGCTTTATGACGAGCCCAAAATCGTGGATGCGATCAGGAAAAGGGATGAGACGCGGTATCTTCGCCTGCTCTCGTGGCTCGGCTTTACGTTGCCCGCGGAAATGATGATCGGCATCGCCATCCTCGCGGTCACTTCGCTGCTGATCATTACCACGCCCCCGCTTGCTCCTCATTACAGCTTTTTGCGGTCCGACGTGAGCCAGGGAATCGTGCTCTCCCTGGCAGAGCAGCCTTCCGAGAACGCCAAATTCCTGGTCACTGCGGAGGACCCGCTGACGAGAACCAGCGCCGACGTGAAAAATATGGTCGTCACCCTTACCAATCAGGCCGCGGGTATCGGCCCGATTGCCGCTTCGCTCGAGAAGAGATTTGCCGGAGGATTTGTATTCGCGAAAAATCTGCTGACTCCCCCCGGCATCTGGTCGGTAAACGTTGCTGCACAAAGAGCAGGAGCCTACGATGCCGCGGCATCCTTTAACCTAAAATATCCGCAGGAGGTAAAGGAGAGCGACGCGCACTCCACGGATAGAACGTTCGGATCATTTGAAGTCATTCATTTGATCGTCGCCCTCATCATCCTTGTCGGCGCCGTGATTCTTTATCGCAAGAGCACGGGATTGAATCGATTTGTGCTCGATGCGCCGGAGGCGCCCGTGGCAAGCGCGGCGCTCACGTTTGCAAGGCCACTCGCCTGGATTCCTCCCCTGATACTGATTGCCGGCCTAATTTACCTGAGTGGAGGATTCCCCGCGGTATCTCCAGAAGTTCTGGAAAGCCCATTTCAGCGAGTGTGCGAGGAAACAAATATCATGAACGTCTGGCATGAGAGCGTTCCCGAGCGCGCCGGAGAGGCAACGTCCGACCTGGCACTGCCCGGTTGCACGGTCGGGCTCGGGCTTGGCCAATTTCATTTTGTGGACGCTCGTGAATTCGCCTACTTTGTGCGGCCCGCGAGGGCAAAGGCTCAGCTGGCAACGAACCCCGCGGCGCTCGCGCCCGATGTTCCCACCACACTTACCTTTACCTTGCGCGATTACCAGGGCGAACCGGTTCAGGATCTGGTTCCCGATCACAACCGCATCATTCATGTGGTTATCGCGAGCAAAGATTTCTCCGTCTTCTCGCACATCCACGTGGAAGATTTTGGGCCGGTAACTTCGGAAATGCTTAAAACAGCCGTATTCCCTGTGCGCTATGTGTTTCCCAAGCCCGGCCAGTTTCTGGTTTCCGTGGACTACACCGAAAGGGCATATATTTTTTCCGATCAATTCTACTTGAACGTCGAACCCTCGGCAGCGATGAGCCCCGCTCAGAACGAGAACTTCGCGCTCCAGAAAAGCTTCGACGGCTATGATGTCACGCTCAAGACATCGCCAGCCAGACTCAAGGCAGGCGCCCCCGCGACTCTCGATTACCACGTGGAAAAAAACGGCATGCCCCTGAGAGAGATGACTCCCTACCTGGCGGTTCCGATGCATATCAGCATAATTCGCGACGATCTTATGGGATTTCTACACATCCACGGCCTCCTTCCAGTTTCGCCCACAGGCTATCTTCTGGGCGAGAGCACCCACGCTTCACACCTATTCCTGCCCAATAAATTCGGACCTGACATTGAGGCTACAAATTTTTCATTCCCAACAGCAGGCGTCTACCACGTCTTTGGCGAATTCAGCACCGCGGGAAAAGTCGTCGTAGCGCACTTTACGGTGAGGGTGGAATAACCCCACCGGCGTTCTCCCTGATACGGATAATCAAAACCTGCTCCAGAGGGGCGCCCTTTTATAGTTCGTTCATCGGGACTTGGCTCGAAGCAGAAGTCGGCATGCTCGTCCTACGAATTTCAATCTACAGATCGCGCTTGACAGTCGTGCGTTCCTGAGGTGAAATAGCCGATCCAGTTGAAAATGAGTTGCAACTAGAATTCGCCGGACGGCAATTGATATGCCGACTACTTGCAAATGGTTTGCAACTAGAACTTGCGGCCAGGATCGGAGAAGTGATCCATCGAACGGCCCTATTGCATTCGATTTGGAAATCGGAAGATCGAAATTTATGAACCGGTCTCCGCGGAATTCCTTTGATCGAGGTCCGCGGAGACCGGCCGTCGTACAACCCGGAGGGCTGGCGACTTGCGCATTCTATGGCGCACCAGTCAGGGTTTTCAAGGAGACAGCATGGCTGGGCGTCGCCCCGTCTTTTCAAGCGCGTTGTTTGGAGCATTCCTCAAGAGAATCGGTATTCATTCATTGAAACAAGTGTGTTCCGTTACCTCTCTCATCTGTTTCTCTCTAATATTCTGTCCCCGGTCTTTCGCGCAAGAGAGCCCATATATCATCACTTACGATCACTATCTTGAAGAGCCAGGAAGCCTGGAGGTGGAATATTTCTCGACATTCGGAACCCAGCGCGCCGGCAACGATTTCCTTGCGTTTTGGGTCGAATTTGAATATGGGGTGAAAGCTTGGTGGACCACCGAACTTTATCTCGATGGGCAAACGACGTTTGGCGACAGCACGGTCTTCACCGGCGCCCGGTGGGAGAATCGCTTTCGGCTGCTCCAGCGCGAGCATTTCGTCAATCCCGTGCTCTACATTGAGTACGAGAGGAAGAACGGCGCTGACAAGATTCTCAAGGAAGTGGAGGGCAAAGACGTTGAATCCGACTTCGCCGAATCCAACGCGACACTGCGCCAGGAGCACGTCAACGAATTAGAGTTCAAGCTTCTGCTATCCAAGACGTACAAAGGCTGGAATTTTGCCGTCAATCCCCTCGCCGCGAAGAATCTGTCGAACAATCCCTGGGAATTTGGGTACGCGGCCGGCGCGAGCCGCCCTCTGGCCTTAAAGGCGTCTCCCAATCGATGCGCTTTCTGCCCGGAGAATTTCATCGCCGGAGCCGAAATATACGGCGGCCTCGGCGACCGATACCATTTAGGTCTACACGACACCTCCCAATACATTGCGCCGGCGGCAGCGTGGAATCTTCCTTCCGGCTGGACCCTCCGCATTTCACCTGGTTTCGGCCTGAACGGCAACAGCCACCGCTTCCTTTTGCGATGGGGCATTTCCCGCGAGTTTTCAGGCTTTAATGAGATGCTGGGCCACTTCTTCGGAGGTCGCCAATGACTACCGGCTTCATGCATCCACGTTTCGCCATGCTGGGCCTCTTCATCGCAACGTGCGTGTTTGGATCCAGCGCTCAGCTGGCCTCCGCGCGGCAGGACAATCCGTCCTCGGCCAACAATCCGAATTGGAATTACGAGGAGATAAAGAAGGCTCCGGAAAAGGCTCGCCTAATGCGTAATCCGTTTGAAAACGATTCAGACGCATTGCGAGCCGGGGGAAAGCTTTTCGAACGAAACTGCGCGGGGTGCCACGGAATGAAGGGAGAAGGTAGGAAGAAGGCTCCGAGCTTGATCCGCGATGAGGTTCAGCAAGCCACTCCCGGCGCGCTTTTCTGGGTATTGACGAACGGAGTGGTCTGGCACGGAATGCCAGTTTGGTCAAAGCTCCCCGAGCCGCAGCGTTGGCAAGTTGTAATGTTTCTGAAGTCCCTCGGGGTTTCGACACGCCCGTAAGCCGCGGATCAACAATTTATTCCTGTTCGCATGTGCTAAAACGTTTTATCGGAATGCGGCTTTTTGCGTTTTGCGGGAGCTGATTTCCGATTTCCGATAATTCCTGTTTATCAGGTGTACGAACCACTGCGCAACAGCCACCAAGGGGAAAGCGCCCTGGCGTAAAGTGAAAATCGGACGAGCTGAGCTCAACCGCCGAGTTCAGATGACTACGCCCAAGTCCTGGTCCGACTTCTGTCAAAAAGCTGGAAACCGATGTCGATTATCGGGAAGAAGCACACGGGTAACTCAGCTTTTGATTTTGAATTTGCGAGTGGCCCATCTGTCACTGTTAATGACAAGTGGGTTTTTGATTTTTGTCCCTTCGCCGGAAACGGCGAATCCCCATTTGGACTGAGAAGGCCGAGCCCAAAGCCCCGCCTTTGAAATGGCGTCAAGGACAGGTCACCGCAAGTTCACGGCCTTAAATCAGAGCAGATGTACGGGAGGAGTGCGCGATCCAATAATCAAAGAAGGTTCTGCGAAGGGCGAGGCGCGGGCCATCCGTCCGCCAATGAGGGATGATAATTCGAGCGTACAAGGCCGGAAAAAGTTTTGATTGGGAAGAAAGTCCCGGCGGTGCCGACAGATGTATACTTAGGCCCGGCCTGGTTGCCTCAGAAATCATTTCCCAACAAGAGGAGGACAACGAACATGGCTTTGAAGATTGCGAACCGCGAACTGGAAGGAGTTGCCGTGCTGGCGCTGGACGGGCGTGTTGTGCTCGGAGAAGAAACAAGCATGCTACGCGAAAAAGTGAAGAATCTACTGGCCGAGGGCAAGAAGAACATTGTCCTGAACCTGAGCAATGTCACGCAGATTGACAGCTCCGGTCTGGGCGCGCTTGTCACCGCCTATTCAAGCGCGAAATCGGAGGGGGCATCGCTGCGGCTGTGCAATCTTGGGTCGAGATTCAGCGAAATGCTGCAGGTCACAAAACTCTACACCGTCTTCGAAGTCTCCGACAATGAAACAGACGCGGCGCGCGCCATGGTGAAGTCGGCTTCCGCTTGAGTTCCATCGGGCGATGGCTGAAGGTTTATGTGGCGGAGAAAATGGACGAAGCGCGGGTCTTTATGCGCGAGGGGTGACTGTTGCCCCTCAGGTGGACATTAAGATTTCCTGATCCCAAAGTTAGGAAATCAACTACTCCGTTTCCGTGCACGCGCGCGACTTTGTTATTCCGAATGATTGATCGCACTAGGTTTGCCTCCCCCACGCCATTCCCTTCGACGGCCGTGAATTAGTTCGAGGACGAATTGTTCTAGTTCAAGAGCTTGTACTCCGCTCGGATGCGGACCGGCAATATATGTTTTGACATTAGAGTGCGCGGGAATAGAATGATGGCTCTTTTCCGGGAGGTGCCGCATGAAATCAGGCACCGGAAGGGAGATAGTTGCCAGCGTACCGGAATATGTTTTTCGAACAACCTGCCTGTCATTGCAATCATAATCCATCGTCATCGTCTTAAATTGGGTCCGGGACCGAAATCTAGACAGCGAGGGGGGAACGCATGCACCGACAAATGCTCCTGGTGATCGCGCTGATCCTAGCCGCGGGTACGGCGTGGGGGCAGGCGCCGTCAACACCGAGTGAGGGCGAGTCAACGAAGGATTTGCTCGAGAGGATCGAGAAATTAGAGAAGCGCGTAGTAGAGCTAGAGGCCAGGTTGGGCCCTACGGCGGCAGCTCCCTCGACCGCCCCGGTGGTGAGCCCTGCACAAAATCCGACAGTAGTCGAACAAGCGCCAGGAATGGAACACGCCCAGGCGCCGTATAGTGCCGAGCAACAGGCGACCATTCAGGAGGCTGAGACCCATTACCCCAATCTGGCCATCCGTGGGTTTGCTGACGTCGATTTCTCTGCCACAAATCAGCCGGGGCCTATTAGTGGTTTCAACCCAGGAGTTTCTAGTGGATTTAACCTCGGCCAATTTGACCTGCATCTTGCCTCCTCGCTATCCAAGAAGATCACCTATTTCGCGGAAATCACGTTCAATGCGCAACCCACAGGATATACCCTCGAAGTGGAGCGCTCGATCATTCGCTATGACTACGACGACTATTTCAAACTTTCGTTCGGGCGCTACCACACACCAATCAGTTACTGGAATACTGCCTTCCACCATGGGGCCTGGCTGCAAACCACCATCACGCGGCCGGAAATGGTTAAAATTGGAGGAGTCTTCATTCCCGTCCACTTTGTAGGGCTGCTGACCGAAGGCAATGTCCCCTCAGGAGGATTGCACCTGGCCTACGAGGTCGGCTTAGGAAACGGGCGCGGCTCGATCCTCAGCCGGGCTGGGGATGCAGGGGATGTAAACAACAATCGAGCCTGGCTGGTGAACGTTTTTGCACGGCCAGCTGGGTTCTACGGATTGCAGGTGGGTGGGTCGTTTTACAAAGATGAAATCAGGCTGCCGACTGGAGACAATGTTCGCGAATGGATAGCTTCCACCCATGTAATCTGGACCAAGGAAACGCCTGAATTTTTGGCGGAATTTGCGAATTCCCATCATCAGGACCTACTGACCGGCCAGACTTTCAATACTCCGGCCTTCTACGTTCAATTCGCTTACCGGCTTCCCTGGCTGGAAAGAACTTTGAAGCCGTACTACCGCTACGATTATATTCAGCCCCCGCCAGGCGAACCAATTCTCACTGATACACGATACCAGGGCTCGACACTCGGCCTGCGGTATGATATCTCCAGTTTTGCGGCATTTAAGTCCGAGTTCCGGAACTTTCAACGTCTGGCAAGCGAACCACACGTTAATGGTGTGTTCTTCCAGACTAGTTTTACATTCTGACGAGGCAAACGAATGAGAACAATCCGCAAATGGTTAGCCGCGGCACTGTTTCTTTCGTGCGCTTTTTCCTTCCTTGTCTGGAGCCCCTCGCAGGCCCAGACTCCGCCGGATTCCGACATCGCGGTCGTGGCTCATCCAGATATGCCTGTCAACGAAATGAGTCTTGACGAAGTTCGCCGGGTGTTTCTGGGCGAAAGGCAATACTGGAATGCCAAACTCCCCGTGGTCTTGCTCATCCGGGCCCCGGTCGCGCGGGAGCGAGACGTCGTGTTGCGCGTGATCTATCAGATGACAGAAACTCAGTTCAAACAATATTGGATCGCCAAGATCTTTCGAGCCGAGACCGCGTCGGCCCCCAAGATCGTTTATTCGAATGACGTGGAATATAACCTTGTGACGGCTCTCCCCGGCGCCATCGGATTCATGGATGCCAGGGACGCCGCACGCGCCAAGCTCAAAGTCGTGCGCGTGGACGGACTCTTGCCTGGGGACCGAGGCTACCCTTTACATTGAGCGGTGGTCGCTTGCCCGGGGGATGAAAACAGCGGGTGACCCTGTGGCGGACAATTGCATCAAGTTTGCGGCGACAGCCCCAGCCGTTGCACCAGGTCTCGAAATCTCCGATCCCCGCGCAAGGGTTCGAACGCAGATTCAACTTTCAAGGACGCGAGCCTGCTGTCACGGACGGCATACGCCTTTTCCAGCCAGGTAAAAGCCGATTCTTTGTCGCCCAACCGCGCATACGTCTGAGCCACGGTATAGGGGGAAACATAGTCTCGCTTCGAGACTTCAAGCAATCCATCCAGCCAGCTCTGCAGAACACCTTTATAGCCCGACGTTTGAAAGTCCTGGGCGACAGATGCCGCAAGTTCCGGACTCCCCGAAAGCTCCAACGCTTTTTCGCGCTCGGCGACGGCTTCTTTATACCTTCCATTTTGCGCGTAAACTTCTTCGAGGATGCGCCGAGCCGGCGCGAACGTCGAATCCATCTCCAGGACTTTTCGTAATTGTTCAATGGCCTGGTCATTTTGGCCCGTAATGTAGAATTGCCATCCCAGAGTCGTGTTGATTGTGAGAGAAAGCGAATCTAACTCCTTCGCTTTTCTGAGCTCGCGGGTAGCTTCCCCGAATCGTCCCATTTTCGCCAGATAATCGCCATACCAGTGATGAGCGGTGGCAGAGTTTGGATTGAGCTCGATGGCCCGCCGGAATTCTCTTTCGGCGCCCACCCAGTCCCAATCGTAATACTCGCGGACGAGACCCACCGAGGTGTGCGCGTCTGCCAGGGTATCGTCAATTTCCAGGGCTTCCATCGCGGCAGCTTTGGCTCTTGGGCCGGCGTCCCCCGGTGCCAGATATCCAGAGTCTCCCAACAAGCTATACGTGTCGGCCAGCCCCGCGTAAGCCAAAGCATAGCGAGGGTCTTTCTGGACGGCCTGGGCAAAGTAGTCCGCCGCCTTTTTGAAATCCCCTTGCGTCCCTTTGTTCCAGGAAAACAGACCCTGCAAGTAGAGTTGATAGGCTTCGGTGTTCTCGGTGGCGCGCTTTGTCAGGCGCCGTTTCTCTTCTCCAGTTAATTCCGGCCGCAATCGTTCGTATATGTCCGCCGCAAGTTCCTCCTGCACGGAAGCGAGGTCGGAAAATTTGCGGCTGTACTGCTCCCCCCAGATGTGCCTCTTGGTCGTGATGTCCTCGAGCTCAACGCTGATCGAAAGATCGTCGCCCGTGTGCATGAGCCTGCCCGTGAGAATCGTGCGGACACCCAGGTCCTTGCCGACACTCTCCGGATCGGCCGCCTGGCCCTTATACCGAAAAACAGTGCTGCGCGAAATCACCGTGAGATTTGGCAACTGAGAGAGACTGTTGATAAGGCTCTCTGTGATTCCATCGGTGAGATAATCGGTCTTCGGATCGTTGGTCAGATTCAGGAACGGCAAGACGGCGATCGAATTGATCTGGGAAGGATTGGCCTTGCCAAGCAAGCGCTCTCGCCAGCCACCCACGTTCAGCACGAACAAAAGCAACGCGGCGGTGACAGCCGCGACCGATGCGATGGATCGCCAGTATCGCCGGATCAACCTCGGGGGCGTCAGCTCAACTG
>Ga0075017_100002120_pt1 | contig 12378 bp, 11 predicted proteins | sample AleBraG_ABR_2012_FD_71475 | JGI IMG/M metagenome (GOLD analysis project Ga0075017, IMG submission 71475) | Freshwater sediment microbial communities in response to fracking from Pennsylvania, USA - Alex Branch Run_MetaG_ABR_2012 | ecosystem: Environmental > Aquatic > Freshwater > Creek >...
GGCGATGTACACGACCCCGGGTGGCACGCCGTCTTGCCCGTCCGGCCCCGCAACCCCGGTGGTGGCTACGCCGATGTCGGCTCCGAGTAACTCGACGACACCTTCGGCCATGGCGCGGGCCACCGCAGGGTGCACGGCGCCCTGCGCGGCCAACAAGTCGGCGGGCACGCTGAGAACTGACGCTTTGACATCGGTGGCGTACGACACGACTCCACCTCGGACAACCGCCGATGCGCCTGGCACGTCCGTGAGAGCAGCGCACACAAGTCCGCCAGTAAGCGACTCGGCTGTCGCGATGGTCAACCCGCGCGCAGTGAGACGTTCGACGAGGGACGCGGCCACCTCGTACGTCGTCACGACTCGACCAGCGACGTCCGACGCAACCGCATGGCCTTGGCCACGTAGTCGACGCCCGTCACGACGGTGACGACGACTGCCGCGTACATAAGCACTTCAGCTACGACAAACCAGGCGCCGTGGATTGGCAGGATGTAGCCGAAGAGCGCGTACATCTGCAGGATCGTCTTGAGCTTGCCGCCGCGACTTGCCGGAATGACGCCGTGTCGGATGACCCAGAACCTCAATATCGTCACACCGATTTCCCGGACGAGTATGACGACGGTGATCCACCACGGAAGACGTCCGATGATCGACAAACCAACCAACGCAGTGCCGGTAAGAAGTTTGTCGGCGATCGGGTCGGCGACCTTGCCAAAGTTCGTGACGAGATTGTTGCGGCGCGCCAGGTAGCCATCAAGCAAGTCAGTAGCGGACGCCGCGGCGAAGACGACGGCTGCCCAGATGCGCATCGTCGTGTTGTTGCCGTTGTCGACCAGCAACAACCACGCAAAGAGCGGCACAAGTAGCAACCGCAACAACGTCAAGGCATTGGGAAGGTTGACGTTGGAACTCTCACTCGGCGGATCGCCAGCGCGGTCTGGTGGAGGCGGCGGAACTTTGAAACTGCTCACGAAGCCACCGGCGTCGCGATGAGGTCAGCGCCCTCCGAACCGAGAACGAGCGCCGTGACGAGGTCGCCAACTTTCACTTCGGCGTTAAGGTCGACGAGCGCCGTGATGCCGTCGACCTCTGGTCCTTGGTGGTCAGCCCGGCCCTCAACAGAATTGGCGCCGACGGACTCAACGAGAACCTCGATGGTCTCACCGATGCGCTCCTCTGCCCGCTGACTCATGAGGACGTCCACGAGATCGGCGAAACGAGTGACACGCTCTGCGATCGCATCTTCGCTGTGTTGGCCATCGAGCGTCGCGGCCTCGGTGCCGTCCTCTGGCGAAAATCCGAAGACTCCGATGGCGTCTAAGCGCGCGCTGCTGAGGAATCTTTCGAGTTCATCGAGATCGGCTTCGGTCTCACCGGGGAAGCCCACGATGATGTTGCTACGAACACCAGCGGTCGGGGCATGGGTGCGGATTTGCGCAAGCAGATCAAGGAAACTTTCCGTGCTGCCGAAGCGTCGCATGCGACGCAGTACGTCCGGGGCAGAGTGCTGGAACGACAAATCGAAATAGCGCGAGATGCCGGGCACCAACGCGATTGATTGCACAAGGCCGGGTCGCGTTTCGGCGGGTTGCAAGTACGACACCCGCACGCGGTGCAGGCCTTCGATGCTTTGAAACTGCGGCAGCAACGCTTCGAGGGCGCGCAAGTCGCCCAAGTCTTTGCCGTACGACGTGCTGTTTTCGCTCACGAGCACGAGTTCGCGAACCCCCTGTGAGGCCAACCAACGCGCTTCTTCGATGATGTCGTCAGCGGGACGTGACACGAAGGCGCCGCGAAAACTCGGAATGGCGCAGAACGAACAACGGCGGTCGCATCCGGACGCCAATTTCAGCGACGCAGTCGGTCCGGTGTCGAGACGCTTGCGCGTGACGTGCGGCCCGGACGCGACGCCCGAAATGTGAGGCGCATCGAGGATGTCGGCGATCGGACGTTGCGGCACTCGATCGGCTGGCGCAAGCGGAAGTAGCAGCCGGCGGTCGCGCGGCTCGGGCGCTGCCGGACGGTCGCCGCGCAGGACAGCCTTTAACCGCTCTGCGATGTCTGGGTAGTCGTCGAACCCCAAGACAGCATCGGCTTCTGGCAGCGCCTTAGCGAGCTCGCCACCGTAACGCTCAGCCAAACAGCCGACTGCGACAACAGCCTGTGGACCATCCACACCTTTGAGATCGGCAGCGGCCAACAACGTGTCGATGCTGTCTTTCTTTGCGGCTTCCACGAAACCGCAGGTGTTGACGACAACGGCGTCCGCGTCAGCAGCGTCATCAACGAGTTCGAATCCGGCGGCGTTGAGGCGTCCGGCGAGTTCCTCGGAGTCGACCTCGTTCCGGGCACAGCCCAGGGTGACGAGTGATACGCGGACGGACACACCTAGAGCCTAGACGGCAACCGCACTTACGCCGGTGCGCCGTCCGGACCGAATGCCAAACGAACAACTTGGCCCGTTGCACCCGCGGCGCCGAGGTTGTTGCCATTGACCGTTACCGACACCGAGCCAGCATTGCCAATGACTAGGTGAACGCCCTTGCGATCGTTGTACGTCGATGTCGTTCCAGGCTGCAAGATGCCTTGGAACAACGTGCCTTTGCTGTTGCCCACAACGCTTACCCAGCTCGGCGTACCACTGACCGCGAGTTGCACAGTTGCACCCGGAAGCTGTGCGACCAAATTGCTTGGCGGTGCGGACGGGTTGGTGGGAGTGGGCGACGGTGAGGTACTCGACGCCGGCTTGCTCGCGCCACCCGTCGGTGTTTGCGTCAAAGACGGGAGCGCGACAGGTGGAACCTTCGTCGCGCTACCAAGTTTGCCAATGATGGCGATACCGCCGACGAGTAACACGACAACCAACGCAATTGCCATAGCGCCGGTCCAGTTGGCCTGTCGCTTGTGACTCATCACCGGACGCAACGAACGGGCACCGTCAAAGAAACCACCAACGACTGGGGCCAATGGCAATTCGCGCGCGGCTGGCGGCGTCGGCTCGACAACTTCGGTCACCGCCGGTGCAGTAGCACCCACTTGTTCGGCGTAGTCGGCAAGCAGAGCATCGACATCGAGCTCTAGGAAGCGCGCGTACGACCGCAAATGACCTCGGGCGTACACCTCGCCGCCGAGGACATCGAGGTCGTCGGCTTCAATCGCTTCGATGAGACCGGGGCGCAATCGGATGGCGTGAGCAACGTCTTTAATGCTGAGACGTTGCGCCGTGCGGGCAGCTTTGAGTTGCTGACCCACCGTCATAACTGACTCCTAGCGCTACCCAGCCGATGCCCCCCGTGGGCTGCCGACTGTACTTAGCGTAACCGTCGAGCGAGCCGAGGGGAAACGCCTCATTCGAGGCCACCGGCAAAGCCTTACGTGCATTTCACCTTCGGTGTGACCGATGCCACGCGATGTCACACGCAGGTCATCCGTCGCAGTTATCGGCACCTCTACGGCGGGGTTGCAACCTCGCCGTGTGGTGCTCGGATTAGGTGAGCAAATGCCAGGTCATGCCGTCGGCCGTATCGCGAACTTCGACGCCGATTTCAGCCAGCTTGTCGCGGACGAAGTCCGACGTGGCGAAATCCTTTGCCGATCGGGCGCGGGCACGAATGTCGAGAAGCGTCGCGACGAAAGGCTCGAGGACTCCTCGCGGATCACGCGCCCCCACAACGGCAACATCTCCAAGGTGGACGATCATCGCTCGTAATGATCGGCGCGCATAGTCGTCATCACCTTGCTGCGTGTCGGCGGCCCAGTCGCGCAGCGATTGCTCTAGTCCCAGGATGGCCGCGACTGCCGCATCGACATCGCGCTCGGACAGTGCCGCATCAAACGACGATCGGGCATCGTCCGCCAGACTCCGCAGCGATACGACGCGGACGGCAGCCGACTCGTCCGCATCTGCTTGGACCACCGACTCGATAACGCCGATGTCTTCGGTCAAGTCACCGCCACTCAACAAGGCGATGACTTGTGGGACGGACAGCGTGGTGGCATGACCGAAGCGATGCGATACTCCGTTCGATCGCAACGTCATGGATCCGTTCCCCACGACTTCAAGACTCATCGCATCAATGTCAATGATGACCGCCGTGTGTTCGTCGACACCCAGAATTCCAGTGCCGACCGGGAGATCACTCTCGAGTACTTCGATCCGTTGTTCGCCCATATAACAGAAGCGTGTGTCGTAGTGGCCGCCTTCGTTGTTGTCGTAGTGCGGCACAACTGCAGCAGCGATACCCGTCAAAGTCTGAAGCAGACCGAGTCCATTGAGCCAATAAGGATCAGCGCCGCCCTTGTAAATCTCGTAGACCGGCAAAGCGAATGAACCTCCAAGCACCGCAGCAGCACTTCCCAAGACAACAGTTCCCCCGCGCTCAACCACTCCGGCGAGAGCCGCCGGAATCGGAGTATCAAGCCATTGCCGCAATGCATAGCTCGGACTGCCTGGTCCGGCAAAGGCCCAGCGCGCAGTTGCTAGCAGCGCCAACGTTTTTTCCTGCTCGATGGGCGCAATATCGCTTCGGCGCCACGAGGCCACGACTACGTTGCGTCCCACGCTGTCGTGAAAGTAACCACGCGTCTTTTCGACCAGATCGTCGGCATTTGTTTGGAAGCCGAAGGGCGTATCCAAAATGACCGCTGGACCAGGTCCGGCCGCTTCGAGAACCCGACGGTGCACCGGCAACATGGTCGGAGCCGTTTCCCCTGAACCCATGAGCACAAGTTGACTCACTGTTGGCTTCCTCGTTTGTGGTCGGACGGTGCTGCAGCTGACGCCTCAACGCGGACGGCCAGTTCAAGCAATTCCGCCGCGCACCGGTCAGGCTGCTGCGCGTGCAAATCGTGGTGAGCGCCGACGTACCACGAGACAGTCGCATCAGCCATTGCGTCGCGGGCTAGCGTTGTTGGAGTTGGTTCAGTTGGTATCTCGTTGACCGCCGCCATAAGGACGACAGGTACGTCGATCTTCGCGTAGAGCGGACGTGGGTCGGCACTCCACAACGAGTAGAGAATGCTCTTGTGGTGCTCCCGCGAGAGATGCAAGTACACGTACCCGTTCGCGTCTTCACCGAAATTTGCAAGGGCGCCGCGGCGACTTTCCTCCGGCCAGTCCGCGTTCCACGACGACGCCCGCGACACAAGTTCAGCGGTTGTCACGTGTTCGAATACCGGAGGCGCCAACACCTCCCAACACTCGTCAAACGTCTTGAACCGATCGGCGAGATAGATCCAACCGCCATCAACGAGTGCTAGACCTGCGACACGTCCGTGCTCGGCAGCTAAGGTCAGCACGACGTTGCCACCCCATGACTGTCCGGCGACGATCGGTGCGCGCTCGCCTGTCCAACCAAGTGCGTCAATAACGTCCGCGAGGTCGGCGGCTGCCGTTGCGGTGTCATAGCCGACTTCGGTGACCTCGGACTGCCCGTGACCGCGCAAATCGATAGCTACGACGTCGTGACCCGCCTGGGCCAAGCGTTGCGCGACTGCGTCCCAGAGCCGCGAATTGCTTGCGAGTCCGTGCACAAGCAGGAACGGTCGAAGCGATCCTTTCGCTCGCCGGATCGCGAGTTCAGGACCGCTCGGCAATTTCAGCCGGTCGTCCGTCAATGGCGGCAATTCTGTCGTGGGCATGTGCCTGATCTTTCCGTAGCCGACGAGCCTGCGCGATTCCGGACGTTCGGCGAGCACATCAGGACAAGGCTGCCTCACTGCGAACGGCGTCAAGCGTGTGGGCGGTAGCGAGGGATGCGGATAGCGGGAGGACCCAGGCATCTTCGCCCGCAACCCGGCTGGAGACCGCTTCGACCATCAACGTGTACGCGTTGCAACGAGGGAACATCTCGACGACTTCAACACCGTTCTTGACGAGACGTAGGCCGGAAGGTTCCCGCCAACTCGTAAACGGTGCGTCTAGGAATTCAAGCTGCACACTAGGAGTCGTGATCAGCAAGCCCTGCGACGGAGTCTCGGCGATCGAAGCTTTGATCCGAGCGGTGCCCGTCTCAGTCAACAAGGTCGCTGCCGTCGTGAGATCGACGCCACTGTCACCACGCACGACTTTGGCTTCTACGACGGTCAACTCATCGGACGCCGTTGCCCAATGCGCTGCTGCGATGCAGTAACAACCGACGTCGAGCAGCGCGCCTCCGCCACGACTTGGATCAAGTCGATAGTTGTCGGACGCAACGCCGTCGAACGTAAACCACGTGTGTACGTCGCGTGCCTCATCGACCTTTGCCAAGAGGGCTTCGACGTAGCGCGTTCGCGGATGCCAACGATTCCACGCCGCTTCAACAACCAGTACGCCAGCATCGTTTGCGGCAGTCATCATCTTTTCGACTTCACTGCCACTCAACCCAAGCGGTTTTTCGCACAAGACGTGCTTACCCGCGCTGATCGCACGCAAGACCCAAGGTAAGTGATCATCGTTTGCCAGGGAGATGTAGACGGCGTCGACATCGCTGGCATCGCATACGTCGTCGTACGAGTGAACTACTCGAACCGGATGTAGCGCGATCGCTCGTGCCGGATCGCGCGCCGCCACGACTTGCAACATGGCGTTGGGTGCTTCCAAAACCGCTGGCGCCATTGCGCGCGACGCCACAAAGCCGGCGCCGATGAATCCCCACCTCACCGGTGGACTTGCGTTCACCGCAGTGTGACCGGTCGTCCGTCGTCGGCGGCTGACAAGCGTGCCGCCTCCATTACCGCAAGCACGCGGCGCGACTGCTCCCCCGTCACCGTCATGGGCACCCCAAGCTGAATGCGGTCAGCCAGTTCGCGATGGAACTCATACGGCTCAGCGGGCGGTGTCGCCAACTGCGTGACACTGCCATCAGCGCCGGTGAACTCAAGCAGTGGCGGCGAATCTGCAGGTGCCAGCACGTCTTCGGACAGCGTTCCAATGTCGTTGCGAGACACGACCTTCTCAACTCGCCAACGTCCGACTAGTGCCCCTTGGGTTCCGAGGACATACCAGCGCGGCTTAAGCGCGGCAGCAAGATCTGAGTGGACGAACTCAGCCTCGAGACCGTCAACGAAACGAACGGTGACACGCGAATGATCTGCGTTGGTGACGTCGAACCAACGCCGCTTGTGATTTGCAGCTGACACGTAGTCGATTTCGGTAGGGACTAAGTCGAGGATTTGGTCAAGGACGTGAGAGCCCCAGTCGTAGAACGCGCCGCCCGACACCTCTTCGTCCGAATGCCACATGTTGCACGGGTGTCCGTAGCCGCCGACGAAAGTTTCGATTGCGAAGACTTCTCCGAGCGCACCGCTTCGGACGAGTCGGCGCAACGCAAGATAGTCCGCGTCATAACGCCGATTCTGATAGACAGCCGCAAGTAAGCCTGCATCCTTGGCTGCCGCCAACACCTTGTCTGCCTCGCTCGTATGAATGGCAAAGGGTTTCTCTACAACGACGTGCTTGCCAGCCTCAATCGCGCGCATAGCCCAGGTGGCGTGCGTATTTGGAGGTGTCGAAACGACGATGAGTTGGACATCGGGGCGTTCGAGTAATTCCGTCGCCGCTGTTGTCGTCGCTACATCTGGGGCGGCTGCACGAGCGGCGGCAAGTCGCGTTTCGGAGGTATCGCACACTGCGACCAGGTCCAGTCCGGGAACCGCACGTACCGCGCGGCTGTGCTCATGCCCGATGGCTCCGTAGCCGAGCAACCCCACGCCCACTGGTTGGAGTGGAAGGGCGCCGCTAAGGACTCGGAGTGCGTACAACATCGTCCGGAGCGCTTGACGACTACCGACGGCGGACGGTGTCGTGCCGAGAGTCCACGCGGCTGACGCCGTCGCCGGACGCCATGTGAGCACCGGATGCGCCGCAAGTCCGATACGTGCTTCCAGCAGAACGTCTACGTCATCGGCCACCTTGTCGACGAGCAGGACCCGGTCGGTGAGGTGATCGTGCTCCCCTACGTGGCCGAGGTCGTTGTGCGAGTGGCCAGATAGGTCAAGGGATCCGGACGCTTGCGCACCGGCCCGAATCCGTACGTCATGAATCGGGGTACTAGCGCCAACGAGCAGCCCGGACGCTTCGGCCAAGACCCCATCGGGGTCACCTGCCGGCAGCGTCGGGCCAGCGAAGATCGTCCGGACGCCGGGGTCGGCAAGGGCCGACGAAAGGTCCGCGTTCAGCGGGTTGTCGGACCAGACAACGACCGCGTCGGCCGTCCGAAGGCCGTCCGCAGAGGTGGGGCGACCGGCGTCGGGGTAGCCCACCACCGCCAACTGGGCGCGCAGCGACTCCACCTCGGCTAGGAGTTGGGGGTCCGCAAGGTCGACGATCCACGCGATGCGCACACGTCGAGACTAGACGAAATGGGCTTCGTCGGCCCTACAACGAGATCGCGCGCGCAAGCACGTCCGTTGTCGGCGCCCGGCGGACGAACGACCGCCCCACGCGGCCTTGTGGGCCGGTGGGGCGGTCGTTGTGTGTAGGAAGGAAATCTTTGTGGCGGCTAGCGCCGCCGACTCAAGCCATCGGGGCGGCTAGGTCCATTACGGCAGCGAGAACGTGCTCAGGGTGCCACTCAGCGAGCACAGCGTGGACGGCGCTTGCATGCCACCCTTGGACGAGTCGTAGAGCATCGGGTTGGCCGAGGTGTAGATGGGGCTCTGCCCGTTGATCGACCAGCCGAGCAAGCAGTACGAGGTCGAACCGTCGGTCACCACCTTGATGGTGTTGCCCGTGGTCACCTTGATTGCGTCGGCCGAAGACTGGATAGCCGCATTAGTCGTCGGATACGCGTTGTTCGTGCTGTAGTACGACTCAAAGCTCGTCGCGGCGTTCGCCAAGTCAGATTTGACCGCCGCGTCAGATGCCTTGGCGCGCTGGCTGAAGAACACCGGGATCGCGATGCCAGCCAAGATGCCGATGATGATGATGACGACAAGAAGTTCGATCAGGGTGAAGCCCAGATCGCGCTCTTTCATCGCCTTGTTGATCTTCGTGAACATGTGTGCCCTCCCCGAAAACGGATCCCCCGACAACTCTGCCTTGTAGTTGCCTAATGGTGATTTCGGCTGATTTGCGACAAGTTGACTCAATCTTGAGTAACTCAGACCCGGCTCTTGCGGATTGGGCCGGCACCGGGGCCGTGGGACGTCCTTGGGAAGGCTGTGGACTGGGCGGGAGCCGTCCCTCCGAGTCGCAGCGGCCGCTTGGCCGTCCGCCGGGTTCCCGAGCCTTATTCCGGGGGCAAGTGGCTCACGAGGCCGACGAGATTTCCCTCACTGTCGCGGACGAAGGCCTGCCACTCCGCTGTGCCGGTCGGCCCCAAGGCGGCGTTCTCGTGCATGAAGATGAGGTGTGGCTCGGTCTCGATGACCACGCCGTCAGCCCGGAGTGTGGCGACACTCACGCGGACGTCGGGCACGGTCAGGTAGATGAGGGCGGAGGGTGCGGCCCGGTCGAGCAGGAGTCGGGTCCCCGCCACGTCAAAGAACACCAGCCCGGGCGGGTCGAACGAGGCGACCGGCGGCTGGCCCAACAGGGTCGTGTAGAAGGCCGTCGCGCGTTGGAGGTCAGTTGCGCGTTGAGCAACCTGGAGGATCTTCATGGCACCTCACCATCGATAGCATCACTACGAATTCGTAGGCATGCTATATATATTCGATGCGGACGAGCAACAAGCAACTCCATGAGACAGCCGCCTCGCTGAACACGGCAGCGATCCACCTGCTACGTGCCATGCGAAGCACTGACCGACTTTCGGGTCTCACGGCCGCTCGGCTCAGTGCGCTGTCGGTGCTGGTGTTTGGCGGACCGAGCACTCTCGGACGTCTCGCCGACATCGAGGGTGTTGCAGGTCCGACAATGACGAGAATTGTTGACGGGCTCGAGGAACTCGGACTTGCGACTCGCGAGATTCATCCAGAAAGTCGCCGTTCCGTCCGAATCAGTGCGACTTTGTACGGCGAGCAGGTGATGCGGGAAGCGCGCGAGCGGCGGCTCGACGCCATCGTTGCCGCATTGCGGCTGCTCCCGACCGACGATCGACAACAACTGGTGATGGCCGCACCCTCGCTCTTGCGACTCGTCTATCACGTTGCTGAAGACGACGACTGACGATCGACGGGCCACCGAACACTCACGTACGCAGGCCGTGGGGCTTAGGCGACAGCGTCAGCTGGACGTGCTGAGATGGCGCCATGGCAACCGTGGTCCTCTTTCACCCCGTGCTCGGAGTGCGCGAAGGCACGCTCGACGCCGCCCGCCGCTTGCGGTCCGCCGGACATGAGGTCGTGATCGCCGACCTCTTCGACGGGCGCACCTTTGACGCCTACGAACCGGCGATCGCGTTTGCCGAAGGCGAACTCGGGCACGCCACCCTGCTCCAGCGCGCCGACGCGGCAGTAGCCAACGAGCCCAACGGCTTCGTCGTGGTCGGCTACTCACTCGGGTGTGTCATGGCCGTGCACGTCGCCACCCAACGGCGAGTGGCTGGCGTCGTCATGGTCGCTGGTGCGATTCCACCGTCCGCCCTCGGCTCCGGCGCGACTTGGCCGCGGGGCGTTCCGGCTCAGCGGCATGCAACAGTCGACGACCCGTGGGGCGAGCAAGATTTGCTCGACCAGGCTCGCCTTGAGATCGAACACGCTGATGCTGAATTGGTGAACTTCGACTACCCAGGCTCCGGCCACTTGTTCATGGACCCGACGTTGCCGGACGAATACGACCGGGCAGCCGCCGATCTTTTCTACAGCCGATTGCTGAACTTCGTTCAGTCCGTCGGTTAAGCGCCGCCGCGCAGGTCGAGCAGAAGTGCAGGCAAGTCGTCTGCCTTGAGCAATACGTCGCGTGCCTTGGACCCTTCACTCGGGCCAACGACGCCACGACTTTCGAGCAAGTCCATGAGACGTCCGGCCTTGGCAAATCCGACGCGAAGTTTGCGCTGCAACATCGAGGTCGAGCCAAACTGCGTCGTCACGACGAGTTCGGCGGCCTGACACAAGACCTCAAGGTCGTCACCGATGTCGCTGTCAACGTCGCGATGCGACTTGCCGTGAGCAAACACGTCTTCGCGGTATTCCGGTGCCCGCTGCCCAATGCTTGCCGAAACGATCGTCCGAATCTCGGCCTCGCTGACGAATGCGCCTTGTACTCGGACGGGTTTGCTGGCGCCCATCGGCAGGAACAATCCGTCACCTTGACCAACAAGTTTCTCGGCACCTGGCTGGTCGAGAATGACGCGACTGTCGGTGACGGACGATGTCGAGAAGGCGAAGCGGCTTGGCACGTTGGCCTTAATGAGTCCGGTGACAACGTCCACGCTCGGACGCTGCGTAGCAAGCACCAGATGGATACCAGCGGCCCGCGCCAACTGCGTGATGCGAACAACGGCGTCTTCGACGTCGCGCGGCGACACCATCATGAGGTCGGCCAACTCGTCAACGACTACGAGCAAATACGGATATGGCTGCGGCGCACGCTCGTCGTCGGGTTGCTGCTGAACGCGTCCGGCTCGAACCGCCTTGTTGTAGTCGTCGATGTGGCGGAAGCCGTATCGCGCCAGGTCGTCGTAGCGAACTTCCATTTCTTTGACGACCCAGGCGAGCGCTTCGGCCGCCTTCTTCGGACTTGTGATGATCGGCGTGATGAGGTGCGGAACGCCTTGGTAGACAGACAGTTCGACGCGTTTCGGGTCGACGAGAATCATGCGCACTTCGTCCGGCGTCGCGCGCATGAGCACCGATGTGATGAGGGCGTTGATACAGCTCGACTTACCGGCGCCGGTAGCCCCAGCGACCAGCAGGTGCGGCATCTTGGCCAAGTTCGCACATACAACTTGACCTTCAACGTCCTTGCCGATGCCGACCAGCAGCGGGTGGTGATCGTCGGTAGCGACGCGACTCCGCAAGACATCACCGAGCGCGACAAGTTCGCGGTCTGCGTTCGGAATCTCGATACCAATCGCAGACTTACCTGGAATCGGCGAAAGAATTCGCACGTCTGCGCTCGCAACGGCGTACGCGATGTTCTTGGTCAGCGCGGTCACGCGTTCGACCTTGACAGCTGGGCCTAACTCGACTTCGTAGCGAGTGACTGTCGGACCGCGTGAAAAGCCAGTGACAACAGCATCAATTTCAAACTGTTCGAACACTTCAGCCAACGCCGCGAGCACCACGTCGTTCGCGCGAGTGCGAGCCTTGTGCGCTGGTCCGGTCTTGAGCAATTCAACCGACGGCACGATGTAGTTACCCGTCGCACCGATGCTCAGTTGTTGCCCGGCCGGCGCCGGACGACTCACCTTGCGAGCCGCCGTCGCCTTGGCTGTGCCAACCGGAGTGAGTTCGCTCGTCGCGTCCGGATCGAACAAGACGGACGGTTCTGGGGCCGCCTCACGGTTGAGC
>Ga0075017_100002121_pt1 | contig 12376 bp, 19 predicted proteins | sample AleBraG_ABR_2012_FD_71475 | JGI IMG/M metagenome (GOLD analysis project Ga0075017, IMG submission 71475) | Freshwater sediment microbial communities in response to fracking from Pennsylvania, USA - Alex Branch Run_MetaG_ABR_2012 | ecosystem: Environmental > Aquatic > Freshwater > Creek >...
GCGCTATGGGGATTTATCGTCAATTGAGAGTCTCTCCATTGAGCTAGTCATCGCGCACCGCAACCACAGCTACCCTTCCGCCAGCCTCTTGCGATTTATGGAAGAGATTCTGCGCGCCGAACGATTCCAAGCAACTGCTTACGCTCCATGATTAAATGCGCCGGCCGAGCAAGCAGTAGGGCGATCCATTGTGGCAGACCGAAGGGATGATAGTCAGGCCGCCCTAGGTGTCCGCGCACAATCAGGCGAGTAGAGTTCGGCTGCAGCCGTTCAAGTACGAAGGCCCAGGTCGTGAAATACCTGCCGCTAGGCGAGCGCCATGAGAGAACGAGGCTATGCTCGGGCTCATACTGCACGACGGTAAACCCGTCGGTTGCCCCCGGGAGCGAGGGGAATACACTGCCCACCTCGATGTTTTGAAACTCAGGCAGGATGCGATCCGCACTGCGGTGGCCGCCGTTATCAATGAAGTCGTAAGCGTACCACCCAGCTCGGCCGGATCCCATCTGGACAAGCCAGGGCCAGACGTCATGAGGAGGGCGACGAATGGTGACTGCGTGATTGACCGAGCCGATGGGCTGGGGAATCAGGCCGTCTCCGGGAAGAGTCCGGGCCTGCTCGCCAGGAGTCGCGCGGACCTGCATGCTGCCGTAAGTCGCAAGCGCCGCGAGGACTACCAGTATTCCGGAGAACACAATCAGTGCTTTCCTTTTCATGGCCATGCCGACCGTAAGGGTCGCCCAGTGAAGCTTGTCCACGCGGTTGCGCTGGAGTGTTCGGCGAGAACGCTGAAGCCGATTTGCTAGGCCAGACCGCCGCAATATTGGGCGTCATCGTCTTACGCCTTTAACCTTCTTGCAGCTATCTTCTGTCCCCTTGCGTTGGCTTGCCGTCGGCAGCCGGATGGGCTGCGCACCTCCTCGTGCTCCGAGATGGGAAGGATTCTACAGCCGGCCTTTTCGCAAAGCTGGGTTAGCGCCTGGTATGAGCCGGCCCAGTCTAGGCACCAGCCTGTTGCTCGGCCATATCGCCGATCACGGGGAGTTTGAACATCTGTCCCTGATAAGCCTTGAGCACGAGAATCAGCCAGATCACAAAACCGAACAGGCTGACCAGTGGCCACACCAGCACTGTTGCCCACCCGAGGAATGGAATGTGAGCAAGGATTGACAGGCCGATCCAGAGCACGGTCCAAGCGACAGCAAAGAAGAGACATTGAAAGGAATGGAAGCGGACAAAACGCTTCCGGTTGAACGGTTCCAGCACCAGAAACACAATCGCCGGAATAATGGTGACGTAAGCCAGAGCGCCAGCCACATTGTCGGTAAGTCCTGCGGAAGGAGGTGTCAAAGAACTTACGCTTTGGCTGCCAGCACACTTCGGACAGGTCGCTCCATCCGAGATCTGCGTTCCACAAGTTGCACAAAAGGGCATGGGGAGTCCTCAGAGAGACGACATGCACGTTATCAGAACGCTTGTTGGGGCGCAATGGCGATGGGACGCCCGAGATTTTCCTACCGTCAGCGGCGGGAGCGTACCCTCTGGCGCTGTGTACTTACACCGACAAGAGACATCGGACGATAGACCCGATGCCTTGATCCCCGCCCCGGAAAGGAACAAGCTGGATGCGGCATAGTTGATGTAACCAGGCGTGGGTGTTGAAAAACTCCTACCGGCGAAATTCGCGAAAATAGAATCGCGTCAGGAAGCCCCACAATCGATTTTCTCGGGTCGGGTGGACATTTTCTATCCTGTCCTTCGTCAACACCTCGTGCACTCGCAGAATGAATGACTTGGAAACGGGCTTGTTGCGGCGTGTTTCGATAAAATTCTGGCCATGATTGTGGCCATCGTCGCGTCGTTCCGTCATCTCCTGGGATGGGCTGTCAGTGCTCTCAGTTCCCGAGAGAATTTCCCGAGAGAATCTTGTCCTCGAAAACATGGCTCTCCGTCAGCAGTTGGTGGCTCTGCACGCCATGCGGCCTCGCCATCGATTGACAGCCCCGAACAAGCTATTCTGGGTTGCGTTACTGCGGCTCTGGTCTGGATGGAAAGGGCCTCTCATTTTGGTCACTCCGAGAACGGTGGCGAACTGGCATCGGGCCGGGTTTCGTTTGTATTGGACCTGGGTGTCAAGAGCCCGACGAATCGGAGGACGAAGACCGGTGAGTAGGGAAATTCGTGCTCTGATCTTTCGCATGGCTGGTGAGAATCCAACATGGGGAGCGCCGCGCATTCATGGCGAGCTGCTAAAGTTAGGCTTCAATCTGTCGGAACCGACTGTTTCGCGATGGCTGCGCAGGATGCCGAGAACTCCGGATCCGGCGCAGCGATGGCTAACTTTTCTCAGGAATCATCGCGAGGCCATTGCTGCGATGGACTTCTTCACGGTACCGACGCTCACGTTCGGCGTTCTGTATTGCTTCTTTGTCATCGGCTATGACCGGCGAAAGATTCTGCGTTTCAACGTGACCCGGAATCCCAACGCTCTCTGGGTTGTGCAGCAATTGCGAGAAGCATGGACCTACAGACAGCCGGACCGATTCTTGCTATTCGATCGCGACTCAAAGTTCGGAACGGATGTGATTTCGGCGGTACAAGACTTGGGAAGCCGACCCATCCGCACTGCCTTTCGCAGTCCGTGGCAGAACGGAGTCGCAGAACGTTGGGTGGGAAGCTGTCGGCGAGACTTGCTAGATCACGTGATCGTGTTGAATGAGCAGCACCTCAAACGGCTGATGTCCGAGTATGTTCGCTACTACCATGAAGATCGGACGCACCTCGGATTGGCGAAGGATACGCCGACAGGTCGTCCAACAGCGACATGTCCTGCGGTGGGAAGCAAGATTCACTCCTTCCCTCGACTCGGCGGACTGCACCACCGTTACGCCGTGGCGGCTTAGACTTTGACAACTTTGTCTATCGGAGCAACCCTCTCTGTCCCAATCAGAACCATTGGCGACGCGTTGGTCGCGAGCGGAGCCTGTGGCTTAGAGTAATATCGGACGGAGTAACGAGCCCGTAGGCTGACACACCAAGCGGAGTAAAGCCATTGCCAGCTCGCGTGAGGTTTTGACGAACCACACCATCAAGAGAAGCACGGCGCGCAGATCGACCAGGATGGGTCTGTGCGATTCGTCACAGACAGAATGGTTGAAACGGGCTAGCTTGAAGATGTACATCTGTTTCTTCCCTCCTCTCAGGGAATGCAGGTGTGACTGGCACGACGACGACCGTCGCGCTGTGCAAAGAGGAGGACCCCCATGCCCCTCGATTCTCTGGAACTACGTACTTCTCTCCAAAAAGTGCTGGTCGGTCTGATATTGATTCTGGTTCCCTTTACCGTGCTCGGCTTCTATCTTGCGATACAGGGAGACAGCCAGATCCGTCAGATGGCCGGCGAAAATGTCCGCTCCGTAACACGCACCTCGGCTGAATTCACGTCCCAATTCATCGCAGGGCGCGTGCGGGACGTGAGCATAATCGCGAACAACCCCACAGTCGTTCAGGCGGTCACTTCCGCAAACCACCAATACGAGCGCCTTTCCGACGACGCCGTTATGAGCAAGCTTGAAGCTACTGAGCAGCAATGGAGCAACTCGGAAGGCGATGCCCTGGCGAAAAACGTCCTGGCCTCTGACTTAGCTCGCCAACTCCGTCGCCTGCGAGAGCTGAATCCAGGCTTGATGAAAGTCACGGTTGCCGATGCTAGCGGCGCCACGATCGCAGCCACGGATAAGCCTGTGCATTTCTTCCAGACGGATCGCGCGTACTGGGGAGTCTTGTATTCCCAGGGACAGGGCGCAATCCATGTTGCCGATCTGCGCTATGACGATCAAAACCGATCCTACATAAGCATCGCCCACCCCATCCTGCAGGAAGGCACAGGCAGGTTTGTCGGTGCGGTCACCGCGGTGGTTGATGTCTCGCCCTTATTTGCGCAACTGAATCGGCAGCAGATCGGACGGACCGGGCGATTGCTCCTGGTGCGCGACGATGGAACCGTAATCCAGGCGCCCGGCGTGAGCCCGTCACTGAAGATGCACTCCGAGGAATACAGCGCGATCCGCGACTCTCTAGGAACCCTGCGGGGGCGCGAAACCGGATACCTTTTCACGACGTTTTCCAAGGGCGAGAAATATCTTGTCGGGTTCGCCGACGTTGGCTTGAAGGACGCGTTCCCCAACCTTCCCTGGATCGTCGTGGCCAGTCAAGAAGAGCGTGAGATCACGGGCCCCATCCGCAATGTGGCTGCATTCGCACTCTTTGTCATGATTCTGTCGCTGTTGATGCTCAGTTTGCTCGCAGCGTACGTGTTCCTGCATCGCCAACAGAAACTGGAAGATATTGAAACGCCACCCGAAGACAAGCCGCGTCCTGCAGCGGCGTGACAACGCGGGCTCCGGGAGCGCTTGGCACGGGTCTGAGATAGAGCTGATGGGCTGTATCGGAGAGCTCTATGGTGCTCGCATCGGAATTGAAACCGGGCATGGTTGTTCGGATCGAAGAGCAGGTCTACCGTGTTCTGGAAGTTGAATCCAGGGCTGCGATCGCGAAGCTGGGCGGCCTGGTCAAGGCCGAGTTGAGCAACGTGAAGACGGGCCGCTTGTGGGAAATTCGCCTCCGACCCCACGAGCGAATGGAAGAGCTACAGGTCGAGCGGCACATCATGAAGTTCCTCTATCGTGCAGGGGATACGTGCACGTTCATGAACCCTTACACCTACGAACAGGTTGAGGTGCCGTGCGAAATTCTCGGACCGGCCGAGAGTTTCCTCCAATCAGACACAGCGGTTCCTCTGGATTTCTTCGAAGGCAAGCCAATCAGCGCCGTCTTGCCCGATGTTGTTGAAGCTCGTGTAGTGCAAACGACCCCTCCGGCTCACTCGCAACAGGACAGCGCCTGGAAGGAAGCGACCCTCGAGAATGGTCTCGTGATCCGCGTTCCGCTGTTCATTGGTCCGGAGGAGAATGTGCGGGTGGAAGTGCGGACCGGCCGGTATCTTGAGCGGGCACACGCGGAACGGAGACGAACTGCTTAAGATAGATTTTCTCCAACACAGGCGTATGGGTCTCCGGACGGCGCCGCCCAGTGTTGGTTTCTATCTCAAAGTCCGCACCGCAAAGGAGGTTGATATGGGACTATTGGCGAAGTCTCTATTCGGGAAACCGCATTCCCTAATCAGTGCCGAGTTGCTGGAGACGCTCCTGGCGGATTACCCTAAGCGCGACTTTCAGGTTCGATTGTGGGACGGCACTACGTGGGGAATGGAAAAGCAACCGCGCTTCACGCTGGTTCTCAAGAATCCGGAGGCACTGCGCGCGATGTTTCTCTCGCCCAGCGAACTCGATCTGGGAGAAGCCTACATTTGCGACGATTTCAACATCGAAGGTGACATCGAGGCCGTCTTCGACTTGGCAGACTATCTGCTTGGTCAGGGGCGTAGCGTAGGGGAAAGTTCTGATCTTAAGGCGCGGCTGCAGGAATTGCTCGTGAAAGACCGCCCACGAGCAGGCCCCGATCCCATCAAGTTGTGGGGTTCAATCCATTCCAAGGATCGGGACCAACAAGCTGTCGCCTATCACTACGATCTTCCAGCCGAGTTCTACGCGCTCTGGCTGGATCAGCGCGTGGTCTACTCGTGTGCTTACTTCGCCACACCGGAAGACGATCTGGATTCGGCACAGCAGCGCAAGCTGGATTACATCTGCAAGAAGCTGCGGCTTCGCCGCGGCGAGCGTCTCCTGGATATTGGCTGCGGCTGGGGCGGATTGATCATGCACGCAGCCGCTAACTACGGCGTACAAGCTGTAGGACTCACACTCAGTGTGCCGCAGGCGGAGGTGGCGCGGCAACGCCTGCGCGAAGCAGGCCTGAGCGATCGATGCCGCGTGGAGGTTTCAGACTATCGTGACATTGACCATGGCCAGCAGTACGACAAGATCGCCAGCATTGGCATGTTTGAGCACGTCGGAGAAACGCTCCTGCCGGAGTACTTCAACCGAGCGTACGACCTATTGCGGCCGGGTGGGGTATTTCTTAACCATGGGATTGCCTATTCCGCCACCTACCGCCGACGGGGCCCGTCCTTTAGTGACCACTATGTGTTTCCAGATGGCGAGCTCGTCCCGATCAACACCACGCTTCGAGCCGCTGAACTGAGCCGGTTTGAGGTCCGGGATCTAGAAAGCCTGCGCGAGCACTATGCCCTGACACTTCACAAATGGGTGCAGCGATTGGAGGCTCATGCAGAAGAAGCCCGCAGGATCACGGATGATAGAACGTACCGGATATGGCGCCTCTACATGGCCGGTTCTGCTCATCTATTCCGCACTGGTCGCTTGAACGTGTACCAGACCCTGCTCGCTAAGCCACAACACGGCGATAGTGGTTTGCCGCTGACGCGGGAAAACTGGTATCGCGTCTGAGACGCAATCGATCCGACATACGATTCAGAGGACACGCGTACTTCAATCGCTCGTCGTATCTTGAATTTCGAGTGGTATCCGACGGCATTGTTCCAATAGCCGCGAATCTGCGAAGGCCAGCCCGGGCGCAGCGCAATCAGACCTCCCGCGCCAACCCGATTCAACGGTTCGTAGGTCCTCGGATCAAGCACCGTTGCGATGATTCCCGGAAATGGCTTGCCCATCGAGCCATCGAGCCGGGCTTTGATTTCCATCCCGGGAAAGTTCGTGATCCCAATGCAGCCAGTTTCGGTTCTGGATCGAACAGGTCCCGAACAGGGGAAGTCACTCAGCGGGCATGAAGTGATTTCCGAGCCGCACTGCAGCACTCTTAAGAAAGAACCTCGTCGCTTGAGGTCTCTTTCTTGTGACCGTCCTTAGTGACGCTGGTCACAGCAATATTCGCAAGCGGCGACGATAATGTATACGTGTCTTCTGTTCAGACAAACATCCATGACGGCTCGCTCTCGCCTGTGCCGACCGCGACAAAAGGCCGAGCGATGCTCCTTCAGGGCAACATCCGAAGGAGGTATTATGAGATCAAAAAAAGCTTTCCAACCGCAGCAAGTTGATCCACCCACCACGTTGTTAAGGTCGCAGAACGCCGAGGATCTCCGCGGGGAGATGCAGCAAGTGCAGCTTGCGATCACACGTCGTGCCTATGAGCTGTTTCAGGCGCGCGGCTGTGAACACGGTCACGACTGGGAAGACTGGTTCCGGGCGGAATCAGAGCTGTTGCGCCCAGTTTCCGTTTCTATGTCGGAATCAGACGATCGAATTAGTGTTCGCGCCAATGTTTTCGGTTTTGAGGAGAATGAAATTAAAGTCAGCATCGAGCCGCGCTGTATTACGATTCTTGGTACGAAGCAAGCGAGCGTGACGGAGTCCCCGGGAGGAAAAGTCGAATACATCGATTGGTATCCCGAACAGATCCTTAAGCTCATTGACCTTGCAACGGACGTCAGTCCGGAGGGTGCGGTGGTCGAATTGCAGTCGGGACTGCTCAAGATTGAACTTCCCAAAGCCGGCAAGGCCAAGGTCGAAAGTGCAGCCGCTGTTGCGGCTTGAGTGACCTAGTAAGGTCCCTCGCGGGGTGTTTGTCACCGCCGCAAGGCCCTTAGGGCCTATCCGGTGACAACCTATGTCACACAATTAATCCGGGATTCCGCAGGAATCACCGACCAGTACGAACCGATGGCTCAGCGTCGGGGGCGGCCCCGCTCCAAATCTAAGAAGCCTGGAAGGCGGCCCCCGTCAGAATCAGAGCCGCCCAGAACAGTTTTTCGGTCATTTTCGCTGTATCGATTCGATGTATTTGTTCAAGTTACTGACCCGCAACTGCACTTCGGAGGTGTGTCCCTGGCTCATACGCCAGAACAGGCAGCCCCACACCGGCATTTCTCTTGAACCGTGTGCTGGCAGGTACAGGTCGCCTTGGATGACGTTTGTGATGTGGTCGGACGGATACTTGCCGCCATTCTTTCTGGCCAGAGTTGTCAGGTCTGGTGGTGGCACCTTCAGGGCCTCGTCAGCGGGGCCGACTCCCTTGCCGTCGCTGCCGTGACAGACAGCGCAATAGGTGGTGTACATCCCTTGGCCAGACGCAGGCGAGGTCGCCTTAGCCGGAACAGGCTTGATTTGCTTTTGCTGAGGTTCACCGAACACCGCCAGACAAAGGATGAGAAGAACGAGTGAAAAAACTCTGCGAATGAACATCGCTCCCTCCTTCCCCCGCGCCTAAAGCGAGACACGGTACTTAAAGTTCAACCTCGGGAGTTCTGTGAAGGACCTCCTTATCCCTCTACATCTATTATCCGCTCTTTTGCTGATTTCGATACTCTGAAGTGGCCCGTGTTTCATCATCAACTTGTCAAAGCATTTGCGGGTGTTTAGCGCACGGTTTGTCACTTCGCTTCGTGATGAACCTTACAGACGCTTATACCCCCGCCGTGTTAATTTGTGTTTATCGGGGAATTCCACTCTGACGGCGGGACAAATCTTTGGGCCATTCATGAGGAGATGGTCATGGGCTCCCTTATCCTGCTATGCATCGACCACCGTCCAGAACAGTTGGAGCTTCGCAAAGCGGCTCTGGAATCCAGCGGGTTTTGCGTCGAGACCGCAACAAACGGATACGCCGCGATCAAGATGTTGGAAGAAACGTCGGTGGATGCGGTTCTCCTGGAATACAAAGAGGAGGGCATGGACGCGGAAGCCCTCGCCTATCAGATCAACCAAAGGTTCCCCAACCTGCCGATCATCCTGCTCTCAGCATACTTCGAGATGCCAGAGCGCATCCTGTGGTTGGTGGATGAATTCGTGATGAAGAGCGACCTGCCGGAAGGGCTTGTGCGCGCCATCGAACGGGTAATGCAGCGGCCGGCCATCGATGAGGCTCACGCGCTCGCGCTAGTTCCCAACGAAGAGTGTCTGCGCATGCTGGCAGGGTGAAGGGGGAGGATCAAATGATGCAGCTTTACCGTCAGATGTGGCAAGACGAGGAAGGACAGGACATCGCGGAGTATGCAGTGATGTTGGCCGTGATTCTGGTACTGGTCATTGGGACCGTTCGTTTGATTGGAGGCAATGCTAACAACGCATTTTCCAGCGTCGCAAGCTCTTTGAGCAAGTAGCATAATCACCTAATATCTGTTCCAACTTCAGATTATTGGCGCCAAATCGCCATCAGCGCTGTGAGTCCGGCGTGAAGGGCACTCGTTCCATGAAGAACCCACATTTAGTGATTATCGGGGAAACAGGCGGCATACTAACCAAAGGCGGCTGTTCTTCTTGCAAAAACGTGTTATTTACGACAGGAGGCGAAGTTGGCACGGCCCGGAAGCACCGTAGCAACTTGCAAAAGTTATTCCGCGATCACTTCCGCAAAGTTCACATGCACGAGGATGCCCGCCAAGCCGCTGCCCGGAGGTGTGCAAGTGGAATGCGCTGCGTGCCACAGTACGAAGCCATTCGCGCTAAACCAACACGAGAATATACGCGTTCATAGGTGTACTTGCAGTCCGAGCGCGCGCGAAGACGATTGGATGAAAGAAGTTGCTAGGCTTGTGGAAGCAATTCAGATTGTGACGGTAGACCACTCGAAATTCAAGTCGTCGTTTGTACTGAGCGACAAGCCCCAGTGAAAATGCTCGAAGCGGCCTAAGCCTGAACTCTGCGATCCGGGTCAATAAGAATCTCCCGCAGTTCCAAATGTTCTCTTTTCACGGCTCTACCTCCGTGGCGGTTGGCATGGTCGGGGTCCTCGTGTTTCGGAAGAAAGAATTGTAGGCGCTACTTTCTAGTCTTTCTCGGCATGCCCCAGCTGAAATCTGGATCCAGGGGAGTGATGGCATCAAAAGCCTTACCGCACATTTCTTGGAAGTCGACCAGCTCAACGCCCGTCTTTTTCGCCTGTAGCGCCGCCATTCTGATGAACTCTCGGAGCACGCAGGCCTGCATCTCTGGCGTTTGCGATGCCTCCGATTGCAGCCCTTTAACACTCTCTTCGTACTCGTTCCAGATATCCACGGTCGTTTTCATAACCGTTCCTCCGTCACAATTGTAGGCGCTCGGCGGCGTCGCGGACCGTGACCGGCATCACTTCAACCCTCCCTCTGTGATACGCATCACTACGACGACTCGCCCGCGAACCTCTGACGGTTTTAGAGCCTCTGAGGAGGTGTAGTTTTCTAACGCAGTTGCATGTCGTTCGCCAAAAGTAGATCGTCACGATGAGTGGCTAGAATCGGCTTCAAGCGAAATCGTCAGCTCAGTCGTGGATTAGAGGTTCATCACAAAGATCAACCAGCATGGAGTGATGCTGGTACTCGAACCATTGGCAGAATACCTTGAAACTCCGGTCTCGTGGCCAAGCTGACGTATCTCTGTACCAGCCTGCTAATTGTTCCTCGAAGATCACCTCGCACAATTCGCGCAGAACGCCTGCCAGCTCCTCATCCGTATCGCACTCCGGAATGAGGTAGATCGTTGGCTCCCGCCCCACGTCGAACAACGTAATTCCATGGCTCGTGGGATCCGCAGCGTGGAGCCAGTCTAGAAACCGCTGCTGGGGCTTGACCACGATGGCTGAGCGATTCAGCGTGTCCATGTGTCCTCCCCGCCCTTACGCGGCACGACGTTCATAACGATGATGCAGCCCGCCAACTTCTGGAATCGCGATGATCTCGCCTTTTGGCATGACAGCCCGTCTATCGGGAGCGTCCTTCCCCAGGGCCAAGTGCGTTCGGGAGCGATGATAGTAGGCAAAATAGCTCCTCAGCAGCCGACGCAGGTGCCGCCGATTCAGGACCACCACATGATCCAGGCACTCACGGCGAATCGAACCGATCAACCGTTCCGCGAAGGCATTCTGCCAGGGGCTCCGGGGCGCAGTGACAACCTCTTTCATGGCCAAGGAGTGGATGCGATAACGAAAGGCATTGCCATAGATCGCATCACGATCCCGAATCAAGTACCTCTTCGCCTCACGTTCCACTGGCTTCCTCAACCATGCCTCACCTCTGTACTGCTGGCGCGAGGAGCAACCGTTGCAACATGCCTTGGCCGGTCAGGATTGGGGAGACATGCCACACAATTGGGCGAGTGCCGAATGCGTCCGGTACCTGAGGCATATGTTGGCGCTCGAAGACGGTAAGTCGCTTCGACTACTCAATGGGATCACCACCGCAGAATTGATTCCCACCGCTCACTACAGTCTCCAGAATTCTCCAACCCGCTTTGGAAGGATCAATCTTGAACTCGAACCTGCCGGTGCGCAGGGCTGGCGGTTGCGGTTCGATCGCTCGATCGGACTTTCTCCATCCTCCGTTTCATTGCCGGCAAACATCGGCCCGCTGCAAGTGAAAAAAGTAATCGGGGGAGGCTCAAAACAAAACGGTGGGTTCGTCGAAGTCGATCCATTCGCGAAGAAATGGGATGCGTTTCTTAAGTGACGACGAGCGAAAGGGAGAGTGGTCGACATTTTGCAGAGAGATCGCAAACGATAAGGCTGTAGACGATTGTTGAGAATGTCGTTTCACCGTCGCGGTTCAGAAGACACTAGTATTTAAGCGGCTTTCCGAGATCGAGCCCCTCTGGGCAAAAACCAGGTGCTCGGCATGTGATCTTCATCTTGAGATGTAAGTATATGAAAAGATTGGTCGGGGAGAGAGGATTTGAACCTCCGACCCCCTGGTCCCGAACCAGATTCTGCACGTCATGGAAATCTGTTGAAATCCGGGCGAACACGAATATAGGGAAGCTTGTCGGTCAACACGCCGGGCTCGCGACTCGCTCAACCTCCAATTTTCTTAACCAGCGTTTGGAGGAATTCTCTTCGGACTGCATCGTGTGCGTTACGGTATTTTTCAAGTGCCGCCATGTTGACAATGGCCTCAGTGGTAACGTCCCAAGGTTCGGAAATCTGCGGACAAACGTTGAATAAGCCTTCAAGGGCACTTTTCAAACCCTCGAGCTCCGATGCAGACAGCACGAAATACTCCTCCCCTCGGTGGTACCTCTCCGGTGCGCGTTCTTCGGCGCATAGACACACGCTTTTTCCGAATACAGTAATCCTGAAGGGTATTGGCTGGCTGCGGCGTTGCGCACCCCGAGGTAGGACATGACACTGGATTCGTTCATTTACGAGATCCTTGATGTCCGCAGCGGTGATCCTACTCTTTTGCACCACCTCCCGTAAGCAATCGCGATATTGCTCCTTCTCGAATGTTTCTTGGAGTTCCTTAACGTAGTCTTTCCACCGATACCTAAGTGAGTCAGTCTCGTAAACCAACCACTGATATTCGACTCCGTTAGTAACACATCCGACGTGCGCGTTGAAGTGCTTCTCGTTTAAGTAGTCGAATGCTTTGGTCAGGTTAAGGCGTGGCTCATCGGTAAGAGCCATAAGG
>Ga0075017_100002122_pt1 | contig 12372 bp, 26 predicted proteins | sample AleBraG_ABR_2012_FD_71475 | JGI IMG/M metagenome (GOLD analysis project Ga0075017, IMG submission 71475) | Freshwater sediment microbial communities in response to fracking from Pennsylvania, USA - Alex Branch Run_MetaG_ABR_2012 | ecosystem: Environmental > Aquatic > Freshwater > Creek >...
GCCCGAATTTGGCACAAAATCAAAGAGCATGCCACCGGCCCTGGTTCTTCGACCAAGGCCCATAGCATGCTCAAGTCACCCTTATACTTACCTTTGCCCTCTTTGCTCTTTCTTTCAGCTACCTTACAAGAAACCTAATCCGCATACCCTGCAAAGTCCTGAGCTTCGGCTATTGCAAGACGAAGCACCCTTACTTCTTCGTCAGCACCTTGCAGGAGGTAGTCATCAAGTGCAGTTGTGATGGTAGCTAGGAGAGTGGCATTGGCAAGAAGCAAGGGGAAGGCAGCTTCCTGTATGTACCTTCTTAGTATTCTTTGGTGTTCAGGTGGTAGGCTACCGTTCATTGCGATTTCTATTAGGAGTGTAATCAGGGGAGGGGGAGGTACCTAAGTGTTCCACTGGAAAGGCATCGTTGTTCATATTGAGTCGGCTATGTCCCCTGAGAGATACCATGTACATGGGGGGTTCAGTACATGGTACCGCTGGTTCAGTAGGTGGGTCCCTACGTATGCTCAGTACATTAGGCATGCGGTATCCTACTGGAGGCACCCAAGGTGTAAGCTCTCTAATGGGCATGGTAGGCGGGTCCCGGGTGATAGGGACGTGCAGAGGGATGAAGGCTTGTACTACATCTAGAGTGGTGGGTCTCCTCGTTTGTTCAAACCTTTGTAGGACCTCAGAAACGTCTAGAATCGTGGATGGTCCCACGAACGATTGTTCAACCCTTCGGATGGTTTCTAGATTGGCTGCTACAGCGGTAGGGTCAACAGGGAAAGCTCGTAGGCGTGCCACCCTACGGAAGTTGACGGTAGGGTCTTCCTCTTGAGTCCGTACAGGTATGTCTTCTCTAGCAGGAAAGGGGCCTACATACTCTTGGGTACCCCAGTTCAAGGTACCAGGTTCACCAGTGCCAAGGAGATCTTCGAACCTTAGACCACTCACCTCCTTTTTAAGCCGTGCCTGGTGGTAGGCCTTCAATATGATAGCACGTAGAATGGGATGTCGATCTGAAGGGGGCATGAAATAGGCCTATGCTGACAGGTGGGTATAGAAGGAGGTACGAAATAGCGTGCTTCTGGAGGTGGGTGGGCTAGAAGAAGGTGCGAAATAGGGCAGTGGTGCCAATGTCCTACTATTTGCTGGGTTTACTGTCCACCCCAGTTTCGGATTGCTTCGAAATCTGCACGGGACATGAGGAGTATGGTACGGGGGTGGGATTGCGTAATCCTCCCCTCCTGACTAGCGGCCTGTAGGGCTTGCTTGATAACAAGTCGTAGGGTGTCTAGCCTAGTCATTGATCTATCTTGAAGCGTAACTGGTCGAGTTGAAACCCGAAGAACTTCTGTAGGGCAATGCTGGCTTTAGTGATACTGTCTAACCTTTGCTGCCTCTTTAGGACCAACAAGGAGTCCAGTGTTAGTGCCTTGTTGATGACAGTCCGTAGGAGGTCTAGTCTAGTCATCTTGAGAAGGGCAGTCTTGCGTGTAGATCAAGGGTGGGTCCTACTAGGGGGTCTGGTAGAATGGGACGGCCACCCCATACGATGTGATCTCTAGTTCGGGGCAAAGGACCATATTCCCTCCTATCAGGTTGGCGTACTGTACCTTGTAGTGCCGCTGGACTGATGTCCTGCATTTGATCTAGTATCACAATAGCAGGTGATTTGCATATTGCGTGGATGAAATCGAACAAGTATAAGGCATGACCAACTCAGTAACCGACATGTTCTTCGAAGACCTTGACAACGAGCTAGCCTGTCCCGGCAGTACCTACGACACCCTAACCCCTGAGGAGGTGGCCGCTTCCCTGGCCAGAAACCTGGAGGTGGCCGACAGGGAGTTCGCAAAGAGGATGGGCTACATCGAGTAAAAAGGACAAGGGGTCTCACAGGAAAGTGAGGCCCCTTCGTCTATTTGGCTTGAATCCTTTCAAGAATTGTCGTTGTATGTTGGTATGATAGGGCAGGTCTTGGTTACTTGGTCAAGTGCCTCTAGAATGAGGTCATTGTACATCTTAGTATCCTCGTTTAATGAATCGGCGGGTGTCATTGGCAGTCTGAAAAATCTTGGTGGCTGTGGCATGTACGTAGTCACGGGCTTGAGCAGGAGGGAAACCAGGTGTTGGAAAGGACTGGCAGTAGGCTAAGAAGTCTTCGATGTTGTCAGATATCGCTGTAGTTGAAGGAAGCCCATGTCTGTCCGGGTCAATAACCTCAAGTAGACTTTTGAAGACTTCAAGCTGAGGGCGGATGTTGTAATTACTGTATGGGAGGATTGACATAGCCCCACTCGTAAAGTAGTCTCGGAGGATTCCAATACAGGTGTCACTGACTTGCTCAAGTGCTTCTACGAGCGTTTCTTCAGTGGTGAGTTCTTGTTTTGGTGGTTCCGGTGTGGAACCGCAATAGCTTTGAATTAGAATTTCTGTCATACCTACCCACTACACCGAAAACCAAAAGGAAAAGTCCCTCACATTGGAGGGACTTTTCAAATGGCCAAGGCCTTGCTCGAGAACTTTACGGGCTTCCTTCATTTTCAAATACCTCCCAAATAATGAGGGAGAGCACTTAGTATAGTACCTTCAACCCACCCTGTCAAGGAAAGTTCTTGAGTCTTGTTGATTTTCGTCGTAGTATATCGGGCATGACAACCTCTGAATCAAGTACAACATCACCCGCCCCCTCCATCCTCCTCATTTGGGAGGAGGACCAGGTAAGCACCAAGCTCTATGTGATCCCTGAGTCCAAACTATCCCAAGAGGATCTCAAAGTCTTGGAGGATGCACACGGGCATCTTGAACCAGGGGACCCCAAAGAGGGTCTCACCGAAGCGGACATTACGCCCTTGAAGGCCTTGCTCGAGAACTTTACGGGCTTCATCCTTGACAATGCTGACGGGCCCATTGTGGGTACCAACATCACCAAGGTCTTCATGTCTGGGTTCATTCCTGCTGTATCGGCCCCAAAGTACATGGTTTCAAATATTAGTTGGTCTGCTAAACAAGAGCGTGAGCATGAAAGGAAGGAACTGGACGAGAAGTGTGAGTTGCACCTCAAGCACCTCAAAGAAATACGTGAATTAGACGCAAAGCATGAGGCCGAAAGGACTGCTATTGAAACTGCCATTGAAAAGGCAATGGCCCTTCCCATGCCCGTTGAACCACCTTCAACAGGGCATGGATTTGTTCAAGAGCCACCTCCCGTCAAATAAATTCTTGCCACTCCACTTGATATTTTCCTCGCATAGGCGTTGTATACGGACATGACCAACTCACTTGTTACCACCCAGCCTGCCATCCTTCTCATTTGGGAAGAAGCCCCTGAGGGCCTCAAGTTCTTTATCATTCCCGAGTCTGAGATTTCTTCAAGACAACTCGACCTCATTAAAGAAGCCAATGGGAAGATGGTCAATAGGGACGACCTCTGTGAGGGTCTCCTCTTTCTGAACAACGTCTTGAACTCACCGGATGCCAAAGGGTTCGATATCGACTCCTCCACAGGGTGCTTCACAAGGTACCTCGTAGAGTGGGTGATGAGAAGGGATGACGAGACTCCTATTGATCTATCTAATGTAACATGTCCCAACGGTTATCACATCACCAAGACCTTCCAATCAGGATTCGTTATGTGAGGCAAGGAGGTACCTAAAATAAAAATAGGTACCTCCTTCACTTTTCTTGTCACTTTACTTGATATTTTAGGAGCAGGGGCGTTGTATATGAGCATGACCGACTCACTCCGCTCCCCCTCCAGTATCCCCAATCGACCCGGGTTCAAGTTCGTTGCCGTTCTGAAGGATGGCACCAAGGTTCAAGAGGAAGTGGTCCGTGACTCCGTTGGATGCCACATCCTCAAGAACACCAAGGGCCGACCTCAAGGGCTGGACCACCCTCTAAGAAGGAAGGAGGTACCTAAAGTAAAAATAGGTACCTCCTTCACTTTTCTTGTGGGTTCACTTGATATTTTCAGAGTACAGGCGTTGTATAGGGGCATGGACATCAAGAACACCTGGACAACCAAAGCCCCCTTCCTCGTGAACAACAAATGGACCTGGGTCACCTGGACCCACCAGCATGGCAACAAGCATGCAGCCATGAATGAGAAAGGCCTTGAGTTGAAGGCACTTGCATGGGATTACGGGCAAGCCATTCACGAAGAGTCTTCTCAGTTCCCTCACCACACACACTAGGAGCACACCACCATGGGCTGGACAACTATCTCAAATTGCAAGACCAAGACGCAGCTTGTTGAACACATCCTCAAGGAGCATGATGGTTTCAAGGAGGTCCACCTGGCCGATAAGGAGCTATGGACCATCGTAGAGAGCCCCAAGGGTGATTACATTCTGGTCTTCCTTCTCGAAAGTGAAGGCCGTCACGGATGGTCCTACAAGGATATCTCAGAAGCAGAAGGGCCTTTCTATTACACGTGCCCCAAACGATTCTTGGACCTCGTACCGGTCAAGAACCAAGCATGGCGGGACAAGGTCCTTGCCCGGAATGGTATCTAACCTAATACCTCAGTTCACCTCAGAAGGAGTCTACCACCATGTTCGAAGTCTATCAGTTTGCCCAACAGGTCAGCACCAACGAAACCACCCTCGACTACCTTCAGCAGGAGTTCCTTGCGCTCAAACAAGAGATTGCTCGAACGCTCCAGAACTCCTATATGACCCCTCCCAAGATGGAAAGACCTGTGAGGGTACCTCCACGAGGTCAGGGTTGGTCTTATTCCACACGGGGGGTTCTCTAACATGCCCAACACAGTCAACAGCACCACACCTCGAAAAGCACACACCATCGGAGCCTATTACATTATTCGAGGTGGTACTATCATCAAGCTCCACGCTGTAAGTGAGTCCAACCTTTGGTTGTTTCGGTCTGGCGGATCCTCTTGCTCAGAAGATGATGTCATTAGAAGACTCGGAGAAAATGACCTCGAGTGGGTGCGGAACCGAATCGAACAACACAGGGTGCGGAACCTTGAAGACCCTGATGGACAGGAGTTCCTTGAGTCACTCACAGGTTTTCGCCCTGGTGACCTAAGTTTGATTGGGGGGTCCGTAGCACCTGCTAACTAAGTGGACGGGATTGGTTTCCCGTGTAGGTGAAGGGTACCTCAAATAAAAATGAGGTACCCTTCACTTTTTCTTGTCACTTTACTTGATATTTTCAGAGCAGCGGCGTTGTATATGGACATGACCAACATCACCTCCATCAAACAACTCCCGGCTTGCAAGTCTACATACGGTGCCCGTATCGGTATCACGGCGGATACCGATGTCAACATTCCGGGCATGTACCTGGACTTCGATGGAGGTGGTGAGTCCACCGCCTTGGGTGCTCGATGGACTCTTCGTCAAGAAGGGACTGAGGCTCGAGTGAGGGACCTGGTTATTGTGAGTGCCTAGTCTTCAAGAAAGAGGCACCCCACTCAAATAAGTTTGGGTGGGGTGTCAGACTCCCAAACTTTTATCGTCTGACTCCCTGGGTGTTAGGTGGGCCCACCCTAATTGACCCACCACATTCTTGACTGAGAGGTACCCAATGTCCACCCTTGATATCGAAATCGAAGAGCAACGAGCTGAGATCCAACGATGGTCTCCTGCCCGTATCCAGGCTTCTAGAGAGGACCTGGAAGCGTATGAGTATGAGGTATCCAAACTGAGACTTGCTTCAACAGAAGGACGAGAGCTAATGACCCCTCCAGTGAAATTCCACCCAGGTCTTATCGTAGGCACCCCCTCTATCATGGATGGGATCTTCAGTCAAGAGTTCCTCAAAGAGTGTCTCTACCGACACCTGGCAGGGGATTGGGGGGACATCAACCCCGAAGACAGAGGTCTCAACGAAGAGGGTCTCAAGTATGGCAACCGACTCCTCTCAGTCTACAAGACCGAGAAGGAAACCCTATGGATCATTACCGAGGCTGTAGGCAGTGATGGAGAGCGTGAGTCCACCACCTTGCTCCTCCCTTCAGAATACTAAGAGGAAGGCCCCCTACCACATAGGGGCCTTTCTTCTTTTATATCAAAGCTCCTAATTGTTAAACCCGTGTTTCACATAGGGTACCGCATAGAAGTACCCTCCCAAAAAGGCCCCTCACCATAGGGGCCTTTTTTATTGTTAAAGCCGTGTTTCTTATGAGGATTCGATAGGCGAGGCACCTCAAATGCTACTTCATGCTCCCTAAATACGATGAAATAGTCGAAAATGCTATTTCAGCACCTCTAAACCGGGTGGGTTAGCAAGTGTAGGTAGAATGCGCTATTAAATGACAAGAGGACCACCCCTTGTATGGAGATGGCCCTCTTTCTTGCGCTTCCCCTCTAGATGCCTTGGAGGTTTGCCAGTTGGTCCTTGATAGCCTCTTGGTTCTCTCGGTAGCTTTCAAGGGCCGACTTGGCCTTGGCTGCACAGACCTGTCGGAGGTCCGCAAGCATGTCTTAAATGTCCGTCCCGATGAAGGTCAGGTCGACCTTGTTATAGCTCCACCCTTCTCGATAGGTGAGACACTGGTTAGCCGCATAGTAGATGAAAGGAAGTTCCTTGGTAAGCTCATTGATTCTGCTGACAAGGGCTTCCCAAGTGGTTACCTCCGTGCCAATTCTGCTCAAGAAGTCCACCTGGGCAAGGTGCGTACGGTATGCACTGAGGTTGTCCTCCACCTGGTAGGAGAGGTTCAGGATCGATTGACCTGAAGTGCGGAGGGCGGTTGCTTTGGAGAGTACGTTTGGTCGAGAGTAGAACGTTGTCATGCCCCTATACAACGCCCCAGCCCTGAAAATATCAAGGGTACCTCTAAGAAAAGTGAAAGGGTACCTCACTTTTCTTAGGGGTACCCTTTCACTTAGGTCTTCATCATTTCAAAGAGGTTCTGAGTGCTCTTGTTGGTCAAACTCCTCACCTCGTACCTCACAAGGGGGCTCACCGTACCCGTCTTGATCTGCTGCTTGAGGTCCTGAATGGTTTCCTCCAGAGAGAACCCTGACTTGACCCAAATCACCAACTCCACCCTGTGTACGACAGGTGGACCCACCACCATACCCTTGAACCAACTCCCACCAAGGTGGACTTCCAAGTCATTGTATGGTTCAGCGGCCCACAAGGGATGGTAAGACCCTTTAGCACCACGGAAGGGAGTATCCGAGGGTAGCTCTTGATAGTGCCCATTCCTATCTTGGAACCACACGGTAGCGGGGTGCTCAGGTTCCACCACCTCTTCAACCCGAGTCTCAAAGGCATCTTCAACCACAATCTTCTTCTTTGCCATCTGTCTCTCCTTAGTACTTCTTGGTGATCCTGCCCGCTTGGCGGAGGACCGTGTGAATTTGGTTCAGGTAAAAGCTCGAGAGGGTCTCAAGGGCGACCTCTTTGATCTCTGCAAGCTGCTCCTCGAACACTCTCTCCTCCTCCACACATCTCTGCACCCAGTTGTTGTAGGTCTCAACCAACCCACGAGTAGGGAAACCTTCAGGTAGACGACCACTCTTCTCAAGTCGTGTTTCAACCTCCTCACCACCACGCTTGTAGGCATCCTTGTACACCCTCCGAGGTGCATGGTTCGGGTTGGTGAGGATGACAACGTCACCCTTCACATGCTCACTCAGCTTTTTGTTAGGGTCACTCACCTTTAGCCTCCTCAGTCTGGGCCAAGAAGGCCTCATAGGCAGCATCATGCTGCTCGTTTGCGGTAATGTACGCCTTTCGAGCAAACCTCTGGGCCTCATAAGCTTGCTCAAACAGGAAGCTCTTAGTGATACCAGGGTGCAAACTGGCTACCTCACCCAAGGTACTCACAAAGGTGTTGGCTTGGTTTAAGAATGCCAGGGCCGCACTACGAACCTTAGAGGCTTGGTCATACAGGACTTCGGGTATCAGGTCCATCAGACTTCCCCCTTCCATTGAGCCAGACGTTGGGCATCGATCACCTTACCGAGAGCCCTCTCCTGATCCTCCACACGGTCACGCTTGGCATTGAGGTCATTGAGTCTCTCAATCTGGGCTTGCCAGTCGGTGCCCATGTTCTTAAGGGTATAGGCAATCTGTACCTTGAGGTTACGATACTCTTCTCGGAGTACTTCGAGGTCTTGCTGGTTCTCTTCGAGGGTCTTGCTGGTCATGCCCATATACAACGCCTGTTCTCAGAAAAAGTCAAAGAGAAAGGACCCCCACACTGGAGGGCCCTTTCTTTTTTCTACTCCCTGATGGCGGGGAGGTAGGCGATGATTCCAGCGGGGAGCATACTTGCGGGTACCAGCTGGAGGCTTGGGAGGGTAGGTGGAACAATTTCCATCCAGGTCACCTCGTGGTCTGTGAGACTATCGAGGTCAACCACCTCTGAGTCTCTGTAAGCCCGCATTACCACCTCTTGGCAATGGACCTCGAGAAGATACTCTCCGAGGTCTACGGGACCTTGTGGGGGGAGCAAGGCTAGTGGCGGCTTGATATACCTCTCACCTCTCCCCAGATCGAACCTAAGACCCTCTTCGGTCATTCTGCCCATGTACATCATGGGCAGGGGTTCTAGTGGCCATCGAACATGGGCTCCCCTCTTTCGCCCCCCTTCCCAATTTGAAGTAACTTCAGACAGGTCGAGGGGCTTGAGGGATTTGGTTTCCATGGTTTCTCTTGTGAGGGTCACAGAGTCCCAGGAAGTTGGGGTTGATACTGCAACCCTCACCCCTATACAACGCCTATGCTCAGAAAATATCAAGAAGAATCGACATGCACTTACGCTTTCTTGCTGGTTACTCGCAAGAACCTACATGGACAATCCCAATACCCCCCTGTAAAGTGCTATTTCGTGGGACTAATTCCCACGAAATAGCACTACTCACTCACCAAAACTACACAAATACTTACACTTCCAATCTCACCACCCCTTGAGACTTCGTGAGTTGGTTCTTGTGGGGCTTAAACACACATATCCCGTCACCAACAAGGGTTTCAGGAACGACAAATCTAACCAGGGCTCCTAGTTAGCTTACAGCTGGGGTACTATGTCACAACAAATCTTGAGGCTATAGAGAGAACGATGACCAGGAAGACCTATCGGGACTAGACTTTGAGTGACTTGGAACCGGGTGAACCTTCAAGGCGGTGATTTACTCAAAGAGATGGACTGCTCAATCCTAGGTTCGGGTTGCTTATCAGCTCAATCTGCCTGCCCAAGGGACCAACAGGTGAACGAACACACCAGACGCATCAAGAGTACAAAGAACAAACCAAGGAGGGAGAAGGGAAGAGTAGGGGAGTTCAAAGAGTAGGGGAAGATGAAGTGAGACCGAAGAGAAAGGGAGGTAGAAGCGTAGGAGAAGAGAGTTAGAAGGGAAGCAGGGGAAGGGAAGATGACGGTGCCTTACCGTCATGCTTAATACTATAGCTCCTGCTACCTCCCTTGTCAAGTACCCTCATTCACTTTTTTTCACTTTCTTCTTTCAACGGTATTTACACCACTAGAACCACCTGCCTCAAAACGAGAGAAGGGGACCATCCACCCATAAGTGAAGACCCCCTTCTCTAACCCCTCAACCCCCTAGCAGTCGAAGTGGAACTCCACATACCTGCCATAAGCATCATATCCCGTACACTCCACAAACAAGCCTGGTTGTACGAAATAGGTACATCCAGCACCATACGTTATACACGATACATAGTACCCACCACAGTTCGTAAAGGCACGACATACCGCTGTCTCTGGAATGGCTTCATCTGGACTAGCAACAACCGTCTCAGTTGCAGTATGAACAAGAATAGACATCAACAACACCGGAACTAGTTTTAACATGGAACACCTCTACACCATAATACCCCACCACCTGTCAACTCTCAATCGTAATCGTCAGCACACCACCTGCCAACGCAAACACTAACGAAGAACCCATACAAGGGTAGCCCACTACATACTTCCTCGGGCCTTGATGACATAGCCAATGACCAAGACACACCCGGATGATCTCACTCATAGGACGCTCTCCAACCATAGCCTCCATCTTGGTGCCACCATAGATCTCTATCGGGTAGGGTAGATCCCCCTTCCACTTCCGCCTATGAGACTTCACCCTAAGCACCTCTGATAGACTCATCTCAGAAGGGGCTTCCTTCTTCACATACGGCACTGGCATAGACCTCTCCTCCCAAGACTACTTAAGGATGTAGTACCTCTTCCATAACCCATCCCCACACCACTACTTAAGGATGTAGTACCTCTGCCCTAGTCACTCCCTAACCCTACTCTCTTCCAACCCCCTAGGGAGAACAGAACCCATACCCCTATGAGTACCTCTTCCCTATAGGCTGTATGAGTATGAAACCACAATAAAAAGCGCCAATTACTATAGGAAGACCCCATCTACTGTTGTGGTAGATGGGGTCTATGAGTTCTGTCCCCCCCCCTAGGGGTCTGGTGTTTCAACTACCTCCTACCTTACAAGGGTAGAAGAAAAACCATCACCCCTCAGGGTCACCCTCTTGAACCTCTGACTTAGAACCACCCTTCTTACCACCCGCTGCTCGTTCCTTCACGAAGTAGAACGTCTCACCCTTCGCTCGAATCGTTGAACCCTCTGCATGACCATCACCCAAGTCATACGGACCCTTGCCACAGGCATCATGCAACTCCTTGATGATGCCAGCCACCTTCTTGGTCTGCAACTCTAAGGCCTCTTGCACCTTATCCAACCGGGCCTTCTCCTTGCCATATTGAGTCAACAACACCTTAGCCTGCTCAAGAACTTCTTCAGTCATCGGATCTCCTATTTTGAACTGCGTTTCAACCACTTACAGTCTACACCAACCACACTGAGACTTCAATTAGATTCTACTCAACGTTCGGAAATGGCGCTTTTATCACCATATTGTGACGTTTCTCCTGTCAGGCCCCATTGTCTTGCTTTGCCTTGCATTTCCTCTTGCCGGCCTCCTGATGTTGGCATGATCTGTGAAAAATTGCCTTGCCTCCATTTGGTTTCCGGGGATAAGGCAAGACCATAGTAATATCAGGGAAAGGACTCTTCGGTCCACTCTCCTTGAGATTACTATGGTAATCTCAAGGTAAATGGGTAAGGCAAGACCCTGTAATTATCGGTACAAGGGACTCTTCGGTCCATAGTATTGTACAACGGGTACTTCGGTCAGTGTGAAGGTAAGCACAAGGCAATAGACTGGGTAAACATGTAGCAAGAGGGTGGTAAGAGCAAGGGTCAATGGTAGGTGGTATCAAGTCGTCTCTCTCTATGGTCTCCTCTAGGGGGGGGGGATGCTGGGGGGTCCTCTACCTATCTGTTTGAGAAGGCAAGTCTACAGTCTCTAGACTTCCATAGCGCTGTAGGCTTGGCATTGTTTGTACAGCCAATGTTTGGAGTAATCGTTGTGGACATCATTGTCGTATGGGTCGGTAGTGTGTTCAACGTTAGAGGTGGAGCCACATTGGACACAGGGTTGTTCTGTATCTGTGGTGGTTTGTTGTTCAGTGACAGGTTGTTCAATGGGAGTGTTGGTTTGATACTTTGCTAGTATCTCGTTAGCTTGCTTGAGCATGTTGGTAACATGTTCGTAGTCACCGTTGTTTGACTCGTTTGATGTTGTATTCTATGACTTTGAGGTCTTTGTCGTCTATGTAAGAGTCGACGAAGTCTTCGGCATCCTCTCGGTTATCGGCATCGAACTTGATGTTGAGGGTAACTTGAATGGCCCGATGTCGGACGGAAGGTGGTTCACCTGGATTGGGTTGATGTAGTCCAGGTTGCAGGTAAGGGTGGAGGAGGATGGTAGCCTTATATGACTTTGGGGGACGGATTCTAGCCATGCGTGGTACCTTTATGTGAGAAGCCCTAGGGCTTTTTTACCTTGAGTTGTAATGGAGTACCCACCCCAATCGTCGAAGCAGCCGTAATTTTCTCGAATGAGTCCAAGGCTGCAGGTAAGTCGTAGGGCGTTACCTAGGATGACCCAGTCCATGGGGAACATGGGTGAGCGTTTCTCGTGGATAGCTTTTGCAACGTCAAGAGGAGCGGGATTTGAGTTGGTCATGTTGGTGCTTCCAAAGGAGATGAGGTATCTTCCCATCACAGGTGTGACCAGAGAGGGAGGAACCTTAGGGCGTTGAGGGCTCCGATGGTGAGGGCAAGGATGATGGTGAGGACTACGAGAACCGTATTGAGGGCGATGTTTTTCAGCATGTCTTTTAGCCTTGAGTTCTAGAGGATTGTAGAAAACCTTCGTCAATAGCATCTGCAAAGAGGATAGCTTTTGCGAATACGCTGAGTGCAGGTGGTGCTTTGAGGTGGTAGAGCCACTTGATGTCATCAGATCGATTGACTGGTGAGTCAGGAACATAGATAGTGTTTTTCCAAGCCTTGTCAGCTATAGGGT
>Ga0075017_100002123_pt1 | contig 12370 bp, 8 predicted proteins | sample AleBraG_ABR_2012_FD_71475 | JGI IMG/M metagenome (GOLD analysis project Ga0075017, IMG submission 71475) | Freshwater sediment microbial communities in response to fracking from Pennsylvania, USA - Alex Branch Run_MetaG_ABR_2012 | ecosystem: Environmental > Aquatic > Freshwater > Creek >...
CAGCCACTGCGCCTGTACGGGCCGCCCGAGGGCATCGTGGCTGCGGGCGCTGCGCAGCTCCCCTCCGAGGGCGCCCCGGAGGATCTCGATCGTCCCTTCGCCGCCGTCGGCAACGGGGCACTCGTCGGCCTGGACGCCGGCCCGCCGCAGGCCGGCTGCGATCGCCGCGGCAACCTCGGCGGCGGACAGCGTGCCCTTGAAGGCGTCCGGTGCCACGAGGACCCGCATCGGGTGAGCCTAGAGGAGGTTCGCCGCGGCGGCCGGCCGGGGTGCTCAGCCCCGCCGGCCGTCGCCTCGTCGCAGCCGGTGGACCCGGCGCAGCTCCTCGACGGCCTCGTCGCGGCCGCCGAGCGGGTCGGTGGCGCGGCTGCCGAGCAGGTCGGGCTCGATGCGCCGGCGCAGCAGCTCGCCGGCGATTGCGTCGACGCGCTGGGCTTCGGCGCCGGGGCGCGAGCTCACGACCCGGTCGAGGGTCCGGCCGCGGAACAGCAGGCCGACGCCGTCATCCAGGGCCCAGCCGCCGGGAAGGGTGCCGTCGCGCAGGTGGCTCAGCCAGACGGGGAGCCGCTCGGGCTCGCCGTCGGCATGGACGCTGAGCGAGCCCTCGAGCAGCCCGAGGCCCTCGATCGGCTCGGGCGGTCCGCTGGAGCGGGTGACGCCCCACCGGAACCAGCACATGGCGCCGGCGCTCAGCCCGGCGAGGACCGTGCCCCGTTCCCAGGCCCCGACGAGCAGCGCGTCGAGTTCGTGGGCCCGCCAGATGGCGAGCATGTTGCGCATCGAGCCCCCGCCGACATAGAGGATGTCCTGCTCGGGGAGGAGCTCGGCGAGTGGGATCCCGGTCTCGCTCGGGCGGAACAGCGAGAGGTGCTCGGCGACGCAGGTCCGCCCGCCGAAGCGGGCCTTGAAGGCGTTGATCTGGGGTGTCGTGTCGCCGGAGGCGGTTCCCAGGAACAGGATCCTCGGCTCCTTCGCCCCCGCGAGCGAGAGGACGTAGTCGTCGAGCAGCGGGTTGGCCGGCTCCATCGTGAAGCCGCCGCCGCCCATCGCGAAGATCGTCCGCTGCTCGAGCGGGACCGGCGCCGCCGCGCTCACGCGGCCACCTGCTCGCGGGCCGGCGGCCCGTCGGCCGGGCGGCCCGCCGGCGCGGCGCCCAGGTACTCGGCATCGAGGCGGGCCTCGGATATGCGCCCGGAGCTCTGGCGCACGAGAAAGGCCCGCCCCCCGGGGCGCGAGCTGACGACCCGCTCGAGCTTGGTGCCCCGGAAATGCAGGCCGACTCCGTCCTCGACGGCGAAACCGGCCGTCATCCCGTCGGCGACGGCACGGTGGTACTCCTCCCGGCGGGCGGGCTCGGCGTCGTAGTGGACGCAGTTGGAGTACGGCAGCAGGGACAGCCCGCGGACCGCCCGGGGCGCCCCGTGGAACGCGCTGAGGGCCTCGGCGAACCAGCACAGCGAGCCGGCCGAGGGGCCGCACATCACGATCCCCCGCCGCCAGGCCCGGCGCAGGATCGAGTCCAGGCCGTGGGCCCGCCAGGCCCCGAGCATCGAGACCATGTTGCCGCCGCCGACATAGATCAGGTCCTGGGCGAGGAGGTGGGCGGCCAGGTCGTCCTCGACCCCGCCGATGCCCTGGTCGCGCCGGAAGAGGGAGACGTGGCTGGCCTCGCAGGCCGGCGAGAAGCGGCGGTAGAAGCGGACGACGTAGTGATCGGCGTCGCCCGAGGCCGTCGGCAGGAAGCAGATCCGGGGCCGCGGGGCCTCCAGCAGGGAGAGGATGTAGTCGTCGAGCAGCGAGCCGTCCTTCTCCATCGAGAAGCCTCCACCTCCGAGTGCCACGATCTGAGGAGCTCTTGCTGGCATGGGTCGCTCTCCGGCCGTTCGAATGAGCCCACAGCCTCGCCGAGTGGCCCGTCCGTGCGTATGGACCACCGTCCGAGATCTCGCGCCGGCGCGATCGACAGGCGCACATGGGCTGCTCGGGACTCCGGTGCGGGCTGCGCCTAGAGTGTTCCCCTTGAGCGTGGCGCCGAACAACCTCCCCGCCGGTGCGGGCCGGGCCGCGATCTCGCTGGCGGGCGTGCGCAAGCGCTTCGGCGAGATCACGGCGGTCGACGGCCTGGACCTGGAGGTCGAGCCGGGGATCTGCTTCGGCCTGCTGGGCCCGAACGGGGCCGGCAAGTCGACGACGATGCGGATGCTGACGGCCCAGACGCTGGCCGACGAGGGCTCGATCTCGGTGCTCGGCTACGAGCTGCCGCGGGAGTCCAAGCAGTCGCGTCTGGAGATGGGCGTCGTGCCGCAGCTGGACAACCTCGACCAGGAGCTGACCTGTCGACAGATCCTGATGGTCTTCGCCCGCCTCTACCGCGTCCCCCGGGCCGAGCGGGCGGCGGCGGTCGAGCGGGCGCTGCAGATCGCCAACCTGACGGCGCGGGCCGACACGATCGTCAAGGAGCTCTCGGGCGGGATGCGCCGACGTCTGCTGGTCGGCCGCGGCCTGATCCACCGGCCGCGCCTGGTGCTGCTGGACGAGCCGACGGTCGGACTGGACCCGCAGATCCGCCAGGAGCTGTGGACGCTGATCGACGGCCTGCGAGCCGACGGCGTGACGGTCCTGATGAGCACCCATTACATAGAGGAGGCCGAGCGCCTCGCGGACACCGTCGCCGTGATGTCTGCGGGGCGGATCATCGCCCGGGGGACCCCGGCCGAGCTGATCGGCGCCCATGCCGGCGAGCAGGTGCTCGAGGTCTACGGGCCACCGGACCGTCTCGGCGAGGTCTCCGAGCTGGCGGCCTCGAACGGCTGGATCAGCCGGCGCAGCGGGCCGGCCGTCGCGATCCTGCGGGCCGAGACGCTCGACGGCCTGGCGCCCGAGGGGATCCGCCGGCCGGCCAACCTCGAGGATGCATTCGTGGCGCTGACGGGCGAGGAGATCGAGTGAGCGCGCCGGCATCGCAACCCGCCGCGCAGGCGCCGCGCCGGGTCGGGCGCCTGGAACCGGCGGCCCTGGCGGGCGTGATGAGCCGCGACGTGGCGATCTTCGGCCGCTACTGGAAGGCGACGACGTTCTCCTCGGTCGTCCAGCCGACGATCTACCTGCTGGCCTTCGGGCTGGGCCTGAAAGCGATCGCGCATCTGCCGGGCCACGTCACCTACCAGCAGTACGTCGCAACCGGCGTGGTGGCGACGGCGGTCCTGTTCTCCTCGGCCTTCCCCGGGATGTTCAACACGTTCATCCGCTGGCAGTTCCAGCGGACCTACGACGCGATCCTGGCGGCCCCGGTGGACGTCGAGGAGCTGATCACGGCCGAGGTCCTGTGGATCTCGTTGCGGGCCGGGGTCTACGGCCTGGCGCCGCTGGCGGTCGGCTTCGCCTTCGGCCTGGAAGCGAGGTGGGGCATGGTGGCGGTGCCGCTGATCGGCTTCCTGACGGGCTTCGGGTTCGCCTGCTTCGGTGTCACGGTGGCGGCCGTCGCCAAGACGATCGACAACTTCAACTACATCACGAGCGCCGTCCTGACGCCGATGTTCCTGGTCGCCGGGACCTTCTTCCCGGTCACGAACCTGCCGGCCGGGGTCCGCACGATCGCCGAGATCAACCCCCTCTACCACTGCGTCCAGCTGGTCCGCCATGCCTCCATCGGCGGCCTCGGCACCGGCGACATCGGTCACGCGGCCGTCCTCGTGGCCTTCGCGCTGCTGATGTGGCGGGTCGCGATCGCCCAGCTGGGCAGGCGCCTGATCGACTGACGCTCTTACGAACATCTCACATTCGACACACGTTGCTCCTACGGACAGCGACGACCCTTCCGCCGTGAGCTACCCCGTGGAGAGACGTTCGGCCGCCGCCCCGAGGACGTCCGCGGCGGCCCTGGACGCGCTCTCGGGCACCGCCGAGCGCGCCCGTGGCCGGCTGCTCGCGATGCGCCGCCCGCGCCCCGAGCTCCTCGGCCTGCTGGCGCTGGCCGGGGTCCTGAACCTGTGGTCGCTCGGCCGCAACGGCTGGGCCAACGAGTACTACAGCGCGGCCGTCCGCTCGATGAGCACGAGCTGGCATGACTTCCTGTTCGCCTCCCTGGACCACAGCGGCGTGATGACCGTCGACAAGCCCCCGCTGGCCCTCTGGGTGCAGGCCCTCTCGGTCCGCGTCTTCGGCTACCACCCGCTGGCGATCCTGATCCCCCAGGCGCTGATGGGCATGGCGAGCGTGGCCCTGCTCTACGACCTGGTGCGGCGGCGCTTCGGGCGCAGCGGCGGCGCCATCGCGGGCCTGGCCCTGGCGGTGACGCCGATCGCCGTCGCCGTCTCGCGTCACAACAACCCCGACGCCCTGCTGGTCCTGTGCACCGTGGCGGGCGCCTGGTGCGCCGTGCGGGCGCTCGATGCGGGACCCGCGGGCCGCGGCACCGGCTGGCTGGTGGCGAGCGGCGTCTGCGTCGGCCTGGGCTTCGAGACCAAGATGCTGGTGGCGATGGTCGTCGTCCCGCCCATCGTCGCGGCCTGGCTGTGGGTCGCCCCGGCGGCCCGGGGGCGCCTGCACGCGCTGCGCCAGCTGCTGGCCGGGGGCTGCGCGATGGGGCTCGTCGGCGGGGCCTGGCCGGCGCTCGTCGAACTGACCCCGGCGGCCGACCGCCCGTGGGTGTCCGGGACGAGCGACAACACCGTCTGGTCGCTGATCTTCGGCTACAACGGCCTCGGCCGCGTCGAAGGCCAACAGGGCGGCCCCGGCGGCTTCGGCGGCAACATGTTCGGCGGCTCGGCGGGCCCGCTGCGGCTGCTCAACGCGGCCCTCGGCGGCCAGGACGGCTGGCTGCTCGGCTTCGCGGTGGTGAGCGGGCTCGCGATCCTCGCCGCGACCCGGCTGCGCCCCCGCGACGAGCGGTCCGGCTGGCTGTTGATCACCGGCGGAGCCTTCCTCACGACGGCCGTCCTGTTCAGCTTCGCCGGCGGCATCTTCCATCCCTACTACGTCTCGCTGCTGGCCCCGTTCACCGCGGCCCTGGTGGGGGCCGGCGCCTCGCAGTTGCTCGCCGGGAAGGTCAACGTGCGCAGCTTCGGCCCGCCGGCGATCGCCGGCGGCGTGGCGACCGAGCTCCTCGTGCTCGGCGACTACCCGGGTCAGCTGCGCTGGCTCGTCCCGGTCCTGATCATCGTCGGCCTCCTCGCATCCCTCGCGCTGCTGACCCTGGCCGGGCGCCGGGTGCGGATGGCGGCGGTGGGCGCGGCCGTCGCGGCCCTGCTGGTGGCGCCGACCGTCTGGGCCTTCGACACGCTGGGCCACGCGACCAGTGGCACCTTTCCCGAAGGCGGCCCGGCCTCGGTCCAGGCGGGCCCGGGCGGCCCCGGGGGCTTCGCAGGGCGCGGGCGCCCCGCCGGCGCCCCGGGCTTCGCGGGCGTCCCCGGCGGCCAGCCGCAGCTGTTCGGGCCCGGCGGTCCGGGCGAAGGCGGGGGTCCGGGCCTGCAGGGTCCGGCGCGGGGACCGGGTGGGCCCGGTGGTACGCCCGGCGGCCTGGCGGCCTTCCCCGGCGGCGCTGGAGGCCCCGGCCCCGGCGGCGGCCCCGGCGGGGGCTTCACCGGCGCTGAACTAAGCAGCTCGAGACGCTCCTACGTCAGCGCCCACGGCGGCGGTACGATCGCCGTCGCCAGCCAGTCGGCCGCCGCCTCGGCGATCATCAACAGCGGCGCCGACGTCGCGGGGATCGGCGGCTTCTCGGGCAGGGAGAGCAGCGTCAGCGTCGCCTGGCTGGCCCAGGCCGTGGCCTCCGGAAGGATCCGCTGGGTGATCGGCGAAGACTCGAGCGCCCTGATCCCGGCCGACGGCCGGGTCGGCTCGCGAGCTGCGATGACCGCGGTCGCGGAGGCCTGCAGGCGGGTCGGGCTCGGCTCGGAAACGGCTTCGCAGGCGGGCTCGCCCGCCACCGGCGCGGGCGTGCTCTACGACTGCGCGGGCCGTGCCACGGAGCTGCGGCGGGCCGGCGCGTAAGAATCAGCCGATGCGGATCCTGATCGTCGACGATGACCGGGCGGTCCGGGAAGCACTCCGGCGGGCGCTGACGCTGGGCGGCTACCAGGCCGAGACGGCCGAGGACGGCGAGCAGGCGCTCGAGCAGATCGCGACCTCGCCCCCGGATGGGGTCGTGCTCGACGTGGGCCTGCCGGGGATCGACGGCCTCGAGGTTTGCCGGCGGGCCAGGCTGCTGGGCAACCGCGTGCCGATCCTGATGCTGACGGCCCGGGATGCCGTCAGCGACCGGATCGACGGCCTCGACGTGGGGGCCGACGACTACATGGTCAAGCCGTTCGATGTCGGCGAGCTGAAGGCACGCCTGCGGGCGCTGCTGCGCCGCGCCAAACCGGAGGGGGACGCCGATCCGCCGGCCTTCGCCGAGCTACGCCTGGACCCCGATCGCCACGGGGCCGAGGTCGGCCCCAACTTCGTCGAGCTGACCCGGACCGAGTACCAGTTGCTGGAGCTGCTGCTGATGAACCCGCGCCAGGTGCTCTCCCACAGCCTGATCTACGATCGGGTCTGGGGCTATGACTTCGGCCCGACCTCGAATGCCCTGCGGGTCTACATCGGATACCTGCGGCGCAAGCTGGAGGAGGCCGGCGCGCGCAACCTGATCCACACGGTGCGCGGCGTCGGCTACGCGCTGCGCGAGCCGTGAGGGGGCCGCCGCGACGATGACCCTCAGGGCCCGGATCGTGGCGGTGGCCAGCCTGTCGGTGGCGCTGACGGTGCTGGCCGCGGCGATCGGCCTCTACGTCGCCGTCCGCTCGGACCTGCGCGGCGAAATCGACAGCCAGCTGCGGGTCAGGGCGCGCGCCTTCGCGGACTTCGGCCCTGACGGCGGCGTCGGTCCCTCGCCCGATGGCGCGACGGGGGCGGGCGGCGCGCCCCCTGCCCCCGACTTCGGCGGCGGCTTCCCGGGCCAGGTCCAGCCGGCCCCCTTCGGTGCGGCCAGCGGCTACGTACAGTTCCTGACCTCGGGCGGGCAGGTGTTCGTGCCGGGCGGGCAGGCATCGACGCCCGACCGGATCCCCGTGAGCACGGCCGACCGGACGCTGGCCGCGCGCGGTCGCGGTTCGAGCCTCTCCGATCGCTCGGTCAAAGGCGTCCAGCTGCGGGTGCTGACGCTCTCCGCCGCCCCCGGCGTCGCCGTGCTGATCGCCCGGCCGCTGACCGAGGTCGAACACGAGCTCAGCCGGCTGGCGCTGATCCTGGTCGCGATCGGCGCCGGCGGGATCGTGTTGGCGGCGCTGCTGGGGACCCTGGTGGCACGGACCGCGCTGGCGCCGATCGGGCGCTTCACCGAGCAGACCGAGACGCTCTCGGGCAGCCTCGACCTCTCGCGGCGCCTGGAGGTCGGCGGCCGGGACGAGCTGGGCCGCCTGGCCGCCAGCTTCAACGAGACGCTCGACGCGCTCGAGCGCTCGGTCGCCGCCCAGCGCCAGCTGATCGCCGACGCCAGCCACGAGCTGCGCACCCCGATCACCTCGCTGCGGGCCAACATCCAGACGCTGGGCGAGGCCGAGCGGCTGCCGCCGCAGGAGCTGGCCGGCCTGCGGGCCGACATCGTCGCCGAGCTCGACGATCTGACGGCGCTGGTCGGTGACGTCGTCGAGCTGGCCCGCGGCGCGCAGCCGGTCGCCTCGCTCGACGAGGTGCGCCTCGACGAGGTTGTCGAATCGGTCCTCCACAGCGCGCGCCGCAGGGGCGAGGTGAGCTACCGGCTCGAGCTCGAGCCGACCGTCGTGGTCGGGCCGGCCGACCGGATCGCCAGGGCCGTCTCCAACCTGATCGACAACGCCCGCAAGTGGAGTCCGCCCGAGGGCATCGTCGAGGTCACGCTCGCGGGGGGCGTCCTGAGCGTGCGCGACCACGGGCCGGGCTTCTCCGAGCAGGACCTGCCGTTCGTGTTCGACCGCTTCTACCGCGCCGAGCAGGCCCGCGGGCAGCCCGGCTCGGGCCTCGGCCTGGCGATCGTCCGCCAGGCGAGCGAGTCCTGCGGCGGCTTCGCCGAGGCCCGCAACGCCGAGGGCGGCGGGGCGCTCCTGCGGGTCGGCTTCGGCCCGGCCCGGGCATCCGGGGAAAGCACCACGCCGCCGTCCGGGGACCGACTCAGCCTCTGAGGTGCCCGCCGGCGCCCGGAGAGCAGCACCGGGCGATCAAAGGACATCGGCCGAGGCCGTCTAATACGACCTCGAAGGGCCCGCAACTCTGCGGGCCTGCGGGTGTCCTGACGGTTGGGGGCATCGGGAGTTGCTCGGTTTCCACAGGGAGGTTGGCATGAGGGTGCACGCGCGGGTTTGGGTTCTGTCGCTGGTCTGTGGCGTGCTGTCGGGCGCTCTCTTGGCCCCTCCCGCGCTGGCGGCGGAAGAAGTCCCCGTCGTCGAAAAGCTCGTGGCGACGAACTGCAAGGTCAGGACCTGCGGCGAGGAAGAAGTCGAAGCCGGCTTCTTCGAGCCGAAGGCGGCCATCACCGAAGCCGAAGCCAAAGCCGAAGGGGAAACCCAGGCCGGCGGCCGGGTCCCCTACGGCATCACCGACTTCAAGGTCCTGACCGTCCCCGGCGGGCAGTACACCAAAGGCACGGTGGTCCCGACGTTCCACGTGAGCCACATCCGCACCGACGTCGCCCCGGGTCTTGCGACCAACCCCTTCGCCGTCGAACGCTGCACGCTGGCCGAGTTCGGCACCGAACTGCCGGGCACGGACCTGTTCAAAGCACCCTCCGAAGCCTGCGAAGAAAGCGAAATCGGCGAAAACGAAGCGACGGTCTACGCCGGCGTCGACGTGCCGCTGCAGGGAGTGGTCTACGACCTCGTCCCGAGCGAATCCGAAAAACTTGAAAACGGCGCCAAACTCGCGTCGCTCTACGGGGTGGCACTCGAAATCCCGAAGGAACTCTCGGCCGGGTCGCTGAAAGCCGGGTTCAAAAAGAAGGAAGAAGAAGGCGCGAAACCCGGCGTTGGCGGCTTTCCCACGCTCAAAGAACAGGAAGCGATCGAGGAAGGCCAGTACTACGCCCACACGCTGATCAAAGGCAACGTCGAATGGGGCAAGGAAGCACGCGGCAAGGACGCGGGCGACTTCCATGACTACTTCGAAATCGCCGTCAACCCCGAACTCCCGCTGATCCGTTCGCGCCTCACATTCGAAGGGCGCGCCGGTGACGGTGGCTTCATCACGAACGCGACCAGCTGCCCCGGTCACCTGACGACGACGTTGAAAGTCAGGGACGCGGCAGGCAGGGAAGCGCCGCCGAAGATGTTCACGACGCCGATCGGCCTCAAAGGCTGCAAAGAAGGGGAAGAAGGCGCGGAAGTCGTGAAGTTCAGCCCCGCCTTCAGTCTGAGCGCCTCCAACCCGTTCGCCGACAAGCCCGATGAATTGTCGACCGAAGCCGCCGAGGCACACGTGGCCAACCAGACCGACGTCTCGCAGGTCAGGTCGGCCTCGTTCACGCTGCCCCCGGGGATGACGCTGAACCCGGCCGCGGCGGCGGGCCTGGAAGCCTGCACGACGATCCAGGCGCATCAGGAAGGGACGGTCTTCAAGGAACCTTTCGGCGTCGAATGCCCGGCCGGCTCCAAACTCGGCACGGTGAGCCTCGAGGTGCCGACGCTCCCGCCGGGGACCCTCACCGGAAACGTCTACCTGGCCTCGGGATCGGAATCCGCTTCGATCACCGGACCGCCGTTTGACATCTACGTCGTGGCCAACACGGTCAGGTACGGCGTGTCGGTGCGCCTGTTCGGGGAAGTCGTCCCGAACCTGGAAACCGGGCAGCTGACGACCTATTTCCGCAACCCGCCGGAACAGCCGTTCACGAATCTGAAACTGAACTTCGAACGCGGCGCGCTGGCGTCGGTAGCCAACCCGCTGCTGTGTGGCGAACCGAAGGGGTCGGTGAGCTTCGAACCGACCTCGGCGCCCGGGACCGAGAAGGAACTCGCCTTCGGCGTCTCGATCATCGGCTGCAGCTCGTCGCCGCCGCCGTTCGCCCTGACGCAGAGCACCGAACAGGAGAACCAGATCCCCGGGGCTCACACCTCCTACTCCTTCAGCCTGGCCCGCAGCGACGGCAACCAGTACCTAAGGACGATCAGGACGGTGCTGCCGCTCGGCCTGGTCGGGGCGATCCCCGACGTCGAACCCCTCTGCCCGGAAGCGCAGGCCAACGCCGGTACCTGCCCCGCCTCGAGCAGGATCGGGTCGGTCTCGGTCCAGGCGGGATCCGGCTCCTCGCCGTACACGTTCAACGGCTCGGCCTATATGACCGGCCCCTACAACGGCGCGCCGTTCGGCCTGTCGATCGTCGTGCCGGCCAGCGCCGGGCCGTTCGCGCTCGGCAACGTCGTGACGAGGGCGGCGATCCACATCGACCAGACGACCGCGCGGGCGACGGTCGAAGCCGTCGTGCCCACGATCTTCAAGGGCATCCCGCTGCGGCTGCGCTCGATCAACGTCGACGTCAACCGCCAGGGCTTCCTCTACAACCCGACCAGCTGCACGCAGCTGGCGACGCTCGGCACGCTGGGCTCGTCCGAAGGGGCGACCCAGGCCGGGCTGTCCTCGCCGTTCCAGGTGGTGGGCTGCGAAAAGCTGGCGCTGGAGCCGAGGTTCTCGGCCAGGACCTCCGCGAACGTATCGCGCGTCAACGGGGTGGGCCTCCTCACGACGCTGACACAGATGCCCGGCGAATCGAACATCAGGTCGGTCAAGGTGCAGCTGCCCAGGCAGCTCCCCTCGCGCCTGACGACGCTCCAGAAAGCCTGCCCGCAGGCGATCTTCGAAGCCAACCCGGCTCGCTGCCCGCGGGGCGCGAATGTCGGCACGGCGGAAGCGGTGACGCCGACGCTGCCCGGCAGGATGAAGGGCAACGCCTACTTCGTCTCCCACGGCGGCGCGGCCTTCCCGGACCTCGACCTGGTGCTCGAAGACAAGGGCGTGCGGATCATCCTGGTCGGCAACACCGACATCACGAACAACATCACGACGACGACGTTCGCCTCGACTCCGGATGTCCCGGTGTCGAGTGTGACGGTCGACCTGCCGGCCGGGGCGAACTCGGCCGTCGGCGGCTTCGGCGATCTGTGCCGCAACCCGCTGTACATGCCGACGACGATCACCGGCCAGAACGGCAAGGTCGCGAAGCTCGACCCGGCCATCGCGGTCAGCGGCTGCGGCGTGAAAGTGCTCGGGCGCAAGGTGGTCGGGAACACCGCCTACCTGACGATCCAGACCTTCGCGGCGGGCCGTATCAGCGGCAGCGGCTTCGGCCTGGGGACCGTCTACCGGACGCTCTCCTCGGCGGCCCGCTACGCGACCCTGAAGGTGGGGCTGTCGAACACCGGCCGGAGCCTGCCCAAACCGCTGCGGGTGAAGATCCGCGTCGGCTTCACGCCCACGCGGCGCGGCGCGCACTCGGTGGCATTCGTGACGGTCACCTTCCCCTAGGGGCGAGCACGAGCAAGTGACGTGACTTGGGCCGCGCGATGCCCTAGATTGAGTGGATGGATGTCGTCTCAGGTATGGATACCTCTGCGTCCTCCGGTGGCATGCAACGGCTCCTGGGGGGCATCCGCCGGCTGACGGCGCTCGCCGACGGCGCCGCCGAGGCGGACGCGATCTTTCGCGCCCTGGCCCGTGAGCTGCTGGCCTCGCCCGGTGCGGAGGAGGTCCACATCCACCATCTGGCCGGGGCGGGGGAGGCCGAGGACCTGGTCGAGGTCTTCCTGTTCGAGGGCGAGGGCCGCCTCAGCTACCTCTCGCCACGGGCCGAGCGCCCGCCGGGCGTCGCCTGGGTCTCCCGGACGCGGCGCAGCTTCCTGGCCGCCGAGAGCGACGAGTTCGCGGTCAGCGTGCCGCGCCTGACGGCCACCGGGGTCCTCAGCTGCGCGCTGCTGCTGCCGGTCGTCGAGCGGGCCGAGGTCGAAGCCGTCGTGATCCTGGTGCGGCGCGGCGGCGGCGTCTACGACGGGACCTCGATCGAGCTGGCGAGTGCACTGGTCGAGCAGGGCGCCACCGCCCTGGCGCTGGTGCGGGCCCGCTCGGAGGCCGGCACCGACGCGGTCACCGGTGCCATGAACCACCGGGCCATGCGCCGGCGCCTGGACGAGGAGATCGGACGGGCCATGCGCACCGGCGGGCCGCTGTCCTGCATGCTGCTCGACCTCGACGACTTCAAGCTGGTCAACGACCGCCACGGCCACCCGGCCGGCGACGCGATGCTGCGCGAGGTGGTCCAGGCGCTCGTCGGCGAGTTCCGGGCCTTCGACCGTGTCGCCCGCTATGGCGGCGACGAGTTCGTGGTGATCCTTCCCAATGCGGGCCTCGAGAGCGCGGCGGCCGCCGC
>Ga0075017_100002124_pt1 | contig 12368 bp, 9 predicted proteins | sample AleBraG_ABR_2012_FD_71475 | JGI IMG/M metagenome (GOLD analysis project Ga0075017, IMG submission 71475) | Freshwater sediment microbial communities in response to fracking from Pennsylvania, USA - Alex Branch Run_MetaG_ABR_2012 | ecosystem: Environmental > Aquatic > Freshwater > Creek >...
GCGCGCTTCGAGCGTGGAACGCTCGGAAACGCGGGTCGCAGTTCCGCCGATGTGGAAAGTGCGCATGGTCAGCTGAGTGCCGGGTTCGCCGATGGACTGCGCGGCGATGACGCCCACTGCTTCTCCGAGTTCCACCATGCGGCCTGACGCCAAGTTGCGGCCGTAGCATAGCGCGCAAACTCCGCGGCGGGATTCGCAAGTAAGCACCGAACGGATTCGCACGCGTTCAATACCCGCGGCCTGAACCTGGTTCGCGAGCTCTTCGTTGATTTCTTGGTTTACGTCAACGATTACATTTCCTTCGAAGTCCTTGATCTTGTCGAGGGAAACGCGGCCCACGATGCGGTCGCGAAGCGGCTCAACTTCCACCCCGGCTTCGATAATTGGCTCGACGAAGATGCCGTCCGATGTGCCGCAGTCGCGCTCGTTGATGATCACGTCTTGCGCAACGTCAACCAGACGGCGGGTGAGGTAGCCGGAATCGGCGGTCTTGAGCGCTGTGTCTGCCAAACCCTTACGAGCTCCGTGTGTGGAAATGAAGTATTCGAGCACGTTCAAACCTTCGCGGAAGTTAGAGGTAATGGGAGTTTCCATAACCTCGCCAGACGGCTTGGCCATCAGTCCACGCATCCCGGAGAGCTGACGAATCTGCTGTTTCGAACCGCGCGCGCCGGAGTCCGCCATAACGTACACCGGATTGATGGTGCCTTCCTTGTCCTGGTTCTCGAGCGCTTTGAACATTTCGTCGGCAACTTTCTCGGTAACGTCGCCCCAGAGAGAAATGATCTTGTTGTAGCGCTCGCCGTGTGTGATGGCGCCGTCCAGGTATTGCTGCTGAACCTTGACGACTTCCTTCTCCGCAGATTCCACCAGCTTGCTCTTGTCACCGGGGATGACCATGTCGTCAATTCCGATGGAGATGCCGGACTTGGTCGCGTACTTAAAGCCGAGTTCCTTCATGTGGTCGAGAAGAACCACGGTGCCCTCAAGGCCGAAGCGCAGATAGGCGTAGTAAACAAGCTGCTGAACGCCTTTCTTCTTCAGCAAGCCGTTCACGTAGGGAAAGTGTTCCGGCAAGTGTGAATTGAAAATCACGCGGCCGACGGTGGTCTGGATGAACTGACGCTCCATCTTCACCGGTTCGGTGTGCGTGACGTCTTGGTTGTCATAGGCCGATGTCAGATCAATCACTTCGCCCGAATAACGGAGGCGGATTGGGGTAAGCAGTTCCACTTCGCCGGCTTCCAGCGCAAGGACCACGTCTTCGGTTGTTCCGAACACCCGTCCTTCGCCCTTGGCTCCCGGCTTGGACTTCGTCAAGTAGTAGATTCCGAGAACCATGTCCTGCGAAGGAACGGCCAGCGGCAATCCGTGAGCAGGCGACAAAATATTGCGCGAGCTGAGCATGAGCACGGACGCTTCCACCTGCGATTCCGGTGAAAGCGGAATGTGCACGGCCATCTGGTCGCCGTCAAAGTCCGCGTTGAACGCGGTGCAGACGAGCGGATGAATCCGGATCGCTTTGCCTTCCACGAGAACCGGCTCGAAGGCCTGAATACCCAGGCGGTGCAGCGTAGGAGCGCGGTTGAGTAGTACGGGATGCTCCTTAATTACATCTTCGAGAATGTCCCACACCACCGCTTCCTGCTGTTCCACGAGTTCCTTGGCTTGCTTGATCGTGGTGCAATGCCCTTGCGCTTCCAGCTTGTGATAGATGAAAGGCTTGAACAGTTCCAACGCCATTTTCTTCGGAAGACCGCACTGATTCAGCTTCAGTTCCGGCCCGACGACGATGACGGAACGTCCGGAATAGTCCACGCGCTTTCCGAGTAGGTTCTGGCGGAAACGGCCTTGCTTGCCCTTCAAGGTATCGCTCAACGATTTCAGCGGGCGGTTGTTGGTTCCGCGCAGCACACGGCCACGGCGGCCATTGTCAAACAGCGCGTCCACGGCTTCTTGTAACATGCGCTTTTCGTTGCGCACGATCACGTCAGGGGCGCGCAGTTCCATCAGTTTCTTCAAGCGATTGTTGCGGTTGATGACGCGCCGATAAAGGTCATTCAAGTCCGAAGTGGCAAAACGCCCGCCATCCAGAGGCACCAGTGGCCGCAACTCCGGCGGAAGAACTGGAATTACATCCAGAATCATCCATTCCGGCTTATTGCCGCTCTTGCGGAACGCTTCAACCACTTTCAGACGCTTGGCGTACTTGATCCTCTTCTGCAAAGAAGGATCAGCCTTCATTTTTTCGCGAAGTTCTTCAGACAGATGTTCGATTTCCACTCTGCGCAGAAGTTCCTTGATCGCTTCCGCGCCCATCTTAGCCGTGAATTGGCCCGGATATTCCTTTTGCAGCTCGCGGTACTTGTCTTCGAGCAGCACTTCCCGCTCGCGCAGGACGGCAACTTCGCCGATATCCACCACCACGAAAGCCTCGAAGTAGAGAATCCGCTCGAGGTCGCGCATGGAAATATCCAGCAGGTAGCCGATGCGGCTGGGCAAGCCCTTGAAGAACCACACATGCGAACAGGGGGAAGCCAGCTCGATGTGACCCAGGCGCTCGCGGCGTACCTTGCTAAGGGTGACTTCGACGCCGCACTTGTCGCAGATCACTCCGCGGTGCTTCATCCGCTTGTACTTGCCGCACAAGCATTCCCAGTCCGTGACGGGACCGAAAATCTTCGCGCAGAACAGTCCGTCCCTTTCCGGCTTGAACGTGCGGTAGTTGATCGTCTCCGGCTTGGTTACCTCACCGTGCGACCAGGAACGAATCTTTTCAGGACTAGCCAAACTGATACGGATCGAATCAAAATCTGCAATCAGACTCGCGCGATCATAAGGGCTGCTGCGATACAAGGTGTTTCCTCCCTCCCTGACTTTCATCAGGGCTGCGTCCACGGTGAGCAACTTCGAAAATGCTTACCGGGACGGCTGAAAACCCAACTGCCAGGTGCTGCAAATGCTCCAATTCAAGCGGCGCGCGGGCGGCTGCCCGCGCGACTAATCCGCCGCTTTTTCCGCCGTAGTGGGCTTTTGCCGCTTCATCAATTCAACGTCCAGGCACAGTGACTGCAACTCGCGGACCAGCACGTTGAACGATTCAGGAACACCCGGCTCAATACCGGGTTCGCCCTTGACGATGGCCTCATAAATCTTGGCTCGGCCATAGACGTCGTCCGATTTTGCGGTCAGCAATTCCTGCAGAATGTGCGCGGCGCCATAAGCTTCCAGCGCCCACACTTCCATTTCTCCGAAGCGCTGGCCTCCGAACTGCGCCTTGCCGCCGAGCGGTTGCTGCGTAATAAGCGAGTACGGCCCGATGGAGCGAGCGTGAATCTTGTCGTCCACCAAGTGCGAGAGCTTCAGCATGTAGATGTATCCGACGGTCACGGGCTGATCGAATTGGTCTCCCGTCATGCCATCGAACAGGTTGATCTTGCCGGCGTGCGGGAGTCCCGCAACTTCCAGCAAGTGGCGGATTTCCAGTTCGCGCGCGCCGTCGAATACCGGTGTGGCGAACGGAATGCCTTCCCGGAATCCTTCCGCATATTCGAGTAGATCGTCGTCGCTCAGTTTCACCAACGTCTTCCACACCGTTGTATCCGTGAATACTTCCCGAAACCAGCGACGCAGCGCTTCCGCCTTTACTTCCTTGCTCAGAAGCCGTTTCAAGCTGTTGCCGAGTTCCTTGGAGGCCCACCCGAGGTGTGTTTCAAGAACCTGTCCGACGTTCATACGCGAAGGAACGCCCAGCGGATTCAGAACGATCTCCACCGGAGTCCCGTCCGGCATATACGGCATGTCTTCCTGTGGCACGATGCGCGCAATCACGCCCTTGTTTCCGTGCCGGCCTGCCATCTTGTCGCCGATGGAAAGTTTGCGCTTCATGGCGATGTAAACCTTCACCAGCTTGATCACGCCCGGCGGCAGTTCGTCGCCCTTCTTCAGTTTTTCTTTGCGCTCCTCGGTAATTTTGCGGAGCACGTCGATCTGCCGAGAAGTCATCTCCTCCACTTCCTCGATCTTTTCGATCAGCAGAGGATCCTTTTCGTTAAGCTTCAGTCGTTTCAGGTTGCGCGTAGAGATCTTTTCGATCAGCTCGCGCGTCAGTTCCGTACCCTTGGTCAGCAGCCGTTTGTTGGTCTTTTCGTCGTGCAGGTCGGCTTGGAGTTCTTTGCCGCCCAGCAGATCCGAAAGTCGCTTCAGGCGCTCATCGGTGAGGATGCGGATTTCATCCGCGAGGTTCTTCTCCAGCTTAAAGACCTGCGTCGCTTCAATAGCCTTGTGTCGCTCGTCTTTTTCTCCGCCCTTGCGGGTGAAGATCTTGACGTCAACGATCGTCCCCTCGATGCCCGGCGGGCAATAAAGAGAAGCATCGCGCACGTCGCCAGCCTTTTCCCCGAAGATGGCGCGGAGCAGTTTTTCTTCCGGTGTCAGCGTTGTTTCGCCCTTTGGTGTAACTTTGCCAACTAGAATGTCGCCCGGCTTCACCACGGCGCCGATTCGAATCACGCCGCTTTCGTCCAGGTTGCGAAGGAACGATTCGCCGATGTTGGGGATGTCCCGGGTAACTTCCTCGGGGCCCAGTTTCGTGTCGCGCGCTTCGATTTCGTACTCTTCAATGTGGATCGAAGTGTAGTAGTCGTCCTTCACCAGCTTTTCGCTGACCAGGATGGCGTCTTCAAAGTTGTAGCCCCGCCACGGGAGGAAGGCCACAAGGACGTTTCGTCCCAGCGCGAGTTCGCCGCGGTCCGTGCAAGGCCCATCGGCCAGAACCTGCCCCTTCTTCACGCGGTCGCCAACACGCACTAGAGGCTTTTGGTTGATGCAAGTGTTCTGGTTGGAGCGGCGGAATTTGATCAGCTGGTAGATGTCCGCGCCCACCTCGCGGCTCAACACGCCGGAGTGGTCAGATTCAACGCGCACGATGATGCGCTCGGAGTCCACCTGATCCACAATTCCTTCACGTTTGCAAAGCACAACCGCGCCGGAATCGCGTGCCGTGACGCGCTCCATACCGGTGCCAACCAGCGGTGCTTCGCCGCGGATCAGAGGCACTGCTTGGCGCTGCATGTTCGATCCCATGAGCGCGCGGTTCGCGTCGTCGTTTTCGAGGAACGGAATCAAGCTGGCGGCCACTGAAACCAACTGTTTCGGTGAAACGTCCACGTAGTCCACTTCTTCTCGATTTTTCAGCACGAAGTTGCCAGCTTGGCGGCAGTTCACGAGTTCGGTCGTGATCTTCAACCGTTCGTCAAGCGCCACGTTCGCCTGCGCCACAACGTACTTGTCCTCTTCCCAAGCCGAAAGGTAGAAGCAGTAAGGCTCATTCACAACCTTGCGCCGTTTCAGCTCTTCGTTCAGGTCTTCGACTTTGTCCTTTTCGACAATGTCCCCTGCTTTGAATTCGCTGTCGCCGGCGTTGACGATCTGCACGTAGTCAATAATGCGTCCGCCCTTGACCTTGCGGTAGGGAGATTCGATGAATCCGTAATCGTTAATGCGCGCAAAACAGGAAAGCGAGCTGATCAACCCGATGTTCGGACCTTCGGGCGTTTCAATCGGGCAGATGCGGCCGTAATGGGTTGGGTGAACGTCGCGCACTTCGAAGCCCGCGCGTTCCCGTGAAAGTCCGCCCGGACCAAGCGCGGAGAGCCTCCGCTTGTGAGTAATTTCGCTGAGCGGGTTGGTCTGGTCCATGAATTGGCTAAGCTGCGATGAACCGAAGAATTCGCGGATCGCGGCCATCACCGGCTTGGCGTTCACCAAGTCGTGCGGCATCGCCGTGGACATCTCCTGGTACACGCTCATCTTTTCTTTGATGGCGCGTTCCATGCGAACCAGGCCGATGCGGAACTGGTTTTCGAGCAGCTCGCCAACCGCGCGCACCCGGCGATTGCCGAGGTGGTCGATGTCGTCCACAACGCCGATGTTCTTGCGCAGCTTGAACAGATACTTGATCGCGGAAACAAAGTCCGGCGCGTCCAGCGTGCGGTTGTCGAGAGGTGTGTCCAGCCCCATCTTGATGTTGAACTTCAAGCGGCCAACGCGGCTAAAATCATACTTGCGGGGATCGAAAAACATTCCGCGGAAAAGATTCGTCGCCGTCTCCAACGTCGGAGGATCGCCCGGACGCAACTTCCGGTAGATTTCAATCAGGGCTTCCTTCGTCGTACGAATCGAGTCCTTCTCGAGGGTGCGCGAAAGCACCATGCCGATGTCATCACGTTCGGGGAAGAAAACGTCAACTTCCGTGATGCCGCCCTCTGCAAAGGCCTGCCAGAGTTCAGCCGTCAGCGGCTTGTTCGCCTCCAGTAGGACTTCGCCCGTCTGGCGATTCACCACGTCTGCAACGCTGTAGGCCCCCTCAAGATCAGCCAATGCCGCGCGAACCTGCGAAATCTTCGCCTTGATAATTTCCTTGAACAGGTTTTCCGTGATGCGCTTGTGCGCGCCAACAATCAACTCGTCCGATTTCGGATTCCGGATCTCGTGCGCCAGCTTGCGTTCCACCATGCCCGGAGAAACATTCCAGTAGAGATCTTTCTCGCGAAGCGAGACCCGCTCCACTTGATAAAAGGTGCGAAGAATCTCTTCGTTGGATTTCATCCCCAGCGCGCGCAGGAAAATCGAGCCCAGGAACTTGCGCTTGCGGTCAATACGCACGTAGAGAATGTTTTTCGTGTCGTATTCGAATTCCACCCATGACCCACGGTATGGAATGATCTTTCCCAGGAAATAGCTGCGGTTGTTGGCGCTTTCAAAGAATACGCCGGGCGAGCGGTGAAGCTGCGAAACGATCACGCGCTCCGTGCCATTGATGATAAACGTGCCGTTTTCCGTCATTAGCGGAATATCGCCGTAGAAAACTTCCTGCTCCTTGATGTCGCGGATGGTCTTTGCGCCAGAATCCGGATCCTTGTCGTAAATCGTCAGACGAATCGTCACCTTGAGCGGAGCCGAATACGTCATCCCGCGCTCCTGGCACTCGTTCACGTCATACTTGAGCTGCATTGCGACTGGATCGCCGCACTTGTTGCAGAACGTCGGCGTGTTCTTGTTGAACGTGCCGCACTTGTGGCAGACCACATCGCCGGTCTGGTAGGGATTGGTCACCACGGACGCGCCGCAATTGCGGCAAGTCGCGCGCAGGTGATGCAGCCCCTTTAGGTTTCCGCACTTGCATTCCCAGTTGCCGATCGAATAATCTACGAAATCCAGTTGCGACATTTCGCGGAAATCCTTAATCGGAAATACGGACGTAAATACAGACTGCAGTCCCCCGTCATCGCGCTCGCTCGGCAGCAAATCCATCTGCAGGAAGCGTTGGTAGGACTTCATCTGGACTTCAATCAGGTTGGGAATCTGAATCGAGCCTTGGATTTTCGCGAAATCCAGTCGCTGACGTTCCCGGACGTGCTGATTGCTGTTCGGCATGCGTGATCTACCTCATCCCTTTCGGGCAGACTTCGGAAAAACTTGTAAAAGACACGTAGCCATTGCGCAGCTTGGATTGCCCGAACCCAGCGCGCACACGGCTAAAAGCGCCCCATCCGGGACGCCTGGAATTGTGACAGTGCACTTCGTCTGCTTGCGTAGGTAAAGCCCTCTGGCACGGCCCGTCAACTGACCAACCGCGCCCGTTCGGAAGCCCCAGTCAAACTACAACTACTTGATCTCGACCTTGGCGCCGGCCTCTTCGAACTTCTTCTTGATGGAGGCAGCTTCATCCTTGTTGACGCCTTCTTTCACCGTCTTCGGTGCGCCGTCGACCAGGTCCTTCGCTTCTTTCAAGCCCAAGCTGGTGACTTCGCGAACGGCCTTAATGACGTTGATCTTGTTCCCGCCAACGTCTGTCAGCACGACCGTGAATTCAGTCTTCTCTTCTGCTGCCGGCGCTCCTGAGGCTGCGCCGCCGCCGGCTGCCACAACCGTGGCCGCGGCGGCGGATACGCCAAAGGCTTCTTCCATTTTTTTCACCAGGTCAGACGCTTCCAGCAGCGTCAGCCCCTTGATTTCTTCCAGAATTGTGTCAACTTTCGCCATGACTCTTTCATCTCCTCTCGAAACTAGAAATTAAACTGACTCAGGCTGGTTCGGGCGCTGCAGTTGCATCGCCCCCGCCAGACCCAAACTTGTTCGCCTTGATCGCCTCGCTCACCGTCACCGCCAGATTGAGCGGCAGGGCATTCAGCGCCATCGCGATTCGCTGTGCCGGAGCATTCAGCAGGAACATGATCTTGCTGATCAACTCTTCCTTGGAAGGCAGATTCGCCAGTTGCTGGATTTCCGCGATCGAAATAACACGGCCTTCCACTATGCCGGACCTGAATTGGAATGCCGGCACATCCTTGGCAACCTTTGTCAGCGCCTTGGCAAGCGCAACGGGATCGGTATTGGTATAAGCAATTGAATTCGTTCCGCTCAGATTCTTCAGCAGACTCTCGGCCGGTGTTCCCGCTCCAGCCCGCTCCGCCAACGTGTTTTTCACGACTTGATACTTCCCCCCTGCAGCTTGTACGGCGCGGCGGAGTCTTGTGTCGTCTTCCACGGTAATTCCCTGGAACGTGGTCAAGATCACGGTTGAAACTTTTGCCAGCTCTGTTTTGAGCTTATCGAGGTCCTGCTGTTTTTCACTGCGCTTTTTCATAATTTCGCTCCGCTTGCCTTTTCCGTTCCGTTACGCGGCGGCAGCCAGCGCTTCCAGTTCGGCCAGGTCAATCGTGATTCCCGGGCCCATCGTTGAAGTCAGCGTAATTTTCTTCACGTACTTGCCTTTGGCCGCTGCCGGTTTCGCCTTGACCACCGCATCAATCACGGCATGGGCGTTTTCCGCGATCTTGACCGGCTCAAACTGAATCTTTCCGATGGCGCAGTGCACGATTCCCGCTTTGTCCACCCGGAATTCCACTTTGCCGGCTTTCACTTCCTTGATCGCCTTGGCAACTTCAAACGTCACCGTGCCGGTCTTCGGATTCGGCATCAAGCCACGAGGGCCCAGCACTTTGCCGAGTTTTCCGGCGGAGCGCATCATGTCCGGCGTGGCGATGACGGCGTCATAATCCGTCCAGCCTTCCATCACCTTCTGCACCATGTCGTCGCCGCCCACGAAATCCGCGCCGGCTTCCTGCGCTTCACGAATCTTTTCGCCGCCCGCGATCACCAGCACGCGAACCGCTTTGCCCAATCCATTCGGCAATACCACCGTGCCGCGCACCACCTGATCCGAATGCTTCGGGTCTACGCCCAAGTTGATCGCAAGTTCTACCGTTTCATTGAACTTGGTGTGATGCGTTTTCTTCAGAAGCTCGGCCGCATCAGCCAGCTTGTACGGTCGCGCTTCCACCTTCTTCCGCGCGTTCTCCATGTCCTTCCCAGACTTCTTTGCCATTCCTCTACCCTCTGCGATCCCTTAGCGCCTGAACCTCTAGGCTTCCACGACTTCCAAGCCCATGTTGCGCGCCGTACCCATTACCGTGCGCACCGCGGACTCGAGATTTGTGGTGTTGAGATCGACAAGCTTGATCTTCGCAATCTCTTCAACCTGCTTCTTTGTCACTTTGCCGACTTTGTTGCGGTTCGGCTCGGCGGAACCTTTTTCAACCTTCGCAGCGCGCTTCAGAAGTACCGAAGCCGGAGGAGTCTTTAAAATAAAAGTGAACGTGCGATCCGTATACACCGTCACCAGCACAGGGAAGATCATTCCGTCCGCTTCCTTCGCGGTTTTCGCGTTGAACTGCTTGCAGAAATCCATAATGTTCAAGCCGTGCGGACCCAGCGCGGTCCCAACGGGCGGTGCTGGAGTCGCTTTTCCCGCTGGAAGTTGCAACTTGATCGTTGTCTGTATCTTCTTGGGCGCCATGTTTTCAGTCCTTACTAAAACCTCTAAGATTCTTCGAGCAGCAGACTGGGGCTTTCCCCGGCCGCTCCAAACTCATCCCAGCTTTTCGACGCTTGCGAAATCCAGCTCGACCGGAGTCGAACGCCCGAAAATCGTCACCGAAACCTTCAACCGGCTGTGGTCGTTGTCGATCTCTTCCACGTTCCCGTTGAAATTTGCAAACGGCCCATCCACAATTCTCACCTGCTCGTTGCGCTCGAAAACCACTTTCGGTTTCGGGCGGTCTTGCGGCGTGTGCACGCGGTTGATGATGCCGTCCACTTCCGCTTCGCTCAGCGGTGACGGAGCCGTCGCCGATCCCACGAAGCCTGTCACGCGCGGCGTCGACCGGACGATGTGCCACGTATTTTCGTCCAGCGCCATTTCCACGAGCACGTAGCCCGGATAGGACATCCGCGAGGACACGACTTTCTTCCCCCCGCGAACCTCCACCACTTCCTCCACTGGAATCAGCACCCGCCCGATTTGGTCCTGGAGGTTGAACGCAGCTACACGGCTCTCCAGGCTCTCCTTCACTTTCTTCTCGAAGCCGGAGTACGTGTGAATGATGTACCACTGCATCGCCATCGTTCTCTGGTCTCCTCTAACGCCCGAGCATCTTGTTGAATGCGTACGTCACGCCCAGCTGCACCAGCTTGTCCACCACCGCAAGAAACACGCCGAAGAAAGCGACCGCGGCGATCACCACCCAGGTCGTCGAGAAAACATCCTCGCGGCTCGGCCACGTTACCTGCTTCATCTCCACGCGAACGTCGTGCAGAAACTCGCGGGTATTCGAGACAGTGCCCGTTACCTTTTTTCCAAGCTCGGCGCCAAATCCGCCTTGAGACTCTTCACCGCTCATTTTCACCGCCTGCGTGGCCATAGTTCTCGTTCGATCCCTTGCGGCACAATTTTCTCTGCCGCTCTTCGCCGCTTCGGTCGCCCTGCTGGGCTACCTTGACTCTGGCAGGGGAGGAGGGATTCGAACCCCCATACCCGGTTTTGGAGACCGGAGTCCTAGCCGTTGGACGACTCCCCTAATTTCAGTACCGGCCTGCCCTCCGCCCCCGCGAAGACGAACTACTACTTCACTTCTTTGTGCGCCGTTTGACGGCGGCATGTATTGCAGAACTTCTTGGTTTCCATCCGTTCCGTGTGCTTCTTTTTGTTCTTCGTCGTCGTGTAGTTGCGGTTTTTGCATTCGCCGCACTGCAACGTAATAATCTCTCGCATGACCTAAACCCTTCTTTTAAGGCGCTCCCTCTTGGGTAGCGCTGCCCCTACTCGATAATCTCAGTCACCGCTCCAGCGCCGACCGTATGGCCGCCTTCGCGAATCGCGAATCGCAGCCCCTTCTCCAATGCCACCGGCGTGATCAAACTCACTTCGCAGCTCACGTTGTCCCCCGGCATCACCATCTCTACTCCGGTCGGCAGCTTCACATCCCCGGTCACGTCCGTCGTCCGGAAATAAAACTGCGGCCGGTACCCCGTGAAAAACGGCGTATGCCGCCCGCCTTCTTCCTTCGTCAAAACGTACGCTTCCGCTTTGAACTTCGTGTGCGGCGTGATGCTCCCCGGCTTGCACACCACTTGCCCGCGTTCCACATCCTCTTTTTCCGTCCCCCGCAACAACAGCCCCACGTTGTCTCCCGCCAGCCCTTCATCCAGCAGCTTTCGGAACATCTCCACGCCCGTCACTACCTTTTTCTGCGTTGCGCGGAATCCCACAATCTCCACTTCCTCGCCCACCTTCACCTTGCCCCGCTCCACCCGCCCGGTCACCACCGTTCCGCGACCCGAAATTGAAAAAATATCTTCAATCGGCATCGCAAACGACTTATCGATATCCCTCACCGGCAGCGGCACGTTCTTGTCCACCGCTTCCATCAACTCATCGATCGTCTTTTCCCACTTGGCATCCCCGTTCAAGGCCTGCAACGCCGACCCCTTGATCACCGGAATCTTGTCGCCAGGAAACTGATAGCTCTTCAGGAGCTCCCGCACTTCCAGTTCCACCAATTCTAGAAGCTCTGGATCCTCCACCATGTCGCATTTGTTCAGAAACACCACGATCGCCGGCACCCCCACCTGCCTGGCCAGCAGAATGTGTTCCCGCGTTTGCGGCATCGGACCGTCGGTTGCCGCCACCACCAGAATCGCTCCGTCCATCTGCGCCGCGCCCGTGATCATGTTCTTGATGTAGTCCGCGTGCCCCGGGCAATCCATATGCGCGTAGTGCCGGTTCGCCGTTTCATACTCCACGTGCGACACCGCAATCGTGATCCCCCGCTCGCGCTCTTCCGGCGCGTTGTCAATCGTGTCAAACGCCCGGAACTGCACCTTCGGGTTGTGCTTCGACAGCACCTTGGTGATCGCCGCCGTCAGCGTCGTCTTCCCATGGTCAATGTGACCAATCGTCCCAATGTTCACGTGCGGCTTGCTCCGCTCGAATTTCTCCTTCGCCATATTCCTTTGACCTCTGC
>Ga0075017_100002125_pt1 | contig 12363 bp, 7 predicted proteins | sample AleBraG_ABR_2012_FD_71475 | JGI IMG/M metagenome (GOLD analysis project Ga0075017, IMG submission 71475) | Freshwater sediment microbial communities in response to fracking from Pennsylvania, USA - Alex Branch Run_MetaG_ABR_2012 | ecosystem: Environmental > Aquatic > Freshwater > Creek >...
TCGGGCGCCGAGGGGAACTACCAGGTGTCCTTTCTGATACCGGGCAACTACGCCGTGACGGTGGAAAAAGCCGGCTTTAAGAAAACCGTCCGGGAGGGCGTGCGGTTGGAGGTGGCCCAACACGCCGTCGTGGAAGTGCAACTGGCGCTGGGGGAAGTGAGCCAGAGCGTGACCGTTTTGGCCGGCGCGGAACTGCTCGAGACGGAATCGGCCGACCGGGGAGCGACGATCGAATCCAGGCGCGTGTTGGAGGTTCCGCTGATGGGGCGCAACCCCTTCTCCGAAGCCTGGTCGGCGCCGGGCGTCATCCAGAACGCGTCCACCCAGCGTCTGCGGCCTTTCGACATTTCAGGATCGTCGAGCATGGCCATCGACGGCGGCCGTCCCAGCACGAACGAAGTACTCGTGGACGGCATTTCGAGTCTGTTTCAGGCTTCCTCGGTGTCCTACGTGCCGACCGCCGAGGCGATGAGCGAGTTCAAGGTGCAGACGTCCAACTTCGACGCCCAATACGGTTGGACGCTGGGCGGCGTTATCAACATCATTACCAAGAACGGCACGAACCAGTTTCACGGATCGGCCTTCGAGTTTTTCCAGAACACCCATCTGAACGCGAATACTTTCAACCAGAATCTGACGGGCGTGGGAAGGTCGTCTTCACACATCAACACATTCGGAGCAGACTTCAGCGGGCCGATCAAGAAGAACAAGCTGTTCTTCACCTACACCTTCGAAGACATTCGCCAGGTGATTCCCGATCCATTTGTGACTTCAATCCCCACATCGCTGCAGAAGCAGGGGAATTTCTCGCAGACCTACTATTCGAGGGACGCTTCGGGGAACCCGTTGGTACAGACGATCTACGATCCGTTTTCCACCGTAACCGGGTCGAGCGGTTCGCTGGTCCGGACGCCGTTTCCCGGCAACGTCATTCCGGGCCAGCGCCTGGATCCGGTGGCCGTAAAGGTTCTCTCGTACCTGCCGTCGAACAACGTGCCAGGCGATCCGCTGACCGGGCTGAATAACCTGACCAACAACGGCGGCACGCGCAAGTTTACGGATTTCTTCCCGGAGAACACGGTGCGCGTGGACTACAACATCAACCAGTCCACGCGCCTGTTCGTGCGCTACTCACGAAACGCGTTGCAGGAAGAGCGCAGTTTCCATTATTCGACGAACTCCGCCATCAACGCGGCCGATACCGGCAACAACAACCCCTTCACGCGGGAAAACCACAACTCGACGATCCAGTTTACGAAGACGTTTAACGCGACAACGGTGCTCGACCTCCGCGCCGGTCTGGAACGGTTCAAGTCTGAAAGCGGCGCGCAACAGGGCGCCGGTGTCGGTCCCTCGACACTCGGCTTTTCATCCACATATGTTTCTCAGGCAGCCAATTTTTTCCCTAAGTTTAGTTGGGCGAATTACGAAGGCGCTGGGGCACAGCCCACTTATACCAGTCCGATTGCGCAAACCAACCCCTTCGAAGTCTCCCTGGCAAAGGTTGTGGGCCGCGATAGCATGAAATTCGGCGGGGAGATCCGCCTGATTCGCAGCTATTCGCAGAATCCCGGTTTTAACGCCGGCAACTTCTCCTTCGATCAGCTTTTTACCGGCGCCAACCCTCTACAGGTCTCTTCGTCGTCCGGCAACGCGCTGGCTTCGTTTCTTCTTGGGACGCCCCAGAGCGGCTTTATCCAGGTGGCCAGCCAGCCGGCACGCCAGGAAAAGCTGTACTCGCTGTTTTTCCAGAACGACGTGCGCCTCACGGAAAAGTTGAAGCTGAACCTGGGGGTGCGATGGGACTATCTGGGACCACTCACGGACCGGTTTAACGAACTGTCACGGGGCTTTGCCGCCACGACAGTGAATCCCATCAGCCCGCAAGGGTTCCCGGTATATGGCGGCGTGCTCTTTACCGGAGTGAATGGCAACCCGCGCGGCATTTTCGATTCGGCGTGGGGCAATTTCGGTCCGCGCCTGGGCTTGGCCTACCAGTTAGACCGGCACACGGTTCTGCGGAGCGGGTACGCACTGGTTTACGGGCAGACGTTCAATGATCCGGGGAACGCGCCCGGCTTCACGCAGACCACCAACATGGTGACCTCGCTCCAGGCCGGTGTTCCCACCAACACGCTGGACAACCCGTTCCCCACAGGAATTCTGCGTCCAGCCGGATCGTCTCTTGGATTACTGACCGCATTGGGACAAAGCTACTCGTTCGCCGACCCGGCGGGCGGCTCGCCTCCCTTCGTGCACCAGTTTTCTTTTGAGGTACAGCGGGCGTTGCCGCGCGATTTTCTGGTGTCGGCGGGTTTCGTCGGCAGCCGTTCCGGGCGCCTTCCCGTGTCGCAGCAGCTCAACGCATTGCCCATCGGGTCGCTGGGCTTGGGCACCGCCGCGCTGTCACAAAGCGTACCCAATCCGCTCGCCGGTCTGTTGCCGGGCACCTCGTTGAATGGCGCGACCATTCAGCAGCAGCAGTTACTCGTGCCTTACCCCGAGTTCCTGATTAATGGTGTCACCGAAAACTTCAGACCCATTGGGAAATCCAGCTATAACTCCGCGCAATTCGTGGTGGCCAAGCGAATGTCCTACGGGTTGAATTTTAACGTCTCTTATACGATCTCCAAGCAGATCGACCAGACGAACTTTGCGAATCCGCAGGATATTCGCCTGGAGCGGGTGATCGCGTCCTGGGACATCCCGCAAAACCTGCAAATCAACTTCCTCTACGAACTGCCGTTCGGAACTGGCAAGCCGTTCGGCTCCAGCCTGGCGAAGCCTGTCCGCTGGGCCATCAGCGGTTGGCAGGTCAGCACGCTCGACCGGCTCCAGAAGGGCATGCCCATGAGTTTCCCATCCGGCGCGGCTCCGACGGGTGTGAATCCAGCCAAGCCGGCCCCCTCGCTCACAGAATGGTTCAACACCTGCACGCAGCTCGCCAACGGCAACACACAGAACTGCCACTCCGGCGAGCAGCCGGCATGGACCATCCGGCAAGCCAATACGCTGCAGATGTGGTCGTCGCGACTATCCAGCGTCCGGATTCCCGGCGTTCACAACGTGGATATCTCCATCATCAAGCGGAACCATCTGAAGGAGCGAATCGACCTGGTATTCCGGGCGGATTTCATCAACGGCTTCAACTCGCCGCAGTTTTTCAGCGGCCCGGTTACCAGTGTCACCAGTGGTAACTTCGGCCGTATCTCAGGCGCGATGGACCAGAGCAATCTGCCGCGATTCATCCAGTTGTCGATGAGGCTGCAGTTCTGACACAGCGGACGGCAGCGACTTGTTCGAGAGGGTTCCAGCCGATGGTATGATGCGGTGGAGGCGCGCCTGACCGGATCCCTATGGCTACTAAACTCGCGTTCATCCATACGAGTCACGTGTTGATTCCAACATTCGCAGGGCTGGCCCGCGAGATTCTTCCGGAATTGGAGATTTTTCACATGACGGATGAATCCCTGATCCGTAACACGATCGCGGCGCGGGTCCTCACCCGCACCACAGTTCGCAGGCTGGTGGCCTTGATCGGCCTGGCCCATGACGGGGGCGCCGACGCTGTTATGGTCACCTGTTCTTCCATCGGGCCGGGCGTTAAAGTGGCGCGTGAGGTGTACGACTTTCCGGTGCTGCGTGTGGATGAAGCTATGGCTGAGACCGCCGTTCATATGGGGAGACGCATCGGCGTCGCGGCTACCGTTAGCACCACGCTTCAGCCCACGCTTGAGCTCATTGCAGAAACCGCGGCCGCGCAAAGCCGCAGCATCGAGACCCTGCCCGCGCTGTGCGAAGGCGCATTTGAGGCCTGGAGCGCGGGGGATACCGGACGCCATGATTCGCTGGTGGCAGAGGCATTGACTCAGTTGCGCCCCAAGGTGGACGTGGTCGTTCTGGCGCAAGCTTCGATGGCACGAATCGTTTCCAGTCTATCTCCCAATGGCACGCCGATTCTCTCCAGTCCCGAACTGGCGCTGCGCCGTGCACGCGCGACTCTCCTCATGGCCCCAGAGCCTGTGGCGCGGTGAGATCCGGATTTGTCGCTTTGAAAAAGCGGAGCCAGGTTCTCCTTTTCCTGTTGGCGTTGGCCGTTATCACATTCCTCGACCGGATTGCGATTGCGTCGGCGGGCCCTCGCATTCAGGATGAACTGCACATTTCCGCCGAGCACTGGGGTTGGATACTGGGCGCATTCATCCTCTCCTACGGTCTATTCGAAGTGCCGACGGGCGCACTCGGCGACAGCCTGGGCCAGCGTCGCGTGCTGACGCGGATTGTCCTGTGGTGGTCGGTATTCACCAGCCTGACCGGCGCCTGTTTTGGGTTTTACCAGTTGCTGGCTACTCGCTTTTTGTTTGGCGCAGGCGAGGCGGGCGCCTATCCGAACATGTCGGGTGTCCTGGCGCGCTGGTTTCCCGCCGGCGAGCGGGCCCGGACGCAGGGATTCATCTGGGGAGCCAGTCGCTTCGGCGGAGCTCTGGCACCCCTGCTGGTTGTGCCGCTGCAATCGGCCGTAGGATGGCGGTGGACCTTCGTGATCTTCGGTGCGGCGGGAGTTCTGTGGTCGGCCCTGTGGTGGCGGTGGTATCACGATTCCCCAGCCAGGCAGCCCGGCATCGGCGCCGCCGAGCTGGACGAAATCGCGCGTCATGGCGCTCCATCCGGCCACGCGTCCGTGCCTTGGAGACGACTGCTGGGACGCCCGCAGCTTTGGCTGGTTTTCTGGATGTACTGGTGCTACGCCTGGGGATCCTGGTTTTATTTCGGCTGGTTCCCGAATTACCTGGTGAAAGGCGCCGGGTTCAGCGAAGCCCAGATGGGCATTTTCGCCTCGCTGCCTTTTCTGCTCGGCACGGCGGGCAACCTGGCTGGCGGCTTTCTCAGCGACTACCTCGCCGCCAAACTCGGATTGAAGGAGGGGCGCCGCCTCGTGGGCTGCACCAGCCTGGCATCCTCTGCCGCCCTGCTGATCGCCATGACAATGACCCGCAATCACGCGGCCATTGCCGCCCTCTCCTCCCTCGGCTTCGGCGTGGCCGACCTGATGCTTCCTTCGGCCTGGGCGATTTGTCTCGATATCGGTGGCGAGCATGCCAGCGTAGTTACCGCGGTGATGAACACGGCTGGACAGTTCGGCGGATTCGTGTGCTCCGTGCTCTTCGGCTATGTCGTGGCGGCGACGGGCAGCTACCAGATTCCAGTCTGGGGAGTGGCGGCGATGGTGCTGATCGCAGCTTTGCTGTTTTCGCGCATCGACCCGACGCGGAAGCTACTCGAAGAAATCCCTACGCCGGAGACTGAGTAATATTGCGGATGCTTCGCATCCACGCCTGGCGCTCGAAGACCTTCTTCCAGTCCGGCTGAAACAGGCTGCGTTTGGCTTCGTCGATCGCTTTCAGGGCGCCATCGGAGAACGTGGCTCCTTCGAACAGTCGAAAAACAATGCCCAGTTCTACCTTCATGTGGCCCAGTACGAAATCGCGCGCCGCCTCTTCCGGCACACCGAGGCGCACGGCTTCCTGCACGGCCTCGCCCACAATGGTCAGGCAGGTACCGAGCACCGTTTCGGAAAGCACAGGCTCCAGGATTGCCATCTGCTCCGGCGTGCAGCGATGCGCCTTGAGAACGGGGGCATAAATCGCGCGCGCGATCCGTTCCCCGGTCTCGTACGCCTCCTCAGGGCCTTGCACCAGCGAGCAGACGATGTTCTGCCGCGCGTGCACGCCGCCGAAGAAATCGAATTGCGCCTCTGGCGCCGTTTCGCCTCCGAAGACGGAGGGATGGCAAGGGTGCGTGACGAAATAGATCAAGTCGCTCCGGTCGGGGAGGTCGCCTGCGAGCGGCGCAGCGATATCGAGCGCGATGACCATGATGCCCTCGGGCAGCAGTGGTTCGAGCGAGCGCACTACTTGCCCAATGCGATTGTCGGGCAACGCCAGGATCACGGCACTGCTTCCCTCGAGCGCCTGCTCGACCGGCACGACCGTAACTCCACGCCCGGTCAGAGCGCTCCTGCCACGTTCGCTCACCTCCACATATCGAACGTCGTAATCGGTGCGCCGCAGATTGTCGGTGATCCGCAGGCCCATTTTGCCGCCTGCCCCCAGCAGCGTGATTGCGCTCATGGCCTTCCCCTCCTCACCATCTCAAAAAAGTCCACTGGTCCCACCTGCCCTCCTTTCAGGACAAGCTCGATTCCGTCCATCTCGCCCGCAGGTGCATGACTTCGACACAGCGGCGCGCCGGGCGCCAAAAGGCCGACGAAGGTCAACGCCTGAATTCCGAGTTGCCGCACCGCGTGTGTGGCCGTGTCTCCCCCCGCAACCACGGCCCGCCGCACCCCGGACCGCAGCAGAAGTTCCCGCAGCAGGAGGCCGATCGTTCGCCCCAACTCCTCGCCTCGCAACTCGCCGGCACAATCCCGCGGGCCTAACGCCGAATATAAGACCACGCTATGTCCGGCTGCGAGCTCCCTCAAGGCGGCATCCGGAATTCCCTCACTGCCATCCGATCCGATGCGCATCGCGGCGAATCCGTTGGCCATGGCCCAGCGGATCTGGGCCTCCGTTACCGGCGAACAGCTTCCACTTACCACGATCAGGCGGTCCACTGCCTTCGGTGTCTCCGGCGTGAACCCTGGTGCAATTATGCCGATGGACCGCCAGTGATGGATCAGCGCCTGCGTCATCCCGGAACTGCCGACCGCGAACCATGGCGCAGCCGCGGCTCTGATCCACAGCAGGCGCCCGGTGGCGGCCAGCGTCTGCTCGTCGAGCCCGTCGAAGATCACGGCCCCCGCGCCGCTGGCTGCCAACTCTTCGAGCTTCCCATCGGCGCACCCACCGCGCAGTGCCGTGATATCGAGCAGGGCAATCTTACACCCGGTCTGCCGTCTCAGATGGATGCGCAGGTCGGCTTCGCACATGGGCGTCACCGGATGATTCCCCATGGTGGGATGGCGGTCGATCCGGTGCACAGCTCCCCCGCCGGCCGCGAACAGGTTGCCGAAGAGCACATATCGGCCGAGGTGCGGCGCCGCCACTACCACGGGAACGAACGGGACGGTGAATACTTCTTGCCCAATCTCCAGCGCGCGTCCGATGCTGCCGGTCTGCGGCGAACTGTCGAAAGTCGAGCAGACTTTGTACTGGCAGATTGAAGCGCCGAATTCCTTCAGCCTGCCGAAGATGCCGGGAAGATGTGCCGACATCCATTCGGGGTCGCGGCTGCGGCTTTCGCCGACCACGCCGATAGCGCGGCAGTCGGGAAACGCGGCGAGCGCTTCCTCAGTCGGCGGGTCGAGAAACAGGACGCTGGGGACGCCGTTGGCTGCGAGGGCCTCGAGCGCGTCGGTAGAGCCCGTGAAATCATCTCCGTAAAAGCAAAAGAGGCGGCTGATCATGATGCGAACTTCGCCAGCGCCTGCTGCAACTCCGGATGCGCCGCGGCATATTCCGCAAGCGGGATCCGGGCCACCGCGGCTTCCCAGGCCTGCTGCAGGCTGCGCACTCCCGCGGCAATTCCGCCGGGATGCGCCACCAGCCCGCCGCCGCAGGCAAAGATCAGGTCCGTCGAACCTAGAGCGCGGTACGTGCCGGGCGCCTGCTTGGCCGACTGGCCCGACGAGAAGACCGGCATGATCTCACAACCCCGCCCCGGTATCCGGAACATGGGAGTCAAACACTCCCGCGCCGAGGCTATGACGCTTTCGTCGGATTCGCAGAACTTGTTCTCCAGGCCGTTGACATGCATGTGGTCGACGCCCGCCAACCGCCAGAACTTCTGGTAAGCGATGTAGCTCATGCCGATGGCGGGAGAGCGGTCGAACATTCCCCAGCCGTTACGATGGCCGTGAATCACGAGCCGGGCGTGCCGGCGCAAAGCCACCAGCGCGGGCAGCCCGATGCTGTTCATGCTGACCATCACGCAGGTCCCGCCGGCGGCCACAACCGCGTCGTGCCGGCGAAGCATTTCATCGATTTCACCGGTGATGTTGCAGGCATACATCACTTTCCTGCCGGCCTTGTCCGTGTGCCGGTTCACGACATCCATCACCGCGGCCAGCCGCCGCTCGAACGGACAATGGGGACCATCGGCCTGCAATTCGTCGTCCTTGATGAAATCGATTCCGCCCTCCACCAGGTCGCGAACGAGTCCGGCAGTCGCATCCGGCGTGAGGCCGACGCTCGGCTTGACGATCGTACCGATCACGGGCCGACCGAACACACCGCAGGCGCGCCGTGTTCCCTCCACGCCGAACTGCGGACCCTGGTAGCGGTCCAGAAATGCAGTTGGCAGGGTGACATCCAGAAGCTTCAGACCGGAGAAAGGCTTTAACTCGAAAAGATTGCCCGCTACGGTCGCCAACAGATTCGGCAGGGATGCGCCCATGTTGACCAGAGGCCACGATAGTTCGACCTCCGCCCGCCGATACACCGGCGTCACAGTGCCCTTCGGCACTCCGGCGCCCGGAAGCGATGGCTGCATGACCGAGTCCAACTCGCGAATCCACTCTACCCGCGCGGCGTGTCTCTCCCGCAGTTCGTCGGTTTCTCCAGGCACGCGCACGAAAGTTCCGCACGATTGTTCGCCAGCCATCACTTGGGCGGCGTCTTCAAGCGGAAACGCAGTCTCGATCCAATAACGCGCCCGCACGCTCTCTGTTCCTGCAAGGTCCCCATTCATGGCGGGCTTATCATAGCATCGTGTCAACCGGCTCGAAAAGGCGGTTTTCCACGGGGCTTACGATCCGCGATGCAGAATCGTGTGAAGGCCGCGTGCAGTTCGCCATGGTCAAGCAGCCGGGCTCTTACACCTTTGCCGAGGTGACCGCCCAGACCGCCAACAAGGCTGACTGGAATCGCGCTAGGAGCCGCGCGGGGTCGAGAGGAGCGACCCGGCACGCACGAGTGCGTGCGCCACGGGCGCCAACAAGGCTGACGGAAATCGCGCTAAGCTTAGGGTTCCGCAAGGCGCGAGCGGACAAACAGACCGGCATAGCGGATTCCGGTTATTCGAGCCGGGCGGCGCAGCTTTGAGTCCGGAGACAGGGAGAATCCTGATGGGGCTGAACCTGGAAAACACCGTTCCCATGCGCTGGCCGAGCGGTCCGATCGAGATCGCCCGGCGCGAAAAGGCCGAGGGTTTTGGTCCGCGCGTCCGCCAGACTCTGGAGCGCTGGCACCAACCGGTTGCGCTGGAATTCCTGCAAAACACGCCCATTGATTGCCTCGTCATCACGTGGGCGTCCGGCCTGCCCGCTGACGCAGACCAGTGGCGCACCGCGGTTCCACTGATCGAGGCGGCGCGCCAGCGGAAACTGGCGGTAGTGGGATGGGTCGAGGGAGCGGCAGATCACGGGCGGGCCCTGGCGGCGGCTAAGAGCGCCGGCCTGGCCGCGGTCGCGATCCGCGGTTTCCAAGGCAGCGCCGATTTACCTGTGATCGCCTGGAGCGAACGCGAAGACGTACCTTGGGACTCCGCGGCCCCAGCCGTGGCCATCACGGGCAACGTTTGGCCGCGAGTGAATATGAGCCAGGGCGGCGGCGCGGCGGATGCCGGTCCCACCAGCCTCCCCTGGCTCGACTCCAACGGCTGGTACATCCAATTGACTCGCGCGCGCCTCGGCGCGCCGCTCTGGGTTGCCTTCGATCCGCCGGGCAAGGGCGCGGTGTTTTCCGCCCAGAGTTATACCAACGCCATTGCCGATTCCGAAGTCGCCGGCGGGCGCTGGCTGATTTCACTGGACGACGATTTCCGCGCCTCGCTGGTCGAGGGCGCCGCACCCGCGCTGCAGTCTTGGACGCAGATCGCGACGGCCGCCCGTTTCTTCCGCGAACACGCCGCGTGGAAATCTTATCGATCGCTTGGACTGGTGGGCGTAATTTCGGATTTCAACGGCGCCAATTTCGAGATGAGCGGCGAGATTCTCAACTTGATGGCACGCCGCGACCTGTTCTTCCGCGTCATCTGGAAATCACAGGCCGACGCGCATCCGTTCACCGGCCTCAAAGCTCTGCTCTACGCCGATGCCGCTGCGCCAGACCCGGCGCTGCGCCGCAAGATCACGGAATTCGTAGAGCAGGGTGGTTTGCTCATCGCCGGGCCCGAATGGGGGGCACAAGGCAAGGCGGCGCCACCCGATTTTCCTACCCAATTTGACGTCCGCGTTCTGGGCAAGGGCCGGCTCGCGGTCGCCCGGCAGGCGCTCTCGGATCCCTATCAGGTAGCGGTGGAGACACAATTCCTCCTCAGCCACCGCCACGACCTGGTGAAGATTTACAATACACCGAGTTCGGGGTGCACCCGCTTCACAGCGCCCGCCGAGGGCAGGAAGGCGCTGCTCGAATGCGTCAGTTACGCCGATGGCGGGCGCGGTGGGGGCGGGCTGCGGACCATCTGGATTCGCGAACCATTCGCGAAAGCGCGGCTCTGGAGCATCGGAAACGACCCCGTGTCCATCGGCGCGGAGCCTTCCGAGGAGTACACTGGCATGGAATACCATCTGCCAACGGCCGCGCCACGATCGTACCTGGCGCTGGAATTGGAAGCGTAGATTGGAGGGACGCAAAATGAGGATGAATCGCCGCGAGTTCGCCGGGTGCCTGGGAAGCGCCGCGTTGGCGATGGCGCAGACCCAACGCCTGCGCGCGTCCGCGCCCGCCGGCCCTGTGGCGGTCGCCCGCTGCAAGAGTTACGGACCAGAGTTTCTAGCCGCCACCGAAAAGATGTTCGACCAGTTAGGGGGCGCCGGCCGAATCGTGAAGGGCAAAACGGTCACCATCAAGGTCAACCTGACCGGTGGCGAAAACACCCGGCTGGATTACCTGCCGATGGGCCGCGCCTGTTGGAGCCATCCGCGTACGGTGGGGGCCGTGATTCACCTGCTGGGAAAAGCCGGGGCGCGCCGTATCCGCGTCGTCGAAGGCGCCTGGGTATGGCCGGCGTCCCTCGAGGAATTCATGTACAAGGCCGGCTGGGATCCCAATTTGCTGATCGGCGCCGCGCCGCGCGTGGAGTTGGTTAATACCAACATGCCTTACAAGGGGGACAAGCCGTACACGCGCTTTCCAGTGCCGCACGCCGGCCACATGTTCCCGGCTTACGACCTGAGTACTGCCTACGCCGAATCCGATGTGCTGGTTTCCATGACCAAGCTCAAGGAACACGCGACCGCCGGGGTCACACTCTCCATCAAGAACCTGTTCGGGATTACCCCGACCACCATTTACGGCAACAAGGTTCCGGTGGATGAACCGGCGCCGGTTCCTTACGGCGGACGCCAGGAGATCGGGCACAACGGCAGCCGGCAGCCGCCCAAGAGTGCGCCGCCGGAGAAGGACCCCACTTCCCCACGGCAGGCAGGCTACCGGATTCCCCGAATCATCGCCGATCTCTCGGCGGCCCTCACGCCCGGTCTCGAAATTATCGAAGGCATCGAAAGCATCGCCGGGGCCGAACTTCCGCGGCCCGGCATGACCGTAGCGGTCAGCCCGGGCATCCTGGTAGCGGGAACCAATCCGGTGAGCACCGACGCCGTAGCCATGGCGGCGATGGGCTTCGACCCGATGGCCGAGCGCGGCACGGCGCCGTTTGAAACTTGCGACAACACGCTGCGGCTGGCCGAGGACTTGGGTGTGGGGACGCGCGACCTGAGCCGCATCGAAGTGGTTGGGGCGGCCATCAAGGACGTTACGTTCCGGTTTCGCGATTACGGAGGGCCGCGGCAGGCCGGACGGGCTGGCGGGCGCCGGGGATAGGAGAGACATCATGAACAGACGCGGTATCTTGCGGATGATCGCCGGCAGCGCGGCAGCCGGACTCAGCAACGGCCGCCACTTGCTCGCTCAGGAGAAAGCGGCAAACGCTGTACGGGGCCTGCCCTCGCCCAAAATCAAAGACGTGAGCGTCATCGCCACGCAGCCGGCCGGCGCGCGCCTGAGCGTGGTCAAAGTCGTGACCGATCAGGACGGCCTCTTCGGATACGGCTGCGCCACCTTCACCCAGCGAGCTGAACTGGTCAACCTGGCGGTGGAAAAATACCTGAAGCCCCTTCTCATCGGCAAGCCCGCCGACCGGATTGAGGACACCTGGCAGATGTGCTACGACAGCTCCTACTGGCGCAACGGCCCGGTGCTCAATAACGCCATCAGCGGCGTGGATGAGGCGCTGTGGGACATCAAGGGCCGGCAGGCTGGAATGCCGGTCTACGATTTGTGGGGCGGCAAATGCCGCGAAGCCGCCCAGATGTTCGCCAATGCCGGAGGCGCGGAGCCCAAAGACGTGGTCGAAGGCGTGCGCCAGGCGATGGCGCGCGGTTATCAACACGTGCGTGTGAGCGCCGGCGGCCGTGGCGGG
>Ga0075017_100002126_pt1 | contig 12361 bp, 14 predicted proteins | sample AleBraG_ABR_2012_FD_71475 | JGI IMG/M metagenome (GOLD analysis project Ga0075017, IMG submission 71475) | Freshwater sediment microbial communities in response to fracking from Pennsylvania, USA - Alex Branch Run_MetaG_ABR_2012 | ecosystem: Environmental > Aquatic > Freshwater > Creek >...
GGCAACGCCACGGGCTCGACAGAAACGAAGTAATACGGGGGTTGAACGCTCGATATGATCGAATACCGCATGAGAGTACGAGGCGGCCGTAAGGTAACGGCTTTCTCCGTTGGCGCGTGGAATGCGATTGGATTGCTCGTGTTGGCCGTGCTGTTGGGCCTAGTGTTCCTGGTATCGCGGGTGAGCCGATGAACGGGAAGTGCTGGCACTGCGATGCAACCGACCACGATACGGCGGATTGCCCTGGAAGGTATAAGGGCGGCTCCGTGCATGGTTCGTACAAGGATCACGTACGGCATTGCGCGGATATGCAGAACGAACGTGACGGAGCGCTCCTGTGTCGCGATATCGCGCTAAAGCAGTTGGAAAGCCTAGCTCGGGATGTAGTGGCGCCGCAACCGCCTCCAGTTCAGAACGACGGAACGCCGGTTTGGGATCTTGTAATCACGGACATGCGGGCGCGTAAAGAGTTCGGCGGCCGGAAGTACGGCACGTACCTGCAAGCGTTCAACGGACGTGATGCACTGATGGACGCCTACCAGGAAGCATTAGACCTGTGTGTCTATCTTCGGCAAGCGATTGAAGAACGGCGCGCCGGGTAGAAAAATATTTTCCACTTGCCCTAGCAAATCGGAATGTTCGCGCGATGACAACTATGGAGGGGAAGTATGGCAACCGCGCCGAAGCGCCGATGCATCCGGCCGGGATGCGCCCAATACGCTCCATGTTCTATCCACGCCGCGGAGAACGACAGGCAACGCGGATCAGCAAGTAGCAGAGGGTATGACCGGGCGTGGTGGCGTGTGCGGTTGGCCTTCCTTGCAGAGCATCCGCTTTGCGCTGACTGCATACCGACACTGACGCCTGCAATCGAAGTACACCACGTCCGAAAGGTTGCGGACTACCCTGACGGGCGGCTCGACTGGGATAACTTGCGGGCGCTGTGTAAGGCGTGCCACTCGGCAAGGACAGCACGGGGCGAATAAGCTGGTAGCCGTTGCCGAAACCTGGTAGCACGGTAACTGGTTGAGGGGGTGGGGGTTAGAAAATCTCCGGGCGGTTTTGCCGTAGACCGTGCGCTAATCACATTCACGTGTGACCAAGTTTTCAGGATTTAACCAGGTTTGGAGAGGTTCGGAGAGGAAAGCGTCAACCGATGGGACAGCGCGGGCCGGTTCGTAGTCCGAATAGCCGTAGGGGACAACAGGAAATACGTAAGCGTCAACAACTTGCGGCGGTTTCTGTTTCGCACGGTGCGCCCGCGGCGACGGTCTTAAACGCTCCCGTAGAGCTACCCACCTGTGACAAGTGCTTACCCCGCAGAGTCCAGGAGATCTATCAAAACTTGGTAATCGACCTGGCCGGCGCCAAGGTGCCTATCAAGCAAATCGACTCCCACGCTATCACGATGGCGGCGCGGTGTCTGGACTCCGTGGAGCAGGCGGAGAAGATGGCCGAAGACCCGGAGATTCCGCCCGATCAGAGAATATCGGCGCTTCGACTCAAGGCGGCGTTCGGGAAAGACCTTCAGCGGTGGCTTGAGATGATTTGCGCCACGCCGGGAACGCGGGCGCGGATCGGCCTGAAGCCTCCGGATGAAAAGAAGGGCGGCCGGTTGGCTGAGATGTTGGCGGCGAGGGCGCGGAAGTGACGCGCGAAGAATGGCTACACGAACTCACGGAGCGCTTACGCCCGGCGTTCGATGCCATCGGGCAACCACTGCCTGATAAGGTGCGGTCAAGTTGCGGGTTCCCATCGCACGGAGCGCTATCGACGCGGCGCCGGGTGGTTGGCCAGTGCTGGTATCCCGAAGCCAGCACTGACGGAACTACCGAGGTGTTCGTAAGTCCGGTGCAATCTGACGGCCTGACCGTGGCGGAGACACTGGCCCACGAACTGTGTCATGCGGCGTGCGGAAAAGGCCACGGCCACAAGGGCCTGTTCGTTGAGGTGGCGAGAAAAATAGGGTTCACGGCTCCGTGGAAGAGTACGCCAGCTACGCCGGAGCTTAAGGAGCGTTTAAACGCGCTTCTACCGGGTCCGTATCCACACGCGGAGCTTCACCCGCTACCGACAGAGAAGAAACAGAGCACGCGCCTGGTAAAGATCGTGTGCCGCGGTTGCGGGTACACGTTGCGGACTACTAGGAAGTGGCTTGAGCGCGCGGGGTTGCCGATCTGTCCGTGTAGTGCGAAGGCGATGAACGAAGATGAACCAGGCGGGAATATCGGGGCTTGACGGGATCTACTTCGACGCCGAAGAGGCACAGTTTCACTGTGACTTTATCGAGACGCTGACTCTTACTAAGTCCACGATGAGCGGTAAGCCGGAGCCGTTCGTCCTGCTTCCTCCACACCGCAAGTTGGTGGCAAATATCCACGGGTGGCGCCGGCCGGATGGATCGAGGCTATACAGGCGCGTCTACTTCAGCGTGGCGCGCAAGAACGCCAAGACACAGGTTGCGGCCGGGCTCGGGTTGGACCTCCTGGTAGCCGATACGGAGGCAAGCCCGGAAATCTACATCGCCGCCAAGGATCGGGACCAATCAAGTATCTGCTTTGAGGCCGCGGCCTCTATGGTCTACGCGTCCGAAGAACTCTCGGACATGCTCCGGGTAGTGCCGTACGCGAAAGAGATTCGCAATCCGGCCAACGATGGCAAGCTGAAGGCGCTTTCCTCCGAGGGGAAGGGGAAGCACGGCTTTAACCCGTCCACGGTAATCATTGACGAATTCCACGTCTGGGGGCCTTCGGAGCAAGAGCTTTACGATGCTCTAACCTCCGGCTCGGTTGCGCGCCTTCAACCGCTCACGATCATTATCACCACGGCCGGCGTGGACGAATACACGCTCTGTGGCCGGGAGTACGAGTACGCCAAACAGGTACTCTCCGGGGTGAAGCAAGACCCGGCGTACCTGCCTCTGATTTACGAGCTTCCCAAGGACGCCGATTGGACGGATGAGAGCCTGTGGCATCTGGCGAACCCGACGCTCGGGAAGATCGTTCGCATAGACGCGTTACGTGAGGCGTGCGCCAAAGCAAAGGCGATGCCATCGGAGCAAACCAAGTTCCAGCGGCTCTCCATGAACCAGTGGGTTAACGCAAAGTCAGTATGGATACCCGTGACGAAGTGGGACAGATGTTCTTGGCGCGGCTCAAGAGGCGTCCTTGTTACGGCGGCCTAGACCTTGCCGCGGTGCATGATCTTACGTCGTTCGTGCTGGCCTGGCCGGTTCGACAGTTCGTCTACGTCTACCCGTGGTTCTGGATTCCCGAGGAAGGGTTAGCGGAGCGCGCCCGGAAAGACAACGTTCCGTATGTGGATTGGGTGGCGCGGGGCCTGGTGGAGACAACGCCGGGAGAGGTGACGGACTGGCGCTTCGTGACGGAGCGCATCAAACAGCTTGCGCGGTCACTCGATATTAAGCAAATCGGGTTTGACCGGTACGGCGCCCGCGATACGGTTGCAGACCTGGCAGAAGCGGGTATTGAGGTTGTGGACATCGCACAGGGGCCGTTGAGTTTTAACGCTCCCATGCGCCGGCTGAACGAACTGGTTCTCTCACAACGGCTGATTCACACGGGACACCCGGTACTTCGGTGGAACGTTGATTGTTGCTCCATCACTCAGGACGCCAACGAGAACATTAAGCCGGTGAAGGTGGAACGGCAGCGAACTAGCAAGCGGATAGACGGCGTGGTAGCGGCAATCATGGCGCTAGATTGCGCGATGAAAAACGAAGTCACAGAGGCGGGCGTACTTTGATTGAGACACTTGGAAGTCTTTACCGACAGGCCGGGCATGAGTTTCCGGCCGTGCAAGAGCGGAGCGAGTCTATCTCCAGTGCCATTCCTGGAACTGGCGCCTACGAGTCTATGACGTGGGGCACTCCGACGTACACGGGGCGGAGCGTCAACCCTAACACGGCAATGGCGTATTCGGCTGTGTGGTGTTGCGTTAACGGAATTTCGAAGGCGTTGGCGTCCGTCAACCTGTTCACTTATCGCAATCTATCGCCGGATGGACTTACCCGCGAGCTGGCCACGGAAGACTACCGCTACCGGTTACTCCGTGAACAGCCTAACCCGGAGATGTCTTCCGTGCAGTGGCGATGGAACGGCATGGCGTCCTTGCTCACGTGGGGGAACTGGTATAACTACCTGGACCTCGACGGCCGCGGGCGGATCAAGAATATCTGGTTCCTCCGGCCGGATTGGATAATTCCGCTCCGCAACATGCGCACGCTCCAAATGGAGTACAGGTACACGCCACTGTATCCGTTCATGAATCAGGTTCCGCCCGGTGTCTACCACTCCGACCAGATTCTCCATATTGCCGGGCTCGGATATGACGGCATCGTGGGCTATTCGCCTATCGCGATGCACCGCAACGCCGTGGCGCTCGGGCAGGCGCAAGAGGAGGCGGGCGGCCGGTTCATCGCGGGCGGCGGAACGCAGCGGGTTGCGCTCGTGGCTCCGAACGGGTCCAAAGTTGATGAGGCCAAAACCAAGAAAGCGTGGATGGAGGCGAATAGCGGACTCGAAACCGCTGGCAAGGTAGCGATTCTCACGGGCGGGATGGACGTTAAGACGTTCGGTATTCCGCCCAAAGACGCTCAATACCTGGAGGGCCGCTCCTGGCAGTTATCCGAATTTGCGCGCATCTATGACTATCCTCTCGGGATGCTGTACGACGCGCTCAGTAAGACGGATTCTTATGCCAGTTCGGAACAGGATGATTTGAAGTTCGTCAAACACTGCCTCCGGCCGTGGGCGGCGCTCGTTGAAGCGAAGGTCAATATCACTGTTCTGGGCTCTAACGATTCCATTACTTGTGAACACGATCTGTACGACCTCCAGCGCGGAGACCTTCAGAGCCAAATGAACTCCTACAAGGCCGGCGTAACCGGCATGGTAGTGAAGCCCAACGAGGCCCGCGCCCGATTACGGCTCCCGCCTGACACGGACCCCGGAGCAAACCAACTGTGGGGACAGGGGCAAATGATGCCCATGGGCTCACTTCGGAAGGCAAGCCCTAAGAGCCAGCAGAAACCGGCAACTCCGCCACAGGCCAACCCTACGGCGCCACAGCCCGCGCCAGAACCAACCCAGAAGTAGACAAGGAGAGCAATGAAAATCGAGCGCAGAACCTTCAAGGCGGAGCTACGTAAGGCCGGCGATTCACGGAAAATCCGCGGCCTGGCTATCGTCTTCGGCCAGTTATCCGAAAACCTGGGGGGCTACCGGGAACAAATCGACGCGGCGGCTCTGGATGGCTGTGACATGGCGGACGTGCGGTGTCTCGTCAACCATGACGATAACCGCGTCCTTGGGCGGACTACCAGCGGGACTCTGACTCTATCGCGCGATGCCGCGGGCCTGACCTTCGAGTGTGACCCGGCCGATACGAGCTACGCCCGCGACCTGGCGGCGTGCATGGACCGGGGAGACATTGACCAGTGTAGCTTTTCGTTCGTGGTAGCGCCGGGCGGTTCGGACTGGTCCGAAGATGCGGCCACGGGCGGCGAGATTCGCACCGTCAAAAAGATTGCGAGGCTCTATGACGTGTCGGTGGTGACTTACCCCGCCTACACTCAGACCTCCAGCGAAATCCGCAGCAACGCGGACATCCTGGCCGAAAGGCCACAGATCGAAACCCAATCGGCAGGCCACGAGGCCCCGCCCGCTCCAAGCGGCGCGGTGGGCTTAGACCTATTGCGCCGTTTGGAATTCGAGTACTACGGCAACAAATAAGGAGCAATAACCGAAATGAAAGAACTTTTGGCACAGCGGGCGAAAGTGTTTGAGCAGGCCCGCGCTTTGGTTCTGAAGGCGGAGGCCGAAAAGCGCGCCCTGAAGCCGGAAGAGCAAACCGAATACGACGCCCGTATGGCCGATGTGAAGGCATTGGGCGAAACCATCGAACGTTCCCGTATGTCCGCTGAGATGTGCGCGGAACTGGACCGGAGCATCGGGCCGCGTGAGACGGCCGATAACCGGCGTTCGCCTGGCAGTGACTTGGCGGATGCGGCCATGGATCAGTTCTTGCGGCGTGGAAGCGAGAGCCTGAGTACCGAACAGCGGCGCATCTTCGCGCCCGTGGACGGCTACCGCGATGGCATTCAACTCCGCACGGCCTCTCCGCTGTCGGATGTGACCGGCGCCGCGGGTGCCTATATGGTTCCTCAGGGCTTCCTGGCCGTGCTGGAACAGGCCAAGAAATGGTACGGCGGTATGCTCCAAGTGGGCGCTACGGTTCTGCGCACCGCGACGGGCGCCAGTCTGCCTTATCCGAACCTGAACGATACCGGCAACGTCGGTGAGTTGGTTGCGGAGAATACGCAGGTTTCGCAGGCCGCTACCGAAATGTCTTTCGGCCGCATCACCTTGGGCGCGTACAAGTATTCGTCCAAGCTGGTCCTGGTTCCCATCGAACTGATTCAGGACTCCGCGTTTGACGTTCAGGGCTTGGTTGCAAACGCGCTTGGCATCCGGTTAGGCCGCATCCAAAACACGCACTTTACCACTGGAACCGGTTCCAGCCAACCCAACGGCGTGGTTACCGCGGCTACTTCCGGTACGACCGGGGCCACGGGCGAAACCGCAAAATGGGTCTACGCCGATATTCCAACCCTGATTCACTCTGTGGACCCGGCGTACCGCATCGGCGCCAAGTTCATGTTGAACGACGCCTCCGCTCTGGTGACTGAGTTGATGGTGGACGGCAACGGCCGGCCTCTGCTCAATTCCTCTTTCCTCGGTATCAGTCAGGAAGTCAAGGCCGGCGATCCGACGAACCCGCTCAAGTACTCCATCCTGGGTTACCCCGTTGTCATCAACAACGACGTGGCCACGATGTCCGCAAACGCGAAGTCCGTCCTGTTCGGAGACTTCAGCAAGTACATTATCCGGCAGTGCCTCGATTTCATGCTGGTCCGGTTCGGTGAGAAGTACATGGACTACGGCCAGATTGGTTTCGTAGCCTTCGAGCGGTGCGACGGCAACCTTCAGGACGCCGGAACCCACCCGATCAAGTATTTCGCCAACAGCGCAACCTAAGACGTTCGTTCATCCTCCCTTGGGGCCACGGTACGCGTGGCCCCGTTTTATGAAGCAGAAACCACCTGATACCGCACGGTTACCGCGCGATGAGCGCGCTACCCTACCGAGGCCGAAACGATGAACCTGAAACTCTTGACGCCGGCAACGGATGAGCCGGTAGCGCTCGAAGAATTCAAGGCGCACGCGCGCATTGACGATAGCGGCGACGATGCGGACGTGGGCGGTAAGGTGCTTGCGGCGCGCGTCCACGTTGAGAACATCACGAACCGGGCGCTAATTACTTCCACCTGGCAGGCGTTCTTTCGGCACTGGCCGGGTACGCGATGGGAAGACGGCCGGGTGAATGACCCTGTATTTCGGATACCGCTTGGCAATCTGCAATCGGTAACGAGCGTAACGTTCACGGACTCCACCGGGACACAGCAGACGGTTGACCCTTCGACGTACGAGGTTGACCTGTTGGCCGGGGAAATCCTATTAGCCACTGGCGCCGCGTGGCCGGCCGCGGCGATGAAGCGGGCTAACCCAATCTGTATCACGTTCGTTTGCGGGTGGACCGTGGACACGGTTCCGCAGGCGATCAAGGCCGCTATCGAGCTTCTGGCCGCTCACTGGTACCGTAACCGGGAAGCTGTGACTATCGGCCGTACGACGGTGGAATCAATGCCGCTCAAAATGGCGGTGGATGCGTTGATTACGCCGTACATCCTCTGGAAATTCTGACATGGCCGTCAATAACTCGTGGATACCAATCGACGCCGGAGACCTGTTCGCGCGCATTCAACTGGAGTGCGACACGATCAGCCACGTAAACGGGGCGGAGGTGCGCACGGCCACGGTTTACGGCTCCGCTTGGGCGTTCGCACAGGATGAGGGCGGCGGCGAGGCCGTCAAGGGCGCGCTGGTTCAGTCCGTCTCAAAGTGGAACTTCACGATTCGGTACCGCTCCGACGTGAAGCCACAACATCGCGTGATCTACAAGGGAATGCGCATGGAGATCATGGCGGTTCACGAGGAAGACCAGCGGAAAACTCAACTGTTGTTACAGTGCCAAACCTATGCCGGTTAACGACGATCTTTATACGGCGCTGACAACCGCCCTTGGGAGTACGGTGGATGGGGTCTTTGATACTAAATTTCCTCCCCGGTACGTACTCGCGAATCCGGCCGTAGTCTTCACGTCCATCAGCGACGTTCCCGAGACGGCGATAGACGGCGCCATTATCCGGCGCGTGGCGCGATGGCAGGTTAGCGTTTGGGCGGGTGATCTGGTTTCGGCGCGGGCGGTGAAGGCGGCCGTGATTGCTGCGCTCCACGGGTACAGCGGAACCTACATCGCGCGTTGTGAATTCGAGAACTGTCCCGCGGAGTTCTTCGAAGAGGATGCGGTTCCGCCTGGTTACCACATCCCAATTGATTTCATGATTCAGCATTAGCCCGACTTGGGCAAAACCAAAGGAGAAGAAGATATGCCGTTTGTGTTTGGCACTAGCCCGAGTGCGGGCAGTCAGATCAAGGTGTCAATTTCGAGCACCATGACCATCATTAATGGTTGTGAAGGAATTCCGGCTTTCGGCGGAGTCAAGGGGAATTACGAGACAACCCCTATCGACGCCACGGCCAAGACTTTTGCGGATGATGTCCCGGACCCCGGTGAAATCACCCTGACCGGTACGTGGGACTCGTTGGACCCCGGACAGGCCCACTTGCTGGCTTCCTCGCAGGCTATCGGAACGGTGGATGCCTTTGAGGTGGACTTCACGAAGAAACCCGGCGCGTCCACGGCCGCCAAGGCCACGTTCAACGCGTACGTGTTGGGCTTCCAGGTGGCCACGGCGAAGAACAAGGCTCAGATGTTCACGGCCAAGATCAAGCTCACCGGGCCTGTGACTGTCACGGCTACCACGTAGGAGCCGGAAACCGGATTTACCCCGCCCGGCCATTTTGCGCGGGCGGGGCCATTTTGGCGTAAGGGAGGAAAAAGGAAAATGCGGCAAGCGATTGAAATTCAGTTCGGCGGCAAAACGCGCCACCTGGTCTACGACTACAACGCCATCGCTGAGCTTCAGGACGTGGCGGGAACGTACCACAGCAACATGGCCCACATGAAGGCTGTACGGGCGATGCTCTGGGCCGGCCTACTCGCGGAGACGTTGGACTCACGCGGCCGGGAGACGGAGAACACGCTTTCTCTGATCGAGGTTGGCGAGATCCTGGCCAAGTGCAGTAAGGCCGAACGCAACAAGCTCATGGAGTCCATACAAGAGGCGCGCGGCATCGCGGAACCGCCCGATGAGGAACGCCCTACGCCTGCCAACCCCAACAGCTAACGCTTGAGGAGTTGGCGGCGATTGGACGGATTGACTACGGGCTTGCAGAGGGCGAGTTCTGGCGGCTCACTCCGCGCCAGTTCTACGAGTACAGCAAACGATACGCCGAAGCGGAAAAGCGGCGTTGGGCGCCGTACCGGTTCCTTGCCACGGTTACCGCGCGGGCGATGGGCTCGGACGTGGATTACATGGCGGAGCCGGAAGAACAGACCGGAGAGGCCGCGGCGGACGTGTTGGAAGCGTGGTTGAGGGCGCGGGCTACGAATGGCGAAAAAGGCGATAGTTTGCGAGAGCCTGACCAAGCTCCAAGTACAGATGTTGCGGATGGAAACGGCGATTGAGCCATCCGACGTAAAGCCCGTGCTCGTGGCGGCGCTTCAGCCGATCAAGGAAACGGCGATTCGTAATCTGACCGGGTTGGTTCACACAGGGGGAGACCTGAAGTTACCCGGTCAGAGGCACATAGAAGACGTGCTCTTAACCGAAGAGGGGAAGTCCAGTACCCGCGCTTCGGCGTTTCTGAAGCTCTGGCGTAAGTTCGCCCCACAGGGAATATGGATCGAGTTTGGCCACGTGCTATGGCGCGGTGGTACCAGGCGCTCCGGCAAGGGTAAGAAGTGGGGCGATGTGATACCGCGGCCGTTCTTCCGGCCGGCTATCGACGCACAACGGAAGACAACCGAAACCCTCATTGAAGAGGGAATCAAGAAACTCATCGAACGATTCACCACCCAATACTGACATGGCATCCCTTTTAGACCTTTTCGTCCGAATCACGGCGGACAACTCCGAGTACAAGCAAGCGCTCAAGGAATCCCGCGAGACTACCGAGGATTTCGCGTCTCTGGTGGAGGCGGCGGGCGGCAAGATTGCTACCTCTCTGTCCTTTGCCGGTATCGCCGCGGCGGCCGTTGAGATGGCTACCGAGTTCGAAGAGGCATCGGTCAAGATCCAGCGGGCTACGGGCGCCACGGGCGAGAGCTTGGACGGGCTGGAAGAATCGTTCAAGAACCTGTACGCCGGCTCCTCTCGCTCCGCCGAAGAGATTAGCGGGGCGATGTCTCAGGTTGCTATCCGTACGGGCCTGACTGGCGCCGCGCTCGAAGACCTGACCGGGTACGCCCTGAAGTTCGCCAAGGTGACGGGTACCGACGTGGCTACGGCCGTCACGAGTAATGAAAAGCTGTTCGCTCAGTGGGGGATTGCCACCAAAGACCAGTCCCAAGCACTCGATGTCTTGTACGTGGCATCTCAGAAAAGCGGAATCGGGGCGGCTCAGTTGGGTTCGTCTATGGCGTCCATGGGGCCGGTGTTGCGCTCGTTTGGCTTCAGTTTCCAGGAGGCGGCCGGGCTTATCGCGACCTTCGAGAAGTCAGGGCTTGACGCTACCGAAGTTACCCGCGGACTCCAGACGGCGTTTATCTCGTGGGCGAAGTCAGGGGCGGACCCTAAGCAAGCCCTGTCCGATCTGATTGAGAAGATGAGCGAGACCACGAACGCGGCGGACGCCGTGGCGCTGGCTGTGGGTGAGGGTGTATCGAAGCGGGCGGCCGTACAGCTTGCGGACGCGGCGCGGAATGGCGCGCTCGACTTCCAGGGGCTCACAGATGCTCTTGACGATGCTTCCGGGGCTGTTGGCCGGATGGCTGACAAAACGGACACCTTCCACGATAAGTGGGTGAAGTTGACCCACGCTTTCGGAGAGATGACGGAGGGGCCGGGCTCGGCAATCCTGAGTTTCTTTACGGTTCTGACGGAGGGCGTAACGGCTACCTTCACATCCGTAAGCAAGCTGTGGGAATTGATAACGAAAGGACCTGGAGAGCCGGGGAAGCCGAACCTTCAGACGGTATCTGTACCGGGGCTCAGTGGCGGACTCAATGGACCTACGCCGGCCGAAGTGGCGGAGCGTACGGGTATGAAGTATCTGGCGGACCACGGCATCACTACGCCTGCTCCGCCTCCTGGACAGAACACCGTCAACACGCCCAACGGGGGCGGTGGTTCCGGGGATGGATCGGATACACTCGGTAAGGTCACAGACCACTACCACGCCATCAAGCAAGAATCGGACGGTATGGCCGTCCTGATTGCCCAAGAGCATCTTCAGGTAGAGGCCCACCAGGCCGTCATACAGGAAACCGCGAAGTTCAACGAGGCCACGGGGGCATCGGTGGACGCGGTGGAGTACTTGGCCATTAAGCAGGCGGCGGCCACGCTTGGCATGGATGACTTTGCTAAGCAGACGGAGCCGGCCACGGGTCAGACCAAGGCTCTCGGTAGAGAGATGCTGGCCACGGCCAAGTACGTGGACGGCCTCACCGATTCCGTGGTGGCACAACAGCAAAAGGCCCTGGAGGCTAACACCTTCGGGAAGCTGGCGGACTCCGCCCAATACTTCGGCATCACTACCACGCACCAATACGAGGAAATCGCGCGGGTGTCCGGTGAGAAGTTTGACCAGATGCTCAAGACCGGGGTTGCCACGGAACGCGACCTTGCAATAGCAGCGCTTCAGACCGGAAAGGCCGAAATTGACGCGGACTATACGGCCGGCCGGATGAGCCAAGAAAAGTACCTGGCTGACAAAAAGGCCATGGACGATGATCTAGCCGTCTGGCAGGGGAACGCGAAACAGAAGATCTCCCTGATTGACCAGGTGGGGGCGGAGTCCGCCAAGATGGCGAAATCCATGTTCTCCAGTATTGAAAAGGAGATGGCAACGGATATCGTCCACTGGAAAGGGTTTCAGGCGTCTGTTACGAGCATCTTCCAGAAACTCGGTACGGACGTTACGGCTATCGCTCTCCATGCGCTGTTTAAACCACTCGAAGACGGTTTCGTAAAGCTGATTAGCAAGTGGATAACCCAACTGGCGGCCTTTCTGGCGGCGAAGGTATCGACGGACGCCGCCAGTACGGCATCTGAAACGGCATCACAGACCGCACAGACGGCCGCAACCGTGGTATC
>Ga0075017_100002127_pt1 | contig 12353 bp, 13 predicted proteins | sample AleBraG_ABR_2012_FD_71475 | JGI IMG/M metagenome (GOLD analysis project Ga0075017, IMG submission 71475) | Freshwater sediment microbial communities in response to fracking from Pennsylvania, USA - Alex Branch Run_MetaG_ABR_2012 | ecosystem: Environmental > Aquatic > Freshwater > Creek >...
AGATCGTGACTGAACATGACCAGGGTCATGGCGATCAGGACCATCGTGGCGTTGGTGCTCACGAGGGCGAGCAGCCTCCCCGCTGGAGGGAGGACCGGCCGGAACGGTCGGGACTCGAACACCTGGAGCCACAGGCAGACACCCAGGCCGAAGAACGCACCGTGCACCAGCCAGATGTGCACGGTGTCGTCGCTCTCCGCCAGGTCGAACGGTCCTGGCAGGTGCCAGAAGACCATGACCACGTTGAACGCCACCACCGAGGTCCATGGCCGCGCGCCGATGGCGACGACAGCGGCCACGACTCGCCACGCCGGCCCACCGGGATCCTCGGCGTGGACCCGCTGCAGCAGCCGACCGTAGCCGCGCGCGACCGGTCGCGGGAGCCCGCGCAGCAGAGGTAGCCAGGGCGCACCCAGGACAATCAGGACCGGGGCGATGAAGGCCAGCATGAGGTGCTGCACGACGTGCGCGGTGAGGTAGGTGCCGGACCAGTAGTCCACCGGCGACACCACGGCCAGGACGAGTACGAGCAGACCGGCCCACCACAGCAACGCCTCGACGATCCACGGCCGGAGGGGCCGCCCGGTCCGCGAGATGGCCCGGAGCCTCCGGGCGAGTCCGCGAGCGTGCACCAGGGCGACGACCGACACGACGACCAGGAACGGGTCGAAGGACCAGTGCTCCAGCACCTGGATCATCGCGAGCAGACACGCATCCGGCGGGGGCTCGGCCCTTCTGCCAGCGCAGAAGCCGGGTTAACCTTCCCCGACGGCCCGTGGGGTCCGGACAGAGCCACGCTGGAGGCCATCCCCGCATGACGACCATCACCGCCTGGGTAGCGCGGCACCGACGAGTCGCGGTTGCCGCTGCGGCAGTGGCAGTGCTCGCGGTGGCTGCCGTGGTCGACTGGCCGCACCAAGCCGGCGCCGGCGACCTGCGGGCCGACTTCGCGACGTACGCCACCCAGGTCAACGACGACGTCCAGTCCTGCAGCCTGGAGGTCGAGCAGACAATCAGCGCCTACAACCAGATCATCGCCGGCGTCTCGAACCAGCGAGAGACGGCTGCGGGCATAGCCAGCCAGACCGCTCTGGACTGCACCCCGCTGGGCAACAGCGCGATCGAGGATCTGGGCGCGCTCGCGCCGCCGCGGTCGCTCGCGAACTACCGGCTCGACCAGGGCGCGCAACGCCTCTACACGTGGTCGTTCTCGGACGGAGTCGATGTCGCCCAGGACATCGAGAAGCTCCTCGCAGCTCCCGGCGACCCCACGCTGCTGGCTCATCTGCGGGCGCAGCTGTCGGACATGCAGACCCAGGCGGCGGTCGCCCAGCAGCTGTTCGACCGGACCGCGGCGAGCCTCGGTGCGGCCCCGGTGTCGTTCGGGCTGGACTCGGTCCGCCCGGGCGTCCTGGTCGGCTGAGCGGCCTGGGGCAGGATCACCGATCACCGCTCGCGGGACTTGCGGCTAAAGAACCCCCAGAGCAGCACGCCGAGGAACGCCAGCACCGGGAACACGAAGGTGAGGGCGTCGCCGAAGGGACTGACGTCAGCCAAGAGATCCACTGTCGACCGCCTTCAGGAGATGACCGAGAACAGGACGAACAGGAGGACCGACACCAGCGCGACGAAGACAACGAACGCCTTGGCGCCGACCGCAGAGCCGACGAACATGGTCCGCTCCGAGGAGTCGCGACCTGGCTTCTCGTCCGACACGACCCAGCGGACCCGCAGCGCGCGCGCGAACAACGTCTCGAGCCAGTAGGCGGTGCCGAGGCAGTAGATGGCGAAGACCGGCATGATCGCGACGTAGCACGACGCGTAGCCGGACGAGCCGGGGAAGAAGTCGCTGTGCGTCATCCCGACGAGCTGGACGATGCCGGCGGTCAGGAAGGCCACGCACGACACTCCGGTCGCGACCAGCCAGTCCGTGGACTCAGTCCTCCCCGCGAGCATGAGCCGGGTGTACCACCAGAAGAGTGCCGCCCCGGCGACCGTGAGAACCAGAACCGGCACGCTGACGAAATCGGACGGCTGCTGCCCGTCCGTCCGCCACAGGCCCGACGAGTTGAGCCCGTGCAGGTAGAAGTAGGCGAACGTGGCGCTGGCGTAGAGCATCGCCGAGAGGGCCACGAACAGTCGCGAGCCCGACCAGTACGCACCCCGGGTCGCGGCACGCTCGATCTCCGCGTTGTGGAGTTCGTCGCTGATTGGTGCCTGTGCGCTGCCACCTGCCACGACGTCTGCCACCTCAGCTCACCCCTTCCGGTTGCATCAGGTCCTCGTCCGTGAAGACAGCCATGGGCCCGGCTGCCGTGCCGTACTCGTACGGCCCGGAGACGACTGTCGGGATCCGCGCGAAGTTCTCGGTCGCCGGAGGCGTCGACGTGAACCACTCGAGCCCGCGCGAGCCCCACGGGTTCTCTGCCAACGTGATCGGGTCGTCGATCACCGTGCTCTTGAGGAAGTTGTAGACGAACACGAGCATCGATACGCCGATCAGGTAGGCCGAGATCGACACCCACATGTTGAGCACCTGGAGGGAGTCGGCGTACTCGAAGACGCGCCGCGGCATCCCGAGCTCCCCGATCGCGAAGAGCGGCAGGAAGGTCGAGTTGAAGAAGACGAACAAGGTCCAGAAGTGGACCTGACCGAGTCTCTTACCGAGCATCCGCCCGGTCATCTTCGGCAGCCAGTAGTACAGGCCGGCGAAGAAGAAGAACATGTAGCCGCCCATGATCGTGTAGTGGAAGTGAGACATGACGAAGAACGACCCGTGAGCCACGGCGTCGGTCGGCACGTCGGACAGGAAGACGCCGGAGATCCCGCCGATGAGGAAGTTGAACAGGCCGCCCAGGACGAACAGCATCGGCACGGTGAGCCTGATCCGTGCGCGCCATAGCGTCCCGATCGCAGCGAGGAAGATGAACCCGGTCGGGATCGAGATCATCTCGGTGGTCAGCATCACGACCGGGCGCATGTCCGAGTTGATTCCGCTCACGAACAGGTGGTGCTGCCAGACGAAGAAGCTGAGGAGTCCGACACCGACCATGCCCGCGACCACGATCCGGTAGCCGAAGGCGGGCTTGCGGGTGAACACCGGGAGGAGCTCGGCTGCGATGCCGAAGCCGGGGAGCGCCAGGATGTAGACCTCGGGGTGGCCGAAGAACCAGAAGATGTTCTCCCAGAGGTAGGGGCTCCCGCCGTGCTCGACGTCGAACAGCGCCGTCTGGACCGTCCGGTCCATGAGCGAGAGGTAGCAACCGAGCAGCAGCACCGGAGCTGCCAGCGACATCAGCATCCCGGTGACGAGCATCGACCAGGTGAACAGCGGCAGACGCGTCCACGTCATCCCAGGGGCGCGGTAGTTGATGACCGTCACGACGATGTTGAAACCGCCGACGATCATCGACGCGGCCATCAGCCCGAAGGCAACGAGGTAGGCGTCCTGACCTTGCGTCGCCTCGACCGACAGCGGCGCGTAGCCGGTCCATCCGGTGGGGAATCCCCCGATCAGCAGACCGGAGAGCAGGACCAGGAACGCGGCCGGCGTGAGCCAGAACGACAGTGCCTCGAGTCGTGGGAACGCCATCCGACGAGAACCGATCATCAGCGGCACGAGGTAGTTGCCGAACGGACCAAGGATGGCGGAGGTCATCATCATCATCATCATCGTGCCGTGCTCGCCGACGATCTCGAGGTACTGGCCCGGGGGGAACAGGTGGCGAGTCGGTGACAGCAGCTCGGTACGGACGGCGAGCGCGAACAGACCACCTACCAGGAAGTAGGAGATCATGGCGACGAGGTACTGGACGCCGACCACCTTGTGATCCAGCGTGTAGCGGAAGTACCGCCCCACACCGCGCTCGTGCTCGTGCTGAGCGGCAGGCTGATGCCCGAGCATCTTCTGCACGGGGTAGGCGAGGGCGCCGATTCCAGCGAGCCACCCCACCGTCCCGATCACGTACCCGAGGGTGACCGCGAAGTCGTTGTGCCCCATGCCCTGGACCTGCTGATTGTCCTGCCCGAGCCAGGTCCCCAGGTAGGTGCCGGCTGCGTAGCCGACGACGGCCCCGACGACGCCGGTGAGCAGCCCGGGCCGCCGCCACCAGCTCGGGCCACCCGGCCCAGCGGGCAGCTCGGACGTGCCGCCGGTGTCAGGACCGGCGACCGCGATGTCCGTTGCCATGTTCTCTCGGCCCTTCTAGGAGCTGCTGGGGGACGGGGACGGTGCGCCTGCGGACGAACTCGCGTCGGGCGCGGGTGGCAGACCCGAGTCGACCGGCGGCGGCGGGTCCTGCGCTGGGTCGTAGTAGCCGCCGTCCGTCTGCGGGATGTAGTAGTCGGCATAGGGCGGAAGCTGCGGGATGAGGTCCTTGTGCAGCGCGAGCTGGGCGGTGATCCAGGTGTCAAAGTCTTGGTGCGCCACCACTTGTCCGGTCTGGGCCATCGCCCCGTGGTACGTGCCGCACAGCTCCGCGCAGCGGATGTCCACAGGACCGATCGCCTGGGTCTCGACGAAGGCGATGTTGTTGACCCCAGGGTTCGCGTCAGCCTTGACGCCGAGGTTAACCGCCCAGAACGAGTGGATCACGTCGAGCGACGTCACGTTGAACTGCACCTGCTGACCGGCGGGCAGCACCAGGTCGGCGGTCTCGACTCCGCCGTACTGCGGGAATCGGTAGGTCCAGCGCCACTGCTGACCGATCACCTGGACCTGGAGGAGCTTGTTGTCCTTGAGGTTCGACGAGAACCCCACCGGCGTCCAGATCGGAGAGGATCCCGACCCGGTTCCGGCGCCGTGGTCGACCGCCATCTCGACCGTCGCGAAGACGAACAGGCCCAGGACGGTGAGGGTCGTGACGGCGATCCACGTGATCTGGAACCCGCGGTGCCCGCGGATCGGGGGCCCGTCGACGATCTCCTCGAGCGGGGTGTCAGCAGGGATCCGCCAGTTCTTGACGGCGTACCCGACGTAGATCCAGATGAACAGCATCACCGGCGTCGCGATCACGGCCAGCACCGCGTTGTCCTGCTGCTGCGACGCCGCCTGGTAGGAGTCGTTGCCTGGCGGCAGGTGCGGACCGAGGACGAAGTAGACGACCGGCATCGCGACAGCGCACGCGATCAGCCAGATCAGCCCGATGCGTCGGACGTGCTGACGATCGGTCCGCTCCGCCCGCGGCGCAGGGGCGCCCGTCGCCGACATCACGCCATCACCTTCATGAAGCCGTTCATGTAGCCGAGCGTGGACATCGGTCCGCCGAAGCCGAGCGGGTAGCCCAGACCGCACGGGACGAAGCACTGCCAGACGTAGGTCCCGGGGTCACCGGTCTGGATGGTGAAGGTGATCGTGACGTGGTCGAAGCTGAGCGGGCACGGTGCCGGCACGTTGCACGGGTTCTTGGCATCGGCCGAGACGCCGGGGAACACCGCCGACACTCCCAGGGCAGGGATCGCGAAGGAGTGGCCGACACCGTCGCCCTCGTTGGCGTTGACGATGCTGACGTCCTTGCCGTCGATGTTCTCGGTTCCGCCGACCGTCCCCGCGACCTGGTTCATGAACGGGTTGCGGAGCGGGCCACCGGTGTCGAACTGGTACACGGTGAAGCGCACGAGCGCGTGGGCCGGCACCTGGAACATCGTCGTGTGCACCCAGGCGTCGCCCTCCTTCACGAGGTACGAGACCCAGGTCTGCTCGGGATCCAGCCCATACGCCGGAACCGTCTGCAACGTCACGTCGGCCTGAGCGGCCCCGGTCGTGGCGGCACTGACGGTCGGCGGGTAAGCCACGAGGTAGACGAGGGTCGCAGCGACGACGGCGACGACAGCCACGAGCGCCGCAAGGATGACGGCGATCCGTCCGGACCTGTTCACCCGGAGCCTCCCACTGTTTGGGCCTGACGTTGGTGAGCGGGCACGAGCCACAGCCGGGTCATGTCCACTTCCGGAGCAGGACGTCGGCGACGATCGACGCGGAGAGCAGGCTGAGATAGGTGATCGACCAGTGGAACAGCCTCATCGGTTCCGGGGCGGCACCGTGACGTACACGAGTGACCAGAAGGTATGCCTCATGCAGGAAGAGCGCGCCGAGAACCGCGGCCGACACGCCGTAGACGACACCGAGGCGGGCGACGGGCCAGAGCACGAGGGACGTCGCCACCAGCGCCCACGAGTACATCCAGATCTGGCGGGCGACGACGGTATCCGTCGCGACGACCGGGAGCATCGGCACGGCGGCGGCGGCGTAGTCGCGCCGGAAGCGCAGCGCCAAGGCCCAGAAGTGCGGTGGCGTCCAGAGGAAGACGACACCGAAGAGGACCAGCGGTGCCCACGCGAGGGAGCCCGTCACCGCGCTCCAGCCGATCAGGATCGGCATGCAGCCGGCAGCGCCGCCCCACACGATGTTCTGCGCCGTGCGGCGCTTGAGGACGAGGGTGTAGACGAGGACGTAGAAGGCGATGGCCGCCACCGTCAGGGCCGACGCGAGCGGGTTCGCCAGCACCCACATCGCCATCGTGGCCGTGAGACCCAGCACCAGTCCGAACATGAGGGCACTCGCGGGTGACACGACACCGGTCGCCAGGGGACGGTGCGACGTGCGGCTCATCAAGACGTCGATGTCACGGTCGAGGTAGCAGTTCAGCGCGTTCGCGCTGCCCGCGGCGAGAGCCCCGGCCACCAATGTCCCCACGAAGAGGCTGGCGGACGGCAGGCCGCCGGCCGCCAGCACCATGGCCGGCACGGTGGTGACCAGCAGCAGCTCGATCACGCGCGGCTTGGTCAGGGCGATGTAGGCACCCATCACGGCCGCTGGGGACCGACGTACTGGCTCTGCCGCTACCGAGGTCACGCCTCCGCACCCCTCTCGCGCTGGCTGTTACACCCAGGCAGTACGGCGGTCCCGATGGCGACTGGTCGTCGTCCCAGTGAACTACGGGCAAAGTAGGGGTAGGCGAAGCCAACCGGAAGGGTTTTACCAAACCCAGGTAGTCGGCCCTCGCCAGACTGGTCGTCGTGCCACCGCTCGCGCCGCTCGGCGAGAGTCAGGAGGAAGGTGGCGCCAGCCGGTCGAGCACCGCCGTGAGCTCGTCGACCGTCGCCGGTCCGATGATCCGCGCGGCGATGCCGCCACTCGCGTCCAGCACGAGGGTGCTCGGGATCGCGTTGGGCGACACGACCTTGAGACTGGCGAGCAGCCGACCGTCGGAATCGACCAGGCTGCCGAACGGGACGTGCTGGGACGAGGCGAAGTCTCGTGCCGCTGACGGTTCGTCCTGCTCGTCGATGCCCAGGAACGCGACGCCCCGCGACGCCGTCGCGAGCGCGACGCTGGCCAGCCCCGGCATCTCCGAGCGACACGGGTAGCACCAGGAAGCCCAGGCGTTGAGCACCACGACGTGGCCTCGGAGCTCCGACAGGGCCATCGTCCTCCCCGCGAGGGTCGCCCCCGACAGGTCGGCCACGGTGTTCCTCGAGCCGGTCGGCCACGTCGTCACGCCGACCGTCGTCAACGCATCCGGGCTGCCGGACGCCGAACCGCTCACGTCGGACGCCGACGCGCAGCTCGCGAGCACAGGCAGGACCAACGCCACGGCCACGGCGCGTGCAGCGACCCGAGCCGACCGACGGCAGCGGCGCAGAAACTGGGTGCCCACGGACCGGAGGGTAACCCCGACCGCGGTCCCGTACCTCGACGCGGTCCGGTGAACGCCTTCCCAGTCTCCGACGCTGCCCCTACCCTCGGGGCCGTGACGCCGCCCGAGACCCGCGGACGCCTGGTTGCCCTCACCGTCGCGGCGCTGGTGGCCGTGCTGGCCAGCGTCCTGCTCGGCGCGTGGCAGCTCGGTCGCGTCGACCGACCCGTCGACGGGTACTCGGCAGAGCCGACGACCGTCCCCCTGGACGGGCTCGTTCCGGCCGGCTCGGTCGTTTCCGCCGCGGACGTGGCACGGCAGGTCCTTGTCACGGGCTCCTACGACGTCGGTTCGCAGCGCCTCGAACCCGGGCAGCTGCTCGACGGTCACCCCGTGACATGGGTCGTGACGCCGTTGGTGCTCGCCGACACGACACGCGTGCTCGTCGTGCGCGGCTGGGTCAGCGGAACAGGTCAGTCGCTTGCCGAACCGCCCGCGGGTCCGGTGAGTGTCACCGGTCGCCTCGAGCAGGGATCACCGCCCGGCGGTGGGGAGGCCGGGCTCCGTGACGGATACCTGGTCCGGACCGCGCAGTCGCCGCCCGACCCGCTCTCCCTGCAACCCGTCCCCGTCGCGCCGCCACACAACGAGGCGCCGGACGAGGTGCACGTGCAGAACGCGATCTACGTGGTCCAGTGGTGGTTCTTCGCCGCCATCATGCTGGTCTCCTGGTGGCGCCTCGTCCGCGAGAGCGGCCGGCCGGCGCACGACCCGAGGGTGTCCGCGGCGCACCCGTGAGCCGTCGGCCGAGCCCCCGGTCAGCGGAGGGACGCGGCGACGAGGGCGATGCCCTTGCCCCAGGAGGCGGTGGGACCTGCCGGTAGGTAGGAGCTCCCGTCCGCGGCCGTGTCCACCGTCGGGAAGGCGACGTACCTCTCCCTGCCGGAGGCGTCGATGAAGTACACGACCGACGTATGGACGACGTCCGCCGTGGGGCTCGGCGCGCTGACCGCCACGCCGAAGTCGTTCCAGACCGACCGCAGCGCGCTCACCGATCCGGTCAGGAAGTGCCAGGAGGTGACGCTGCTGAGGTTGTGCGAGTCGGAGTACGCCTTCATCGAGGCCACGTCCGTGTGGTACGCGTTCACGTTGACCCCCAGGAACACGACGCCCGGACCGGCGGACCCGAGATCGCGATACGCGTCGACGAACTCCTGGGACACGATGGGGCAGATGTCGACGCAGTTGGGGTCCATGAACTCGAGAACCACGGGATTGCCCTTGAGGGCGTCGAGCGACACCGTCCTGCCGTGCTGGTCCACCAGCGTGAACGACGGCGCCGACGTGACGGGCACCGGCGACAGCCCCATCAGGTTCGCGATCGCCGGCGGGACGGAGGGAGGGAGGCCGGTCGCGCGAAGTGCAGAGTCCGTGGGGCTCGCGGCAGCGGCAGGGCCTTGCGGGACCTCCAGCCGGTTGCGCACCACCACCACGCCCAGCACCGCGACGACGACGAGAACCATGGCGAGCACGATCTCCACGCGCTTCCCGGGCGAGGGTCGTCGTGGACCCCGGCCGGGGACGTCCTCCCGGGAGTCCGACGACGGGGCCGGGTCGTCGATGGCTGCGCTCACGGGGTGCATTCTGCGCACACGGAGCCGTGCCGGTCGAGCCCCACGCCGCGGCCGGTCCGTTCTCGACGTCAGTCGTGGATCGGGAAGTGCTTCCTGCGCGACCGCTGCCCGCGTGGCGTTTGGCACAGGATTGGCACACCTGGGTGCCTAACCAGCCCCCATCGCACACCTACCTGCTGTCCGTGTCCGTGTAACACTGCAGATCAGTGCGCTACTGCGTCCCCGAACAGGAGCGGTTCAGGTGCTACGACGACATCTAGAGGTGATGAGCTCTCTGACCCTGCGGCGATAGCCATCGCCGCTTCCGTTAGTCCAGGACGAGTCCGCACGAGCCGCCAGCACCAGCCTCACGGCAGCCCGAGCGGACTCGTCTGCGTCGGGCCACCCGTGCGCGTAGGTGTTGAGCGTCGTGGTCGCGCTCGCATGCCGCAACCGTGCCTGCACCACCCCCCCATAACCTTGACCTGCGCACGCCGCTCCCCTTACGCCCACCGTTTCCGAACTCGACACTCGACACGTGGGACCGGGAACTGCGTGCCGCAGATCAAGCTCCCGGAACCACCACAGATGTGTCACCAGAGCCATCAGCGGGAGCGGCCATATGCCCGTCGGTGGCGACCGCTGTCGGGTCTGTGGTCGGCCCAATCGCCCTCTGCATGACGGCGTCGGCTCGGGCCCACACTCGAGCGCCATCCCAGCCGCTCCGGTGGCGCGGATGACTGGACCGACTCGAGCCCGAGCACCGTCGCGCCCTGACCTGGTAGGTGTGCATCCCGCCGGATCACCTCTCCGCCGTCGTGCTCGCCTCCGAGTCCGACGTCGAGCAGGTCGTCGCCGACCACGATGGTGCGCGGACCCGTCGGTAGCTCTGCAGCGGGTCCGCGGCCTTCATCGCTGGCCAGACCCGCGCCTCCTCGAGCTCAGCCGGGCATCGACAACCGCCTCGATCCCCCAGCGATCAGGTGCCGGCCACCCAGTCGAGCCAGGTGTCGATGCCCTCGCCCGTCTTGCTGCTGACCATGAGCACGCGGGCGTTCGGGTTCACGGCGGCCAGGTTGCGGCGGAACAGGTCCATGTCGACGTCGAGGTGGGGCAGCAGGTCGATCTTGTTGACCACGACCACGTCGGCCGTGCGGAACATCACCGGGTACTTGAGCGGCTTCTCCTCGCCCTCGGTCGGCGAGTACACCATCGCGCGGGCGTTCTCGCCGACGTCGAACTCCGCGGGGCACACCAGGTTTCCGACGTTCTCGATGAAGAGCAGGTCGATGTCGGCGAGCGGCACGCGGCCGAGCGCGGAACGGACCATCGGCGCGTCGAGGTGGCATTCGCCGCCGAAGCCGTTGCCGGTGTTCACCAGCGCGACCGACGCCCCGAGGCCCTCGAGGCGGTCCGCGTCGATGCTCGTCTCGATGTCGCCCTCGACGATGCCCACGCGGGTCTTCCCCTGCAGCCGCACGAGCGTCTCGCGCAGCAGCGTCGTCTTGCCGGCACCGGGTGACGACATCAGGTTCACCACGCGCACCCCGTGCGCCGCGAAGTCGGCGCGGTTGGCCGCCGCGACCCGGTCGTTCTCGTCGAAGATCGCCTCGAGGACCTGCACCCGCTCCGTGCCGGTCTGGTAGCCGGTCAGGTCGCCGACGTCGCGACCCGCGTCGGGCGCGTGCTCCCCACCCGGGTGGTCGTGGTCGTGGTCGTGCTCGGTGCCGTCGTCGTGGCGGTGGAACCGTCCCATCTCAGGCCTCCTGCAGCTCGATCGACGTCACGAGGAGCTCCTCACCGGCGGTCACGGCCACGGCGGTGCCCCCGCAGGACCCGCAGATCATCCGCATCTCCTCCAGCAGGGTGGTGGCGCCGCAGTCGCGGCACTCGATCGCCGCGGGGACGTGGTCGACGTCGAGGACGCTGCCCGCGCAGCTGGTGCCCTCGTTCGCGATCCCCCAGCAGTAGACCAGCGTGTCCGGCACGACCTGGCGCAGCTGCCCCACCTGCAGGTGCACGACGCTGACCTGACGGCCGTCCGCATGACGGCGCACGATCTGGCCGATCGACCGGCACAGCGAGAGCTCGTGCACGTCAGCAGATCCTCGGCAGCTGCTCGGCGAGCGGCAGGCCGACCACCCGCGTGCCGCCGATCCCGGTGCGCGCCACGACGACGCCGGGGTGCTCCTCGACGACCGTCCCGATCCGGACCGCGCCCACGCCGTACTCGTGCGCGTGCATCGTGGCGAGCGCGAGCTCGGCGTGCTCGGCGGCGACGAACGCGACGAGCTTGCCCTCGTTGGCGACGTAGAGCGGGTCGAGGCCGAGGAAGCCGCAGGCGGCGCGGACGGCATCGGGCACCGGCACCGCCCGCTCCTCGATCGCGACGCCGGTGCGCGAGCTCGTCGCGATCTCGTTGAGCGTCGCGGCGACCCCGCCGCGCGTGGGATCGCGCAGCATGTGCACGTCGGCGTCGCTCGCGAGCAGCGCCACGACCAGGCCGTTGAGCGGGGCGCAGTCGGTCTCGATCTCGGAGCCGAACTCGAGGCCCTCGCGCACGCTCATCACGGCGATGCCGTGCAGGGCGATCGGGCCGGAGACGATGACGGCGTCGCCGGGACGCACCCGGTGCGGCCCCAGGTCGACGCCCTCGTCGATCACGCCGATGCCCGTGGTGGTGAGGTAGACGCCGTCGCCGTGCCCGGAGTCGACGACCTTCGTGTCGCCGGTGACGATGCCGACGCCGGCACGACGTGCCGCGCGCCCCATCGTGCGCGCGATGAGGTCGAGCTCCGCGAGCTGCAGCCCCTCCTCGAGGACCATGCCCACGGCGAGGTGCAGCGGACGGGCACCGGTCATGGCGACGTCGTTGACCGTGCCGTTGACCGCGAGGTCGCCGACGTTGCCGCCGGGGAAGAACCGGGGACGCACGACGAACGAGTCGGTGCTCATCGCGATGCGCCCGCCGTTGATGGCGAGCACGGCGGCGTCGCCGAGCTGGGCGAGCACGCCGCCGTCGTCCCCGTAGGCCGGCAGCAGCAGGTGCTCCACGAGGTCGGACGACAGCGCGCCGCCTCCCCCGTGGCCCATCACGACCTGC
>Ga0075017_100002128_pt1 | contig 12352 bp, 14 predicted proteins | sample AleBraG_ABR_2012_FD_71475 | JGI IMG/M metagenome (GOLD analysis project Ga0075017, IMG submission 71475) | Freshwater sediment microbial communities in response to fracking from Pennsylvania, USA - Alex Branch Run_MetaG_ABR_2012 | ecosystem: Environmental > Aquatic > Freshwater > Creek >...
CGGGTGACACCGGTCAGCAGTGGGCGCCGCCGTCGATGCGGAGCGTGGTGCCGGTGATCCACTTGCCGTCGTCGGAGGCGAACATCGCGATGGCGGACGCGATCACCTCGGGGCCGGCGAAGCCCGACTCGTTCGGGGTGAGCTGCGGCATCAGGCCGGCGAAGAGGCCCCAGTCGGCGTCGGCGGGGAGCATGCCCGGCGTCGCGAACGTGATGCCGCTCTCGATGCCACCGGGGGCGACGGCCACCGCGCGGATGCCGCGCTTGCCGTACTCCAGCGCGAGCGCGTGCGTGAACGCGTCGATGCCGCCCTTGCTCGCGGCGTAGGCGCCCATGTACGGGTGCCCGAACGCGGCGGAGGTGGACGAGAAGTTCACGATCACCGCGTTGTCGCTCTCGAGCAGCGCGGGGATCGCCTCGCGGCTCACGAGGAACGTGCCGGTGAGGTTGATGTCGATGACCTGCTTCCACAGGTCGAGCGTGCACTCGTGCGTGTGCGCGGCGCGCAGGATGCCCGCTGCGTTCACCAGCACGTCGAGGCCGCCGAGGTCGCGGATGGCGCTCCCGATGCCGTCGTGCACCGACTGCTCGTCGGAGACGTCGACCACACCCGTGGTGAGCGTGCCCGAGCCGCCCGCGGCCGCAGCGAGCGCGGCGGTCTCGGCGAGCCCCTCCTCGACGACGTCGACACCGTGGACGGTGCCGCCTTCCTCGAGCAGGCGGAGCACGGTGGAGCGGCCGATGCCCGACGCGGCTCCCGTGACGACGATGCGGCGATCTGCGAAACGTTCCATGGTGCCGGGAGCCTAGACCGACGGGGGTAGCGTTTCGTCCGTGCTCGACACCCTTCGCTCCGTCATGCGGTTCCGCCGCCTCGAGACCGACCCGGTGGCGCGCCGCCTCGAGCGCGCCGCCAACGTTGCCGACCTGCGGCGCATCGCCAAGCGGCGGCTCCCGAGCGGGGTGTTCGACTACATCGACGGCGCCGCCGAGGACGAGCGCACGCTGGCGGCCAACTCCGATGCGTTCGCCCGCGTCACGTACCGACCCCGGGTCCTCCGCGGCGTGAGCCGGATCGACACCGCCACCACGTTGCTCGGCAAGCCCCTCGCCTACCCGCTCGTGCTCGCCCCCACCGGCTTCACGCGCATCGCCGACCCGCAGGGCGAGCTCGCGGTCGCCCGGGCCGCGGCCCGCGCGGGCGTGCCCTACACCCTCTCCACGCTCGGCACCCGGTCGATGGAAGAGGTCGCCGCGGTCAGCGACGGCCGCAAGTGGTTCCAGCTCTACATGTTCCGCGATCGCGGCCTCGTGGCGGAGATGCTCGCCCGCGCCGACGCCGCCGGCTTCGAGACGCTGGTGTTCACCGTCGATCTCACCGTGCACGGCCGCCGCGAGCGCGACGTGCGCCACGGCTTCACGCTGCCGCCGCAGCTCGGGCTCGACACGCTGATCGACGGTGCGCTCCACCCCGCGTGGACATGGGCCTTTGCCCGCGCGGAGCCGATCCGCTTCGCCAACGTCGAGGAGAAGGGCGTCGGCGACGGCAGCACACCCGTCGACCTCGCGGACTACATCCGTGAGGAGATGGACGGCGCGATCTCGTGGGCCGACATCGACTGGCTGCGCGGCGTGTGGCCCGGATCGATCGTGGTGAAGGGCATCCAGACCGTCGACGACGCGGTGCGCGCCGCCGACGCGGGTGTGGAGGCGATCGCGCTCTCGAATCACGGTGGGCGGCAACTCGACGGCGCACCAGCGACGCTCGACCTCGTGCCGCCGGTGGCCGAGGCGGTCGGAGGCCGGGTGGAGATCATCTGCGACGGTGGCGTGCGCCGCGGCAGCGACATCGTGAAGGCGGTCGCGCTCGGCGCACACGCGTGCATGGCGGGCCGCGCCTACCTCTACGGGCTCGGCGCGGCGGGGGAGCGCGGCGTCGACTTCGTGCTCGACCTGTTCCTCGCCGACATGCGGCGGGTGATGGCGGGGCTCGGCGCGCCCGACATCGCGTCGCTGACGCCCGAGCTCATGGAGTGGTGCGCGCGGCGGTGAACCGCGTCGCGCCGATTCCCGGCCGACGCACGGCAGCTAGCGTCCGGGGACGGTGCCCCCGTCGACGGTGTAGAGCTGGCCGGTGATCCACGAACCCTGGTCGGAGCACAGGTACACGACCATGTACGCGATGTCCTCACCGGTGCCGGAACGGCCGAGCGGGATCTGCTTGGCGACCAGCGCGTCCCACACCTCGCCGCGTGGCACGTCGTCCATGCGGTAGGTGTCGATGATGCCCGGGCACACCGCGTTGACGCGTACGCGGTGACGCCCCATCTCGCCCGACATCGCAGAGGTGAGCGCGTGGATGCCTGCCTTCGAGGCGGCGTACGCCGCGGTGTTCGCCGCCATCATCTTCCCGCCAATCGACGAGATGTTGACGATCGAACCGCCCTGACCCTGCTCGACGAACGCCCGGCCGAACGCCCGGCTCATGTAGAAGGTGCCGTTGAGATTGACGTCGATCACGGTGCGCCACGCGTCGATGCCGAGGTCGATCACCGGAACCCGATCCTCGCCGCGCGCCGCGCCCGCGTTGTTGACGACGATGTCGACGCGGCCCAGCTCGTCGAGGGTGCGGGCAACGAGCGCGTCCACCGCGTCGGGGTCGGCCACGTTGCTGACGACGGGCAGCGCGCGCCGGCCCAGCGCCCGCACCTCGTCGGCCACGGAGTCGATGTCGCGCCAACCCACGGCCTGCTCGTCGTCGGGGTAGCGCTCGGGCGCGCGGCCGGTGCCGGTGAGCACGATGTCGCACCCCGCGCGGGCCAGCTCCACTGCGATGGGTCGGCCGATCGAGCGCATGCGCCCTGCACCGGTCACCACCGCGACCTTGCCCTCGAGTCCCGTCAACGTGAGTCCGCTCATGGGGCCGAGTATGCCGCGCGGCCCGAACCGGGCGCCCGCCCGGCGGCGGGCCACCGGCGCCGAGGGGTTCGCCTCGAGCGCTCGGCGCTGGGCGCGCTGGTGGTGCTCGACGACGAAGGTGACTGCGCCGACGCGGATCTGCCAGGCTGACCGGGTGGACATCGCCCGCCTCAACGGCGCACTCGGCGCACGCGTGACCGGCATCGACTGGGAGGGCGGCCTCACTGCCGACGACCTCGTCGGTGTCGAGACCGCCCTCTGCGAGCACGGCGTGCTCGCGGTGGCGGCCGCGGGGATGCGCCCTGATCAGCACGTGCAGCTCGCCGGGCACTTCGGCGAGTTCGAGCACCACGAGTTCTTCCGCAACCAGGGGGAGGGGTTCGAGCACATCACCGTGCTCGACTCCGATCTCGGCGACCGCGCCAACCTGTGGCACGTCGACGAGCAATTCCTGGAACGCCCGCCGATGGTCACCCTCACCCACGCGATCCAGCTGCCGTCGTGGGGCGGGGACACGTCGTTCATCAGCCTCCACGCCGCGTACGACGGCCTGTCGCCGAACATGCGGGAGTACCTCGACGGCCTCGTCGCGGTGCACGACCTCGCGATGGTGGCGGAGATGATGTGGCAGGGCGGCGGCTGCGACGCCCAGCGGGTGGCCGACGACATCGCCAAGGGCAAGCAGGCGACGCACCCCGTGGTCATCACCCATCCGGTGAACGGCCGCCGGGCGGTGTACGTGTCGCCGACGTACACCCGGTTCATCCAGGGCGTGCCCCGGCTCGAGGCCGAGACGATCCTCGGATTCCTCTACGCGCACGTCCAGAAGCCCGAGTACGGGTACCGCCATCGCTGGGAGCCGGGCGACCTGCTGATCTGGGACAACCGCTCCGTGATGCACCAGGCCGCCTACGACTTCGGGGAGCGCCGGGTCATGCACCGCATCTCGGTGCTCCCGCCCGGTTAGCCTGCCCGGATTCGCAATGCCGCCACTCCCCGCGTCGGACGGTCGAATCGTCTCACGATCGTCGCACTCGCACCGGTCGCCGCGCCCGCCCTCGCGGTGGTGAGCCAGACCACCCATGCGGGCGCGGCCACCTCGACGGTCGACGACACCACCGACGGCGCGCCCCAGGGGACCGACTGCACCACCCCGGTCCCCGGGAGCTGTTCGCTGCGCGACGCGATCGCGGCCGCGGCGACCGGAGGCCCGCACACGATCTCGCGCGCCGCGGGCGTGACCTACCAGCGGTGACGCCCGTGACCCCGGCCGCGCCGATCACGATCGCCCCGCCTTCACCGGCCGTCGGCGCCAGAAACGCGATACGGGCCCGTGGCTAGGCTCCGCGCCGTGACCGCGAACGACGTCCTCACCACCACGCGCGCCCTCTTCGATCTCATCGACCGGGAGGCGCCCGCGACCGAGTCCGGGGCCACGCTGAGCCCCGCGGTCGTCGAGGCGTTCCACGAGCAGGGCCTGTTCGGGCTCATGATCCCGAAGGAGCTCGGGGGCACCGAGGCCGACCTGCTCACCACCCTCGCCGTGTACGAGGAGGCGAGCCGTGCCGACGGCTCCACCGGCTGGAGCCTGCTCGCCAACGCCACCACCTCCGCGTTCGCGGCTGCGTACTGCGGCGACGACGCAGTCGCGGCGATGTTCGGCGGTGACCGCTTCCCGACGCACGCCGGCCAGTTCTCCCCGCGCGGCACCGCGCAGCTGCAGGATGACGGCAGCTATGTCGTGGCCGGGCGTTACTCCTTCGGTAGCGGCAGCGGGCACTCCAACTGGATGGGGGGCGGCGCCATCGAGATGAGGGCCGGTGAGATGGTCATGGCGCCGTCGGGGCTGCCGGTCATCCGCGCCTTCTTCGTGCCCCGCGAGAACGTGGAGTTCCTCGGCAACTGGGACGTCATGGGGCTCACCGGCACCGGAAGCTACGACTACGAGGTGCCCGAGCAGGTGGTCGAGGAGTCCTTCACCTTCGACCTGATCAACGCGAGGGCGCAACGGGGCGGCCCGGTGTACCGCCTCGGCGTGATGGGTCTCACCGCGGTGGGCCACGCGGCCTTCGCGCTGGGCGTCGGCCGACGCGCGCTCGACGAGCTGCTCGCCGTGCTCGCGACGAAGCACCGCCTGGGCGCGTCGCAGCCGTTGCGCGACCAGCAGAAGTTCCGCTTCGAGTTCGCGCACCACGACGCCGCGCTGCTCTCGGCGCGCGCCTTCGTGTACGAGTCGTTCGCGTCGGTGCAGGACACCCTCTTCGCCGGCGACGACCCGGCGCCGGTGCAGCGCGCGAGGCTGCGCCAGTCGACCACGTACGTCACGCACGTCGCAGAGGAGGCGGTGCGCTTCGCGTACACCACCGCCGGCACCGACGCGTTGCGCCCGGGCGCGCTGCAGCGTTGCTTCCGCGACATCCACGCCGCCACCCAGCATCTCGTCGTCGACGACAGCACCTTCGTCGATGCCACTGCGGTGCTGCTGGAGCAGGGGAGCTGATCGTGGCGCTTGCCGACCTGACCGGCCACGTCGCGGTCGTCACCGGCGCGGGCAGCGGCATCGGCCGCAGCCTCGCGGTGCGCTTCGCCGACGCGGGCATGCGCGTCGTCGCAGCCGACGTGGAAGGAGGCGCGCTCACGGAGACCATGGCGCTCCTGTCCGATGACGCCATCGCGTGCGTGACCGACGTGTCGAACCGCGACGACGTCTTCGCGCTCGCGGACACGGCGTTCGGCGAGTGCGGCGCGGTCGACGTGCTGTGCAACAACGCCGGCGTGTTCCAGGGTGGCCTCATGTGGGAGACCAGCCCCGCCGACTTCGAGTGGACGCTCGGCGTGAACCTGTGGGGCATCCTCCACGGCATCGCCGCGTTCGTGCCGCGCATGGTCGCCCAGGGCACCGACGGCCACGTCGTGAACACGGTGTCGATGGCCGGCCTCGCGAGCACGCCGTACAGCGGCGCCTACAACGTCTCGAAGTTCGCGGCGATGGCGGCCACCGAGTGCCTCGCCCACGACCTCGCCGCCACCGGCGCGCGTATCGGGGTGTCGGCGCTGTGTCCCGGCCTCGTCGCCACCGGTATTGCGCACTCCCGTCGCAATCGACCGGAGTCGCTGGCGAGTGAGCAGACCGCGGCGGCCGACTTCGTGGAGCAGGCACTGCGCGACTCCGCCGCGGCGCAGGGCCGCCACCCCGACGAGGTCGCCGGCCTGGTGGTCGACGCGATCCGCAACGACGAGTTCCTCGTGCCCACGCGCGACAGCTACGCCCGCCAGCTCACCGAACGCGCGGAGGATCTCACGGCCCGCTCGGTGCCGAGAAGCCCGGCGTTCGACTGAGCACGCGGAAACTCCGGGGGGCGCGAGGGTGAACGGGTGCGCTCGGCCGGCTGAATTCTGCGTCGTGACGGCAACGGCAGTCGACGGGCCTGTGCCCACGCGCGATCCTGCTCCCGGTGGATCCTCTCGACGCGCCGAGTGACCTGCTCCGGGTCCCGCGCGGTGCCGGCCGGCCCGAGATCGTTGCGGCGTACCGACGAAGGGTGAAGGAGCTCCACCCCGATCGTCACCCCCACGCGTCGTCAGCCGAGATTCGTGAGCGAGAACGGGAGACCGCCGCGCTGAACGCCGCATATGCGGTCCTCCTCGCAGCCGTCGGCGAGGACGCTCGAACGCGCGCCGCCCAGCCCGTGGCGACGCCGGTCGTCGAGCGGGCGGGAGAGCCGATCGAGGAGCAGGTCGATGAGCGCGTCGACGAGCTCGTCGACGAACATCCGGACCCGCCGCCGGACGCGCCTCCGCGAGGCCGGCACCTGCCGCGCCGACGCTTCCGGCTCCGTCGCTCGGTCGCCGCGGTCTCCCTGATGGCCGCGGTCCTCGTGGCCGCCGCCGTCGCGGTGATCGTGGGTTCGATCGGCCCGTCCGCGCCCGGACTCGCGGTGGGCCGGTGCGTCGTGTGGTCGGGCGCATACACCGTGGTGCCCTGCACCGAGCGCCACGATGGTCGGGTGAGCACCGTGGTCGCGACCGCCGGCGACTGCCCGTCGGGCAGCTTCACCCGCGCCGATCGTCACGTGTACTGCATCGACGTGCGTTCGTGAGCGGGCTGGTCTCCCTCACTCCTGCCGGGTAGGTTGCGCGCCGCCCGGATCGCCCGGCGCTGCGAGTGGGGGAGGTCGGCATGGCCGAGGTCGTCGTCGTCACCGGGATCGGTGGCATGGGAGTGGTCGCGGCGCGCCGCCTCGGCAACGGGCGTCAGCTGGTGATCGCCGACTTCGACGGGAAGAAGCTCGCGGCCGAGGCGGAGGCGCTCCGGGGTGACGGCTTCGCCGTGACCCCGGTCGAGGTCGACGTGTCGGACCGCGCGTCGGTCGCCGACCTCGCCGCGACCGCCGGTTCGCTCGGCTCACTGCGCGCGCTGGTGCACACCGCCGGCCTCTCGCCGACGATGGCGAGCGGCGAGCGGGTGCTGCAGGTCGACCTGCTCGGCACCGAGTACGTGCTCGAGGCGTTCACCCCGCTCGTGATCGACGGCACCGTCGCCGTGTGCATCGCGTCGATGGCCGGCTACATGTCGTCGCTCACCTCCGAGCAGTGCGCCACGTTGATCACCGCCGACGCCGACGACCTGCTCGATCTCGTCGGTCCGGTCGACGGCCTGAACTTCGGTGACACCTACGGCATCGCCAAGCGGGTGAACCACCTCCGGGTCGAGCGCTACGCCGGCATCTGGGGTCCGAAGGGCGGCCGGGTCGTGAGCATCAGTCCCGGGATCATCTCGACGCCGATGGGTCAACAGGAGATCACCCAGGGTGCGGGCGAGCAGATGCAGGGGATGCTCGACATGTCGCCGGTGCCCCGCATCGGCACCGCGGAGGACATCGGCGCGGCGGTGCAGTGGTTGTGCGGTCCGGAGGCATCGTTCGTGACCGGCTGCGACCTCCGCGTCGACGGCGGGGTCACGGGGGCCATCCACTCCATGGGCTTCGGGCTCTGAGGCGGCACTGATGGCCAGGCGCGTCGAGGGCAAGGTCGCGATCGTCACGGGCGGAGGATCCGGGATCGGCGCGGCCACGAGCCGGCTGCTCGCTTCGGAAGGTGCGGCGGTGTGCGTGGCCGATCTGATCGGCGAGCGCGCCGGGCAGGTGGCCGACGAGATCACGGCCGCGGGTGGTCGGGCGATCGGCGTGACCGCCGACGTGAGCGTCGAGGCCGACGTGATCGCGATGGTCGCGGCGGCGGTCGACGCGTTCGGTGGGCTCGACGTGCTGCACAACAACGCCGCGCTCACCGACCCCGACCTCTTCGCGCCCGACCAGCGCATCACCGAGATGCCGGTCGACACGTGGGACCTCACGATGGCCGTCAACGTTCGTGGCCCGATGCTCGGGTGCAAGCACGCGATCCCGCGCATGATCGAGCGCGGTGGTGGTTCGATCGTCAACATGTCGTCGACGTCGTCGCGGCTGGGTGATCACACGCGCACCGCGTACGGCGTGTCGAAGGCCGCGGTCAACACGCTCACCAACTACGTCGCGACGCAGTACGGGCTCGACGGGATCCGCTGCAACACGATCTCACCGGGGCCGATCCTCACCCCCGCGTTGCGCAACAACATCCCGCCCGACGTCGCCAACGTGATCCAGCGCAACGTGCTCACGCCGCGCCTCGGCGAGCCCGACGACATCGCGCACCTGGTGCTCTACTTCGCCTCCGACGAGTCGGCCTACGTGACCGGCCAGTACATCGGCTGCAACGGCGGGCTCGACGCCCACCAGCCGCACCTCGGCGAGCGCATCGACGCAGTGCGGGCCGAGCAGCTCGCCCTCCGCGAGCAGGTGTAGGCGCGATCAGCCGCCGGCGTAGCGGAGCGCGGTCTCCGCGAGCCAGCGCACCGATTCGACGGTGCCGGCGGCCCGCTCGGGGTCGGTCAGCGAGACGCGCTTGGCCGCGCCCTGCGAGATCACCGCGAGCTTGTACGTGCCGAAGGCGGTGTAGAAGTCGATGTGCGACACGTCGATGCCGCTCGTGTCCTGGTAGCGGGCGAGCAGCGTGTCGGCGTCCGGGAAGCCGGCATTGGCGCGATGGGCCTGCGGCTTGCGGTTCCGCCACATGCGCTCGCCGACCTCGCCCCAGTAGATGAGCAGGGTGCCGACGTCGGACAGCGGGTCGCCGAGCGTCGACATCTCCCAGTCGAGCAGGGCCAGCATCTTCGTGGGGTCGTCGGCGCGGAACATCGTGTTGTTGAAGCTGTAGTCGCCGTGCACGATGCCGTGGCGACCGTCGGGCGGCAGCATCGCCTCGAGCCGCTGCACGACCGCGTCGATCTCGGGGACCGGCTCGAGCTCCGAGGCCGCCCATTGCTTCTGCCAGCGCGCGAGTTGCCGCGCCATGAATCCCGCCGGGCGGCCGAACTCGCCGAGGCCGACGGCTTCGTAGTCGGTGGTGTGCAGGTGGGCGAGCACGTCGGCCAGCTCGAAGGTGGCGCCGAGCGCCTGCGCCTCGCTGATGCCCGCCACCGCGTCGACGTCGTCGTAGACGACGCCGTCGAGGCGCTGCATCAGGTAGAAGGGCGCGCCGATCACCGACTCGTCGTGGCACAGCGCGACCTGCGGCGCCACGGGCACGTCGGTGCCCTGCAGCGCGGCCTGCACGGTGTGCTCACGCGTCATGTCGTGGGCGGTGGCCAGCACGTGGCGCATCGGGGGGCGGCGCAGCACCCAGTCGTTGGCGTCGTCGCGCACGCGGAACGTGAGGTTCGAGGACCCGCCCGCGAGCTGCTCGACCCGTACGGCGCCCCGCGCACTCTCCACGTTCTCGGCGATCCATGCCCCCAGCGGACCGGAGGGCACCGCCGCTTCGACGTCGACCGGGTTCGTCTGCTCAGCCATGGCGGCGAACGCTATAGGGTCCGCCCGGCAGTCGGCATCCCGAGGATGCCAGGAGCATCGAGGAGCACGCATGGGTCAGCTCGACGGGAAGATCGCGGTCGTGACCGGCGGCGGCCGGGGCATCGGTCGCGCCATCGCGAAGCGGTTCGCCGAGGAGGGCGCCGACATCGTGATCTCCTCGCGCACGCAGTCCGACCTCGACGCCGTCGTGCAGTACGCCGAGTCACTCGGGCGCACGGGGGTGCCGGTCGTCGCCGACTCCACCACCAAAGAGGGCGCGCAGGCCCCGGTGCTCGCCGCGTTGGCGCGATTCGGGCGCGTCGACGCGCTCGTGAACAACGTCGGTGGCACGATCGGCCGCCACCACGACCCCTTCGTCGACGATCCCGACGGGTCGTTCGAGCGCACCCTCGCGTTCTGTCTCACGTCGATCTACTGGACGACGCAGGCGGCGTTCCCCTCGATGCGCGACGCCGGCGGCGGACGCGTGATCAGCATCGGCTCGGGGGCCTCCAAGCATGCGAGCGGTACTGTCGCCTACACCGCGGCCAAGCACGGTCTGGTCGGCCTCACCAAGCAGCTCGCCGCCGCGGCCGCGCCGCACGGGATCAACGTGAATCTGCTCTGCCCCGGCTGGACGAACACGTCGCTCGTCGATTGGGACTCGATCGCGAAGCGGCGGGGCGTCTCGGTGGCAGAAGCGCAGGAGTCGGCCTTCGCCGACGCGGTCCAGCACCGTATCCTCGAACCCGAGGAGCTCGCCGACATGGCCGTGCTGCTCTGCGCCGATGGCGGCCGCGGGATCACCGGCCAGGTGATCAGCGTCGACGGCGGCTACCGCATCTGAACCCGAAGAGGCCGCGGGCCCCGTGTGTGTCGAGCCGCGCCGCCGGCCGCCATTGGTCTAGACATCGGGGATGACTGCCCGGGCGCACTTCGACAACCGCATCACCCGCCTGCTCGGCGCGGAGGTGCCGATCGCGAACTCGCCGATGGGACTGGTGGCGAAGCCCGCCCTGATCGCGGCCGTCGCCGAGGCGGGCGGGATCGCCCTCGTGCCGGGATCGATCGGCATCGCCGCCGCCCAGGAGGACATCCACCGCGTCCGTGACCTGACCGACCGCCCGTTCGGCGTGAACCTGCCCATCGCCTATGTGCAGGATCCGTCGATCGCCGACATGCTCGTCGACGAGGGCATCCCCTTCGTCACGACCTCGGCCGGCTCGCCCATGGCGTACACGCCGATCCTCAAGGACGCGGGGATCACGGTGCTCCACGTGGTCACGTCGCTCGAGACCGCCCGGGAGGCACTCGCCGCCGGGGTCGACGGCCTGGTGGTGGAGGGCATCGAGGGCGCCGGGCTCAAGGGGCGCACCGAGGTGGCGTCGTCGGTGCTGCTGCCACTGCTCGCAGCCAGGCTCGACGTGCCGATGATCGCGGCGGGCGGCATCGCCGACGGCGTGTCGATGGCCGCGGCGTTCGCGCTCGGCGCCGAGGGTGTGCAGATGGGCACGCGCATGTTGGCGTCGGTCGAGTCGAACGTGCACGACGGGTTGAAGCAGGCGGTGCTCGACGCGTCGGAGACCGACACGGTGCTCGTCAACCGCCAGAACGGTCGCCCGATGCGGGTGCTGCGGACCGAGACCACCGCGGCGCTCGAGTTCGCCACCGACGGTGATCCGACGCGCGAGCTCCTGATGAACACCGTCATCACCTACACGGAGGGCACCGTCGAGAACTCGCTCCCCTCCATCGGTCAGGTGGCGGGGCGCATCGACACGCTGCTGCCGGTCGCCGAGATCATCCGCCGCACCGTCGAGGAGTTCGCGGCGACGATCGACCGGCTCGGGGCGAGCTACCTGCGCTGAGCTACCCGGTCCGGGACGACGGGGGCGCGGTGCGCCCACACGGCGAAGAGCGGATCACCCAGTCGCCCCGACGCGGTGCGACGGGAGATCACGGGTTCGTCCCAACCGCCGGCGTCTCGGAAGTAGGTGGCGACGATCGCGCACCGCTGCTCGTCGCTCGCCGACAGCCAGCCCCGGATCGCGCGCGTCGGGAAGCAGCGGTTCGAGAACGTGCACACGAACGGCGCGCCCGGCCGCAGGACCCGCGCGACGTCGGTGAACACCGCGACGGGTTGGGTGAGGTAGTCGACCGAGACGCAGCAGACCGCCGCGTCGAAGCGCGTGTCCGGGAACGGCAGGACCGGATCGGTGTTCAGGTCGTGGACCACGGTGGCGTGGGCCTGCGGGTTCGCCGCGAGTTCGTCCGCGTTCATGCCCAGCACGGTGAGCTCGGCGGGCGCGCGCCGGAAGTGCGAGACCCACGAGCCCATCAGGTCGAGCACCGCACCCTCGATCGTCAGCTCCTCGTAGAGGTCGCCGACCGCGGCGACGGCCGCGGCGTCGATGTGGGTGACCATGCGGGGCCACGAGTAGAACTCCGCGTCCGATGAGGGATCGGCGCGATCGAAGAACCCGGGCGGGAAGCTCACCGCGGCTTGCCGTCCTCGACGGGCATGCCGCTCACCGCAGCATGCCG
>Ga0075017_100002129_pt1 | contig 12346 bp, 9 predicted proteins | sample AleBraG_ABR_2012_FD_71475 | JGI IMG/M metagenome (GOLD analysis project Ga0075017, IMG submission 71475) | Freshwater sediment microbial communities in response to fracking from Pennsylvania, USA - Alex Branch Run_MetaG_ABR_2012 | ecosystem: Environmental > Aquatic > Freshwater > Creek >...
ACGATGTCGCGCTCCAGCGCGTCACGGGAGGCAGCGCGCTCGACGTGGCCCGGCGCGTCGAGCACGACCGGCCGGGCCACGTCGTCGCGGGCGTCGAGCGAGACGACGCCGACGCCGTCGACCGCTATCGCCGCAGCCCGCACCGAGTCGTGGTGGGTGAGGACGACGATCTGCTGCTCCGCCCCGATCTCGGCGAGCAGCTCGATTGCGGCCGCGCTGCGGATGTCGTCGAAGGTCATGAGCACGTCGTCGAGCAGCAGCGGCAGGGTCTCGTGGCCGTCGGCGCGACGCTCCTGCTGCAGCTCGACGAGCGTGGCGAGCACGAGCGCGAGGTAGAGCTGCGTGGCGGTGCCCTCCGAGAGCTGACCGGCGTCGAGCTCGGAGTCGTCGGTGACCACGAGCAGCCCGCGGTCCGTGCCGTCGGTGTGGGCGCGCACCTGGGAGTAGCGGCCGTCGGTGAGCCGCGCGAGGTAGCGCCCGGCGCGGTCGAGCACCGGGTTGGCGTGCGAGTCGGCGTAGGCGCGGACCTCGGCGGCGAGCAGGTGCTCCTTGATCGTGAGCAGCGCCCAGGCCTCGGCCTTGTCCGCGATCTGCGCGTCGAGGCCGACGAGCGCCTGGTGCAGCTGCTCGGCGCCGTCGGCAGACTCGAGCGCAACCCGCTCCTCGAGGCGTCGCAGCGCCTGCTCCCGGAGCTGCTCCACGCCGGCCTCGAGCGCCTCGGCCACGCCGACCGCATAGTCGACCGCGCCGACCAGGTCGTCGTGCGTGGTGGCGGCGAGTGCCTCGATGACGTCGTCGAGGTCGTCGAGGTGGCGCGCGCGCAGCAGCGCGGTCGTCGCCTCGACCTGCTCGGCGAGGTCGCTCGCGCGCTGCGCCCGGTCGAGCAGCTCGGGCAGGTCCGCCACCGCTACGCCGTGGTTCTTCGCGACAGCGGCGAGCTCGGCGTCGAGCCCGACGCGTTCCGCCTCGTGGACCGCCAGCGAGGCCCGGGCCGCGATCTCGTGCGCGCGGTGCACGCCAACGGCCTTCTGGTCGCGCAGGCAGTCGTCGAGCGCCGTCTTCGTGCGGGCCAGGAAGGCGGGGGCGGCCGCGGGAGCGACGACCTCGTCGAGCGCCGCGCCGAGGGCGACGACCCGGTCGGTCCATGCGTCCACGCGTGCGGCGGCGGCCGTGCGTCGACGATCGTGCTCGGACGCCGTCGCAGCGAGGTCGCGGGCGGTCGCGAGGACGGACGCGCGGGCCAGCCAGCCGGGGGCACCGGTCGACGGCTCGAGACCGGCACCGGCGACGGCGTCGGCCCACCGCTGGTTCCAGGAGTCCAGGCGGGACAGGGCGGCGGCGAGCTCGTACTCGGACCGGTCGAGCGCGCGACGGCGCTCGGCCAGCGTGGCCGCCGCGCTCGCGGCCGCAGCGACCGCCTCGCGCTCGGCGTCGCCGAGCCCGCCTGCCTCCGCGGCGAGCGAGTCGGACTCGGCGTCGGCATCGAACACCGCGGTCTCGTAGGCGTCGGCGAGCGACTCGGGGGTGAGACCGGCGTCGATCTCGCGGCCGTGCAGCCAGGCTGCGCGCACCTGCTGCCAGCGCTGCTCGCGGGCGTCGCGCGCGGCGCCGAGCCGGGCGTGTTCGAGCTCGGTTCCGGCCACGGTGGCAGGAGCGATCGCGCCGGAGAACTCGGCGACCGCGTCAGCGGCGGTGCGCACCGCGCGCTCGGCGGACTCGACCTCGCTGCGCAGCACCTCGCCGCGGGCGGCCCGCGAGTCGAGGTCGGCGGCGGTGCCGGCGGGCACGTGCACGCGTGCCAGCGCCGCCCCCGCGTCCGCGACATCGGTGACGCCGAGGTCGGTGAGGGCGGCACGCAGACGGATGAGTGCGGCGTCGGCGCTCTCCGCCTCCGACTCGGCCTCGATGCGGGCGTCGTCGATCGAGCTGCGCAGCGACGCGAGGGTGTCGATCTCGTCGCGGTGCGACAGCAGCGCCTCGTCGACCTGCAGCCGCGAGATCTCCTCGCTCGCCTCCGCGAGCCGCAGCTCGAGCCCCGCGGCCTCGTGCCCGAGGGTGGCGAGGCGCTGCAGAACCGCGACCACCTGGGTGACCTCGGGGTCGTCGAGGCGGTCGCCCTCGGCGTCGAGCAGCGCCAACGCACGCACGGCGTCCTCGCGGTCGGCCGAGAAGTCCCACGAGTCCAGCAGCCGGCTCAGCCGGTCGTGCTCGGCGCGTGCGGTGCGTGCGTCGGCGAGCCCCGCGTCGCGCGCACGTGCGGCAGCGGTCTCCGCGGACCGAGCCGCGGCGACCTGCTCCGCGGTGACGAGCGCCGCGCGGAGCTCGGCCTCGAGCTGCTCGCGCCGCTCGAGCAGGCCGTTGATCTCGGCGTTCCCGTTCTTGCGCGGCTTGTAGATGCTCTCGGCGCGCTGCCGCATCTCGACGACGAGGGCACGGACGTCGACGCCGGCGCGGGCGTCGAAGACGAGGTCGGCGACGTCGCCGGTGCCGCGCATGAGCGAACGCCCGCCGGCTACGAGCCGCTCGTGGTCCAGGCCGTAGCGGCGGGCGAGGTGCTCGTGTTCGGAGCGCAACGCGCCGAACCGCGCGAGGAGGTCGCCGTCGAGCGGCTGACCGGTGGCCTCGTCGACGAGGTCGTGCGGGGCGCGCCGCGAGCTGCGGACCAGCGACAGCGCAGTGCCGTCGTCAAGGACGACGGACCCGTGGATGCGGAGGTCCTTGCGCGCGGCGGCGAAGTCGTAGACCGCCGGCACCCGGATCCCGCAGAGCAGGTCGGTGCACGCCGCGAGCATCGTGGACTTACCGCTCTCGTTGACGCCGTGCACGACCGTGACGCCGGGGTGGAGCTCGACGGTGGTGCCCGTGAACGCGCCGAAGGGGGCCAGGCGCAGGGAGACGAGGCGCATCTACCGCGCCCCGCCCAGCTGCGCGGTCAACTCACGACCGGCGCGCTCGACGAGCGCGGTCATGACGGCGTCGTCGTCGAGGTCGAGGTCGGCGCCCTTGGCCAGCCGCCACACGCCCTGCTTGCGCAGGTCGACCAGCAGCGCGCGCGCGGCGTCGGGGTCCTCGGCGAGCGCCTCCGAGGCGCGGCCGAGCAGGTCGGCGAGCTCCGGGTCGGTCGGCAGCGCGGCAGACCGGGGGCGGACCTCGACGCTCACCTTGTCGAGCGCGCTGCCCGCGCGCAGGAACGCGCGGGCGTCGGCGTCGAGCCGCTCGGCGTCGCGCAGCAGATCCGCGGCGGCGTCGGTCTCGCCGGACACATCGAACCGGACGACGAGCGGTCGGCCCTCGGCCGCGCCGACCACGCCCCGGTAGGCCGTCTCCATCGCCGCGACGACCGCCTCGACGTCGGCGCAGTCGGCGATGTCGGGCTGCAGGACCTCCCAGCGCGCGACGTCGCACTCGGCGAAGCGCACCTGCGCCTCACCGTCGATCTCGAGGTCGACGACGAGCGCACCCTTGGCGCCCGTCTCCCGCGGGTGGCGGCCCTGCAGGTTGCCGCTGAACCACGCAGGCGCCCGGCCGCCGACGACCTGCTCACGCTGGTGGACGTGGCCGAGCGCGAAGTAGTCGTAGCCGCAGGCGGAGAGGTCGGACTCGGCGCACGGCGCGTAGCGCGCGTGGCCTGCGACGCCCTGCAGCCCGGTGTGCAGGACGCCGACGTTGACCAGGTCGCGGCGCTTCTCGGGGTAGTGCTGCACGAGGTTGGCCAGCGTGTCGCGCACCTCGTAGCCCTGCCCGTGCACCGCGACGCCGATGTCGTCGAACACGTGCGTCTCGGGCTCCGACGTCGAGAGCACGTGGACGCCAGCGGGCATGGTGAGCCGACGGGTGATCTGGCTCTCGGCGTCGTGGTTGCCGTGGACGATGGCGACGGCGATCCCGGAGTCGGCGAGCCGCCGCAGGCCGCGGACGAAGTACTCGCCGGTGGCGTGGGAGTCCCAGTCGCCGTCGTAGATGTCACCGGCCAGCACGAGGAGCTGGGCCGACTCGTGCTCGCAGAGCTCGATGAGGTTGTCGTAGGCCCGACGGGTGGCGGCGCGCAGGTCGTTCTCGAGGCCGCGGTCGCCGAGACGGGCGAGCCCGCGCAAGGGGCTGTCGAGGTGGAGGTCGGCCGCGTGGACGATCCGGACCACGGGCGCTCCCCCTCCTCGCACGGTCGTCGTCAGGGCCGGCGGGACCAGCACGCTTGAGCGAGCAGGACCGGCTGCCGCCAGTCTCTCAGCCGGGTCCGACACCGGGCCGGTTCGACACGGCGTGTCTGCCGTCAGGTCGCCGCGCGCGGCCGCGTGGTCAGCCCTCGAGGTGCCGCAGGAGGTCGTGGACGACGAACGCCGGCCACACCAGCGCCTTGCCCACGGCGCGGGCGCGCTCCGCCGGCTCGCCCGCCCGACGCCAGTAGAAGACCAGCGCCCCGATCATGCCGAGCGCGTACACCGGCGACCCGCCGCCCTGGCCGGCCCAGGGAGGCCGCTTCGCCGTCGTCGTGCCGCCCTCGTCCTTACGCTCCATGTCGGTCGTCATCGCGTCCTCCCGGTTCACCGTGCTCCTCGTCCCGCGGTCGGGTCGACCCCGAATGCGGCGTCGCTCACGCCTCGGCGATCGAGGCGAGCACATCGAGACGGGCCGCGCGCCGCGCCGGAACCGCGGCAGCGACCAGCCCCATCACGCAGGCGAGCACCAGCACGGCGAGCAGCGTGCCCCACGGCACCGCGACGTCGGTGATGCCCTCCTCGCGCATCGCGCGGACGAACGACTGGCCCACGAGCAGCCCGAGGACGGCGCCGAGCACCGAGCCGTAGAGCGCGATGACCAGCGACTCCCAGGTGATCATCCGGCGCACCTGGCGGCGGGTGGCACCCACCGCGCGCAGCAGGCCGATCTCGCGGGTCCGCTCGACGATCGAGAGCGCCAGCGTGTTGACGATCCCCAGCAGGGCGATGATGACGGCGAGCGCCAGCATCGCGTAGACGAGCGCGAGCAGCTGACGCACCTGCGCGCGCATCGCCTCCTTCTGCTGCGTCGCGTCGCGGGCCACCACGTTGGGGTACGCCGCGAGCGAGGTGGCCAGCGCGCTGGAGGTGGCCGACGCGTCGGCACCCGGCTTGAGCACGGCGTAGACCGTGCCGTCCTGCTGCGGCCAGCCGAGGCGCTCGAGCTCGGCGCGGTCACCGACGAGTCCGGAGGCTCCGAGGTCGGAGCGGTAGACCGCCGCGATGCGCATCTGCTCCCGGCTCCCCGGCAGCGCGACGAGGAACGAGCGCCCCAGGGTCCAGCCGTTGTCGGCCGCCGTCTTGTCGTCGACGGCGAGGTTCGCACCGTGTACGTCGGCCAGGCTGCCCGACACGAACTCGAGCGCGATGGCCTGCGCGACCGTCGAAGGCTCAATGCCTGTAACGGTCTGCGCGGCGCCGTCGAGCAGCACCGGAGCCACCGTGATCGCCGACACCAGACCTATGCCGGGTGCGGCGGCCACGCGGGCGCCGACGTCGGGTGCGAACAGCTTGCCGTTGACCGAGCTCACCACGAAGTCGGCCCTGAGGGTGCGGCTGATCGCGGCGTCGCTCGAGGCCTCGCTCGACGCGCCGAAGACGCCGAAGGCGCTCACGAGCATGAGCCCGATCATCAGCGCCGACGCCGTGGTCGCCGTACGCCGCGGGTTGCGCCGCCCGTTCTCGAGGGCGAGGTGGGCGGTGGCGAGATGGCCGTGCGTGCCGTGGGCTGCGCCCGCGAGCGTCGCCGACACGAGCCACGGGCTCACCATCACCGCGCCGGCCAGCACGAGCGCGGCACCGACGGCAACCAGCGCGAGGGAGCTCGGCGTCCGCACAGCTGCGGTGACGAGGGCCACCACACCGAGGCCGAGCACCGCGGTGCCGGCGATCGTGCGCCCGCGCAGCGACCGACGCGCGGCGGTCGACGCCTCGCGCAGCGCGGCTACCGGCTTGATCCGCGAGGCACGCCTCGCCGGGAGCCACGCCGCCAGCACGGTGACGACGACGGCCACGGCGTACGACGCGACGATCGCCTGCCACGAGATGGTGAGGCCGGCGTAGGGCATGTCCATGCCGATCGCGCCGAACGCCTTCTGGATGCCCAGAGCCAGCACCAGCCCCAGGGCGAGGCCGACGGTGCCGCCGAGGAGGCCGACGATCAGCGCCTCGCCGAGCACCGAGTAGGCCACCTGGCGCCGGGTGGCGCCCAGGGCGCGCAGCATCGCGAGGTCGCGGGAGCGTTGGGCCACGAGCACCGAGAAGGTGTTGAGCACGAGGAACGAGCCGACGAGCAGCGCGATCCCGGCGAACACCAGCAGGAAGGCGGAGAGGAAGTTCAGGCTCTGGTTGATCTGGGCCTGCGCCTCGCTCACGACCTGGGCCCGCGTCCAGGCCCGCAGGTTCGGGTCGCCGAGCGCCGCGGTGATCCGGTCACGGGCCTGGTCGGGCGTGGTGCCCTCGGCCACGGTGACCCCGACCGAGGTGTAGCCCGACCGGTCCTGGAGCAGGAGCGTCCTCGCGGTGGCGGGGTCGAAGGCGGTCATCGTCGCCCCGGCGAGGTTGCCCGAGGCGCCGTAGCGCAGGAGACCGACGAGCGTCGCCGTCTGCGCCGACGCCGGCGTCACGAGGTGCACGGTGCTGCCCACGCCGAGCCCGGCGCGGGCGGCGGTCTCGGTGTCGAGCACGACCTCGCCCGCCCGCGTCGGCGCGCTGCCGGACTGCAACGTGATGCCGCTCATGTCGGTGGGGTTCCACGCCCAGCCGAACGACGGTGCCTGGGTGAGCCCGATCGGGTTGCCGTCCGACCCGATCACCTGCACGCCGTCGACGAGCACGTCGCCGATCGCGCTGGCGACGCCCGGCGTGCGGCTGATCGTGGCGAGCTGGGCCTCGGTGAGCAGGGCGGCTCCGTTGCTCCAGGAGATCACCGACGCGTTGGGCTCGATGGAGACGTCGGCGACGCCGGAGTCCATCAGGCTGTCGAAGGTGTGCTGCAGGGTCGCGGTGAACACGAGGGTGCCCGACACGAACGCCGTCCCGAGGATGACGGCGACGGAGGTGAGCAGCAGGCGGGCCTTGTGGGTCATCAGGCTGCGCCAGGTCAGCCGCCACATCACGGCACCAGGGCTTCGAGCTTCGCCATCCGGTCGATGACTCTCAGCGCGGTCGGCGCGAGCAGCTCATCGCGCAGCCGACCGTCGCCCAGGAACACCACGCGGTCAGCCCGCGCCGCCGCAGACGGGTCGTGGGTGACCATCACGACGGTGCGTCCGAGCCGGTGCGCGGCATCGACGAGGATGTCGAGCACCTCGGCGCCGGACTTCGAGTCGAGGTTGCCGGTCGGCTCGTCGCAGAACAGCACGTCCGGGCGCCCGGCCAGTGCGCGCGCACACGCCACCCGCTGTGGCTGCCCGCCGGACATCTCGGCGGGGATGTGCTCGAGCCGGTCGCGGATGCCGAGGGCGTCGATGATGCCGTCGAGCCACGGCCGGTCGGGCCTCCGTCCCGCGATGTCGAGCGCCACGGTGATGTTGTCGCGGGCGGTGAGCATCGGCAGCAGGTTGAACGACTGGAACACGAAGCCGACGTGGTCGCGGCGGAACCGGGTGAGGTCGTCGTCGCCGAGGTCGGTGAGGTCGACGCCGGCGATCCGCACCCGTCCCGACGTCGGCTCGTCAAGGCCTGCGAGGCAGTGCAGCAGGGTCGACTTGCCCGAGCCGGACGGGCCCATGATCGCGGAGAACAGCCCGGCCTCGAAGGCCACCGAGACGTCGTCGAGCGCCACCACCCGCGCCTCACCGGTCCCGTAGACCATCGTGAGGTTCTCCGCGACGACCGCGGGGGCATTGGAGGTGACGGGTGTGGTCTGATCCGGCATGGCTCTCTCCCGCTCACGGGCGAGCCGCCATGGGCGAGCAGTTGGCGACCCGCTTCAGCCCAGGCTAGTCAGCGACGACATCGGTTGCGCGCCGGCGTGACAGGCCGCCCGGAGGTCAGGCGGCCGCGCCCCACCAGGCCAGCACGCGCAGCGCACGCAGGGTGTTCCGGCGGCTCGGCGTGCCCTCGTCGCCCTCGAGGTCGAAGAACACCCGGCCGGGGTGGACCTGGCCCGACGGCCAGGTTCCGTTCCGCCCGCGGGCGGCGAGCTCGACCGTCTCGGCCATCCGCGGGTCCGGCGTCGTGCCGCTGGCGCGGAAGTAGTCGAGGGCGCGCAGCACGTCGTAGTGCCAGTAGTGGGGGAACACGAACTGGCGGCAGGACGGGTCGACGACCTCGCCGCTGCTCAGGCGGCGGAGCAGACCGCGCTCGAGCAGATGCTCCTCACCGGAGCGCCGTGCCCCGAGGACCTCGTCGGAGCCGCCGGTCGCCCGCTCGAACTCCAGCAGCCAGCCGAGGACGTTGATCGTCGTGTCGAACGACGATCGCACCGAGCCGCGCTCGGCCTCGCAGCTGCGGCCGCCGTCGTCGAGCCGCGTCCCCTCACCGGCTGAGGGCACCAAGGGGGCGCCCCGGCCGGAAGCCGCCGGCGAGGCAGCCGGCCTGACGTTCCGGGCGGCGCAGGACCGGAGCAGGATGGGTGCGACAGCAACCGAGAGGGAGTGCGTGGGCATGGAGTACCGCTACCTGGGCCGGTCGGGCATGAAGGTCAGCGAGGTGTGCCTCGGCGCGATGACCTTCGGCCGCGAGGCCGACGAGGCCACCAGCCACCGCATGCTCGACCGGTTCGCCGAGCTCGGCGGCACGTTCGTCGACACGGCCGACGTCTACGGCCCCGGCACCTCGGAGGAAGTCACCGGTCGCTGGCTGCGTCATCAGGACCGCGACCAGTGGGTCGTAGCGACGAAGGTGCGGTTCCCGTCGGGATCCGGCGTCAACGACGTCGGGCTGAGCCGCAAGCACATCCTGGCCTCGATCGACGCGAGCCTGCGTCGTCTCCAGACCGACCACGTCGACCTGTACCAGATCCACTGTTGGGACCGCGGCACGCCGCTGGAGGAGACGCTCACGACGCTCGATTCCCTCGTGAGCGCAGGCAAGGTGCGCTACCTCGGTGCGAGCAACGTCACCGGCTGGCAGCTGCAGAAGTCGATCGACGTCGCACGCCAGCTCGGCCTCGAGCGGATGCTCACGCTGCAGCCGCAGTACAACCTGCTCGCACGACCGACCGAGTGGGAGCTGGTCCCGGTCTGCGAGGCCGAGGGCCTCGGAGTGATCCCCTGGGCACCGCTGCGTGGCGGCTGGCTCAGCGGTCGCTACACCCGCGAGATGAGCGGACCGCCCGCCGGGTCCCGCGTCGAGACGGCCGGCGAGAAGGGCTGGAGCGAGACCTGGGAGGCCTACGCCAACGAGCACACCTGGGCCATCCTCGACGTACTGCGCGACATCGCGTCGGCCCACGGACGCCCGATCGCGCAGGTGGCCATCCGGTGGGTATCGCAGCGGCCTGGCATCACAGCGCCGATCCTGGGCGCGTCGACCTACGAGCAGCTCGAGACCAACCTCGGGGCCGTCGGCTGGTCTCTCACCGACGACGAGATGGACCGTCTCACCACTGCGAGCGAGATCCGCAGCCCCTACCCCTACGACGACATGATCGGCAACGCCCAGCGCGAGCGCTGACCGGGCCGGGCGAGGTACCCGCGCGCCCGCGGTGCACGTCGCACACTGTCGCCATGGCCGATCTCGACGCAGTCGCCGACGAGCTCTACGCGCTGGCACCGGCGCAGTTCGTCGCGGCGCGCGCAGACGTCGTCGCTGCCGCGCGCGCCGCGGGCGACAAGGGTGTGGCGTCCGCGCTGTCGACTCTCCGCAAGCCCACCCTGACCGCGTGGCTGTGCAACCAGCTCGTACGCACCCATCCTGACGTCGTCGCCGCAGCCATCGCGCTCGGCCCCGAGCTGCGAGACGCGACGGTCGCGGGCGACCGCGACGCGCTGCGTTCGCTCGCGCGTCGACGGACGGAGCTGCTCACCGAACTGGTCGGCCATGCCCGCGTCATCGCCGACGGGCACGATCAGGCGATGACGGCCGGGACGCAGCGCGAGCTCGAGTCGACGTTCACCGCGGCCGCCGCAGATCCGGCGGCCGCCGAGCTCGTGCTGGCCGGCCGCCTGACGACGGCACTGACCTTCGAAGGTTTCGGCTTCGAGCAGGGCGCCCTGCCGCCGCAGAGCGACACGCATCGCGCGGCGCGATCCGTCTCGCGTGCCACGACGCCGCGGGCGGCGACCCCTCGTGTCGCCGCTGTGGGCGACCGCAGCGCGACGACGGCTCCGTCGACGCAGTCGCGCGACCACGCCGCGGAGCAGGCCGCACGTGCCGCGGTCGAGGAGGCCGACAACGCACTGGCGGTCGCTCGCCTGCAGCAGGCCGACGCCGACGCCGAGGTGGCCGAGGCCGAGCGCGTCCTGCAGGCGGCGCTCCAGGACGAGAGCGACGCGGCCGCGGCGTACCGGGACGCCCAGGCTGCCGTGGCCTCCGCGCGCGCGGAGGTCCAGGACGCGACCACGGACGCCGAGGCCGCCGACCGGAGGGTCGTCGCGGCGCTCGCGGCGCTGGAGAAGGCGACCAACGCCTGTCGTGACCTCAGGTCGTGGTGAGCGGCGACGTCGGGTCGGCGGCGTAGGCGAGCATCCAGCGCGGCTCGATGCGCAGGTAGGCGATGTCCGGCGCCCAGGTCGACGGCGACGACCCGTAGTGCGCGGCGAGATACTCGTCGGCCTCGGCGAAGTCGGGGTGCTCGGGGGTGAGCCGCTCGGCGGTGCCGTGGGTGAAGACGCCGAACGTGTCGCCGCGTGCATGTGTCGCGCTCACCGCGGGACGCGCGGCGAGATGGCGTGCCTTCGTGGCGGTGGCGTCGGTGGTGAAGTGCCATCTGCCGTGCAGCAGGTGGCCGTCGGCGCACGAGGTCAGCGGACGACCGTCGGCCGTCACGGTCGCGACGACGAGCACCTGCATCCCGTCGAGCACCCGCACCACCTGCTCCGCCGTGAGACGGCGGTCGGGCGTCATGATCGCGACCAGGTGGTCGTTGCCGCCGGCCACGCTGCGGTCGAGCAGCTGCTGCAGCGCGACGAGCTCGTCAGGCGTCTCTCGCATCGCCGCTCCTCCGGGTCCGTGCGGTCACAGCGACGATCGGCCCGAGTCGCGAATCCCGTCAACCCCCGTCGGTGCGCCGAGCGGTGCGCGACCCAGCGTCGCGACCGTCCGGTGCGGACCGACGAGCATCAGGGCGCCCGTGGCCGCGAGCACCGCGCCGAGACCGAGGACGTAGAGGTGGCCGGCGGTCTCGCGCAGCTCCATCTCGCCACCGGCGCGCGGGGCCAGCGCACCGAGCAGGATCGCTCCGCAGGCGACACCCCACCAACGCCACGCCGGAACTCCCGTGGCTGCCTGCTGGGCGACGCGTTCGCGGTCGACGACGACGGGCGATGCCTCGGCAGCGGGACGACGCACGAGTGCGGTGTGCCACACCACGGCGAGCAGCACGCCGCCGACGGCGTCGCTCGGGCGGTGCCAGCCGGCCGCGACCGTGCCCGCGCCGACCAGGCTCACCCACGCGACCAGCGGCCCCCACCACAGCCGCGCGAGCCGCGGACCCATGGTCGCGGCGACGGCGAGCGCGAACGAGGCGGCGATCGCCGTGTGCCCGCTGGGGAACGAGCCGCTCGTGATCGCCTGACCGGTGCTCGTCGTGCCCGGGTCGAAGGGCAGGATCCGCTTGAGGACCTCGGCAGAAGCGGCGGCACCGAGGACGGCCACGGTGATGCGCACGGCAGGGGCGGCGGCGCTCCGCCGGGCGGTGACGACCGCGAGCACGACCAGGCCGACGGCCAGCGTGCCGACGCTGATCGTCGCCAGCGCGAGGCGCTCGATCGCGATCAGCGTCGTACCGCTGTCGAGCCGACCCGAGAACGCCGATCGATCCGCGGCATCGATGCGCGGGACGAGCCGGATCAGACCGAACAGCACGACCAGCGCAGCGCCCGAGAGCAGGCCGACCGTGCGCCGCGACAGTGAGGTCATGCGCCCACAGTGCACGGGGGACATGGACGGAGCATGAGGACGGCGTGAGACCCGCATGGCTGAGAGCGCCCACACGCGCCTCACACCTCGCACGAAGGTGGCCGACGTACGGTCGCCGCTCTGCACGCTCGTCGATGCCAGGAGAATCCCATGCCGTTGACCGACAACCGACGCGTCGCCGCAGCCACGACGAGGCTCACCCGACGCCCGGGTCTCACACTGGCCGTGGTCGCCCTCCCGCTCGTGCTCGCCGCCTGCTCCAGCGGGTCGAGCACACCGAGCGCAACGACGCTCGCGCCCAGCGACACGTCCAGCGCATCGGC
>Ga0075017_100002131_pt1 | contig 12337 bp, 9 predicted proteins | sample AleBraG_ABR_2012_FD_71475 | JGI IMG/M metagenome (GOLD analysis project Ga0075017, IMG submission 71475) | Freshwater sediment microbial communities in response to fracking from Pennsylvania, USA - Alex Branch Run_MetaG_ABR_2012 | ecosystem: Environmental > Aquatic > Freshwater > Creek >...
GAATAATGTTCGCCGCCGCCATCCAGCCGCTGACTTCGAACTTCTTCCCCTGATCGTCGGGCGGAATCTCGTCGAGGGCCACGTTGGCGGAAAACTTCAACGCGCGGAAGCCCAGCGTCATAGCCTGGCCAAGAGTCATCACCCCGCGCAGCATGGGCCAGCCCATCCACTTATGCTTTTCTGAAGGACGCTCCAGCGACTCGCAATGCTTGGCGATCTCTCCCGACGGCTTGCGCACCGCGATGGCCCACGCGTGCGGCGAGCGCATCATTACGCCCTCAAGCACGGCCTGGCCGCCGACCAGCGTTTCCTCGCCACTCTCCAGTGCCGGGAGAAGTTGCAGGGTCAACAGGAAACGCCACATGGAACGCAAATAACGCATGCTTATTGGATGATCCTTTGGAAAGAGAAGTCGCGCCCAGTAAGATTATCACAGCGCCGGGCGTTGGCGAAGCTCGAAGATGGCGCAAGTCACTGTCCTTGAGCCAGTTAGGCGCTCTTGGCATTAAGGTCCGCAATATCCATGGAGCTATTCGCCGCAGCCTGCGAAGCCGTTGCCCGCACGACCAAGAAATTGGAAAAGGTCGGCATCGTCGCCGAGTATTTCAAGTCGCGGACCGTAGCAGAGGCTGCGACCTCGGCCACTTTCTTTTCCGGCCGCCCGTTTCCCATGTTTGAAGAACCCACATTACAGGTTGGCGGGTCGCTTCTCTGGCAGGTGGTGGGCGATTTGTCGGGCAAGAGTGACAAGGAGTTGACGGCGTCTTATCGAAAGCACGGCGATCTCGGGGCGGTGGTCGAGGATGTGCTGCCGGTCCGAAATTTGTCTGCGGGGCGACTGGGCGTTACCGATGTCGAGAAGGAATTCCGGAAGATCGCAAACGCGCGCGGCGCTTCTGCCAAGAGAGCGCTGGTGCGCGATCTGCTCCAACGAGCCACCCCGCTCGAGGCCAAGTATGTGGTCAAGATCATGACCGGCGATCTGCGGATCGGGCTGAAGGAGAGTTTGGTCGAAGAGGGTGTAGCGAAGGCGTACGGCGCGTCCACCACCGATGTACAGCGCGCCAACATGATGCTGGGGGACATCGGACAGACGCTGCGCTTTGCGACCGAAGGGAAGCTGGCGGAAGTGAAGATGCGCCTGTTTCATCCCATCGGGATGATGCTGGCCAGCCCGGCTGAATCGGCGGAAGACGCGCTCAACTACTTTGCCAATGCCGCCGTCGAAGACAAATACGACGGCATCCGGGCGCAGGCGCACTGTTCCGGCGACGAAGTCAGAATCTTTTCGCGTACGCGCGATGAGATCACGGAGTCATTTCCGGAACTTCCCGATGCGCTCGCCGGCCTGCGGAATGACGCAATCCTCGACGGCGAGATCGTGGCCTGGAGTTACCTGGAAGGCGATCCTGAAAGTCCCGGCCAGGCTCTGCCATTCACGGCCATACAGCAACGGCTTGGGAGGAAGAAAGTCAGCGATGAGATGATTCGGCGTGTGCCGGTGGCTTACCTCGTTTTCGACGTCATTTATGCCGGAGGCGAGTTGCTGATCGACCGACCGCTGCGAGAGCGGGCAAAGATTCTTGACGAGCTGCTGCAAGGAACGCGCAAGGGTGCTAAAGCACGATCCCGCGAGTCGCAAGGACAGTTGGGATTTTCGAATGAGGAGGAGACGGGTCCAACCAAGATTCTGCGAGCACCGGTTTTCGAGGCCTCCATACCTGAACGCCTGGAAGAACTCTTTGCGGCAGCGCAGGAACGCGGCAATGAAGGCCTGATGATCAAGGATCTCGATTCAAAATACACGCCGGGGCGGCGCGGCAAATCATGGCTCAAACTGAAGCGTGAACTGGCAACTCTTGACGTGGTCGTGACTGCTGCCGAATACGGCCATGGCAAGCGCATCGGCGTACTCAGCGACTACACCTTCGCCGTGAGGGATGGAGACCGGCTGGTGAATGTGGGGAAGGCCTACTCCGGACTCACCGATGCCGAAATCGCAGAAATGACGAAGTGGTTTCTGGAACACACCGTCGAAGATCAGGGATTCCGGCGACAGGTAGAGCCGTCGGTTGTCCTCGAAGTCGCATTCAACAACGTCATGCAGTCCGACCGGCACGATAGCGGCTATGCGCTGCGTTTCCCGCGGATCGTCCGCCTGCGGCCCGACAAGCCGGCCGACGAAATCGACACGCTTGAGCGGGTGAAGGAAATCTACGAGAGCCAGGCAAAGGGTAAGGCGTCATGATTCGGCGCGCCTGGCGGGATCCCAATATCGCTGCAGCTGGTGGCTTAGTGCTCATGCTCGTGCTGATGCTCGTGGCTGGCTTCGCCGACCGGCATCACGCAGCCGTGCGCGACTTCGCATTCGACGTGCTCGAACTGAATCGTCGTGTGGTCGATGCGGAAGCTCTCGTGCAAGCGTTCTTTGACGTCACGAAGGATGCGTTCGCTTACCGACGGAGGAATGTCGGCAATCGCGATGTGGCAGGAGAGGGCATGGGTCTCCGAGCCGATGCTCCAGACGTGAAGATCGTGCACGTCGTTTACGCCTTCAATATTGCGTATGGCAGCCTCGACTGCGTCCAGTTTCATGCCGCGCGGCGTGCCTTCGAGCAAAATGTTGAGTGTCTCTTTCACAATTCCGAAGCCTGACCAGAGAATCAGCGCGCCGATCCCGAAGGAGAGAGCCGAGTCGATCCAATACTGATGGGTGACGAAAATGGCCCAGCCGCCCACGATCACGGCGGCGGTGGAAAGCGTGTCGCCAATTTCGTGAAGAAGCGCGCTGCGGATATTCACGTCGCGGCTGGAGCTGAAAAGAAGAAGAGCGATCACGCCATTCATGACTACACCGGCGGCGGCCACGCCCATCATCGTAGCGGCATGCACCTGCTCAGGGTGCTGCACACGCCGGAACGCTTCATAAAAGATGAAGAACGACACCGCCACCAGCGAGACGGAATTTACCAGCGCGGCCAGCACGCCGGCGCGATGGTAGCCGTAGGTTTTGGTAGAACTCGGAGGCCGGCTCTGCAGATAGACCGCGGTCAATGAGAGCAGGAGCGCCAGGAAATCGGAGAGATTGTGTCCGGCCTCGGAGAGCAGCGCCAGGGAATGCGCGCGTATGCCGGAAATCACCAGCAGCACGATGTAGGCAAAGGTCACGAACAGGGAGACTTTGAGCACCTTGCCGGTGCGTCCGGTTGCGTCATGGCTCCCGTGGACGTGCATTTATTAAGTTTACGGGCGATGGGGGGCGGGTTCAAGGAGGGAGCAGAGGTTAGAAGGGGGGACTTCTGACCAATGCAGGCCGTGGGGAAACAAAAGGTCTCTCGACTTCGCTCGATATGACAATTCGTTCCCGAGCGGTCGGAGGAGTGTGCAGCCGGGCTGGTCTCGACTACAATGCTCGGTTCGTTTGGGCGGAAAGGTCCGGTTGTGGCCTGAGCGCGGCACACCATGGCACCCCTTCAACACAATTTCTGGCTGACGACGGTGGAGATGCCGAAGCCCGTCCCGCGTCCACTTCCGGAGTCCGTGGATGTGGCGGTTATCGGCGCGGGTTTTACGGGGCTTTCCGCGGCACGGACGCTGGCCAAACACGGTGCGAAGGTTGCAGTTCTCGAGGCGGAGACAATTGGCTGGGGCGCCAGTTCTCGCAATGGCGGTATGGTGCTTACCGGGCTGAAGTTGGGAGTGAACAAGCTGATTTCCATGTATGGCCGCGAGCGTACGCAGCGCATGTACGCAGCGTCGCTGGACTCGATCGATTGCGTGGAGAAAATCGTTCGCGAGGAGAACATCGACTGCGATTTCGCGCGCTGCGGGCATCTGGAGGTTGCCTGCAAGCAGAAGCACTTCGATGATTACGCGCGGCAGGTGGAAGTTATTGCGCGCGAGTTCAACCATCAGCTGCGAGTGGTGCAGAGGCACGAACTTCGGGAGGAGATCGGGTCGGATATCTACTACGGCGGCATGGTAGATGAAGTGAGCGTGGGGGTGAATCCGGCACGGTATGTGGCCGGACTGGCGCGGGCAGCGGAGCGAGCGGGGGCGGCGATCTTCGAGGGTGCACGAGTGGAGAAGATTGAGCGTGAATCGCGGCAGGGAGTGACTGGGTGGCGAGTCACGACCTCGCGCGGCGGACTCTGGGCGCGGGATATCTTCGTCGGGACGAGCGGGTACACAGGAGCGGTGACGCCGTCGCTCAAGAAGAAAATCATTCCCATTGGTTCTTACATCATTGCCACGGAAGTCCTGCCGGAGGAACTGGCGCATGAGCTGAGCCCGCGCAACCGCATGATTTACGACTCGAAAAATTATCTCTATTACTACCGGCTGACTCCTGACCGGCGAATGCTGTTCGGCGGCCGCGCCGCTTTTTTCCCTGAGACCGAAGGAACGATTCGAGAGAGTGCCGGGCTTCTGCGCGAGGGGATGGTCGAGGTCTATCCAAAGTTGCGCGATGCGAAAGTCGAATACGTCTGGGGAGGCACGCTCGACTTTGCGTTCGACATCATGCCGCATGCGGGGCAGCTCGACGGCATTTATTTCGCGGTCGGATATGCCGGGCACGGCGTCGCCATGGCAACTTATCAAGGGCAGAAGATGGCGGAGTGGATCGCGGGTGGCAAGCCGGAGAATCCGTTTGTCGGGATTCCCTTCCCGGGTGCACCGCTCGGACTCTATAACGGCAAGCCTTGGTTCCTGCCATTTGCGGGAGTCTGGTACAAGTTTCTGGATTGGGTGAGCTGAGGAAGTCCGCACTTTCGCGGGCGGGGGCGCCCGCGCCACCAAAAATAATCTTCGAACAAGGTAAGTCCTACTTAACTTGTGAGACGCGTGATTTCGCCACCTGAGACGCCCAGCATACTCCTCATGCGACAATGCAGATGAGGCACGCTGATGAAAACTGTATTTCTCCTCATCGCCGCGAGCGGATTGCTCGTCACAGGAGTAATCGGTCAGGACAACTCGTTTGTTCCGGCAAACGACGTCTCATTCACGGTTGCGGCAGAGCACACAACTTACAAAGCCGGAGAGCAAATTTATCTGACATACGAAATTGTGAACGTCAGTAATTCTGCCCTGTATGTTCCTCGAGAATGGGAAGCGCAGTGTCCAAGCCATCCTCACATTTGGGCGGGCTTTGAGAACAGTGAGGGGAAGCACTTCGTCCCGGGATACGCAGGCTCGTGTTCGCCTTCACAGCAAACACTGAGCCATCGGATGGAGAAAGAAGTGCTCCTGCTAAAGCCCGGACAACGGGTGGAGGGGAAGATCAGAATGGATACAAGTCTCTTTGGTGGCCTTCAGCCAGGAGCATACCGGCTTGAAGCTCTCTTGTCTGGTTGGAGACAGAGCGATTTTACTCCGGCGCAGCAGTCGGAACTCGCGAAATTTGGAGCGCCATTCATGGTTGGGGAGGTTCCGGCTTCCTCACGTATCACCCTGACGCCTTGATGCGTCTGTTGTCTTGATTGCATCGTTGGCGAAATATCGCCATAGCACTCATTGATGGGAAGCAGATACCGAGTGCGCTTTCCGCAATAACAGATACACCACCGGCCCCACCGCGATCGATACCGCTCCCCAGATCAGGCCGAAGCGGTCGCTCCCCAGGAGCGCAACCACACTCATGACGACCGGCGCCAACACAGCGTAGATCAATCCCATGCGCTTTCCGGGAATCAGAAATGGCCGCTTCATGCCCGGCATTTTGCGTCGCAGCTGCCAGGCCGCCAGCACAGTCAGGATGGTCGTCGCAATGCGCAGCCAGCTGTATACGCTGATGAGCTGGGTCAATTTCAGCGTGGAGAGAAGCCCGTATATGACCGCCGAAGCGATGATGGAGATCCACGGCGTGCCATAGCGCGGGTGAATACCGGTCAGGCTGTGAGGGAGATAGCCATCTTCGGCCATTGCAAAAGGCATGCGAGTTGACGCGAGAACAGTGGCATTCAGCAGGGAAATGTTGGTCACCATGGCGGCCAGAGTCATCCAGGCGCCGAGCCAGGGGCCGCCGATCATCTGCGCAGCATCGGAGAAAAAGCGGGTGTGCCAGTCCTGCCAGTTGCCAAGCGCGGCCAGCGAAGCCAGCGTGGGCAGGAAGTACACTGCCACGGACATCGGCACAACAATGGCCAGGGCCAGCGGGTAGGTACGCTGCGGGTTCTCGACTTCCTCCGCTACCGTGGAACATTGTTCATAGCCGGAATAGAGCCACAAACCCAACGCGAGCCCGACGCCGAACACGTTGAACACCGGCTGATGGGGCGGGATCACCGGCACGAACGGATTGTGGTGCCACTTGGAAAGCCCAACCACGACAAGAACGATGACTGGCAGAAGAATAAACAGTTCGAGCGCGGTGGCGAACTTTCCCACGGCTTCGATTCCGCGCACGTTGATCCAGGTGATCAAGGCAATTACCAGAAGCGAAATCAGGTAGTGCTTCCATCCTGTCAACTGCGGAAAGTAGAAGCCAAGGTAGTCCGAGAACTGCACGGCGTAAGCGGCGCCGAGAAGAAACGACGCGCACCAGTTCCACCAGCCGGCAAGAAATCCCCAGAGATCACCGAAGCCGGCCCGCGCCCAGCGATAGAAGCCGCCTTCGACAGGCATCGCAGTGGTGAGTTCCGCCGCGACCAGCGATACCGGGATCGACCAGAAGAATGGAATGACCAGCAGGTAGATCAGGGTCAGGCCGGGACCGGAGGTCGTGACCATGTCCTCGAGCCCGAATGGCCCCCCGGTGCAGTAGGAGAACATGACCCAGACGAAGTAGAAGAGCCCGGCCTTGCGCAGGGCAGACTTCGCGGGAGTGGCCTTTGAATGAGTGGCGCTCAAAGTCGGTTCCGCGGGTTACTTCTTCAGCTTCTGCTCCAGGAGCCACGGGAAGAGTGTCGGTTCCGCGTAGGCCTTGTTCCACGATTCGTGGCCAACGCCGGGATACTCGGTGTAATGAAAGTTCCCCTTGGCGGCCTCAAGCGCCTTGGCCATTTTTCGAGACTCTTCCACCGGAACCAATGGGTCGTCGCTGCCGTGGAAGATCCACACCGGCGTATTGCCGATCCGGCGGGCGGTTTCGGCGTAGGGGTCGGTGACCTTGGGATCGTCCACCAAGCCCGCATGCAACGCGGTAAAGGTTCCGGGTGCGGAGATGCCGCCGCAGATCGGAACGAACGCGGCAAACCTGCGAAGATTCTTTCCCGCCAGATCCCAGGTGCCGGAGCCACCCATGGAAAGGCCGGTCAAGTAAACACGGTTTGTGTCGCCCTTGAATTCCTTCATGGCCTGATCGAGGGCCGCGAGTGCCTGGGCCTGCATCTCAGGTTGAGTCCAGACGTGGTTGTTGCGGCACTGCGGCATGACCACGACGAAGGGAAATTCGCCGGCATATTTACGGATGGCGTGACCAAGGCCGACATCGGTCTGCACCAAACCGTTGTCGCCGCGCTCTCCCGCGCCGTGCAGGAACAGAATAATCGGCCACTTTTTGTGCGGGTCGAAATTGGACGGCACGAAGACCTGATAACGGTAGGTGACGGCGTCTACGGTGACGGTGCGATCGAGAAACCCGGTCTGCGTACTGCGCGCCAGGAGTGGCGTCGCAACGAGAGAGCAGAGGGCCAGAAGCAGAGAGATGGAAATAAACCTGCCCATGGTGAGGCAGTCTACCGAAAAAGACCCTACGCGGCCAGCACTCCGGTGAGGGCGCCTTCCAGTTCGAGCAGTTTGCGTTTGATGTCAAGACCGCCGCCGTAGCCGCAGAGCGTGCCGTCGGAGGCGATCACGCGATGGCAGGGCACGACAATCGCGATGGGATTGCGGTTATTCGCCAGGCCTACGGCCCGAAAGCCCTGCGGACAGCCCACCGCGCGAGCGATGTCGGCGTAGGTGCGGGTCTCGCCGTAGGGAATCTTCAGGAGCGCTTGCCAGCATTTCACCTGGAATGGTGTGCCCCGCAGGTCCAGAGGGAAGGTGAACTCGCGGCGGTGGCCGGCGAAGTATTCTTCCAGTTCTGCAATATAGGGGTGCGTTTTCTCGGGAGACTCTTCCCACGTAATGTCTTTGCTGTTTTTGGGAGGAAACTTGCCGCGATCAAATTCCAAAGCTACGAGGCCCTTCTGCGATACCCCGATTCCCAGCGGTCCGGCCAGCGACTTCATGCGCGAGTAGTAAAGGGTTTCCATGATGAATTCCGATCTCGATGGGAAAGAATATTATATCGCCGACGCAGCGCCGACTTAATTGGAAGTCAGCCGTCCCTCCGGGACTTGGTCAGCGTTTCTCGGTTACCCACCGCTAAAGCGGTGGGCTATTCTCGCGACGCCCCTACGGGGCTGGGTCCAAAAGGGCATCAGGATTGTGCTGGCCGAGAAAGTTGTGCTCTTTAAAAGTTGATGAGCCTACGAATCTGTACCCTCACACGAATCTCCTTGCGCAACTGCAGATTCCTCGCTCGTCCTCGCCGCGCAAGCGCGGTTGCGGACGGCTCGGAATGACAAGGGTGGCGGACGGGCTTTTTGGCACCGCTAAAGCGGTGCCCTCCCGAATCTCATGGAGCAACGTTGTGCGGCAGCAAATAAGAAAGCCTCTCACTTGCGCGAGAGGCTCCAGGGGAGGGGCGATGGAGCCCGAAGGCTCCCGCCTTGACAGTCTGAGTTACTTGGGTTGCTCCTGGGTCGGAGCCGCCGTCTGATTGCCGGCCAGCTGTTCCAGGTTGTTCTTCAGGAGGCTGATCTCGACGCGTCCGCCGGTGGTGTGCTTCGGCTTATCGGTCGCCGCCGCAGCGGTCTGCGTGGGAGCGTTGCCCATGCCCACGAGATAGATGCGATAGACCGGGATGTCGTGGTTCAGAACCAGGTAGCGCACTACCGACTCAGCCATCTTCTGCGAGTTGGAGATAGCAGCCTGTCCGCGACCGGTTGAGAATCCCTGCACCTCGACGATGTAGCCACGCTGCGTCTTCAGCGGGGTGGCCAGCTCATCGAGCGCGTCCTTAGCATTCTTGCTCAGCACGGTCTGACCGGGACGGAAGCGGATTTCGGTCTGGGTCGAGGGCTGATACTGGTCGATATTGGTGACCACCTGCTCAACCGTGGTCAGGCGTGTGCTGGCCTGTTGCGCGGTCGCCTGCGCGGCGTTGGCGCGGTTGCCGGCGTCGATGGCGTGCTGATCGGCTTCGTTCGCCTTGGCGGAAGCCAGCTGAATGCCCTGCTGGGCGCGGGAATCGACGTCCTTGATCATCTTGCTGTTGGCGGCCGTGAGCTCGTCGAGTTCGTTGATGCGGTCACGAATCGGAGCGGTCTGGCGCTGTACATACTTCTTGCGGGCAAAGGGGTTCACACGGCCCCAGAAACCTTCGCGAGCCGGGGGCTGAAGCGGTTTGCCGGTTGCGCTCTGGGTCGAAGTGCTTTGGTCAGTTGCGGCGGTCTGGGTCGCAGCGGGCTGTGTCTGGGAGCTGGAACTATCCTGCTGCGCGACGGCTGGCACGGCAAGAACACCGGCCAGAAGTGACGCTACAAGTATGCGGTTGATCATTTTAAACTTCCTCCGAAATGGGGGAGCGTTGGGGCTCCACTCCGCACGCGTTACGCGCGTGTCGCGTTAGTTTTAATTGCGTCCCCTTGCGGGTAAACTAAAAGGCAAGCTATATCGGCTTTGCCGGCATACGCTGACGCAACGCATGCCAAAATCCAAAACCTGGGTGTCTCTACATCACGACGCCCTGCTGCTACTACTAACAGTTCACTTGCCAAACCCCGGCGAGGCAAGGACGGATAAATCCTTCAGAACCAATGATATTCTACCGCCGTCGCCTGCATCTGGTATGCCAAAATCCGTGCGCAGAGTAATTTTGGCTGAAACCGATATAAAAACTGCGCGGCCTGTTATCAAGGAAGTTAATGCCCTGAGGGCATCATGTCGAAGCTGAATGTGCACCGTTTTTGCATCAGTGGCACTACTTTACTTTTTCTCTTTCTCTTACGTTTAGGCGCCGCCGCCGCATCCCGCCAGGCAGCGCAAGAGACCACTGCCGCGCCGGCGAATCTACCTTCAGCCAGAGTTCCCGCGGACCGTCTCAAGCAATATTCCGAGCTTGCGGTTAAGTGGATGCAGGAGTATCTCCGCATCGACACCACGAATCCTCCCGGCAATGAAGCCAAGGCAGCCGCATTCTTCAAAAAAATTCTTGATCAGGAGGGAATCGAGAATCATGTCTTTGACTATGCGCCGGGTCGGGCTGATTTGTGGGCGCGCCTGCCGCACACATCCGCTGACGGAAAACGTCCACTCATCCTTCTGAACCACATGGACGTCGTCACCAGCGATGCGTCTCACTGGACGCATCCGCCCTTCAGCGGAGCCATCGCAGGCAGCGTGATGTATGGCCGCGGCGCACAGGACATGAAAAACGAAGGCCTGGCGCAGCTGGTCGTGATGGTTATGCTCAAGCGCGAGCACGTTCCTCTGGATCGCGACGTGATTTTCCTGGCGGTGAGCGACGAGGAAGCTGACGGCACGGGCACGGATTGGTTCATCTCGCATCAGCGCGATCTTCTCGGCAATGCCGAATTCCTGATCAACGAAGGTGGAGAGAATCTCCTGCAGAATGGGAAGGTCAAGTACATCAGCGTGGACGTGGGAGAAAAAACTCCGCTCTGGCTACACGTGGTGGCCCGCGGACGTCCGGGGCATGCTTCGCGTCCTAATGTCGATTCTGCCCCCGACCGGCTGGCGCGAGCGCTGAATCGGATCATTCAGTACCGCACCCCGTTGAAAGTGCTGCCGGTGGTGGAGGAGTACTTGCGCGACATGGCGCCCTATGAGCCGCCCGAGCGGGCCGAGCAGTTTCGGAATATCCGGCAGGCCATTCAGGAAAGGACTTTCCAGGAAGAGGTAGAACGGGACGAGTCCATCAACTACCTGCTGCGCAATACCATTTCGCTCACCATGCTGGGCGGCTCCGAACAGACCAATGTAATTCCTCCGGAAGCTTGGGCAAACCTGGACGTGCGTCTTCTGCCAGGCGAGGATCCGAAGGCTTTCCTGGCATCCATCCGGGACGTGGTGAACGATCCCAATGTGATGGTCGAGCCGCAGACCAAGGAGTTCCGTACGGCGAACTCCTCGCCAACGGATACGACTCTGGTGGACGTGATTCGCAAAGTGACCGAGGCGTACTTCCCGGGCACGCCCGTCGTCCCGCGATTGACCAGCGGATACACGGAAAACCAGCGCTATCGTCCTCTGGGGATCAACGCCTACGGATTCTCGCCCTACACCGCCACCGAAGAAGAAGGCAGTACGGAACACGGAAACGACGAGCGCGTCCGCGTGGAAGAACTGCAGCGTGCGCCAAGGATTCTCTACGACGTGGTAGCTTCGGTGGCGGGAAAATAGCAATTGGGGACGGTCTACCTCGTCCCGAGGTATTTTTCGAACTGCTCCAGGATGTAGTTGTCGGTCATGCCGGCGATGTAATCGCAGACCACCCGCGGAAGCGGATCCTGTTCGGCTTTTTCCTGGTAGTTGTGAGGAAGCGCCACCGGATTTTTCATCCAGAACGCGAACAGCTCCGTGACCACACGCTCCGCAATGTCTTTTTCCGGCGTCAGGGCTGAGCTGAAATACAGGTTCCGATACAGGAACTCTTTAATGGCCCGCCGCTCCGCTTCCACCGCAGCGCCGAACGCCACCAGTCGCTCCGAATGCTTGCGAACGTCGCTCAGACTGCGGATCGCGGCCTTCTCGATCCGGCTCTGGGTGTTTGGAATCAGGTCGCTGACCAGCCGATCGAATAACCGCCTCACCGCTTCGTTGAATTTCAACTTGTCGAGAGCATCGGGATAGGTCCTCTCGGCATCGCGATAGAACTCGTCAAACACCGGAATGCCCTCGCGAATCTGTTCCAGCGTGAGCAGGCGAGCTTCGTAGCCATCGTCAAGATCGGCGGTGTTGTAGGCGATTTCATCGGTTAGATCGATCAACTGAGCCTCGAGCGGCGGCCGCTCGTCCAGCAGGTATTCCGTCAGCTCAGGGAAATCGGTAGCGTTGTAATCGTGGGAGTGTTTGATGATGCCCTCCCGCACTTCAAAAGTGAGATTCAACCCCCGAAATGCCGCATAGCGCAGTTCGAAATCTTCCACGATCCGCAGGGCATGCAGGTTGTGATCGAAATAGAGACCATGCTGGCGCATGGCGGCGTCCAGAGCTTTTTCACCGGCGTGTCCAAAGGGCGGATGCCCCAGGTCATGGACCAAGGCGAGCGCCTCTACCAGGTCGACGTTGAGGCCGAGCTGGGCGGCGATGGTGCGCGAGATCTGCG
>Ga0075017_100002132_pt1 | contig 12336 bp, 8 predicted proteins | sample AleBraG_ABR_2012_FD_71475 | JGI IMG/M metagenome (GOLD analysis project Ga0075017, IMG submission 71475) | Freshwater sediment microbial communities in response to fracking from Pennsylvania, USA - Alex Branch Run_MetaG_ABR_2012 | ecosystem: Environmental > Aquatic > Freshwater > Creek >...
CGGGCGAGGGCGCGTATCCGTTCTTGCCGTCGCGCATGGCCTTGTAGGCGGCTTCGATGATGTGCGGCGGCGTCTGGAAATCGAAGTTGAGCGGATCGCCGACGTTGAGCGGGAGAACTTTGTGTCCCTGGGCGATGACTTCGTCGGCGACGCAGGCCAGGTCGCGAATGGCGTAGCGAACGTTGTGAAGACGGCTGGCGGCGGCTATCTCGCGGGCTTGGGTCAGCGGCATGTAGGGATTTTAACCGCCGAGCCCGCCGAGAACGCAGAGAAATCGCGTTGTCATCCTGAGCGGAGTGGGCGGCACGCGAAGCGTGGCGCCTGCGGAATCGAAGGATCCCTATCGGCAGGCAGCATTCGAGACGATGCAAGGCGTTCGCAATCGGCAGCGTCGTGAGAATTCCTTGACGGGCCGGTGGCACTGCACGTAGACGCGGGATCCTTCGACTGCGGTTGGACTTCGCGCTTGGGCGCGAAGTCCAATCCTCGCTCAGGATGACAACACTCTTAGTCTTCTCTATCGATCTGGGCTTTCTGCAGCTTGTCGGAATAATCGACGTAGACCGACTTCCACTCGGTGTAGAAATCAATCGCGCCGATGCCGCCTTCGCGGTGGCCGTTGCCGGTGGCCTTTGTTCCGCCGAAGGGCAGATGCACTTCGGCTCCGATCGTGGGCGCGTTGATGTAGGTGATGCCGGCGTAGAGATCGCGAATCGCGCTGAACGCCTTGTTCACGTCTTTGGTGTAGAGCGCGGACGACAGTCCGTATTCGATGCCATTGGCGATTTCGATCGCGTCCTCGAGGCCGTCGCAGGGGATGATCGAGACCACCGGGCCGAAGATTTCTTCCTGCGCGATGCGCATCTTGGGATCGACGTCGGTGAAGACGGTCGCCTCCATGAACCAGCCATGGGCGTACTCGCCCTTGTCGAGGCGAATACCGCCGCAGACCAGCTTCGCGCCTTCGTTCCTGCCGATTTCGACGTAGCTCAGATCGGTCTCAAGTTGCTTCTCGTTGATGGCGGGGCCCATCTGCACGGTTTCGTCGAGACCGTTGCCGACCTTCAACTTCTTGGCGCGCTCGACCAGGCGCTCGACGAATTCGCGGTACACGCCTTTCTGCACAATCATGCGGCTGGTCGCGGTGCAGCGCTGGCCGGTGGTGCCGAACGCGCCCCACAGCCCGCCTTCGATGGCAAGATCGAGGTTGGCGTCGTCGAGCACGATCATGGGATTTTTCCCGCCCAGCTCTAAGGAGCAGTGTTTGAAACTTTTCGCGGCGATGCCGCCAATGATGCGGCCCACGGCGGATGATCCGGTGAGCGAGATGGCGCGCACGTCGGCGTGCTCGGCGATGGGCGTTCCCACCTCAGCGCCAAATCCTCCCACCACATTGATGACGCCTTTGGGCAGGCCCGCGTCGGTGAGGGCGCGAACGAGATTAAAGGTCGAGAGCGGCGTATCCTGCGCCGGCTTGATGACGCAGGTGTTGCCGCAGACGATGGCGGGCAGTAGCTTCCAGGACGAGATCGCCATGGGGAAATTCCAGGGCGTGATCATGCCGCAGACGCCGATGGGCTGGCGCACGGCCATGGCGAACTTGTTAGGCATCTCCGACGGGACGGTCGGGCCGAAGAGGCGGCGGCCTTCGCCGGCGTTGTAGTAGGCGGCGTCGATGGCCTCCTGCACGTCGCCGCGGGTCTCGGCGAGCACCTTGCCCATTTCGCGGGTCATCTCGCGGGAGTACTGTTCTTTGCGCTCGATCAAAATTTCAGCGGCACGAAAGACGACTTCGGCGCGGCGCGGGGCGGGCACGAGACGCCACTTGGCGAAGGCGCGCTTGGCGGCCTCGACGGCCGCGTTCACGTCGTCCTTGTTCGACTTCTGAAAGATGCCGACCAGGTCGCGGGTGTCGGCGGGATTGCGGTTCTCGAAAGTCTGTCCGGAGGAGGACTCAACCCACTCGCCGTCGATGAAGTTCTTGAAGACCTTAGTCTGGGTTGCGCTGAGCGCGGCGGGGGCGGTGAAAGTGTCGGTGGCCATGATTGCTCCTTATGAATTCCAGATATTGATGCTACAGCCAGGGTGGAAGAAGCGGCAAGGCAGGGACACGATTGATTCCTGGGTGGAGCATTTCTGCGGGGTGCCCCATGTCTCGCTTTTTTGCGAGACATGGGCGCGGTGCGGGGGCGCCGATCGCTCCCTTGGTGCACGGTGACTGTCTCCCACTTCTCGCAAAAGAGGCGAGAAGTGGGGCACCCTCGTTTAATTTTGGCGCCTGACGCGGCCCCTTCGACTTCGCTCAGGGCAGGCCCTGAAGGGCCGCTGTTCCACCTTTACCACCAGCGTTTCAGTTGCGGCCACAGTTCCGCGAGCGTGCCGAACTTTGGTCGTCGGCAGATGTGGACACCGATCGGGGATTCGAGCGCCCATTGGTTGTCTGGCGACAGGCCTACGAACTCGACTTGGTCGAAGAGTTGTTCCAGGCGCTCTTTTCTATCGCCCAGGACGATGAGGCAGTTGCCGGTGTAGCCTTGCGCTCCCCAGATCCAGTAGGTGCGGTCGCCACTCAGCGCGGGCGGCAGGCCCAGCGTGCGGTCGAAGAAGTTGATGGCTCCGGCCTGGCCGTAGTCGTTGGCGAAGATGCCGCAGTTTTTATCCTGGCGCTCTTCAGGCGTCAGGCGATTCCAGGCTACGACGGCTTCGTCGGCGATTTCTTTCCATCCGAACTGGTCGGCGTACCACTGGGGCAGCGCGGCCCGGGCGTGTGCGTGCTCATTCACGGGAAGTTTGAAGGGCAAAGTCTTCGCGTAGCGCAGGAAATTTTCCGGCGAGAACACGGGGATCACGACCGGCGCGATGTACAGTCCGTTGATCAGCAGCACGATGACGAGGGCCGGTCTGAGCCACTGGAGGCGGGGCCGGTCCTTAATCAAGGCCTCCATCGCGACCGCGCCCGCCGCAAACAGCATGGGATAGACCGGCGACAGGTAGTAGTTCTTGCCATGCTGAGAAAAAAAGAAGGCGTAGCAGACTAGATAGCTCCACCCGAGCAGGCGATAGGGCTGCAGCCGCGGCCAGAACTGCAACGCGAACAGGCCCGTCAACCAGATGGGAGCGCTGATGGGGTTGACGATCAGCATCTGCTGAAAAAAGAACTGGAATGGTCCCCAGACAACATCCCGGTCTTCTGCGCGGATGTTGTGCATCAACTCGGCAAAGGGCCAGTGGTGGTGGACGTTCCAGAGCAGGTTTGGCAGGAAGATGAGGAATGCGGCGAGGCCGCCCAGCCAGAGCCAACGGGAGAGAAGGACGCGGCGTTGCTCGGTGAGCAGCAGGCCGACGACGATTCCGGCGCCGAAGATCGCGATCGAATACTTGTTTTCGAGGCCGATGCCGGCACATACGCCGAACCCCAGCCAATAGCGCGGATTGCTTTTCTTGATGGCAAGTATGGCGAAGCTGGCACAGCCCATCCAGAGGTTGGGCTCAAGTGAGTTTGTGCCCAACAGGCTCCCGTTGGAGAGGTATTGCGGCGCCATGAGGGCGCAGACCGCGCTGAGGAACATGGCGTAGCGGCGTCCGCCGAGTTCACGGGCGATGGCCGCGGTTTGTACCAGCAGAAGAGACGATGCCAAAGCCGGAATGAAGCGAATGCTGCGCAGCGAGTCTCCGAGGACGGCGCGGCAAAGGTGAATGAGAAAGGGGACGAGCGGGGGCTGGTCGACGTATCCCCATTGCAGGTGGTTGCCGCAGTCGATGTAGTTGAATTCGTCGCGGAAGTAGCCGTAGCGGTTGTTGAAGTAGAGGTGGAACAGGAAGGTGGCGACGGTGATGGCCCAGATCACGGCCATGCCGGAGGACGCTGGCGGGTGCTGTTCGCCAGCGGAGAGTTCACTTGCCGCGCTTACCATTTGGGGTGCTTAGGATACTCCCAACGGGTGGAGGGTGTCAGTGCCGGGAGACGTGTGACCGGAGGCGGTGCGGATGTAGAGTCCCCGCCTTCTCCCAGAAAACGGGGCAACGCCTTTCGGGTGGCGAGGCGGTGCGCGTGCCGGCGTTCGCGTTCCCACTTCTCGCATAAAGAGGCGAGAAGTGGGGCACCCCCTACGCAGCACTTCGGTAACGTCGCTTTCTGATTACCTGTTCTTTCCTTCATTTTCTTTGTGCTACCGTTTTCTTTACCGCGTTTTATCGAGGATTTCGCCCCAACGTGTCTTCCGCCAGTCGCAAACCGGGAATTCATATAGCGTGGACGGCGGTCTCGTACCGCAGCGTGGCGCTGATGATCATCGGCGCCGCGGCCCTCGTCTTTGGCGCGATGTGGTTTACCTTCCCGCAATTCACGCAGACCGGCCTGAAGAAATCGGAAGACCTTGCCGGCAAGTTGCTGGAAAAAGTCGCGGGCATCGCTCCGAAGGCCACGGGCACGGGCGTGATCACCGCGCAGCAGGCACACTTCACGGCGATGGATGGCACGGTGCGGGTGAAGAAGGGCAACAGCAATACGTGGATCACCGCCGATTACAACATACCGCTCGAGAAGGGCGACGTGGTGCAGACCGGTTCGGAGGGGATGGCGAAGGTTGTCTTCAACGATGGCACCAGTTACACGGTGAAGCAGGATTCGCTGATCGTGGTGGAAGAGAACTCGGCCAACGATCAGCAGCAGACGAATGTTGCCGTGGCGGTGAGCACGGGGACGGTCGATCTCTCGACGGCGACGTACAGCCAGGGATCGAAATCGCAGGTGATTGTGGCAGGAGCTACGGCATCCCTGGCGCCAGAATCGGCGGCGCAGGTGCATAACGATCCCAAGGCCGACCAGCACGAAGTCCTGATGAAGAAAGGTACGGCTGAGGTCACGCGCAACGGCGAGACGGTGCAGTTGGCGAACTGGGAAAAGGTCAGTTTCGCAGGGCCGCAGGCGCATTTAGAAAAGGCGAAAGAAACGGGACCACCGACGCCGATTGCCCCGGCGAATATGGCGCCGCTTTTTTCGGGCGAGGCGACGAAGGACGTGGAGTTTTCCTGGACGGCGATGGCGAACGCGGCTGGGTATCGCTTTCGTATATCCCGCAATCCCTATTTTTCCTCTACACTCGTTGACAAGAAGGTCAATACAGCAGCAGTAACGGTGTCTGGGCTCGGCGAAGGTGCGTACTACTGGCTGGTGCAGTCCTACGACGCGGCGGGCAAAGAGTCGGTGGAGAGCGAGAAAAATCGCTTCACCATTATTTCGAAGAGCAAGGAAACGGAAGCGATCGCGCTGGAGTTGGATCCGTTTATTCAGCACGGGCACGTGATTGAAGTAACGGGGAAGACGCAGAACGGGGCACGGGTGATGGTGAATGGCAGCGAGGTGCCCATGTTGGGCACGGATGGCTCGTTCCACTACTTCACGCCGCCGCTGCCGGCCGGGGAAGCGGTGATTACGGTAACCGCGCAGACGGCGCAGGGCGGCGTCAACACGCAGCAGAAGAAGATCATCATTCAGTAAAAGGGAGAGGGCAGTTGTCAGACACAGGTGTGGCCTCCGAGACAGAGACTTTCAGTGTGGGCAGGGTTGCCGATGATCCCGTAGAATTGAGGGTAGCCAGCAACCCAGACAGAGGAACAGGGAAATTTCCCGGAAGAAGCCGGGAAGGACAGCGTCTGCGAAGGACGCGGGAAAGATTTTCTATGTCGAACAACGGATATTCCAACGGCACGAGAGCGCACAATCTGCGCTCGCTGTTCAGCATCTTCTCCAGCGATCTGGCTATCGATCTGGGCACCGCTAACACGCTTGTTTACGCGCGCGGCAAGGGCATTGTCGTGAACGAGCCTTCGATCGTCGCCATCAACAAGAACACGGGCGAAGTCGAGGCCGTCGGCAAAGAGGCGAAGGAGATGCTGGGACGAACGCCCGGCAACATCGTCGCCATCAAGCCGATGAAGGATGGCGTGATCGCCGACTTCAAGGTCACCGAGAAGATGTTGAACTACTTCATTCAGAAAGCGCACAACCGCAAGATGCTGGTGCATCCGCGGATTGTGATTGGCGTGCCCTCCGAGATCACGCAGGTGGAAAAGCGCGCGGTCATGGATTCGGCGTATCGCGCCAAGGCCAGCGAAGTGCACCTGGTCGAGCAGGCCATGGTGGCCGCGATTGGCGCGGGCCTGCCCATCACCGAGCCCAGCGGAAACATGGTCGTCGATATTGGCGGTGGCACCACCGACATCGCCGTCATTTCCTTGAGCGGTATCGTGTATTCGCGTTCCGTGCGCATGGCCGGCAACCAGATGGACGAAGCGGTCATGAATTATCTGAAGCGGAAATACAACCTGCTGATCGGCGAGCGCACGGCCGAGCAGATCAAGATGGAGATTGGATCGGCGCACCAGCTCGACAAGCCGATGACGATGGAGATCAAGGGGCGCAACCTGATCGAGGGCGTGCCCAAGACGATTACGGTGGACGATGGCGAAATTCGCGAGGCGCTCAGTGAGTGCGTATCGACAATCATGAATGCGATTCGCGTGGCTCTGGAGCGCACACCGCCTGAGCTTTCGGCGGACATCAGCGACCGCGGCATTGTGCTGACCGGTGGCGGGGCGCTCCTGAAGAATCTCGACAAGCGCATCCGCGAAGAAACCGGGCTGCCGGTTTCGATCGCCGACGATCCGCTGTGCAGCGTGGTGCTGGGCACGGGCAAGATGCTCTCGGACTTCAAGCTGCTGAGGAAAATTTCGATCGAATAGAAAAGCAGGGGTCAGGGGCCAGAGGTCAGGGGCCGGAAAATCCTCACTGACCCCTGATCCCTGACCTCTGACCCCTGACGTTATGGAATCCGTTCTCGGCCGTTACCGCAATCTGATCATCCTGGTAGGCGTGTTATTTCTGCAGGTGCTGGGCCTGGCCGTCCAGGTCAAGCGCGGCCCGAGCGCTGGAGAGGGCACGCGCCTGATCCGCGTCTGGGCGGTGGGCGCGATCACTCCCTTCGAGCGTAGCCTGATCTGGGTCGAGAACGGCGGCAGCACTCTCTGGCACAACTACTTCTATCTGCGCGGAGTGCGCGCGGAGAATCGCGAACTGAAAGCCCAGATCGAACAGATGCGCCTGGAGCAGGTGCGGCTGAGCGAAGACGCGGCGCAGGCGCGGCGGCTGCAATCCCTGCTTGCATTCAAAGAGCAATACATTCAGAAGACAGTAGCCGCGCAGGTCATCGGATCGAGCGGTAGCGACCTTTCCCGTATTATCTACATTGATAAGGGCGAGCACGACGGGCTCAAGCGCGACATGGCGGTGATCACCGCCAATGGCATCGTGGGCAAGGTGCTGCTGGTGTATCCGTCGGTGGCGCAGGTCTTGTTGATCAGCGACCAGTCGAGCGGAGTGGGAGCGATTCTGGAAAAATCGCGGCTGCAGGGCGTGCTGCGTGGAACTCCGAATGGGGAAGTGGTGCTCGAGCGCGTGATGAGCGACGAGACGGTGCCTCAGGGCGAGACCGTGTTGACCAGCGGCGGAGATCAGATTTTCCCCAAGGGCTTGCCGGTGGGAACGGTAACGCATGTTGGGAACGGCAAAGATCTGTTCCTGAATATCAAGGTTAAGCCTGCGGCCGATCTGAGCAAGCTGGAAGAAGTGCTGGTGCTGGTCGAGAAGCAGGAACGGCAGGCGGTGGCGGACGATTCGGCGCGCGAGAAGGCGGCCGACATTCTGGCACAACGGTTGCCGGGAGTGCCGGACAAGCCTGCGGATGCGGCTGCGGCGACGCCAGGTGCGGAAAGCGCGCCTGCTGCGGACAAGACTGCGCCGAACACGAAGGTAGCTGGCAATCCGGCGGTGGCCGGTCCGAAGGCGACCGGCGATTCTGCGGCAACCAGCGCCCCTCTAAAATCTGCAACTCCGAAACCTGCAACGCCTCAGAGCAAGCCCGCTCCGGCGACCGCGTCGAAGCCGGCAGCAAAATCGCCAGCCATGCCCCCACCAACTGCTCCGCAACCCTCTGGCGACGACGCCAATCCTCACTAGCCGTGCCCATCACTTACACATCGGGGGAGCAGGTTGAGGTTTACCGGTTCAGCATTCCGGTGACGGTGGGAGTGCCGCTGCTGGCGCTGTTTGTGCAGGTGTTCGTGCCGCTGCGGTTCCCGAAGTTTGCGGTGTATTTCGATTTGCCGCTGCTGGTGACGATTTTCTTTGCCATGGCGCGGCGCAATCCGATTTCGGGATTGCTGACAGGCGGCGTGATCGGCCTGGCGCAGGACATGCTGGGACACAACCCCATTGGCTTGTACGGAATCTCGAAGACGATTGTGGGATACGGCGCCTCGTCACTGGGCGCAAAGCTCGACGTGGAGAATGTTGGGGCGCGCTTCCTGGTGACGCTGGGATTTTATCTGGTGCATGCGGCGGTGTACTTTACCGTGGCGCGCGGGCTGGTCAGCCTGAACCTGAACTGGAGCTGGAGCCGAGGCGTTTTCGCCGGGCTGGCGAATGCGGCGCTGGGCGTGGTGCTGTACTTCTTTCTGGACAAGTTCAAACAGAGAACGTGAAAGCAGGGATCAGGGGTTAGGGATCAGCGGCCAGTTGCGCAGTGCGGGTTATGACTTCCGTTACCTTCTTCGCAAGAACGCGTATCTCGCAGGCATTACAATTAAGAGCAAGAGCAATCATGCATTTGGGGACTGTCAAGGGTCGGGTAGGAGGAATTCTCGACGAGTTCTTTCTGACCCCTGGTCCCTGTCCCCTGACCACTTCTTATGTTTGGCCGTGACGAAAAAGTATCGGCGATTCGGCTGACCGCGGCGCAGTACGCGATCCTCGGAATCTTCCTGCTGCTGGCCTATGGATTGTGGCGGCTGCAGGTGGTGCAGAGCGATTACTACTCGCTGGCGGCGGAGAAGAACCGCATTCGCAACGTGCCGGTGCTGGCGCCGCGGGGCAAGATACTCGACCGCGAAGGGCGCGTCATTGTCGACAACTATCCGTCATTTTCGGCACTGCTGCTGCGCGACTCTTCGCGCGACTTGACTGCGGACGCGGAGTTGATCGGCGAGGGACTTCACCTCGATGCCGAAGAAGTCCGCACGCGCATCAAGCGCGCGGCCTGGATGCCGCAGTACCAGCCGATCTTCCTGAAAGACGACATCACGCCCGACGAACTTGCATTCATCGAGGCCCATCGCAACGAACTCCCGGAACTCGACACCATCATGACCCACCGGCGGCTGTATCCGCGGAACGGGTTCATGGCGCATTTGATCGGGTACGTAGGCGAGGTCAGCGAAGACATGCTGAACCAGCCGCAATTCGAACTCTACAATCCGGGCGACGTGGTGGGAATTTCCGGAGTCGAGCGGCAGTACAACACGCTGCTGATGGGGAAGAACGGATCGCGGCAGGCGCTGGTCGACAGCCATGGGCGCGAAGTCGGGCGGCTGGGAGAGACCGATGCCGTGCCGGGCAGGCAGTTGCGGCTGACCATCGATCTGGATTTGCAGATTGCGGCGGAAGAGGCGCTGGCCGGGAAAAATGGCGCGGTGGTCGCGATGGATCCGAAAAATGGCGAAATTCTGGCGATGGTCAGCGGGCCGACTTTCGATCCGAATGATTTTCGCGTGCACATCTCGCGCGATGAGTGGACGAAGCTGATCAACGATCCCGACAAGCCACTGCTGAACAAGGCAATTCAGGCGCAGCTCGCGCCCGGGTCGACGTTCAAGATCATCATGTCGGTGGCGGGATGGCAGGAGGGAATCGCGCAGGATCTGCACGTGGACTGTCACGGCGGTGCGGAATTCTATGGGCGTCGTTTTGGATGCTGGGTGAAGGGCGGCCACGGTCCGGTGTCGCTGGAGAAGGCGATCTACCAGTCGTGCGACGTTTTCTTCTACACGCTGGCGGAGAAACTGGGCATCGACCGCATCGCGAAATATGCGACGGCGCTGGGTTTGGGGCAGAAGACCGGAATCGATTTGCCCAACGAAGTCAGCGGCGTAATGCCTTCGGAAGAGTGGAAGGTGAAGAACTTCAAGCAGAAGTGGTTTGCGGGCGAGACCATCTCGGTGGGCATCGGGCAGGGCGCGGTGGCGATCACTCCGGTGCAGTTGTTGCGGGCGATCAGCGCGATTTCGATGGGCGGGCGGCTGGTAGTGCCGCACGTGGTGAATCCGGATGGCCTGCCCCAGGGTTATGTCGAGACGGCGAACATTACCGAGGTGAAGAGCGTGCCCATCGATCCGAATGGATGGACGTTCATCACCGATGCGATGTCGCGCGTGCTGTTGCCCGAGGGCACGGCGCCTTCGGCGCATGTGCAGGGAATCGATATTGCCGGCAAGACCGGGTCGGCGCAAGTCGTGTCGCTGGCGCTGCGGGCGAAGGTGAAGAATCAGGATGACTTCGCTCAGAATGGCTGGTTCGTGGGCTTCACGCCGCGGCGCAGTCCGGACATCGTGGTCTGCGTTTTGTTCCAAGGCGGTGAGCATGGGCGGCTGGCCGCGAGGCTGGCTACGCAGGTGATCAAGGCTTACGTGGAGAAGCAGCACCGGATGCCAACCAAGATGGTGGAGAAGAAGTCCGGGGGAGCGGTGGAGATTGGCGGGTTGTGGACCGGGCAGGATGCGGACGGGGACGGTGGTAGCAACAAGGACAAGCTCTCGGGCGGGCGGTTTGTGGTGGATTTGCCGAAGAAGCCGCTGGCCGTGGCTACGGCCGCGCCGGGGATGCAGTGAGAATTCCCGGACTGGCCGCGGGCTGTGCACGCGAGCGCGGGGTCCTTCGACTGCCGTTGGCCTTCGCGCTTTGCGCGAAGTCCTATCCTCGCTCAGGATGACAGATTTGTTGTGAGGGTAGAGGTCCTTCGACTGCGTTGTCGTCCGCTTCGCGAGCGACCACTACGCTCAGGATGACAGGGCTTGCTGATGACCGGCGACTAACGATTCATGTCACGTTACGTTTCATATCGCGACTTTGATTGGGTGCTGTTGATCTTTGTGCTGCTCATTTGCGGGCTGGGGGTGATGGAGATCCGCAGCGCGACTGAGCACACGAAGTTTGCCGGGGCTCACGTCAAGCAGGTGTATTGGGTGGTGGGCGGCGTGGGCATGATGTTTCTGATGAGCCTGGTGAATTATCAGGCGCTGCTCGACCGGATTCACTGGTTCTACATCGGCGGGGTGGCTTCGCTGATGGCGGTGCTGGTATTTGGCACCAAGGCTCTGGGGGCGAAACGCTGGATCAAAATGCCGGGCGGCAATCACTTTCAGCCTTCCGAGTGGATGAAACTCATCCTCATTCTCGCGGTGGCCAAGTTTTTTACGGACATGCGGCAACGGGAGCTTTCCTGGCCGGATTTTGCGAAGGCGGGCGCCATTGTCTGCATTCCGATGCTCCTGGTGCTGAAGCAGCCGGACCTGGGGACGGCCCTTACTTACCTTCCCATTGCTGCCATGGGAATGTTCCTGGGTGGGTTGCAGTGGCGGCAGGGTTTGGCGGTGCTCTTACTGGCGGTGGTAGGGATCGGCGTGGTGTTTTACGTGCCGAAAGTTCACATTCTCAAGACGTATCAGAAGCAGCGGTTGACGAGTTACCAGGATCCCGATTCTGATCCGCAGGGGTCGGGGTATCAAGTTAAGCAATCAATGATTGCGGTAGGTTCGGGCGGAATCTGGGGCGGGAAAGGCTCGCAAACCCATGGCGCGTTCCTTCCGGTGCCGCAGACGGACTTCATCTTCGCGGCGTTTTCCGAGGAGCATGGATTCGTGGGCGCGCTGGGAGTTCTGCTGTTATACTTCATTGTGCTGATGCGTTTGACACAGAACGCGCAAACAGCGCCCGACCGCGCTGGCACGTTCGTGGTGATGGGTGTGGTGGCAGTGCTTAGCTTCCATATCCTGGTCAATGTCGGCATGGTGGTTGGCTTTATGCCGGTCACTGGAATACCCCTGCCGCTGATGAGTTACGGTGGGTCTTCTGTGTTGTTCATGTTCCTGGCGCTGGGGATGGTTATGAATGTTCGTATGCGCCGCTTCGTCAACTAGCTGGTGAGCCGGTTCGGACGAGGCAGATCAAGGGTTCAGGAACCAGGAAGACGGGCAGGATGCAGTTTCTGCTGCGTTCGTTGCGGAGAAGATCCGGCGGCGCAGCCCAAAAAATTTCGAGCGCCCTCGCGTTAAGAGGGCATTTCACCGGCCGGTGAGTAAGTGGCCGGGCAGGATTGAAGCCCTAGGAAAGCAGCCGGGCAGGGAACGGCCCCCCGACCGAGTACCGGTCTGAGAGCGGTCACAACCCCGGCGGAAGTGAAAAAGCGAAACCAGTGCAGAAGATTCCCAAGCTTGTGCAGCGAC
>Ga0075017_100002133_pt1 | contig 12328 bp, 16 predicted proteins | sample AleBraG_ABR_2012_FD_71475 | JGI IMG/M metagenome (GOLD analysis project Ga0075017, IMG submission 71475) | Freshwater sediment microbial communities in response to fracking from Pennsylvania, USA - Alex Branch Run_MetaG_ABR_2012 | ecosystem: Environmental > Aquatic > Freshwater > Creek >...
TCGGGTCGATTGCCCAGGATCAGGTAGGCCGTGCGAACCGACTGTGGGTAGCCCTCCTGAAGCCAGGCTTCGAGATCGTTCATGCCGACGTGCCTTTCATTGGGTGAATGCCGATCGTGTTCGCGATGAGAACGACTTGTCCACATCTATAGAGACGCTCGATGGGTCAACTTGGTTCGAAATATCTACCCGAATCGATCTTGCCCGAATTTCGTCGTCCCCATCCATGATCAGCCGATGGCAACTTCAGGCGATAGATGAGTTTCGGACCCGGATCGATATGAGGCGCCACGGAGTTGTTAGCTGCTCGGCCCGGATCACACGTCTGATCGCCATTCTGTCGTTGGCGGCGGCAAGCCTGGAGTCGACCGCGGCTTTCTCGACGCGACCGCGAGTGCGGCCTCGCCGGCACATCAGTTTGATATGCCGGCGGTCGTCGCTCCCGACAACTCGGGCGCGGGCACCGTTGACGGCGTGACCTGTCCCGGTCTGACCTCGTGCGTCGCGGTGGAGGTCGACGGCTCCGCGCTCGGTGAAGCAATCTACTCGGTGGGTGCCGTGTTTGGCGGCGTGTGGTTCTGGTCGCCGTCGACGGCGATCGCACCGGACGCGTCGAACGAAGGAGGTCGGGACGGCGTCAGTTGCGCCGGTGTCAGCGACTGCGTCGCGGTGGGCGAGGACGACAAAGGGCAGTCCATCGACTCATCGGGCTCTGAGTCGGGCGGGGTCTGGACGTGGTCGACCGCGACCGCATACGCCAAGGATCGCCTCACTCGCCAAGAGTCGGGCCAACGCCGTCGCCGGCTACCTGAAGCGACTGGTCAGGGTCGCGGTGACCTTGAAGACTCTGACGTCGTCGTCAGTGCACCGAGTGACGGTGACCACCACCAAGCAGTAGTGCCGGCACCACACGTACCGGACGTCGTGAGGCCCGAAGCGACGCGGTTCTGCGTCGACCCATTCGGTCTCTGAGACGAACCCGTTAGTAGAAGTGGCGCCGACCGCCGACCGCGTGTCCCATGGCCCCGACGACCCAGAGTGCCAACCCCACGATGAGCACGATCATGCCGATCGTCCATATGACCGTGATTCCTGAGACGAACCCGATGATGAGAAATATCAGGCCGAAGATGATCATGATGTCTCCTGTATTCGTCGTTGCTATTCGTTTTTCGATTCGCCGCAAGTAATCGATGCAGCGGCCTCGGCGACCGGCACGGCGCGCTACTTGTGCCGCGCGGCGTCCCTGGCCCTGTCGATTACGCGAACAGCGTTGCGCTCCGCCTTCTCCGCCGTGTCTGCAACCTTGGTCTTGGCGTGATTGACCTTGGACTTCGCGTCGCCGGCCTGACGGTCAATTCGACCCTGAGATTCGAGCTTCTTGTTGCCGGTCAGACTTCCGACCGCGACTTCGACCTTGCCTTTCGACTTCTCAATCTTTCCTGCCATAATGTGCCTCCCTACTTATTCGTGATCATGTGAGTACTTCCTTAACGTGGGTCGTGGTCAGGGTTTTCACCCGTCCGATGACCACGACAGCGACGGACGCGGACGTTGGTCATGTGGTCTCCTCGTGAACGGAACTCGAGCGACCGCGCGAGTCAGTGACCTGACGGTCCAAGGAGTGAGGGCCGGTGGCCAATTGGCGGCGTGACGTCGCGAAGATGATGGCCGAGACGATGAACCCCAGCGCTCCGGCGATCATCAGGATCAGGCCGATGGTGGAGATTCGAAAGCCCGTCCCCTGGTAACTGACGGCCCAGTACATGATGGCGCCCGCCACGGCCGCGACGGCGCTGAACGCCATTCCGGGAAGACCCATTTCACACCTTCTTCTACCTCCTCGACCATCTGTCGGGAGAGAGGGATGCGGGGTCTGAACGTCCTACGCTTCAGTGTAACGACCGCGGACGGATCCAAATCAGCGACGTGGCAAGGCGTCGACATCGACGTGTGGTACTCGTCGAATGGGGGCTCGTGACAATGCGGGTGACGCGACGTCGTCCGCGACGAGTCCGTGTCCGCAGCGAACTACTCCGGTACGCCCGAGTATCCCGCGCCGGTGAGCATGCGGCGAAGGTTCAACACGGTCTGGACATCGATGTCCTTGTGCGTGGGCTTCGTGAAGGTCTCGGTCTCGTCACCGAGCGTCACCACGAACTTCCCCCGCGAGGTCTCGTCGACCGTGCCCACGGCCTCGAGGAGGGATAGCACGGCGAGCCATTCAATGTTGTGCCCGGCCGGGTGTCGAAAGATCGACGCCAGCGTTTCGCGGTGGTGATTGTTGAGATGTCTTGGAGCGACGCCATCAGTCATGGGAAATCCTTTGGTCATTCCCACGGTATCTCGCGGACGTGAGGCGCCCGTCGAGTTGCACGAGACCGGAAGCGGTGTGGTCGTTTGGCCCCGTCAATCGTTCGCCAGCGCCACCAACATGTCGGTATTCGATGGCCGAGCGCAGTTGACCCTGGCCGTCACGGTGGCCCTGAACGGGTTCGACGAACCTCGTGGACGAGGTCGGCTGACGTTCGCGCATCGACTCAACGGCGAAGCACTTACTTTGGTATGCGGGTTGACCTTGGTCGTGGACGGGCGGTTCGTCCTCCTCACTCGACGACGGGTACGGGACTTGCAGACAACGGAGGAGATGGCATGAAGATCGGCATCATTGGAGCGGGCAACATCGGTGGGAACCTCACGCGGCGACTGACTGAACTCGGCCACGAGGTGAGTTTGGCCAACTCGCGCGGACCCGAGACGTTGGCCGACCTGATCGCAGAGACGGGGGCCACCGCCGCAACGGCGGCCGAGGTCGCCAAGGGCGCCGACGTGGTGATCGTGACCATTCCCGAACGCAGGGTCCCGGATCTACCGACGGGTTTCCTCGACGGTGCGAACACCGGCGTCGTCGTGATCGACACGGGCAACTACTACCCGCAACAGCGTGACGGACGCGTCGCGGACATCGAAGAGGGGATGACCGAAAGCCGGTGGGTGTCGAATCAGATCGGCTATCCAGTGATCAAGGCGTTCAACGGCATCTACGCCAACAACATCATCGAACGGGCTCGGCCCGTCGGCGCGCCCGACCGCATGGCCCTGCCGGTGGCGGGCGACGACCCAGACGCGAAGCAGGTGGTCATGGATCTGATCGCCGAGTTGGGTTTCGACCCGGTCGACGCCGGCGACATCGACGAGTCGTGGCGCCAGCAGCCCGGTACGCCCGTCTACGGCCTCGATGACGACGCCAATGGAGTCCGTTCGGCCCTGGTCGCCACCCAACCTGGACGAACGGCGCAGTGGCGCGCCGAGTGAACCGAACTCCTCGATTCCTGAAGGAGAATTCCCAGCCTGATGTAAACTGGTGGTACGCGAGGAAGTTGTCCTCGCCTGAGACGCCAGGTTCGAGTCGGACGATCTAGAAGATTGTCGCTCGACGGGGCTCGACGCCTCCATTCTCTTGGAGGTTGTACGCATGTCGAAACGTCCACGCGCGTCCGCGCCCGACATCCGGCGGGGACTTCGCCGATCTGAAGCGGTGATCGTGGTGGTGCCCAAGTGGGCGTTGCTGCGTGGCCTGATAACCACGGCTCTGGTGACGAGCGTCATCGTGGCGTTGCGCACTTCCGTGCGCCCCCGTTCGTCAGCCGAACGTTGACGAGCTTGGGCCTCCATTCGAACTGCCGGGGCTCCTTGGCGTCGGACGAGATGACGAGTGGATGGTTTTGGGACAGCGGCGTCGTGGCGGTCGCCTTTCGCGGAGACGACCACTGGTCCAACGACGGGGTCCTGGGGTGGCGGACTTGGGCCGACCGCGAACCGGAGCCGGTGTTCGACTTCGAGCGTGAGATGTTCGCACTGGTGGATGAAGGAGTGCGATGACCTCGGCGGACGTTACCTGGGGAATACTGAGTTCATCGCCGCCCACGGCATGTGGCATCGCCACCTTCACGACCGCCCTGGGCAAGGCGCTCGTGCGTCGCGACGACGACGTGCGCCTGGTGCGAATTCTCCAAGGCGGTGACGAACCGGCCACGTCGCCCTTCGCTGTCGTCGCAGACCTTCGCCCGGGTGACCAGGTATCTATAGCTGCGGCCTCGTCGGCCCTCAACCGGTGCGACGTGGCGCTCGTCCACCACGAATACGGACTCTATGGCGGACGTGACGGTTCTGACGTCATCACCGTGATGGCCAGCCTGCAGGTGCCGGTGGTGACCGTGCTGCACACGGTGCTGACGGCGCCGACCAACCACCAGCGTTCGGTCCTCAACCAGGTCATCGGGCTCTCGAACTGCGTCGTCGTGATGGGTGACGCCGCCGAAGCCACGCTGCGGCGAGGCTACGACCTCGGCGACGTGCCAGTGCGGGTCATCGCCCACGGGGCAGCGCTCGCGCTGCTCCCCATCGATATCGATCCTGTGGAGCGGCCACTGTTGCTGACGTGGGGACTGATCGGACCCGGCAAAGGCATCGAATGGGTCATCGACGCGATGGTCGCCCTTCGCGACCTCGTACCGCGCCCGCGCTACGTGATTGCTGGTCGGACCCATCCCAAGGTGCTCGCCTACGAGGGGGACAAGTATCGTCGTTCGCTGGAGCGACGCGTCCACCGCAACGGCGTCGATGACATGGTGGTCTTCGACAACAGTTATCGCAAACTCGCATCATTGAATGAGCTCATCGCCAGCGCGTCGATCGTCATCTTGCCCTACGACTCCCACGATCAGGCGACTTCGGGGGTGCTCGTCGACGCGATCGCGGCCGGTCGGCCGGTGATCGCGACGGCGTTCCCCCATTCGATCGAGATGCTGGCCACCGGGGCCGGCATCGTCGTCGGCCACGAGGATCCGCGCGCGCTCAGCGAAGCCATCCGCACGATCGTCACGGATCCGGTGGCGGCCGGGCGCATGGCGGGCGAAGCGCGACGAATAGCTCCGAGTCTCGGGTGGGACGCCGTGGCGTTGCGTTACGTCGACCTGTCGCGCGAGATGTTGCGCGTCGTGACGTTGCCGGTGAGCGCGTGATGACGCTGCCCGAACCCAATTTCTCGCACCTGCTCGAGCTGCGTGGTCCGTGGGGCGTGTTCGAACACGCCGAGTTCGCCACGCCGCGCAGCGAGCACGGCTACTGCACTGACGACGTGGCCCGGGTCGCGCTGATCCTGGCGCGTCAGGGTGACACGTCACTGTCTCGCGATCTCGGTGACCTGCTCCGGTCATCACTCGAGTTCCTCGAACTCGCCCAGAGCTCCACTGGCGAATTCGTCAACCGCCGTGACCGTACCGGCGCGTGGGGACTCTCGGCCACGGGCCACGACTGGTGGGGCCGAGCGATGTGGGCGCTCGGGACCATCTCGTCACGGTGTGAGGATGCTCAACTTCGCGAACGGTCCAGTCGGGCCTTTCAACGAGGCACGATGGTGCGTTCGCCGTGGCCACGGTCGATGGCCTTTGCGGTGTTGGGGGCGAGCGAGTACCTCGTGGCGTCGCCGGACGACGTACCGGCGCGGATGCTGTTGGAGGCGGGTACCGCGACCCTCGATCGCGAGAACCGCTCGGCGCAGTGGCGCTGGCCCGAAGAACGCCTGACCTACGCCAACGCAGTGCTCGCCGAGGCACTCTTCGCCGGCGGCACGGTCACGGGCGACGAACGACTCGTGGAACGAGGACTCGATCAACTGCGTTGGCTGCTCGAGTCCGAGACGCCCCGGGGGTACCTCTCGGTGACCCCCAGCGTGGGTCGCGGACCGCGCGACGAGCGGTGCCGCTTCGACCAGCAGCCCATCGAGGTGGCGGCGATGTCCGACGCCTGCGTTCGGGCGCTCTCGCTCACGGGCGACCCCCTCTGGCGCTGGGGCCGTGAGCGGTGCGAGGCGTGGTTCATGGGCGACAACGACCTCGGTGTCGTGATGTTCGACGCCGCCACAGGTGCTGGGTACGACGGGCTCACCGCGAACGGTCCCAACCTCAACCAGGGGGCCGAATCCACGCTGGCGCTGCTCAGCACGCAACAGCACGCTCGGCGCGTCGCGATGAGCACCCCGTGAACGACATCGGCCTCGCCGCTCGCTCGTCGCATCGCCTGCGTCACGACAGTACCCGAGTGGTCTCGAGGCTCTTCATCCCCGGTCAGGAGTTGGTTGGTGGAAGCGAGTCTCGGGCGGCGAACACCGTCGAGCGCATCATGGCACTCAGCGAGGGCGACGTCGAAACCGCGCTCGACGACCTCGTCGAGCGTTTCGAGAAGCGCCACGAGGATCTCACGCGAGTCTTCGACGAGCACGCCCATCGGGTGGCCGACTACGTCAGCGTCCCAATGACCAGCCAGCGGCGTCGCCTGATCGGCGCGGCGTTCACCCACGAGTACTCGATCGAGGGCGCCGCCATCTGCAACCCGAGTATCGTCGCGCACCCCGAGCAACGCGACGTGGCCACGGGATCACTGCGGGTCGTGATGAGCATCCGCGCAGTGGGCGAAGGCCACCATTCGTCGATCTGCTTCCGCTCAGGGCTGATCGACGCTCAGGGCGAGCTGCGACTGGACGATGCGCAACCGTTCCCGGTGACCGGTACGTTGTCGTCGAGCCAGCTCAATCGCGAGCTCTTCCACGCACTGCTGCACGACCTGGGCTTCGACGGCGAGACCGCGGCGTCGGTGCTGAACAACCTGTCCGAGCGCTTCACCGCCCTCGAACTCGAGGCGGCGGTGACCAGGCTGCAGACCCAGAACGACACGCGACTCAACGTCGTCAAGACCGCGGGGCTCCTGCGGCTGATCGCCGCCTGCTTCTATCAGTCCGGCTTCGACTCCGACGTGGACCTCTCGCGGCGGGTCTTGTGGCCGTCGGCGCCCAACGAGGGCAACGGCATGGAGGACGCGAGATTCGTGGAGACCGCCGAGCCGGGACTGGCCCGCTACGTCGCGTCCTATACGGCGTTCGACGGCCATTCAGTCTCCCAACAGCTTCTCGAGACGGACGACTTCCTCACGTTCAACTCCTCGCCACTCGCCGGTCGCGGAGCGCGCAACAAGGGGCTCGCCTTCTTCCCTCGCAAGGTCGACGGTCGTTTCTGCGCGCTGTCGCGGTTCGATCGGGAGTCCAACGCCGTCGCCTTCTCCGACGACATCCATCGATGGGACGAGGTGATCGTGGCGCAGACACCGGTCTACTCGTGGGAGGTCGTGCAGTTGGGCAACTGTGGATCACCCATTGAACTCTCGGAGGGCTGGCTCGTGCTGACCCACGGGGTGGGACCGATGCGCACCTACGGTATCGGCGCGTTGCTGCTGGACCTGGACGATCCGACCAGGATCATCGGGCAGCTCCCACGGCCGTTGTTGTCCCCCACGCCGGAGGAGCAGGACGGGTACGTCCCGAACGTCGTGTACTCGTGCGGCTCGCTGGTGCACGACGGCGTCCTGCACGTTCCCTACGGCATCGCCGACCAGTCGATCTCCAGCGCGTCAGTGCCGATCGACGACCTCCTGGCGGCGATGGATCCGCCACCGCCCCCGATCCACAATTGATGGGCGGCTATCGATGCCCCGGAGTCAACGAAGTGCAGGTCCGCGCGAAGCCGTCAGGCCTCTCGTTCGTAACTCCCATCGACGGTCGGACCGGACGCATCTCTCAGACGCGCCGAACCCGGCCCCGACTGTGTGTTCTCTCGTCATCAGTCGTCGTTCGATGCACGCGCCTCGATCGTCTCGCAACAACTGGCTCCAAGCTCGATGGTCCGACCATGTTCTCTGAACGACTGCTGGCCATATTCGCGATGATGGCCGCGCACGAGCGCGGTGGCGGCGAACGGGGGATTCTGTGCTCGGTCGCGAAGGAGGTCACCGGGGTGGACGCCACGAGCATCGCGTTAAGCATCGACGACGCGTCGCTGATTGGCTACTGTGCGAGCGACGCGATGGCCCGCTCACTCGTGGACCTGGAGATCACGGTGGGTGAGGGTCCGTGTTCCCAAGCCGTCTTGACCGACTCCGTCGTGACCTGCGCCGATCTCAGAGCGCCCGGCGTCGACTGGATGCTGTTCACGCCCGAGGCGGTCGGTCTCGGTGCGCGTTCGCTCGTCGCGGTTCCGATTCGAATCGGGGTGATCCGTTACGGGGCCCTGTGTTTCTACAACGTCGAGCCGGGTGAGCTGAGTGACGAACAGTCGGCCGACATCCTCTTGATGGCGACGGTTGTCGGTCGTGGCATCGTCGCCCTGCAGGCGGGGGTAGAGCCCGAGACGTTATCCGAGGAGTTGCAGAGCGAGGCGGCGTTCGACTTCTCGGTGCACCAGGCGGCCGGCATGGTGGCCGTCCAGGCGTCCATCTCGATCTCGAATGCGCTGGTCTCGCTGCGAATGCACGCCTTTGCCCTCTCGGAGGCCATCGCGGACGTAGCCGCACGGGTCATCGCGCGCGAACTGCACTTCGATCCACGAATCCAAGAGTGGATCGAGACCTGATGGTGAAGTGTGACCGCCCCCCTAACATGGAGTCACGAGGCGTGGTTCGTCCCTACGTCGACGCGGTGCGCGACGAAATACTTGGGAGAGGGGTTCAGTGATGAACCGAGAATCACTGTTGGTGGACACTCTGGTTGAACTCGCCGACAACCTGGTCGACAACTACGACGTCATCGACGTGTTGACGCTGCTGAGCGACCGCTGCGTCGAGACGATCGACGTCGCGGCCGCGGGCGTGATGCTCGGTTTGCCCGGCGGGGCGTTGCAGTTCGTCGCCTCGTCGAACGAGTCGATGCGCGTCCTCGAACTCTTCCAGATCCAGGCCAACGAGGGACCGTGCGTCGACTGCTACGCCGACGGCGTCGCCATCATCAACCACGAGCTGGTCGATCCGGACGAGCGCTGGCCCCTCTTCACACCTCGGGCCATCGCCCAGGGATTCCATTCGGTGCATTGCTTGCCAATGAGGCTGCGTGGTCGCACGATCGGCGCGTTGAACCTCTTTCGCGACGACGTGGGACTCCTGACGCCGTCGGACGTCGTCGTAGCCCAGGGCCTCGCGGACGTGGCGACCATCGCGATTTTGCAACACGAGTCCACGACGAGCGCCAGGTTGCTGAACACCCAGTTGAGCTTCGCGCTCAACAGCCGAATCATCATCGAGCAGGCCAAGGGCATGATCAGCCAGTCCGCGACGTGCACCATGGACGACGCGTTCGCGCGGCTCCGCACCTACGTGCGCAACCATAACTTGCGTCTCACCGACGTGGCGACGGACGTGGTCGGGGGTTCGCTGCGAGTTGGAACGCTCGACCGCCCGAAGTAGCGAGCGTCAACGCACGGTCCCTGCACTGCCAGTTTGCGACTCGACCCGTTCCACGCGCGGGGCTTTTCGAAGTGCGTCGATGAAGCGTCACAGGTCGCGATTACTCGTCGACGAAAGTCGACATCGGCGACGGGTTGTAGTAGATCCGGCAACACCCGTCGCGGTATTCGAGCGTGGTGACCTTCCCGCCGGTGATGGACACCTTCTGGTCGGAGCCTTCGATCGTGTAGGCGCCGTGTCGAAGATAGGGGTAGACCGCGGCGAACGACACGCCGTCGGCGAGGTGGCGTTCGCGCACCAGACCGATGCTGCTGGGTTCGTCACGGTCATTGGGGATCAGGTGGATCTCGTCACCGATCAGATCCGGCGCGGTGTAGATCATCAGTGCGCCCAGATCGCCGCCCATTCGAAGGAGCTCGGTGGGATCTGACTGGAGCGCTCGTATCGACGCCGGCGCGCCAACTCGCTCCGCGAAGGCTGACCGGGGAATCGACGACGTGGCGGAGGTTTCAAGAGCGGGTCCCGAAGTCTGGGATTCGGGGAAGACGCCAAATCCGTCAATCGATTTCATCGCATTCCTTTGCTCACTACCCGACGAAGTGTCGAGTGAGAAGGATGCGAGGTTCTGACGTCCTCCTCGCAACCTAGCAGTGTGAGCGCAACGGTCTGCCGGGAGCGGTAGTAAGTGTTCGACGCCGCTTCTGAAGGTCACGAGCCACCTTCGATACCAAGGGGGTCGAAGCGGTTTCGACTCCGCGAGAGTCGGACCTCATGCCCAAAGTCACTGGTGGACGCGGGAATCGACGGGCACCCGAAGAGCGTCGAGGTGCGGTTCGTGAAGGGGCGGTCGGCGACGAGCAGTCCGTACTTGGCTCGCGGCGCGCCGTTCATCGCCGTACCGGCCTATCGCCTGAAGAGGGCCAAGCGGCGATTGTCTTTGTTGAACGGTGATGACGAACGCGCTGGCCGAGCAATCGGTGCGCATGTTGCGGTCGTGGGCAGTCGACTCATCGATGTCCAGGACCGTGTGCGCGACGTTGCTGGACCGGCGTCTACGTCGACGGAACCGCCGACCTGGACGCTGCCTTGCGGCGTCCAGGTCCGTTCCCAACCATTCGACACGTTGGTGCCCTGTCGCACCGGCGGATAATCGACGCCGCGGAAGGCTTGAGCACCTAAGCCCCAGAGCTTTCGGTTGCGTCGTGACGCTTCGGCGTTGAACGCCGGGCGAAGTGGTCGACCACCGACTGAGGTGTTCTAAGCAGGATCGTGGGCACCACTGGACGGTAGGTTTTGCGCGGCCCACGCGCTGAGTGCGTGCATCGCCGGGATCAGCGCAATGCCGGTCTCGGCGAGCCGGTAGGAGACCGAGACCGGGGGACCGTGATCGACGGCGCGGATGATGAGGCCCGCGTCCTGCAACTCGCTGAGGCGTTCGGCGAGGACGGAGTCACTGATGCCGCTCACGTTTCGCCTCAGTTCGGCGAAGCCCGAGGGTCCGTTGGTCAGGGTTCCCAGGATCACGCCATTCCAACGTTTGCCAAGGAATCTGAAGGCCTGAGCCAGCGCGGCGTCACACGTCTTCCGGGATTCCTCGCGAGGATCAACCGACGGGTCCGAGTCCGACTCGAGGCCGAGGATCGGGGCGATATCTGCTGGAGTATCCACCCTCCTTATTGTACTAGCAACTTTGAATAAATTGGTTGCTCTATTTTTGGAAGTTCCACGTAGAATGAGAGCGAAGCCACTACTTCGAAATGAAGGAATTCAGAATGTCGCTCTTTCGACTTGACGCCAGTATCCGCAACGAGGGATCGGTCAGTCGCTCCATCGCCGACGTCGTCGAATCGACGTGGCGCGAGGACAATTCCGACGTCGAGGTGACGCGACGTCACATCGGGATTGAGCCGGTACCGGCGACGTCGTGGGCGACGTCGGTCCTCGCCGACCGTACGAACCCGCGGAATTTGACCGCAGAGCAGAAGGAGGCCGTCGCGCTCGCGGCAACGCTGGTCGATGAGCTCCTCGACGCCGATGCCTTCTTGTTCGCCGTTCCGTTGTACAACTTCGGCGTCTCGCAGCACTTCAAGGCCTGGGTCGACCTCGTGATCACCGACCCGCGCTTGGCCACTGGAGCCGGCCAGCCGTTGGCGGGGCGTCCGGCGGTGCTGGTCGTGGTGCGCGGTGGCGCCTACGGCGAGGGAACGCCGCGTGAAGGCTGGGACCATGCGTCGGGATGGATCCGTCGCATCCTGGAGGACGTCTGGGGACTGGACCTACGAGTCGTGGAGACCGAGTTCACCTTGGTGGGGGTCAATCCGGCCCTCGACGGTTTCAAGGACATCGCCGCCGAGATGCGCCGCGAATCGGAACGGCTCGCCCGCGAGCACGGCAGTCACCTCTCAGGCGCCCTAACGCACTGAGCCACGCGGCGGTGCGGCGGTGTTCGCCGCGCCGGATCGTCGACGAACCATAGGCTCGGTTCGTGGTCGTCAGCATGGCACTCCTCGCCGCCTTCGCCAACGCCGTCGCGAGCGTGTGCCAACGACTCGGGGTGGAGGACGCTCCGGAGACGAACGGTCCCTCGATGGGACTCGTTCGACACATGGTTCAGCGACCGGTGTGGCTGATGGGCTTCGTGATCATGGCGTTGGGTTACGTCGCCCAGGCCGTCGCCCTCCATCTGGGCGGGCTCAACGTGGTGCAGCCGCTGATGGTCAGCGAGCTCGTCATCTTGGTGTTCGTACTCTGGCTGTGGTACTCGACGCCGCTGCGCCCACGTGATCTGGTGGCGGCCGTCGCGACGGCGTGCGGACTCGGCGCATTCTTGTTCGTCGCGGCGCCCGGCACCGGGACCACGACGCCCGACACGGCGCAGTGGCTCGGCGTCGGCACACTGGTGGTGGCGCTCGTCGTCGCGCTGGTCGTCGCCGGCTCGAGGGGGCCGGCCTGGTGGCGGGCCCTGGCGCTCGGTGCCGGGGCGTCGGTCGGCTTCGCGCTGTTGTCGGCGGTGACCAAGTCGTTGACCGACCTACTGGCG
>Ga0075017_100002134_pt1 | contig 12324 bp, 11 predicted proteins | sample AleBraG_ABR_2012_FD_71475 | JGI IMG/M metagenome (GOLD analysis project Ga0075017, IMG submission 71475) | Freshwater sediment microbial communities in response to fracking from Pennsylvania, USA - Alex Branch Run_MetaG_ABR_2012 | ecosystem: Environmental > Aquatic > Freshwater > Creek >...
CGGGGGCGCCGAGCAGCCGCATGAGGGTGCGAAACTGCCGGTCGTTGCCCACCGCGATCACCAGTTCACGGTCGGAGGCTTGAAACAGCTCGTAGGGAGCGATGCTCGGGTGCGCGTTGCCGAGTCGCGACGGAGCAACCCCCGTGGCCAAGGTGCCGGCCGCCTGGTTGGTCAGCGCCGAGAGCAGGGTCGTCAACAGGTCGACCTCGACCAGCCGGCCCGCCACCGCAGTCGCACCGGCACCCGCAGCCAAACCCGCACCGGCATCCGCACCCGCAGCCGAACCCGCACCCGCACCGGCACCGGCACCCGCGCTGTCTCGCTCCCGCAACGCGAGCAGGATCCCGGCGAGCGCATTCTGCCCGGTCAGCACGTCGACGAGCGCGACTCCGACCTTGCTCGGCTCGGCGCCCGGCTGCCCGGTCAGGCTCATCAGCCCGCCGACAGCCTGCACGAGCAGGTCGTAGCCGGGAAGCGCAGCACCCGCGCCGGCACCGAACCCGGTGATGCTGCAATAGATCACTCCGGGGTTCATCGCACGCACGCTGTCGAAGTCAAGTCCGAACTTCGCCATCACACCCGGCCTGAAATTCTCGATCACGACATCAGCGGATGCGGCCAGCCGCGTGGCCTCCGCGAGCCCGGCCTCTGTCGTGAAGTCGCAGACGATCGCGCGCTTGTTGCGATTGACGCTGCCGAAGTAGGTGGAATCGCCCTGGGCGTCGACCGGCGGGAGCCAGTGCCGGGTGTCGTCGCCGGCCGGGCTCTCGATCTTGATCACGTCCGCGCCGAAATCGGCCAGCATCATCGTGGCGTACGGACCGGCCAGAACCCGGGAGAAATCGGCGACCCGGATGCCGGCAAGCGGACCGGCGAGCGGACCGGCAAGTGGTCCGGCAAGCGGTCCGGCAAGCTCGCCGACGCGCGGGACAGTGCCCGTTGCCGCGTTCTCCTGCATCGAGTCCTCCACCATTGGCCAACCGAGTCGTGCTGCGACCAGGATCACACATCCGGCCCGGCCACGTGGGATAGATCCTATACCGGATGTTTGCGCGCCCAGTAGATTGGCTGCATGGCGGCTGATCGACGACCCGGAGCGCGCGAAGCTGTCTTCGCTCAGCTCAACGACGCCGGGCGGGCCGAACAAGTGGCCCAACGCCTGACCGACGCGATCATCCTCGGCGTGCTCGGTCCGGGGGAACGTCTGCCGAGCGAGCCGGAACTCGCCCGCCGCTTCGGCGTTGCACTGATCACCGTGCGCGAAGGCCTCGGCAACCTGCGCGAGACCGGTTTGGTCGAGACCCGGCGCGGCCGCGAGGGCGGCAGCTTCGTGATCGCAGTGGATGCCCCGCACAACGCCCTGCTCCATACCCGACTGCGCGGACTCACCCAGGTCGAGCTCTCCGACATCGCGGTCTACTTCGGTGTGATTGTGGAGGGCTGCGCCACCCGCGCCGCCCGGCGCACCTCGCCTCCTGACGCCGAACGTCTGGCCGGGTGGCTGCAGAAGGCGGAGTTCGCCGGGGCGGCATCCGCGCGCTCCAACGCCGGTGGATTCTTTCTGGAACTCGCGGTGCTCACGCAATCGGCCCGCCTCGTGCGGGAACAGATTCGAGTGCAAGCCGAGTTCGGCCCGCTCCTTTTTCTTGGCCTGGGCGACCCGGCGTTGCGTGAGCGCATCGCGGCCGGTTTCCGCGCCGTCCCCGCTGCGCTGGGCGCCGGCGACGATGTATTGGCCCGCCGTCTGGTCGGCGACCAGGTGCAAGCGCTGTCGGAATGGTTGCTCGCCGCGAAGGCGCGCGTCGAGCGAGGAGGGCAGTTGGATGACGCATCCGTTGACCACATCTGAACACGGGGCCACAACTGAACACGGGGCGAGCACTGAACACAGGGTCACCGCTGAACAGTGTGCGGCGGCAGTCAGCACGCTGTTCGACGGCATCTTCGCCGACCTCGAATCGTGGCGTGACCGGGTCGCTCAGGCCGGCCAACCCACGCGCCCGACCGAGCTCGACGCGCTGGTCGAAACGCTCGTCATCCCCGCGCTCACCCTGCCCCAACCCACCCTGATCGGCGCCGGGTTCATTGCCGCACCGGAGTTCGTCGACGGCCACGACGTTCACTTCTCCTGGTGGCTCGGACCCCTCGAATCGAACCCGCTGCTCGGCATCACCACGGTGCCCACCCGCCTCGATCTCAGCGCCCGTGTCTACACCGACTACCTGCGCGACGTGCGCGAACTCGAGTGGTATTCGATCCCAGAGTCGACACATCAACGCCACGTCACCGGCCCCTACGTCGACCATCTCTGCACCTGCGACTACATCTTCACCGTCACCATGCCCGTGCGGGTCACCGAGCAGATGATCGGCGTCGTCGGGGCGGATGTCGCGGTGCGCCGCCTCGAGACCGCGCTGCTTCCGCTTTTTCTCGCGGCCGACCAACCGCTCGCCCTGGTGAACGCCGTCGACCGGGTGGTCCTCTCCACCGAACCGACGGTTCAGGTGGGCCAACTGGCCCCGCATGACGGAGTCGTCGTGGCCTGTTCCGGTGTTCCGTTTCGCGTTCTTGTCGCACCGGCGTCATCATCTCGTGATTAATCATCCGTTGCTATATCTTTGACCAACGAGAGTTTTGCACCGGCGCCAGTTCCCTCGGGCGCACAGACCTGAGAAGGAGAAGCCTATGAGTGACTACGCTGTCATCAACCCGGCCACCGGAGAGACCGTCAAGCACTACCCGACGATCACGGATGCCGAGCTCACCGCCGCCATCGCGGCAGCCGACGAGACGCACCGCACCTGGTCCCGTTCGACGAGTGTCGAGGAGCGCGCAGCCCTCATCCGCCGCGTCGCCGAACTGCACGTCGAGCGCCGCCAGGAGCTCGCCGAGATCATCGTGCGCGAAATGGGCAAGCCCCTCGAGCAGGCGCTCGGCGAGGTCGACTTCAGTGCCGACATCTACGCCTACTACGCCGACAACGCGACGGATCTGCTCAAGGACGAGGCCATCGGCCTGCTCGCCGGCGACGGCTCGGCACTCATCCGCCGCAGCTCGCTTGGCGTGCTGCTCGGCATCATGCCATGGAACTTCCCGTACTACCAGGTCGCCCGCTTCGCCGGACCGAACCTCGTGATCGGCAACACCATCCTGCTCAAGCACGCTGAGCAGTGCCCAGAATCGGCTGCGGCGATCGCTCAGATCATGCATGACGCCGGCTTCCCGGCCGGCGCCTACACGAACATCTACGCGTCGCACGATCAGATCGCCACGATCATCGCCGACAAGCGCGTACAGGGTGTCTCGCTCACCGGCTCGGAGCGCGCCGGAGCGGCGATCGCCGAGATCGCCGGTCGCAACCTCAAGAAGGTCGTGCTCGAGCTCGGCGGTTCAGACCCGTTCATCCTGCTGTCGACCGACGACCTCGACGCCACTGTCGGCGCCGCGGCTTTCGCCCGTCTCGACAACAACGGCCAGGCCTGCAACGCGGCCAAGCGTTTCATCGTCATCGAGGAGCTGTACCAGCCCTTCCTCGAGAAGTTCACCGCGGCGATCGCTGCGGCCGAGATCGGCGACCCGAGCAAGGAGAGCACCGTGCTCGGCCCGCTCTCGTCGTCGAAGGCCACCGAGACTCTCACCGAGCAGGTGTCGCGCGCTGTCGCCCAGGGCGCAACCCTGGTCACCGGCGGTACGGCAGAGGGCAACTTCTTCCCCGGAACCGTGCTCACCGATGTGAAGCCGGGCTCCGACGCCTTCCACGAGGAATTCTTCGGCCCGGTCGCCCAGGTGTTCAGCGTCGCCGACGAGGCAGCTGCTATTGCCCTCGCCAACGACACCCCGTTCGGCCTCGGTTCCTACGTGTTCACAACCGACCCGGAGCAGGCGCTGCGCGTTGCCGACGGCATTGAAGCCGGCATGGTCTTCATCAACCTGGTGGGTGCCGACGGCGCCGAGCTGCCGTTCGGTGGCATCAAGCGTTCGGGTTCCGGCCGTGAGCTCGGCCGTTTCGGCGCAGACGAGTTCGTCAACAAGAAGATGATCCGCATCGGCTAACACGGCATTTCCCGCGAGAGCGGGAAGATGGCCGCTTCGCATACCCGGAAGCGGCCATCCGCCCGCTCTCGAGCCTGTCGGCTCCCGCCCCTGGCGTGGACTCGGCAGGCTCGATCTGTTTTCGGGCGCACGAGCGACACCGGTGAACCGAACGGATGGCGACACGAATTACCGAGCGCCGTGCAGCAGCGCAATCTGACGCACGACCGCGTCGTCATCGTTGGCCGTGACGACAGCGGATGCCGCGGCCCGCACGCTCTCGTTGGCATTGGCCATGGCGAAGCTGGCGTCCGCGACCCCGAACATGGGCAGGTCGTTGTTGTTGTCGCCGAAACAGACCAGGCGGTCGGCGCCGGCATGGCGCTGCAACTCGGTGGCGGCAACAGCCTTGTTCGCCTCGACCGCGCTGATCTCGAGCCAGTATTCGTCCGGGTAGTAGTTGTCACGCTGCACGACGAGGGTGGCGTGCCCGGCGAGCTGTCCGGCCAGCGACTCCGCCGCCTCCTCAATGACCTCGCGTTCACCGATGATCGTCAGGTAGAAGACGTCGTTCGCCGGGAGTTGCTCCCAGGAGTCGACCGGGCGCATCCGCCGGTCACCGCGCCTCGTCGCCGTGTAGTTTCGGGTGCCGGCGCTCTCCTCAGCCTGGTTCCAGCTGACCCAGTCGCGCCCGTCGCAGAACTCGTAGACGATCGGGGGCAGGTTTCTCGCCCGGCACTCCGCGACGACGAGCGAGACCAGTGATCGGTCCAACCCGTGTCGCGTCAACACCTCACCGCTTCGCCCGTCGACGATGAGGGCGCCGCCGTAGACGGCCACCGGCATCCGCACATCGAGACCGGCCACGACAACCTGCGCCGACTCATACGAGCGCGCCGTGGCATAGCTGAACAGCAGGCCTTCGTCGGCGATCAGTCGGTTCATGGTGGTGCGCGTCACCGTGCTGAGGGTGCCGTCCGAGGCGAGCAGGGTGCCGTCGAGGTCACTGAGGTAGAGCGTCGTCGCCGTCATATCGTGTTCTCCGAGGGTGTTGCCGCCGTCGAGGGCGCTCCGAGTGCGTGAGCGGATGCCAGCGCCGCAGCAGCCGGATGAGCGCCGGCTGTCACATCCGCCGTCGCATCCGCCTTCACATCCGCCGTCGCGTCGACCGGAACCAAGGTGGCCCGGCGCAGCCACGCGCCGCCCGCGATGAGCAGGCCGACGAGCACGGCCCCGAGCAGCGCCGGCGCCGCGCCGTACCTGGCGAAGACCAGACCGGCACTCCCCTGGCCCAGGCCGAGCCCGAGCGTGACCGCCGTGACGACCCAGGCGAAGGCCTCCCCCGATGCTGCAGCCGGAGCCACCCGGTCGACGAGCAGGGAGTGCACAGTGGACTGCGGGGTGATGAGCGTGCCCGCGATCATGAGCGCGATGACGAAGCCCACGAAGCTGTGCGGAATCGCCATCATCGCGATCAACAGCGCGAAGGCGGCGAGCAGGAATGGCGCGCGCCGATGGAGTGCTTGCGGCCACGGTCGGGTGCCGTAGACGAGCCCGAACCCGACAGAGGTGAGCGACCACGCGCCGATCAGCGCTCCGCCGAGAGCGAGGTGACCGGCATCCACCGCCACGGCCGGGGCCACCACCTCGACCGTTCCGAGGAGAATCCCGAAGCCGCCGGTGATGAGAACCAGGGTGTGCAGGCCGCGGTTGTGCACGAGAGCGCGCGACTGGCGCTTGCTCTCTATTCGTTCAAGCCGTCGCTCCGCTCCCTTCGATTCGCTGCGACCGGCGCGTCCGACGAGGGGCATCGCCAAGAACGCCATCGAACCACCGACGAGCAGCACGACGGTGACGAGCAACCCGGTTCCCGCCCACGGCAGTGCGGCGAGCATTCCGGCCAGCGCCGGCCCCAGGATGAAGAACACCTCCAGACTGATCGCCTCGTAGGTGAGGGCCGCCTCCAGCACCCGCCCACTCGGCAGCTCCTTGGCCCAGACCGCGCGGGAGGCAGGTGAGACTGAGGGTTGCGTCACCCCGAAGAGAAAAGCGGATGCCGCCAGTACGACGACAGGCGCGTGTGACTCCACCGCCGCGAAGTTCACCGCCGCCACGAGGGAGAACAGCACGAGCACCGGGGCGAGCGCGCGTCGGATGCCGAAGATGTCGATCAGCCGTCCCTGCGCAACGGTGCCGCAGGCCATCCCCACGAGCACACTGCCGCTGACCATCCCCGAGTCGGCGAAGGTGCCGGTCATCCGCTGCACGTAGATCAGAAATGCGATGCTCGCCATGGTGACCGGCAGGCGCGCGATCGCCGAGGTCACCACAAACCAGGGTGCCCCCGGCAGCCGCATCATCTCGGCATACTGAGCGCGCCCCGCCCCCTGAACCTCGCTCATTGCATCCTCTCGATGGGTCGATCTGCGCCACGCGGCGGACTACTGGGCCGCGCGTCGGACTACTCGCGCCGCACGGCCTCCTACGCGATGACGGTGGCGCGCGTCGGGCCGAACCAGACGACGTCTTCTCGCTTGACCCCGTAGAGGTGGTTGCCGATGAAGGGCTCGACGGCCCAGGCCCCGGTCATCACCGTCTCGTTCCAGGCGTCGATGTAGCCGTCGTCGTACGAGGAGTTCTGCACGAGCGAGTGCCCGATGTTCGAGAGACGATCGAGCAGCACGAATTCGGTCTTGTCGAGTTCCTCCTTGAACACACCGAACCAGTCGCAGGCACGCATTCCGGGTTTCGCCGCGGCAAGCACCGTCGCGTGGATGCGCTCGATCGTAGCCAGGGCCTGCGCCTGAGCGACGCTGTCGCCGACCTGGAACGAGCGTGTGCAGTCACCCCACCAGCCGTCGGGCGTCACCGGGTGCACATCGACCATGCCGAGGTCCAGGTTCCAGAGCCCGCGCTCGCTCGGAACATCCGTCGGGAAGCAGCTCAGCGTTCCGATTCCAAAACCGACGGTGGTCGGGGTCCACACCCCGGTGCCTCCTGCCTCAACGACCTGGGCATCGATGCGGTCGCGCACCTCCCGCTCCGTCTCTCCGGGCCGGGCCTCCGCGCAGGCGGCTTCGGCAATGCGGATCGCGAGGCGCTGCGCCTCGACCAGACCGGCGGGCGGTTCGTCGCTCAGAATCCGGTCGGGAAGGATCACGTCGCTCACGGCCAGATCGCTCAGGGTCACATCGTTCATCGTCTCGTCTTCCTCTACTTCTACGTCTACTTCGCGGCGTTGCCGGATGCGGCAAGCCAGTCGATCAGTTGCGGCCACAGGGCGGCGAAGCCGTCCCAGGCGAGAAACTCGCTCGGCAGCCAGTGCGGACCCATGTCGCTCGCGAACGCGGCAACCCGGCCGGCGCCCACCTCGTCGACGACGAGCATGGGCAGGTCGTTGGCGGTGGCCAGCACCTGCGCCCCTGGCTTGGCGACGAGGCGGTGGTAGCCGAGCAGGTGCGGCCAGGTGGCGTCGATGCCGCGGGTGACCTCGTGCTCAGCGGTCAACACCGTCACGGCGCCTTCCGGGCACTCTGCGCGGTCGTCGCCGATCTCCATCTCCACCGGGAGCACCGCGGCGAGCGCCGTGCCCCGGTAGTTGGCCTTGGCTTCAATGCCCTGAAAACTCAGGTAACCGCCGACCATCAGAAGTGCGCCGCCCTCCCGCACCCAGTCAGCGAGCACCTGCAGCCGGTTCGGCATCCGTTGGCTCTTCTGAAAGACGGAGGCGGGAAGCAGCAGGGTGTTCGAGCCGATGTCGCTCAGCACGACGACATCGAACTCGTCGAGCTCGGCAGCGGTGGTCGGAAAGCGGTCGGCGGCCACGTGGTTGGGTTGAAAGACCACCTCGTGCCCGGCGGCCTCGAGCGCCGCGATGAAGTAGCCGGCGCCCTCCTCGTAGTGCGTCGTCGTGAAGGTATCGAAACCCTTCGAGTGGATGGAGGTGGTCGACCAGGACTCACCGGCCAACAGGATGCGGCTCATGCGGTTGCTCCCTCGATGTCGCGGGCGAATTTCCCGACTCGTTCGACCAGTTGGTCGAGAAAGACCCGGGGCTCTGTCGACGTGGCGATCTCGGCATTATGCTCGCGACCCCAGTGGCCGCGGAAGTCGGCGACCGTGGTGCCGCGCGTCAGCGTTCCCGCCAGCTCCACGTCGATGGTGGCCGAACGGTACTCGGCCAACTCCGGCTGGATGGCCAGTGCCGCGGCGAAGGGGTCGTGCATGTGGGCGCGGTAGCCGTCGCCGTTGTCGTGCTGATTCTCCACGTAGAAGCGCACGGCATCGGAGAGGTGCCGAACGATGTCGTTCGAGGCCGTCGAGCGGGTGCCCCGCGGTTGCTCCAGGGAAAGCAGCTCGGCCGGGGTGCTTCCGGCGATCTCGGCGATACGCGCGATGTCCTCCGGCAGCAACCCGATCTGTTCGGTGATGTCGAGACCGCAGACGATCGGGCGGCGCTCGGGAGGAAGAACGGAGAAAGCGTCGAAGACGATCTTGGCGGCATCCGGATCCACGGCGATGTTCCACTCACTCGTCGGGGTGGTGTTGCCGATGTGGTTGAACGAGCCGCCCATGATGACGAGACGTTTGAGGAGCAGAGGCAGTTCCGGCTCGATGCGCAGCGCGAGTGCGAGGTTGGTCAGCGGACCGGTGACGAGGCCGATGACCTCGCCAGGGCGACTGCGCGCAACGGATGCCCACACCTCGGTGGCGTGCCGGGACGACAGCGGGGTGGTCGGTGCGGGCAGTTCCGCGTAGCCCATTCCCTGCGGACCGTGAGTGACCTCCGAAGTCTCGAGCGGTTGCACGAGCGGCACCTCAGAGCCCAGCGCCACTTCGATGTGGCTTGCCCCGCAGAGCTCGAGCAGGGCGAGATTGTTCCTCGCAACGTGGTGCGCAGGCACGTTGCCCGCCGTGCAGGTGATGGCGAGGATCTCGGCCTCCGGGCTCGCAAGCAGGTAGAGCAGCGCGAGGGCGTCGTCGACTCCGGTGTCGACATCCATGATGATGGATTGTTTCACGAGTGATCTTTCCTTTTCGTAAACATGAACAGTGAGGGGGGAAGCTAGGCCGCGAGTGTGCCGCGCAGCAGGTCGAAGAACCGTGCAGAGTCGGCGGAGAGCGCGACGGATGCGTTCGGCGTCTGTCCGCCAATGCCGGTGAGGTCGACGAGGGTGCGTCCGTAGGTATGGAAGCCGACCGTGTCGACCGCGACGTGCAGCCGGGAGACGTCGATCACGGCGGGGTCGAGCAGATACGCGATGCAGAGCGCATCATGCACCGCGGCACTGCCGAGGGCCTTGTCGCTGTTTCCCCGGATGTAGTAGTCGAGGATCTGCGCCGTCGCCGTCGCCCCCGGCGTGCCGAGCGCCTCCAGCTCGCGGCACTGCGCCGCGGAGACGCGCGCCTTGCGGGTCGCATCGAGGGTCACCAGCGTCAGCCGCTTGAACCCGGCGTTGATGACCACGTGCGCGGCGACCGGGTCCTCGAAGATGTTGAACTCGGCCTGCGAGGTTTCGTTGCCGTGCGAGGCGCTGCCGCCCATGATCACGATCTCGTCGACGGCATCCACGATCTCCGGCGCGATGGTCACCGCGGCAGCGATGTTCGTCAGGGGTCCGACCGGCACTAGCGTGATCTTCTCCGTGGCGTTACGGAGGGTCTCGACGAGCCATTCGACAGCCGATGCCGACTGCGCGGCCACCGGCGAGGGCTCGAGTTCAAGCTCGTCCTGGTGAACGGGTGTCGCCGAGCTGACGAAGTCGGCCGGGGTCGGGAACGGATGCGGCGCGAACGGTACGCCGAGCCCACGGAAGACCGGCACGTCGCTGCGACCGATGTGGTGCAGAACCCGCAGCGTGTTCTCGGTGGTGTTCGCGACCGGCAGGTTGCCCGCGACGGTGGTGCAGCCGAGCAGAGTGATCTCCGGGTGCAACCCGGCCATCATGATCGCGACGGCGTCGTCGTTGCCGGTGTCGACATCCAGGATGATCTGCCTCACGCGGATGCCCCACTCGCCACCGATGCGGAGAGAGAGCGGATCGCACCGACGAACTCGCGCACGTGCGCGCCGTCGACGTCACCGGTGTCCTGGTAGGTGTCTTTGAGGTAGCTGCCCACGACGACGGCGTTGGCGTTCTTCAGCTGAGCGCGGCAGTTGTCGACGGTGACGCCGGCTCCGACGACGAGCGGGTAGTCGGCACCGACGATGCGGCGGAACTCACCGGTCTTCTCCAGCGGGGTCTCCTGGCCGGTGCCCGCGCCCGTCACGACGATCGCGTCGGCGCGGGCTGCGCCGAGCAGCAGATCTTCGTCGAGTGAACGCCCGGAGAGGTACGGCTGGTATTTGAAGCGCACACCGCCGAGCACGAAAGTCTCGGAGGCCGCGCGCTCCTCGGCCAGCCGGGCGGCGAAGTCGGCGTCTTCCGCCGACGCGAGGTGACCCGCAACGGAGTCGAGCTGGATGAACCGGGCCCCGTACTCGTTCGCCAGTTCGAACGCCCGCCAGTCGTCGTTCAGCACGTTGATGCCGAAGACGACCTCCGGCGCATTCGCCCGCAGGTAGTCGCAGACGAGCACGACGTCGTCGACCGAGCCGTAGTAGTTCTCGACGATCACGGCGTCAACACCGCCGGTCCAGAGGGTCTCGATCTCGCGCTTGGCGATCTCCAGCTTCTGGGCGGTGTCGTCACCCTTGAGGTGCAGCATGGCAAAGATCGGGTTGGCGGAGTCAAAGGAGTCGAGCAGGCCATTCGAAGTCATATCAATACCGTTCTTGCCCTCGTGGGCAGCACAGGAGGAAAAAGGGTTCGCTCTCAGGCGATGAGGGGAAGCACGTCGCGGAGGCGGAGCGCCGTTTGGCTGAGCCCGAGATCGCGGGCAAGCTGAGCGACCTCCGGCCGCTTCAGCTTGGCTTCCTTCAGGATCTCGTCGTTGGCGAAGATCTCGGTGGCGGTGCCGTCGGCGATGACCGTGCGATGGGCCATCACGACGACCCGCTCGAAGGACTCGACGACGAAACGCATGTCGTGCGTGATCGTGATGACCGAGATTCCTTCGGCCTCCAGCTGGTCGATCATCCGGTTGAGAAGCGCGAGCCCCCGGCTGTCGAGTCCGGCCGTCGGCTCGTCGAGGATGACATATCTGCACTCTCCGACGAGGATGGCCCCGATCGCGACGAACTTCTTGATCGCGAACGGCAGGTCGTTGGGGTTCACCTCGAAGTGCTCTGCGACGCCGGTGAGGTCGGCGGCACGGGAGACGCGCGCCTCCCGTTTGGCCTCGTCCCACTTGTGGTATCGCGGCATGTACTCCAGCTCGCCCTGCACGGTGCTGCCGAAGATCTGGTCGTCGGGGTTCTGGAACACGTAGCCGACCGTCTTCGCCGTCGTTGCCGTTGTGCGGGAACTGGTGAGCACGCCGTCGACCGAGACGGTGCCGATGGTCGGCCTGAGCAGGCCGTTCATCATCTTGACGGTCGTGGTCTTACCCGCTCCGTTCTGGCCGACGATGGCCACCCGTTCGCCGTCGTTGATGGTGAGGCTCACCGACTCGACGGCCAGTGAGCCGTCAGGGTAGGTGAACGATGCGTTGGTCAGTTCAATGGGCACGGGCGAGTCCTTCCATACGTTCGCGCACCAGCAGGTGCGCCTCGGCGCGCGTGATCGGGATGGCCGACAGCGGTCGTCCCTCCCGTGCCAGGGCGAGAGCAAGCTCCGTCACTTCGGGCCGCGGCACGTGGGCGTCAGCGAGGGCGGGCGAGGTGAGCACCTCACGCACCTCACCTTCCATCACGATCCGCCCCTCTTTCATCACGATGATGCGATCGGCGTATTCGGCCATGAGGTCGATCTTGTGCTCGACGAGGATGATCGATTTGCCCCGTTTCTTGAGGTCGCGGATGATCTCAAAGACCGCTTCCGAGGCATCCGGGTCCAGCTGCGACGTCGGCTCGTCGATCACGATGAAGTCAGCGTCCATCGCGATGATCGAAGCGAAAGCGACTTTCTGGCGTTGCCCGCCGGAGAGTTCGTTCGGGTTCTTCTCGATGAGGGCCTCGATGCCGAGTTGAGCGACGACCTCGCTCACCCGGGTGATCATCTCGTCCCGGGGCACACCGAGGTTCTCGAGCCCGAGCGCGATCTCCTCGAAGACGGTGTCTTTGACCCCGCTGATCTGAGTGAAGGGATTCTGGAAGACGTAGCCGATTTGGCGCGAGAGCTCCGCCGAATCCCAGTCGGTGAGGTTCGTGCCGAGAATCTCGACGGTTCCCGTCAGCTCGCCGTCGTGGAA
>Ga0075017_100002135_pt1 | contig 12322 bp, 9 predicted proteins | sample AleBraG_ABR_2012_FD_71475 | JGI IMG/M metagenome (GOLD analysis project Ga0075017, IMG submission 71475) | Freshwater sediment microbial communities in response to fracking from Pennsylvania, USA - Alex Branch Run_MetaG_ABR_2012 | ecosystem: Environmental > Aquatic > Freshwater > Creek >...
TCGTCGGCGTGGAGGGTGAACAGCGGCTGCCCCGCCGTGACTTCGTCGCCCGGCTTGGCATGCAGTTCGATTCCGGCTGCCGCGACGACGGGATCCTGTTTGCGCGCGCGCCCGGCACCGAGTCGCCAGGCCGCGATGCCGAACGGCAGGGCGTCCTGCTCGACGAGAAAGCCCGAGGATGCTGCCGTGACGACCTGCGTCTCGCGTGCGGTCGGCAGGGGGGCGGAGGGGTCGCCTCCCTGCGCCTCGATCATCCGCCGCCAGGTGTCCATGGCGCGTCCGTCGTCGAGGGCCGCTCCGACGTCGGCGTCCGGCTGCCCGGCCAGGGTGAGCATCTCCCGAGCGAGGGCTACCGTGAGCTCACGGATGTCGGCGGGCCCGCCGCCCGCGAGCGTCTCGAGCGACTCGCGCACCTCGAGAGCGTTGCCGATCGTGAGGCCGAGAGGCGTGTTCATGTCGGTGAGGAGCGCGGAGGTGGTCACGCCGGCGTCGGTGCCGAGGTCGACCATCGTGCGCGCCAGTTCGCGCGAGGCGGCGATGTCGTGGATGAACGCTCCCGATCCGAATTTCACGTCGAGGACGAGGGCTGAGGTTCCCTCCGCGATCTTCTTCGACATGATCGACGATGCGATCAACGGGATGGCCTCGACGGTGCCCGTGATGTCACGAAGCGCGTAGAGCTTTCCGTCGGCGGGCGCCAGGCCTGATCCTGCGGCGCAGATCACAGCCCCGACCTCGTCGAGGATCTCGAACATCCGCTCGTTCGAAATCGACGCCTGCCAGCCGGGGATCGACTCGAGCTTGTCGAGCGTGCCGCCCGTGTGGCCGAGGCCGCGGCCGGAGAGCTGAGGGACGGCGACCCCGAACGACGCGACGAGAGGCGCGAGGGGCAGGGTGATCTTGTCGCCCACTCCCCCGGTCGAGTGCTTGTCGACGGTCTTCTTCGACAGCGACGAAAAGTTCATCGTCGAGCCGGAAGCGATCATCGCGAGCGTCATGTCGCGGATCTCGCGGCGCTCCATCCCGTTCAGGAAAATCGCCATGGTGAGCGCCGCCATCTGCTCGTCGCCGACGTAGCCGCGGGTGTAGGCGTCGATCAGCCAGTCGATCTGCGCGGTCGAGAGCGCACCCGACGAGCGCTTGACGCGGATCAGGTCGACGGTGTCGAAGGGCTCGACGGATGTGGTGCTCACGGGGATCTCCTAGCTGCTCTGCGACGCGCGGTAGGCGTCCAGTTGTCGAGGCCCGAACGCGTCCGGGAGAACCTCGTCGATGGTCTTGAAGCCTGCGACGGTGTCGAGCACCATCCCCTCGGCCGAGTGTTCGTACAGCAGCTGCCGGCAGCGCCCGCACGGCATCAGCACGTCACCGTTGCCGTCGACGCAGGCGAATGCGAGCAGGAGCCCGCCGCCGCCCGTGATGAGGTCGGAGACCAGCGAGCACTCGGCGCAGAGGGTGAGCCCGTACGAGGCATTCTCGATGTTGCACCCCGACACGATCCGGCCGTCGTCGGTGAAGGCCGCGGCACCGACCGGGAACTTCGAATAGGGGACGTAGGCGCGGTCCATGGCGGTCGTGGCGGTGGCGCGGAGGAGCGCCCAGTCGAAGTCGCGTTCTGCGCTCATGATTTGATGTACGGCTTTCCGGAGGCGGCGGGGCCGCGCGACTGGCCGACGAGACCGGCGACGGCGAGGACTGTGACCACGTACGGCAGCATGAGCATGAACTCGCTCGGCACCGGCGAGCCGACGACGCTCAGGACGTTCTGCAGGTTGCTGGCGAACCCGAACAGCAGCGCCGCGAGGGTCGCGCGGATGGGATCCCACCGCCCGAAGATCACGGCGGCGAGGGCGATGTACCCGGCGCCCGCCGTCATCGTCTTCTGGAATTCGCCCAGGTCGCCGAGCGTGAAGAACGCACCGCCGAGCCCCGCGATGGCGCCGGCGAGCGAGACGTTCCAGAAACGGGTCACGTTGACCTTGATCCCGACGGTGTCGGCCGCCTGCGGGTGCTCGCCGACCGCGCGGAGGCGAAGCCCCCAGCGAGTCTTGAACAGGCCGAACCAGACCGCCGCGATGGCGACGTACATGAGGTAGACGACGATGTTCTGCTGGAACAGAAGGGGCCCGACGAGCGGGATCCTCGACAGCACGGGCACGTCGACGGGCGGGAAGAGCAGACCTTTGTTCAGGCCGGGCGAGTTGGTCAGCACCTCGGAGTACAGGAAGCTCGTGAGCCCGGTCACGAGGACGTTCAGGACGACGCCGACGATGACCTGATCGACGAGGTACCGGATGCTGAACACGGCCAGCACCATCGACACCAGGGCGCCGGCGATCATCGCGCTGACGAGACCGATCCAGAGAGAACCCGTGACGCTGGCGACGACAGCCGACACGAAGGCGCCGCCGAGCAGCTGCCCCTCGATCGCGACGTTGACGACCCCGACGCGCTCCGAGATGACGCCGCCGAGGGCCCCGAAGATGAGCGGCGTGGAGAGGCTCAGCGAGCCGATCAGCAGACCGGGAACGAGGATCGAGTTGTTCGCGCCCGCCCAGGCGAGGAAGCCGACCAAGAAGAGCACGCCGAAGAGCGAGATCAGCCAGATCGGAGTCTTGCTGTAGGCGCGAGTGCGGAAGACCGCGAAGACGCTGATCGCCGCGAGCAAGAGAGTTACGACGACGCCTGTCGCGTAAGTCGGGACGACCGCGTTCGGCAGCTTGACGAAGTCGGTCGCCGTCGAGAGCCGGAAGGTCGACTGCCCGGTCCGGCCCGCCACCAGGAACAGCAGGATCGCCAAGACTGTGAACGCTCCGAGGGCGATCGGCGCCTTCCACGACCGGCTCCGGGTGATTTCGAGGCCGGGGGTCGGCGCGGCGGGGATAGCCACGTCAGGGGTCAGGATGCTCATTTGGTCACCACCGCCGTTTTCGAGTCGGGGCGCCTGAGTCGTCGAGACCGAGGACCGGGCGCGGGGATACGGAAGATCGTCCGGACGAGAGGCGGGGCCGCCACGAACAGCACGATCAGCGATTGGACGACCAGCACGATGTCGATCGGCACGCCGTTCGCCGCCTGCATGGCGTAGCCGCCGGCTTTGAGAGCACCGAAGAGCAGGCCAGCGCCGAAGACGCCCCAGGGGCGCGAGCGGCCGAGCAGCGCCACGGTGATGGCGTCGAAGCCGATGCCCGCGTCGATGCCCGACGAGAAGCCTGTCGTCAGCGTCCCGAGCACCTGGGTGGCGCCGGCGATGCCGATCAGCGCACCCGAGATGAGCATGGCGTAGACGTAGATGTTCTTGACGCTGATGCCGGCGGTGCGGGCCGCGTGCGGGTTCTCTCCCACGGCGCGGAACCGGAAGCCGAGGCTCGAGCGGTTCAACAGCCACGCGACGAAGAACGTCGCCGCGATCACGAGCAAGAACCCGACGCTCACCGGGAAGTGGACGCCGAAGAGCTTGGGCAGGACGGCTGAGGGCTGGGTCGCCGGCGACTGCGGGTTCGACGACCCCTTCGCCTGCAGGAGCCCCGGCGTGCGCAGCATGAACGAGATCAGGTAGAAGGCGACGTAGTTCAGCATGATCGTCACGATCACTTCGTGCGCGCCCGTCCGGGCCTTCAAGAATCCGACCAGGGCGCCCCAGAACGCTCCCCCGGCTATTCCGGCCAGGATCGCCAGCGGCAGGTGGATCGCGAGCGGCAGGTCGAACGAGAAGCCGACCCAGCCCGCGAACGCGGCCCCGATCAGGATCTGCCCCTGGCCGCCGATGTTGAACATCCCCGCGCGGAAGGCCAGAGCCACGCCCAGGCCGGCGACGATCAGCGGCATGGCGAAGTTGATCGTATTGGCCAGCGGCGCGATCCCGTTGACGAACCCGACGGCCTGGAAGTCGATGACGGCGCCCTGGAACAGCGACGAGTACGCCAGCGAGACCGAGTGCCAGACGGCGTTCAGCATGTCGCCGGGGCGTGCGAAGAAGTAGCCGGACGTCGTCTGTACGGTCGGGTCGGTGACCGCGATCAGGATCCCGCTGAGCACCAGGGCCAGCACGACGGCGAGCACCGAGATCATCGCGTTCCCCGAGACGATCTCGCGCAGGATCCCGGAGACCCTGTCGTCTTTCGACTCGTCGGGGGTGGCTCGGGTCTCGCTCATGCGAGTTGCTCCTGTTCGTGCGACTGCTGGTATTCGGGCGGGACCTCGCCGGCCATCATGAGCCCCAGGACGTCTCGCGGAGTGTCGGAGGGGACGATCCCGATGATCGAACCGCGATACATGACCGCGATCCGGTCGGCGAGGGCGGTGACCTCGTCGAGCTCCGTCGACACCACGATCACGGGAACGCCCTCGTCGCGCGTGGCGACGATCCGCTTGTGGACGAACTCGATCGAACCCACGTCGATGCCTCGGGTCGGCTGTGCGGCGACGAAGAGACGCAGGTCGCGCGAGAGTTCGCGGGCGAGCACCACCTTCTGCTGGTTGCCGCCGGAGAGGCGGCCGACGGGCGTCGCGATTCCCTGGCTCCTGACGTCGAACTCGCGCACCTTCTCGGTGGCGAATCTGGCGAGGTCGACGAGGCGCAGCCAGCCACGGGAGACGAACGGCCCAGAGTGCGACCGGTCGAGCATGAGGTTCTCGGCGATCGTGAATTCGCCGACGAGGCCGTCTTCGGTTCGGTCTTCGGGGACGAACCCGACACCCGCGTCGAGCACCTTGCGGACGCTGAGGCCGGAGATCTCTCGGCCGTCGAGCGTGATCGTGCCCTCCACGCGGGGCTGAAGCCCCAGCAGGGCTTCGGTGAGTTCGGTCTGGCCGTTGCCCTGCACCCCCGCGATCGCCAGGATCTCGCCGCGTCTGACCTCGAACGAGACGTCGTCGACGACCACCTGCCCGATGGCGTCGATGACGCGGAGTCCGTCCACGACGAGAGCGGCTTCGCCCGGGGTCGCCGGGGCCTTCTGAACGGTCAGCTCGACGGCGCGGCCCACCATGAGCGACGCGAGTTCGGCGTTCGACGCGGTCGGCTCGGCTTCGCCCACGACCTTGCCGAGTCGGATGACGGTGATTCGGGAAGCGACTTCGCGGACTTCGCGCAGCTTGTGCGTGATGAACACGATCGCGGTGCCGGCGTCGCGGAGCTGCCGCATGATCGCCATCAGCTCGTCGGTCTCTTGCGGGGTCAAGACCGCGGTGGGCTCGTCGAAGACGAGCACCTTGGCGTCGCGCGAGAGGGCTTTGATGATCTCGACGCGCTGCTGCACGCCGACGGGCAGCTCTTCGACGATGGCGTCGGGATCGACGTCGAACCCGAATCGCTTCGAGATCTCGGTCACCTTCGCACGGGCTCCAGGCAGGTCGAGCCGGCCGCCGAACGAGGTCTCTTCGTTGCCGAGCATGACGTTCTCGGCGACCGTGAACACGGGCACGAGCATGAAGTGCTGGTGGACCATGCCGATCCCGGCCGCCATCGCGTCGCCGGGGCCCTGGAAGTGCTGGACGACGTCGTCGAGCAGGATCTCGCCCTCGTCGGCCTGGTAGAGGCCGTACAGGACGTTCATGAGCGTGGACTTGCCGGCGCCATTCTCACCCAGGAGGGCGTGGATCTCATACGGCTCGACGGTGAGGCTGATGTGATCGTTGGCGGTGAGTGCGCCGAAGCGTTTGGTGATGCCCTGGAGTTCGAGCTTCATCGGGTGATCTCCCTCTCGGGTTCGGGACAGGGCGGAGGGCCCGAAGCGACGTTAGTCGCTCCGGGCCCTTCTGTGTGGGTGCTACTTGGTGAGCGAGGCGGGCGAGGCGACCTTGATCGATCCGTCGATGATTCCGGCCTTGATCTTCGTGAGCTCTCCGCTGAGGCTCGACGAGACCTTGCTCGCGTAGTCGTGGAACGGGGCCAGGCCGACGCCGTCGTTCTTCAGCGTGCCGACGTACGGGGTGCTGGTGAACTTGCCCTTGGCCGCGTCTTCGACGACGGCCTTGGTGGCGGGGGCGATGCCCTTCTGGACGCTGGTCAAGAAGAGGCTTGCGTTGGCCGGGTCGGTCTGGAAGGTGTCGGAGTCGACGCCGACCAGGGTGATTCCGCCGCCGGTCGAGGCGTTCTTCGCCTTGACCGCCTGAGCCGCGCTCTGGTAGATCGGGCCACCGACGGGCATGATGACGTCGGCGTTCTGGTCGAGCAGGGTCTGAGCGGACTGCTTGGCGGCCGTGCCGGCGTCGAAGCCACCGGTGAAGACGCCCTTCTGGCTCTTCTCGTTCCAGCCGACGAGCTTGACGTTCTTGCCCTTCTGCTGGTTGTAGTAGGCGACGCCGTCGGCGAAGCCGTCCATGAAGATGGTGACGGTCGGGATCTGCATGCCGCCGAAGGTGCCGACGACGCCGGATTTCGTGTAGCTGGCAGCCGCGTAGCCGCCGAGGAAAGCCGCCTCCGACGTGTTGAACGTGATGGGCCGGACGTTGGTGGCGGTGGTGGACGCGTCGTCGATGGTCGCGAAGTTGATCGACGGGTTGGCCTTCGCCGCAGCCTTGGTGGCGTCGGCCAGCAGGAAGCCGACCGTGATGATCAGGTTGCACTTCTGGTTGACGAGGCTTGTGATGTTCGAGGCGTAGACCGTCTGATCGGCCGATTCGACCGACTTCGGCTTGACGCCGAGGTCGCTCGCCGCCTGGTTGAGACCGTCGAGGCCGAGCTGGTTGAACGACTTGTCGTTGAACCCTCCCGCATCGGAGACCATGCACGGAACGTAGCTCGACGCCGAGCTCGTCTTGGTGCTCGTCGCCGACGGTGCCGTGCCGCAGCCCGCGAGCATCGAAGTCGCGCCCACGATGGCAAGGCCGGCCAGAAGGGCCTTCCGTGTCGAGATTGTCAAAGTGTCCTCCAAGAGTCAGCCCAGCATCTGCCGCTGGGCACTATGACATGGAGGTTACCGAAAGTTACGACCGCTATTTGACGCCCGGGCCCGAACCTGCCGAAGCGTTACCGCTTCGCGACAATCACGAAACAGCGCCGTTACGTCCGATCTGTTATGCCCGGTGCTCGAAGGGGGCAGGATTCCGCCCCGTCACCTCAGAGGACGTCGTTGCGACCCGAGAGCTTCAGCGCGTCGACGACACCCTTGACCCGCTGGGCGTTCGCACTCGTCGTGACGAGGAGGGCGTCCGGGGTGTCGACCACGACGATGTCGGTCACGCCGATCAGCGAGATCAGGCGGTCGCCCTGGCTCACGACGATTCCGCTCGACGAGTCGGCCAGCACGCGGGCGTTCTCGCCGAGGATGGCGAGGTCGGAGGCGCGCCCCTTGGAGTGCAGCTTGGCGATCGAGGCGAAGTCGCCGACGTCGTCCCAATCGAAGTCGCCGGGGATCACGGCGAGGCGGCCCTGGGCCGCCGCGGGCTCGGCGACCGTGTAGTCGATGGCGATCTTCTCGAGGTTGGGCCAGATGCGGTCGACCACGGCGCCGCGCGCAGAGGTGTCCCAGGCGTCGGCGAGCTCGAGCAGGCCCGCGAGCAGCTCGGGGCGCGTCTCGCCCAACTGCTTGAGCAGGACGTCGGCGCGGGTGATGAACATGCCCGCGTTCCAGAGGTAGTTGCCGTCGCGCAGGTACGCCTCGGCGGTCTCGAGCTCGGGCTTCTCGACGAACGAGGTGACGAACTTCGCGTGGGGAGCGTCGGAGATCTCCAGGGCGTCGCCGAAGTGGATGTAGCCGAAGCCGATGGCCGGTTCGGTGGGCGTGATACCGATGGTCGCGATGTAGCCGGCGTCGGCTGCGGCGATGGCCTCGTGGACCGCGCGGACGAATCCGCGCTGGTCGGCGATCACGTGGTCGGCGGCGAAGGAGCCGATGATGACGTCGGGCTCGCGCTTGACCAGGATCGCCGCGGCGAGACCGATGGCGGCGGTGGAGTCTTTCGGCTCGCTCTCGAGGACGACGTTGTGGTCGGCGAGCGCCGGGAGCTGTTCTTCGACCGCGGCCCGGTGCGAGCGTCCCGTGACGACCATGATGCGCTGCTCGCCGTTGATCGGAGCCAGTCTGTCCCACGTTCCGCGCAGCAGCGTCGATCCGCTGCCGGTGAGGTCGTGCAGGAACTTCGGGGCGTCGGCGCGGCTGAGCGGCCACAGTCGCGAACCGATGCCGCCGGCCGGAATGATGCTGTAGAACCGGTCCAGGCTCTCTCGTGCTGTCGTCATTGGGCCACCCTATCGGCGGGGTCCCCCGAAAACGGTCCGCGCCCCAGTACTGGGGCAACACGGAGTGGTCACGTGGGCGACACTCGCGCGTCACACCGGCCTCGTAGCGTGCCTCTCAAGCAACCGAGGGGACCCGATGCGAGTAGCCATCGTGACCGAAAGTTTTCTTCCGACTCTCAACGGGGTCACGACGAGCGTCTGCCGGGTGCTGGAGCATCTCCGCGCGACCGGTCACGAAGCGATGGTGATCGCGCCCGACGGCAAGGGGCCGGCCCGGTTCGCCGGGTTCCCGGTCCACCGCATGCCCTCCGTCGGGTACCGCCAGTTTCCCGTCGGCATTCCTGGGCCCCAGCTCGCGGGCCTCCTGGCCGGGTTCGCTCCGGACGTGATCCACGCCGCGTCTCCGTTCATCCTGGGCGCCCAGGCGATCACGGCGGCGAATCGGCTCGGGGTGCCGAGCGTCGCGATCTTCCAGACCGACATGGCGAAGTACGCCCGGGGCAACGGATTCGGCGCGGCCGGGCAGGCTCTCGTCTGGAAGGTGATCCGCAGGATCCACCAGGGTGCGACCCTCACGCTCATCCCGTCGGAGGCCTCGCGCCTCGACCTCGAGCGGATCGGCGTCGACCGGGTCGCGACCTGGGGCCGTGGCGTCGACAGCACCCTCTACCACCCGAGGCGGCGGACCGACGAGGCGACCCGGATCCTGCGCGCCTCCCTCGCGGCCCCCGGCGAGGTGCTCGTCGGCTACGTCGGACGCCTCGCTCCCGAGAAAGAGGTCGAACGCCTGGCAGCACTGCGCAGGATCCGGGGGCTCCGCCTCGTCATCGTCGGCGACGGCCCGGCCCGAGCGAGCCTAGGTCGCACACTCTCCGGGCTGCAGCCGAGATTCCTCGGCTCGCTCCACGGAGACGACCTCGCCACGGCGTACGCGGCCCTCGACGTCTTCGTCCACACGGGAACGACCGAAACGTTCGGGCAGACGCTGCAGGAGGCCCACGCGGCCGGCCTCCCCGTCGTCGCACCGGCCGTCGGCGGGCCACTGGACCTCGTCGAGCACGGAGTCGACGGCTTCCTGTTCGATCCGCATCACGCCCACTCGCTGCGGCGCGCGGTGCTCACACTCGTCGAAGAGCAGGCGCTCCGGGCGCGCTTCGGCGAGGCCGGCAGACGGGCCGTCGTCGGCCGGACCTGGCAGGCGCTCGGCGACGAGTTGATCGGCCACTACCAAGCCGTCCGACCCCTCCCGATCCCTGTGCGGACGGGCATTCTGCCCGGTCCGATCGATCTCTCGGCATCGAGATAGTTAGGTCGGCCTTCCCCGTGCCCACCTGAGAGATTGCTTAGGATGGTCACGATCTGAGAACACACCCCGATCCACCTGGAGGGTTGCTCATGGCCGAGCAGACGACAGGGGTCCTCACCGGGCCCCCCGCACCGAACGTTCCACGACCGCGACCGAGTCGCTTCCAAGGCACGCTCTACCGGGGCCGCGAGGGCATGTGGTCGTGGGTGCTGCACCGGATCACCGGCGTCGCGATCTACTTCTTCCTGCTCGTGCACGTGCTCGACTCCGCTCTGCTGCGGGTCAGTCCGCGCGCCTACAACGCGGTCATCGACACGTACAAGCAGCCGATCATGGGCATCGGCGAGGCCGCCCTCGTCGCCGCCATCATGTTCCACGCGCTCAACGGCATCCGGATCATTCTCATCGACTTCTGGAGCGGCGGGCCGAAGCGTCAGCGCCTCCTGTTCTGGCTGGTCCTCGTCGTGTGGGTGATCCTGATGGCCGGATTCCTGCCCCGCCAAATCGGCGTCATCATCTCGGAGTTCTGATCATGACCGCACAGACGATCGAAGCACCTCGCTCGGCACGGACGCCGAGGCGTCGCACCAACTGGGAGAAGTGGGCCTGGATCTACATGCGCGCCAGCGGCGTGCTGCTGATCGTGCTCATCTTCGGCCACCTCTTCACCAACCTCATCGCCGACAAGGGCGGTGTCAAAGCCATCGACTTCGCGTTCGTCGCCGGCAAATGGGCGAGCCCGTTCTGGCAGATCTGGGACACCCTGATGCTCTGGCTCGCGTTGATCCACGGGTCGAACGGCATGCGCACCATCGTCAACGACTACGTGTCGAGCCCGAAGCTGCGCCGCATCATGCTGATCGCGCTCCTCGTGTCGAGCGCCGTGCTGATCCTGCTCGGCACGCTCGTGATCTACACCTTCAATCCGTGCCCGGCGGGCGCCCTGCACTCGCAGCTGCCGTCGTTCTGCCCGGCTCACTGACCCTTTCTTCCTCGTCTCCCACCCACCGGAAAGCTCCCGTGACTGACATCCCCGATTCCTCCACCGCTCCGACGAAGACCGTCAACGGCGTCCACTACCACCAGCACGACGTCGTCATCGTCGGCGCCGGCGGTGCTGGCATGCGTGCGGCGATCCAGGCCGGGCCAGGCGCCTCGACCGCGGTCATCTCGAAGCTGTACCCGACGCGTTCGCACACGGGCGCCGCGCAGGGCGGCATGGCCGCGGCCCTCGCCAACGTCGAAGAAGACAACTGGGAGTGGCACACGTTCGACACCGTCAAGGGCGGCGACTACCTCGTCGACCAAGACGCGGCCGAGATCCTCGCGAAAGAGGCCATCACGGCCGTTCTCGAGCTCGAGAACATGGGCCTGCCGTTCAACCGCACGCCGGAGGGCAAGATCGACCAGCGCCGCTTCGGAGGGCACACTGCCGAGCACGGCAAGAACCCCGTGCGACGCGCCTGCTACGCGGCCGACCGCACGGGTCACATGATCCTGCAGACCCTCTTCCAGAACTGCGTCAAGCTCGGCATCAACTTCTTCAACGAGTTCTACGTCCTCGACCTGATCATGGGCGAGGTCGACGGTCAGAAGCGGCCCGCGGGCGTCGTCGCCTACGAGCTCGCGACCGGTGAGCTGCACGTGTTCCAGGGCAAGTCGGTCGTCTTCGCGACCGGCGGCTTCGGCAAGATCTTCAAGACGACCTCCAACGCTCACACCCTCACGGGCGACGGCGTCGGGATCATCTGGCGCAAGGGCCTCCCGCTCGAAGACATGGAATTCTTCCAGTTCCACCCGACCGGGCTCGCGGGCCTCGGAATCCTGCTGTCGGAGGCGGCACGCGGTGAGGGCGCCATCCTGCGGAACAGCGAGGGTGAGCGCTTCATGGAGCGCTACGCCCCGACCATCAAAGACTTGGCGCCCCGCGACATCGTCGCGCGCTGCATGCGCACCGAGATCCGCGAGGGTCGCGGCGCCGGGCCGAACAAAGATTATCTGTACCTCGACATCACGCACCTCTCCCCCGAGGTGATCGATGCGAAGCTGCCCGACATCACCGAGTTCGCTCGCACCTACCTGGGCGTCGAGCCCTACACCGAACCGGTGCCGGTGCTTCCGACGGCCCACTACGCGATGGGCGGCATTCCGACCAACGTCAAGGCCGAGGTGCTGCAAGACAACGACACGGTCGTGCCCGGCCTGTACGCCGCCGGCGAGTGCGCCTGCGTCAGCGTGCACGGCTCGAACCGTCTCGGAACGAACTCGTTGCTCGACATCAACGTCTTCGGGAAGCGCGCCGGCGACAACGCGGTCGCGTACGCCAAGACGGCCGACTTCGTGCCGCTCCCGGACGACGCCACCGACTTCGTGCAGGGCCTCATCCAGCAGGTCTCCACCGCCACCGGCACCGAGCGGATCGCGACGCTGCGCCGCGAACTGCAGGAGTCGATGGACAACAACGCCCAGGTATTCCGCACCGCCGAGACCCTGAACCAGGTCACCGAGGTCATCGGCGATCTACGCGATCGCTACAAGAACATCTCGGTGCAAGACAAGGGCAAGCGCTTCAACACCGACCTGCTCGAGGCCATCGAGCTCGGGTTCTTGCTCGACCTCGCCGAAGTCGTCGTCTACTCGGCGCTTTCGCGTGAAGAGAGCCGCGGCGGTCACTTCCGCGAAGACTTCCCGAAACGCGACGACGAGAAATGGCTCGTGCACACGATGGCCTACCTCACCGGCGACGCCCACTCCGCCGACGCCGGAGACCACATCAAGCTCTCGACCAAGCCGGTCGTCATCACGAACTACCAGCCGATGGAACGGAAGTA
>Ga0075017_100002138_pt1 | contig 12317 bp, 6 predicted proteins | sample AleBraG_ABR_2012_FD_71475 | JGI IMG/M metagenome (GOLD analysis project Ga0075017, IMG submission 71475) | Freshwater sediment microbial communities in response to fracking from Pennsylvania, USA - Alex Branch Run_MetaG_ABR_2012 | ecosystem: Environmental > Aquatic > Freshwater > Creek >...
GGCCCTGGCCGTGCTCGGGGTGCACGGGGGGACGGCGGGCGCCGTCACGACGGTGCCGTACTCCGACCCGAACGCCGTCGGGTCGATCGGGCTGTGCAATCAGGTGGGCCAGCAGGTCACGAGCGGGAGCACGACCCAGGCCCCGTTCGCCTGGCTATCCGTGTCGACCACCCCCGCCCAGGCTCCGTACAGCAATTTCCCCCGCACGGCCGTCCTCCTCGCGTATCAGCCCCGGAACGGGCTCGCTCCGGGTGAGTGGAGCGGAGCCGAGCTCACCGCGTCCTCGCGCTACACGAATCCGAACGCTCCCATGGCCGCAGCCACCAGCGGTGACGACTCCCTGGCGGACTTCATGTCCAACTACCACCCCGTGTGGAACGGATTCCTCCAACTCCGGATGTACCTGGGGACGGCGGACGCACCGCAGTACTCGCTCCACTACCCATCGCTCGACATCCAGGTCCAGGGGAACACATGGCATGCGGTCGGTGGGAGCCCGGTGAACTGCACCGCAGGCACCGCGGAGTCGATCGAGAGCATCGTCCTTCCCGCCAGCGCCGCGACGACCACTCCCACCGGTGGCACGAGCAGCCAGGCGACCGGCTCCACCGGTGCCGGCACCTCCCCGGGATCCGCTTCCGGAAGCAATCCCTCGTCATCGGGAGCCGCCGGCTCCGGAAGCGGCTCGGCGACTCCGGTGACCGCCGCCCAGTCGAGCTCGTCAACGGGGTGGCTGGCCACTGCCGTGGTGATCGCCCTCATCGCCTTCGCCGCCTGGTTCCTACTGCGCAGACTCCGCCGTGGCCCGACGGGCGACCGGACGGGATCCGATCCCGGTTCCGCAGATCCGGGGCCTCCCGAATCCGGTCGGGCCTCGCCGACGTCCGACACGGCGCCGGAACCGACCGACCCTGACCTGCCCCGTTCGGAATCGACCATCGCGTCCAGGCAGTCCATCAGTTCATCGATGAGTTCATCCAGTTTGTCGACACAGGCATCACCGACCTCCACGAAAGGCCTACACCCATGAGGAATCCCACCCGTCGCTCCGCGTTCCGGACCGTCATCGCAGCCTTCCTTGGAGCGGTGTTGGCCGCAGCCTCGGTGCTCACCGCGTTGGCTTCCCCCGCCGGTGCGGCCGGGAATCCGCCGTGGGAGCCGGATGCCAATTCCGTCGGCGGCCTGGTCTTCTACAACGCCTCCGGACAGCAGATCACCGGCGGCAACCTGACCGACTCGCCCGTCGCCGCCTACATCGAAGGCACGGTCACCGTGCGCGCCGGTGACACCAAGGCCACTCTCTACGGCTACTCGCCTATCGCCGGCACGGCACCCGGCACCTGGGGTGGCGAGGCACTCGGCTCGTCCACGACCTACCCGAACAGCGGAGCTCCGGCTCCGCTGAACACGGCCACTCTGCCCGTCGAGACCGGTTCGTCCGGCGACACGACGGTGGCCACTCTGGAGTCAGATTTCCCGAACACCAATTCCGTCGCCAGCGGCTACGCCGGGCTCTACCAGCTCCGATTGAAGACGACAGCGTCCGGCAAGCCCCCGAACACCACCTACCTCTCGGCGGACATCTCCATCGACTCCGTTCACGGCACATGGTCCGTGGTCTATCCCGCCATCACTCCGATCGTGACGACGACGACGCTGACGGCCTCGCCCACCAGTCCACAGCCCTCCGGGACGACGGAGACCCTGACCGCCACGGTCAGCCCGGCCGCTCCCGGGACGGTCCAGTTCGAGAACGGGGCCACCGCCATCGGTAGCCCGCAGACGGTGAACGCCACCACGGGCGTCGCCACCTTGTCGACCGCCGCGCTGCCCGTCGGGGCACTCACCCTCCACGCGGTGTTCACCCCGGCCCAGTTCGCCGCCTACGCCGGGTCGACGGGTACCACCAGCTTCACCGTGACCAGTTCGGCGAACCCGACCACGACGACGCTGACGGCCTCTCCCACCAGCCCACAGCCGTTCGGCACGTCGGAGACCCTGACCGCCACGGTCAGCCCGGTCGCCGCCGGAACCGTCCAGTTCCAGAACGGTGCCACCAACCTCGGCGCCCCGGTGACGGTGTCGGCCGGTGTGGCGACGCTGGTCACCTCCGCCCTCCCGGTCGGATCGCTCACCCTCCATGCCGTGTTCACCCCGACGGCCGGCAGCGGCTTCGGTGGCTCCACGGGAACGACCTCGTTCACGGTCAACCCGATCGCCACCACGACCACGCTGACGGCCTCGCCGGTCAGTCCGCAGTTCCTGGGCACGTCGGAGACGCTGACGGCAACGGTCAGCCCGGTCGCCTCCGGTACCGTCCAGTTCCAGAACGGTGCCACCAACCTCGGCACGCCGGTGACGGTGTCGGCGGGTGTGGCGACGCTGGTCACCTCCGCCCTCCCGGTCGGGTCCCTCACGCTCAATGCCGTGTTCACGCCGGCGGCCGGCAACGGCTTCAGCAGCTCGACGGGCTCGACCTCGTTCACCGTGAACCCGGCGACGCCGACCACCACGACGCTGGCGGCCTCGCCCTCCAGCCCACAGACGTTCGGCACGCCGGTCACCCTGACCGCCACGGTCAGCCCGGTCGCCGCCGGTACGGTCCAGTTCCAGAACGGTGCCACCAACCTCGGCACGCCGGTGACGGTGTCGGCGGGTGTGGCGACGCTCGGCACCTCGACCCTCCCGGTCGGTTCGCTCACCCTCAACGCCGTGTTCACACCGACGGCCGGCAGCGGGTTCGGCGGCTCGACGGGGACGACCCCGTTCACGATCAGCCCGATCGCCACCACGACCGCACTCACCGTGTCGCCGGTCAGCCCGCAGTTCGCCGGCACCCCGGTCACCCTTACGGGCACGGTGAGCCCCACCGCACCTGGCACCGTCCAGTTCCAGAACGGCTCGACCAATCTGGGCACCCCGGTCGCGGTGTCCGCCGGCGTGGCTGCGTACACGACCTCGGCCCTCCCGGTCGGCTCCCTCGCCCTGCATGCCGTGTTCACCCCGACGCCCGGTAGCGGGTACGGCGGCTCGACGGGCACGGCGACCTACACCGTCGTGGCCCTCACGCCCACCTCCACATCGTTGACGGTCAGTCCGACCGGTCCCCAACTCGTCGGGACGTCTGAGACGTTGACGGCCACCGTCAGCCCCGTGACGACCGGCACCGTCCAGTTCGAGGTGGGCTCGACACCGATCGGCGTCCCGGCGCCTGTTTCCGCCGGTGTGGCGACCTACACGACGACCGCGCTACCGCCCGGCAACCTCACCCTCGGTGCCGTCTTCACCCCCACCGCGGGCAACGGATTCGCGGGTTCCACCGGGACCACGTCGCTCACCATCACCGGGACCTCCGGCAGCGCCTCCACCCCTGACGGCAACGGCTACTGGCTGGCGGCCAACGACGGGGGGGTCTTCGCCTACGGCAATGCGCCCTTCTTCGGCTCCACCGGCGGCCAGCAGCTGAACGCCCCGATCGTCGGGTTCGGTTCGACCCCGACCGGCAAGGGCTACCGGCTGGTCGCTGCCGACGGCGGTGTCTTCTCCTACGGCGACGCCGCCTTCTACGGCTCGACCGGTGGTCAGCACCTCAACGCCCCGATCGTGAAGTTCGCCACCACCCAAGATGGCAAGGGCTACTGGCTGGTGGCCTCCGACGGGGGCGTGTTCTCCTACGGCGACGCCGTGTTCTACGGCTCGACCGGTGGCCAGCAGCTCAACGCCCCCATCGTCGGCATCGCCTCCACCCCGGACGGCAAGGGCTACTGGCTGGTGGCCTCCGACGGGGGCGTGTTCTCCTACGGCGACGCCGTGTTCTACGGCTCGACCGGTGGCCAGCAGCTGAACGCCCCTATCGTCGGCATCGCCTCGAAGCCGGATGGCAAGGGCTACTGGCTGGTGGCCTCCGACGGGGGCGTCTTCTCCTACGGCGACGCCGTGTTCTACGGCTCGACCGGCGGCGCACCGCTCAACGCCCCGATCGTCGGCATCACCTCGACGCCTGACGGCCAGGGCTACTGGCTGTTCGCGGCCGACGGCGGGGTGTTCTCGTACGGCGACGCCGGCTACTTCGGTTCCGCCGCGGGACTCGGGCTCACCGAGCCGATCGTCTAAGGGAAGAAAGGGGGCGCGACGATGAGGACGACACTGGATGGAGCAGGACCGTCCGGCGGGGGATCGCGCCTGGACCGGTCGAACGTGCCGGGAGGCGCCGACCGGGCAGGACCCTTGGCACCAGCCGGTCTGGATGCACTCGGGGTCTGCGCCTGGTTCGGACGCGCCCAGGTCCTGGACGACGTCACGTTGTCGGTGCCCGCCGCCACCGTCACGGCGCTGATCGGGCCGTCCGGTTGTGGCAAGTCGACGTTCCTCCGCATCCTGAACCGGATGCACGAGTCGACCGAGGGCGCACAGATGGCCGGTGAGGTATTCCTCAACGGCGAGGACATCTACGGTCCCGGACACCGTCTCACCGACGTCCGCAAGCAGATCGGTATGGTGTTCCAGAAGCCCAATCCGTTCCCCTCGATGTCGATCGCCGACAACGTGACGGCCGGGCTCGGACTCACGAACACCAAGGTGAGCCGGTCGGCCAAGGTCGACCTGGTCGAGGAGTGCCTGACCCGCGCCGGGCTGTGGAGCGAGGTCAAGGACAGGCTCGACCGCCCGGGTTCGGCCCTCTCCGGTGGTCAGCAGCAGCGGCTCTGCATCGCCCGGTCGCTCGCCGTGCGTCCGAAGGTCCTCCTGATGGACGAGCCCTGCTCGGCCCTCGACCCGACCTCCACCCGCCGCATCGAGGAGACCATCGCCGAGCTCCAGGGCGAGGTCACCATCGTGATCGTCACCCACAACATGCAGCAGGCGACACGGGTGTCCCAGCGGGCCGCCTTCTTCCTGGCGGAGCCCGGTAGCCCGGGCGGGATCGTCGAACAGGGCGACACCGTGGACCTGTTCGAGCGCCCGAGGGACCCCCGCACGTCCGACTACGTGAACGGGAGATTCGGATGACCACCACGGTGGACCTCCTGCCGCCGTCGACACCGCCGTCCGGACCGCGCCAGCCGCGCCAGCTGTCACCGGGCCTCCAGCCGTCCGATCGGATCTTTCACGGCGGGGCCACGACCATCGGCATGGTGGTCCTGGCCCTGACCGGTGCCATCGGACTGTTCCTCGGCTTCCAGTCGATCCCCACGCTGCACCACTACGGCCTCAGCTTCTTCACGCAGACCCAGTGGGTACCGGAGCTGAACCGGATCGGCATCGCCGCCGTGCTGGTGGGTACCGTCGAGGTGGCGCTGGTGGCCATGTTCGTGAGCTTCCCGTTGGCGCTCATGTTCGCCCTCTTCATCACCGACTACGCCCCCAAGCGCATCAAGTCCTCCCTCATCTCGGTGATCGACCTCATGGCCGCAGTGCCCAGCATCATCTACGGCCTGTGGGGGTTCTTCCTGCTCCAGCCCTACGCGACCAATGTGGCTCGGTTCCTGAGCCAGTACTTCGGGTGGCTCCCGGTGTTCCACGTCGACACCGATCCGAACTCCGCGGTCTGGCAGCAGTCGCGGTACACGAGCTCGGCGTTCATCGCCGGCCTGGCCGTGGCCATGATGGCCATTCCGCTGGCCTGCGCCATCATGCGCGGCGTCTTCGATCAGGCGCCGATGGGGGAGCGGGAGGCTGCCATGGCCCTGGGTGGCACCCGCTTCGGGGTCGCCCGCACCGTGGTACTCCCCTTCGCCAAGGGCGGCATCATCGGCGGCACCATGCTGGCACTCGGGCGCGCGCTGGGCGAGACGGCGGCGGTGCTGATCATCATCTCGCCTGCCTACGACATCAAGCCGCGCATCCTGGAGGCCGGAACCCAGACCACGTCCGCCCTGATCGCCGGCAATTTCGGGAACGCCACCAAGTCGCAGCTCTCCGCGCTCCTCACGGCCGGATTCGTCCTCTTCGTCATCACCCTCGGCGTGAACAGCATCGCCGCCGCCTTCATCCGGCGTAGTCGCAGCGGTGCCGGGACGGAGATCTGACCATGACCGTGCTCTACTCCATGCCCCAGATCGAAGGGGACGACGCGCCGCCCATCCCGCATACCCCGCGTCGGATCCGCAGATTCACCGCGGAGGACCGGTTCGCCTTGGTGGGCGCGGTGCTGGCGTCGTTGGCGCTCGTCTACGTCGGCTATCTGCACATCTTCTACTTCAGCGGGTTGGTGGGGTTCCTGCTGTGCTGGTACGTGGCGTTCATCGCCATCTACGGGGCCGTGGTGTCGGTGGCCAATCCTCGGCCGATCGTGGTGGAGCGACTGGTGGCCTCCACGCTGTACCTCGCATCCGCCGTGGTCGTCCTCGCCCTCGGGAGCACCGTCGTCTACATCTTCGTGAAGGGGTGGCGTGCCTTCGTACACGTCAGTTTCTTCACCCACGACATGGCCGGTGTCAGTCCGACCGCACCGCTGACTCACGGGGGCATCCTGCACGCCATCGTGGGGACCATCATCGAGGTCGGGATCGCGGTGGCCGTGTCCGTCCCTCTCGGGATCGGCACCGCCGTCTACATGACCGAGGTGCGGGGTCGGGGCGCCAAACTGGTGCGGACCATCGTCGAGTCGATGACCGCTCTTCCGGAGATCCTGGCCGGCCTGTTCGTCTACGTGGTCCTGATCATCGAGTTCGGCCAGTCGAAGACCGGAATCGCCGTCTCGGCGGCCATGGCGGTCACCATGATCCCCATCATCGCCCGTGCCGGTGAGGTGGCCCTGCGGGTCGTGCCGGGCGGACTCCGTGAGGCGAGCAGTGCGCTGGGCGCGACCCACTGGAAGACGGTCGTCCGCGTGGTCCTGCCGAGCGCGGCGGCCGGGCTCGTCACGGCGACGATCCTCGCCATCGCCCGTGGGATCGGCGAGACCGCCATCCCCCTGATCTGCTCCGGTGCGTCGAGCTTCATGAACTACAACCCGGTCAGCGAGCCCATGAACTCGCTCCCGCTGTTCATCTACACCGCGTACACCACCCATGAGCCCCTGGCCATCACCCGCGCCTTCGGGGCGGCCAGCGTGCTGATGGCCATGGTCCTGGCCCTGTTCGTCACGGCTCGGCTGCTGGTGCGCGACAAGGGGTCGCGGCGATGACGAAGCGTCACCCCGCGACCCGTGCCCTGCGTCCGGCCACGCTGCTGGTCTCCCTGCTCCTCGGCGTGGTGCTGTGGGCCGCGCCGGCTGGCGCGGCCCCACCGTCCCAGATCGACGGGTCGGGTTCGAGTTGGGCCGAGAACGCGGTGAACCAGTGGGTGTCCGACGTCCACGCCCAGGGGGTGGAGGTCGTCTACAGCCCTGACGGTGACTCACAAGGACGCCAGGACTACGCCAACAAGGTGTCGGACTTCTCGGTGACGTCCGACGGCTATCAGGGCCTCGACCCGGTGACCGGCATCAACGACAACTCCCAGGGGCGACCGTACGCCTACCTGCCGATCGCGGCCGGTGGCACCTCGTTCCCCTACCAGATCCGCTCCGACGGCCACCAGGTCGAGAACCTGCGACTGTCGGGCCTGACCCTGGCCAAGATCTTCACCAACGTCATCACCAACTGGGACGATCCGGAGATCACCCGGGACAACAACGGCGCCGCCCTGCCATCCCTGCCGATCACCCCGGTGGTCCAGTCCGAGGGATCCGGGGCCACCAACCAGCTGACCAGCTACTTCGCCACCGACTACCCGAGCCTGTGGAAGTCCTTCTCCGGCCTCAACGGTCCCACCGAGTACTTCCCGCGGCAGGGTGATCAGATCGCCCAGAACGGCTCCAACGGGGCCATGAACTACGTCGCGTCCAGCCAGGCCAACGGATCCATCAGCTACGTCGAGTACTCCTTCGCCCTCAGTGTCAACTATCCGGTGGCCAAGGTGCTCAACTCCGCCGGCTTCTACACGCTGCCGACCCAATACAACGTGGCGGTCTCTCTCGAGGCTGCCCAGATCAACATGGACCCGAACTCCCCCAGCTACCTGCTGCAGAACCTGACCAACGTCTACGTGGACCCGGACCCCCGCACCTACCCGCTCTCCTCCTACGTGTACATGATCGAGCCCACGGGCACCGCTCCGGCCGAGCACAACATGACCACCGGCAAACGCCAGGCGCTGGCCGACTTCGGGTACTACTCCATCTGCCAGGGGCAGAAGGAGATCGGACCGATCGGGTACTCGCCGCTGCCGGTCAACCTGGTCGAGGCGGGATTCGGCCAATTGGCGAAGCTGCAGGCGGCCGATCCGGCGGTCGATCTCACCAGCCAGAACATCCAGAACTGCAACAATCCGACCTTCGTGCTCGGCCAGCCCAACACCAACTACCTGGCCACCATCGCGCCGCTGCCGCCGTCGTGTGACCTGACCGGGGCCGGTCCCTGTGCCGCCGGCGTGACCCCGAACGGCATCGGGTCATCACCGACCTCCTCGGGCAACTACCCGGGGGGTTCGGGACCGGGATCGACGGCCTCGGGACCACAGTCCGTTTCGGGCGCGTCGACCGTCCGATGTGCGCCGTCTGCATCGTGTGATGCTGTCCCTACCGGGAGCGGTGGATCCGGCACGGATGGGTCGGCGGGCAGTGGGAGCGGAGGCCCGGCCCCCCCGACGATCCAGAACGTCACCCTGGCGGATGTCGGTGTGTCGCACTTCTTGTCGACCTGGTCGCCCCTGGTGATCGCCCTCCTCCTGCTCGCCTTCGTGATCCCGGTCTTCCTTGGGTTCCGGCGGAGCCGTCGTCCGGAGGGTCCGGCATGAGTGGCAGCCTGCGCCGTCCGGCGGCCTTCGCCCTGGTGGCGGTGCTCCTGGTGAGCCTGGGCACCGCCGTACGAGCCTCCGCGGCCCCGGCCCAGGCGGCCTCGAGCGCGTTCTCCCACACCGAGACCATCAGTCGGACCAACCAGGTCGGTGGGAGCACCGTGACCGTCGACACCCGGACCGTGACCCTCAACGTGAGCCAGACGGCCGAACTGCAGGGTCGCCAGGAGATCCATGTGTCCTGGACCGGTGCCCACCCGACTGGGGGCATCGTGGCCGATCAGAACTCGATCGGCGCCCAGAACGAGGAGTACCCGTTCGTCCTGCTCGAGTGCCGTGGCGTGGACTCGGCGAGCGCGCCGCCAGGTGGGCAGCTGAGCCCGCAGACCTGTTGGACCCAGTCCTGGAGTGAGCGCTACCAGGACAGCCTGGGCGATCCCTACCCACCGTACCGGCTCGACCAGTATGCATCGTCGACTCCGCAGCCGGCGATCGTCGGGGCGCCCCAGCCGATGCCCACGACGTGTCTCGGCTGGGAGACCGCCCCGGTGCAGGACTGGGTGCCGTTCGTGGGCGCCGACGGGCACGTCTACCCGACCGGCAACGGCGGGTGTGCCGGCCAGCCCGCAGAAGCGGACAACGTGGGCGGCTCCGCCCTGCCGAGCAACGAGACCTTCGGGGTCACGGGACTCGACGGAGCCGGGAGCGCGAACTTCGACGTCTTCACCGCGGCGGAGAACGCCTCGCTGGGGTGCTCGCAGACCGTGGTCTGCAGCCTGGTGGCGGTGCCGATCATGGGAGTCAGCTGCCTGGCCACCACGGGGGACCCACTGGCCGATCCGACCGACATCCCGCAGTGCCAACAGACCGGGGCGTTCGCCCCGGGTTCCAACCCGATCGGCAGCCAGGCGCCGGACCTGACGGTGAGCGGCAGCCTCTGGTGGTCGCCGTCGAACTGGCGGAACCGCATCTCGGTCCCGTTGACAATCGCCATCCCTCCCAGTGTCTGCAACGTCGCAGGCTCGGCCTCGAACCACGTGATCGACATCTACGGATCGGAGCTGATGATCCAGGCCACCAGCCAGTGGGAGCCGAAGTTCTGCCTCGACCCGACGAACCGCTTCTCGTTCATCCACGTCCAGACGGGGGAGCCACAGTCGCGCAACCTGGTGGCCAACGGGTCGGCCGAGGCGGCCTTCACCAGTGAGGCCCAACCGGGCGGCTACGGGAAACCGGTCGTGAACGCGCCCGTGGCCGCGACCGGATTCGCCATCTCGTACACCATCGACGGGGCCAACGGCCTGCCGTTGACGTCGCTCAAACTCACGCCGCTGCTCCTGGCGAAGCTGTTGACCGAGTCCTATCCGGGCGACCTGTTCCTCAAACAGGACGATCCGGCCGCCTTCGCCCATAGCCCACTCAACATCACGATGGACCCCGAGTTCACCGCGCTCAACCCGGGGGTGGCCCAGAACCAGTCGGCCGACGACGACCCGGCCGCTGAACTGGTGGCCCTGTCGGGCGACTCCGACGTCATCCAGGCCCTGACCTCGTACATCAACGCCGACCCCGCGGCCAGGGCCTGGTTGGACGGGGCACCCGACCCCGGATCCGGTGGCATGACCGTGAACCCGGCCTACAAGGGGATCGCACTGCCGGTGACCCGCTGGCCCTTGCTGTCGACCTTCGTCCCGACGGCCCAGTACGCCACCGACGTCAGCAACAACAACTGCCTGTACAACGCGCCTGTGCCCTACCAGCCCCTGGTGGCCGCACCTTTGGCCAACCTCGAGGCCATCAGTGAGTCGGTGCAGTACGCCCTGCCCAACTCCACGACGGTGTGCGCACAGCCGAACCCGTCGTCGACGCTGGGGGAGAAGCTGGTCACCAGCGGGCGGCAGGCTGCCGGCCACCGGTTCGTGATCGGGATCACCCCGCTGGCCGACACCCAGCGCTACCTGTTGCAGACCGCGGCCCTCCAGACGACGTCCGGCACGTTCGTGGCCCCGTCGGACGCCTCCATCAAGGCGGCGACCGCGCTGCTGACCCCGGACCAATCGTCGGGCACGTGGCCCATCCCCTACACCACCTTCCAGCAGCCGGCCGGTGCGTCGGCCTACCCCGGCACCCTGCTGGTGTACGCCGCCGTGCCGACCAGCGGGCTGCCGGCCAAGGATGCCGCCAGCTACGCCTCGTTCCTCGAGTTCGCCGCCACCACTGGTCAACAGGTCGGCTTCGGGGTCGGACAGCTGCCGTCCGGCTACCTCCCGCTGACGGCCGCCAACGGGATCGCCGGCCTGTCGCAGTACACGCTCGCCGCGGCCCTGGACGTGGCGGCCCAGAACGGCCAGGTGCCGGCGCTACCACCGGTTGCGGGAAGTCCGAGTGGGACTCCGAGCAGTTCGTCGGCCACGGTCTCGTCCCTCGATGCCCAGTACGGCTACGGCGCACTCAACGGCGCGCCGACCCTCTTCTTCGGTCTGGGTGGAGGGTCGTCGGCGAATGGCGGCAGGAGCCATCACGGAACCGGACGGGGGACCGCGTTCACCACGCTCCACCCGGGAGCAGCCGTGGGTGTGCAGTTGTGGACGGGCGGGGCGCTCGTTCCCTTCGCGTTGCTCCTGGCCCTGTTCGGCGCGTTCGGGTTCCCGGCGCTGTTCAGACTCGGAAGGCGGCGCGGCAAGTGGTGATCGGCATCGTGTCCGTCGGGTCTCCCGGTGTGGACCGGGAGGACGCAGTGGAGGCCCGTCCGCCCGGAGGCGTCGACCACGCCGACCCGGACACCGCAGTGCCGACCGGTCCGCCCCGGCCGGGCCTCCTGCAGCTGTTGATGGCGTTCGGGATGGTCTGCAGTGTGGCCGCGCTGTTCATCGGGGTGTTCGCCTTCAGCCTCAGCGGCTTCCAGGAGCAGCGGAGCCAGCACCTGCTCTATGCCGATTTCCGAGGGCTGCTCGACTCCCGGAATCCCGTGGCGCCGAGCATCGGTGGCGTGATCCATCCCGGCACGCCGATCGCCATGCTCTCCGCCCCCGTGGCCGGCCTCGACAGGGTCATCGTGGTCGAGGGGAGCACGTCCGGTGACGTCCTTTCCGGGCCCGGGCACCGTCCGAACACGCCGTTGCCGGGGCAGCCGGGGGCCTCGATCATCGTGGGCCGTTCCGTCACCTCCGGTGCTCCGTTCGCCGGCATCGCCCTCCTCCGCCGAGGATCGGTCATCCATGTCCGGACCGGACAGGGACCGTTCCGGTACACCGTGGTGGGCCGGGTACCGGACGGCCAGCCGCTGCCGACCGTCCGCTCCGACAGCAGTCTGCTGATCCTTGTCACCTCGACCGGATCGGGTTGGGCCGGGAAGCTCACGTCGAGCCATCTCCTCTATGTCGTGGCACGATTGGACGGCACGGCGGTACCCGCCCCCCATGGCCGACCCGACTTGGTGCCCGTGGCCGCGGTCCAGGGGCACAACGACCCGGCCGGATGGCTCCTGCTGGTCGGGTTGATGGCCGTGCTGATCGGGGTGTCGGCTCTGGTCTGGCGGG
>Ga0075017_100002139_pt1 | contig 12317 bp, 9 predicted proteins | sample AleBraG_ABR_2012_FD_71475 | JGI IMG/M metagenome (GOLD analysis project Ga0075017, IMG submission 71475) | Freshwater sediment microbial communities in response to fracking from Pennsylvania, USA - Alex Branch Run_MetaG_ABR_2012 | ecosystem: Environmental > Aquatic > Freshwater > Creek >...
GGCGCACAGGGGCCTGCGGGCCCTGCCGTATTTCTTGATGTCGATACACCCGACGATCTATTTTTGCAGCCCGGCGTCCCTGGACCCGCTGGTGCTCAAGGCATACCCGGCACGACTGGCGCACAGGGGCCTGCGGGCCCTGCCGTATTTCTTGATGTCGATACACCCGACGATCTATTTTTGCAGCCCGGCGTCCCTGGACCCGCTGGTGCTCAAGGCATACCCGGTACGAACGGATCGAGCGGAGCATCAGCTGCTGATTATATGCTCTGGCAGGAACTATCCAGCGATGACCAAGCGCCTATAGATCCGCGTCCTGGTGGCATGTACGTAGGCCCTATTAATCTCACGGGTCCTCTAACGATAAGCGCTGGCACTGCTTTAGTTGCACCATTAACTTTAACGTCAGGAACTAATCTAACGACTCCTGCCGCCGGTGCTTATGAATATGACGGCACTTGTTTTTACGAGTCGCCGGCTGCTTCGACGCGCGGTGTGACGATGAATGAGTATATCCAAGTAATCTCTGCGGCTTACACCCTAACGAGTCAGACAGCTGCTCAGAAATTGCTTAACGGGACAGCGAACGGCGCCGTAACCCTTCCAATCGGCACCTATGAATTCGAGTGCGAATTTTCGCTGACCGCTATGTCAGCTACTTCCGGCACCTTCGGTTTCGCTCTAGGCGGTGCTGCTACCTTCACTCAGGGATGGTTCGCGATTTCCATGAAAGCGGCGGCTCTGGCGAATGCTACTAGCCCGTTCATCAGCTACAACACCGCGGCCAATGTCGCGATTGGGTCAGCCAACACGTCAACTGTGGGTTACGCCAAAGTAACTGGGATCATTCGAGTAACTGTTGCTGGAACGGTTATACCCCAAGTCTCGCTGGGTGTAGCCGCAGCTGCCGTAGTTGGGAAAAATTCGTACTTCAAATGTCGCTGTGTAGGCAGCGGAACAGTGGTTTCGGTCGGTAACTGGTCTTAAAACGACATCCTTGGCAAGACCTTAGCGGTAGGGTATAGTCCCAAATGCACGTGCCCGGTCAAAGATTTCATGTTTTTCTTAGGGGTCATTCCCCGGAGTTTTGAAGATGGCTAGCAATCGTATCCTTAACATTCAGCCCGTTGCGCTGACCACGACTCTGACGACTAACGTCCTGAACGCGGCGGTCACGTCGTTGGCAGGTCCGGTCGGTGTCACGGTCACGCAGCCGTACATGATCCTTCGCCATATCCGCATCACGAACAAGACCGGTACGGCCGCTACGTTCTCGCTGTGGAAAGGCGCTACCGGCGGTAACGTCGCTGGTACGGAAGTGATCGGTACTGGCGTGTCGGTTCCGGCGAACTCGTACTTTGACTGGTACGGAATTCTTCGCCTCGACTCTGGCGACTTCCTGGTCGGCGGAGCTGGAACGGCGACGGCGCTGACGTTCACTGCGGAAGGCGAGATCGGACTGTCTGGTTAATAGTGGCCACGGCCGCGAGAGGGCTATGTGGCAACTATCAAGCTGTCCAATTTCGCGGGTATCGCACCCCGTTACTCGGCCCGGCTGCTCCCACAAAATGGGGCAGTCCGGGCTGATAACTGCAAACTCTTATCAGGAGAGTTGCGTGGGCTACGTGAAACCCAACTCATTTACGACTTCGGTGCGTTCGGCGGCAATGCTGTCTCCCGGGCGTATCGTCTGCCAGCGACAGTCAACGCTCCGATCCCTATTGGCGGCTCAGATTTCTGGGTCGGGTTTAGTAGTCCTGCCGTTGACTTTGTACGGACCCCGGTCTTAGAGGATAGCTTTGAGCGCTATTACTGGACCGGAGACCCTACTGCTTACAGCGGGGCACCCCAGTACAACACTCGGGCTCGAATCCAAGCGAGCCTCGGTAGCTACATTCTCGGCATCCCTGCTCCTACAACGGCAGCGACGCTCACTCCGCCAGCGGGGACTGCCGTTACCCGTGCCTACGTTTACACCTTCATTTCTGCCTATGGCGAGGAAGGCGCACCCTCTCCACCTGTCACTGGTACAGGCGCGATATCTGGCGGTTGGGCACTATCCGGCATCCAGACATCTGTTCCGAATCCAACTTATTATAATCTCACTACCACGAGAATTTATCGCACAGTCTCTGGTGCGACGGGCCAAGAATATTTCTGGGTAGCCGATATAGCTTTCGGCACATCAACCTACAATGATACGTCACAGGACGCCGTAGTAGCGTTGAATTTCCTGATGCCGTCCCTGACGTGGCTCCCTCCTCCTGCTGGTCTGCTGGGGCTTACGCCACATCCAGGCGGATTCTTAATGGGGTTCTTGGGTCGAGACCTGTACCTATCCGACCCGTATCACCCCCATGCGTGGCCCGTACAGAACATCCAGACTTGCCAGACGGAGATAGTCGGTGTCGCTGTAGTAAACAACGTAGTGATAGTAACCACGACCTCGCATCCATACTATGCGGAAGGCATGAGTCCCGGGGCTATTACTCTCCAGAAGATCGACTCAATTGATCCGTGCATCTCTCGTCGTAGTATCGCTACGACTCTGGACGGAGTTTATTACTCTTCGCCTCAAGGGATCATTAAGGCCACCGGCGGTTCGACTCAGCTGGTATCTCGGACCTTGTTCACACGAGAAGAATGGCAGAACTACTTTAGCCCGACAACGGTCCAGGCGGTACCTTACGGGGTACAGTATATCGCCTTCGATACGACAGCCACGGGATTCATTTTCTCACCGGCGGAACAGCTGGCGCCGTTAACGACATTAGACCGGTTTAACGGTGTTGCTGCAATACAGCAAGACCAATACAGCGGCGACGTGTACATCGTCCAGGGCAACCAAGTCCGCCTATGGGACCCGCCCACGAGCACCCCGTATTCATATACCTGGACTTCTAAAGAGTTTGATCTACCGAAACCGGTTAGCTTCGGGGCTATGAGGGTCAAGTTTACCGGCGGTGGATACAATGTTCCCGTGGCGCTACTAGGGGATTACACGGCTTTTAACACATTCAGGATCACTTCCCCGCTGAATCCTATCAACGGGTGTGCTATAAATGGCGTGCGGACAGTCACTGTACCCCTGTCGAACCAGGGATCTGTGCTACCGCAGATACGGAACCCTATCAACGGCGGCCCGATGTTCCCTATCGGCGCGCTGACGACTGTAAGTGGTGCCGTCACGGTGAACCTATATGCACGAGATCTCCTACAAAATTGGAACCTTGTATTCAGTCAGCTCGTTAATTCTGAGCGCACCTATCGCTTGCCAGCTGGATTTAAGTCCGATGGCTGGCAGGTTCAACTTATCGGAAACATCCCTATCTACTCAGTGGCCATTGCCGAGACTGGCAAAGAGCTTCAACAGGTGTAACATGTCGAACCATCATATTGGAGATCCAGGAGTCGTAGGAGGGATAGTCTCAGTGGCATCAATCATCACTTCGTTTGCTGCCCAGGCTCTCCCTGTAGTGCAGTTGATCGCTGCATGCGTGGCCATAGTCGCCGGCATCGTCTCGACGGTGTGGGTTCTCCGGCGCTGGAACAAAGATAACCACCAATGAGTTTCTTCACTGACATAGCGTTCCCGTGGGTACACGGGGAAGAAGGCGGATACAGCAATGACCCCCGTGACAGAGGAAACTGGACTGGAGGTGCGTGTGGTGTCGGGGAGTGTAAGGGTACCAAGTATGGCATTAGTGCAGCCTCGTTCCCCGATCTCGACATCGCGAGCCTCACGCTTTCAGACGCTCAACGGGTGGCGAAAAGGAATTATTGGGACATCTTTGGCGGTGATGACCTTCCGCCAGCGGTCGCACTCTGTGTCTTTGATTTTGGATACAACGCAGGCGTCCATGAATCTTGCAAGGTGCTTCAAAGAGCGGTATCCGCTATTCCGGACGGCGACATTGGACCCCAAACTCTTGCCGCTGTTGCCTGCCGATCCGTATCCAGTGTCGTTACCGCCTTCACTACGCAGAGAATTGCAGCGTATAGGCTCATGGGGGAATTCCCGCTCTACGGTAACACCTGGATGCAGCGAGCCCTAGACACACAAACCAAAGCACTGAGTTTATAACATGGATTTTATACGCGATATATTAGGCATATTCTCCAAGTACCCTGATGTAGCCGCGGCCGTTGTGGGCATTACGCTCTCGATGCTGGCTACCCAGTTTATAAAGAAGCTGCTGCCGGACGAATGGACGGATTCTAAATTCAAGAAAGTAACCCAGATGATTGGGTTCTTCACCGGCTGGATATTCACTCACGGCGCCTGGATATTATTCGACCCTACGTCGTCCCATTTCGAACAGGTGTACGCTTCGGCTGGGTGTGGCTTTGCATCTCCTTGCGTATACTCGTTTGTGTCTCAGTACGTCATGCACCGCTACCCCTGGTTTGACCGGGTGTTCAGCGGGCGCCCGCAGGCCCCAGATGTTAAACCCCCTGAGCCTACTAAAACCGTATGAACCGTACGTCTGGGCAGCGGCCGCTGTCGCGATTCTTTTTGGGTCGCTGGCTCTCGTACATCACATCGAACAGATCGGAGCGCAACAAGAGATCGCTAAAGTCGAAGCCGCCCGCGCAGCCGAGCACATCAAGGTAGTCCAAGAGACTGCCGATCTTCAGGCCAAGGCGGACAAGGCCGCGGAGGAACGAGATGCGAAACAGAATCAATTGGACGCTTATATGGCTACCCATCCTGTTGGGGCTGTCTTCGTGTGTTCACACACCAACAGTAGTAAGCCAGCAGGAGTGCCCGCAAGTACCAAAGCGGACCCTGGCATTGCAGTTCCCAGCGCCGGATCCGCTGTGGTTCCCCCAGTGCTTGCAGGAGGCACTGGCGTCAACATCGGTCCCGCTCTCGACACCCTCGTGCGCGCGGCTGGAGCAGTGGCTGGGCTCTATCAACAGTCTCAATCAACGGTGAAGTGACATGCCAATACGTAAAGTAAAGGGCGGTTTTCAGTGGGGTAATAAGGGCCACGTGTATCCGAACCGCGAAGGCGCAGCCCGCCAAGCCGCGGCAGCCTACGCAAACGGATATCGCGAACCCTCGAAGGGGCGCGCAGTCAGTAAGCCCCGTGGCCGCGGTTAGATACGACAGGCTGACTACGGACTCGAAGCGTATCCAGCAATGGATGCACGCGCGGTCTGGGCTGCCGATCCAGCAGGAATTTCATGGGGTTGCCCGTGAAGTCAACGGCCAGATCGTAGCCGCGTTCGGGTATGATAGTTTCCAGCCGGCTGGCTGTGCGCTGCATTTATGCATAGATTCGCCCACTGGGTTGAACCGCGCATTGCTTGGTGCCGCGTTCTCAGTACCATTCAAACAGTGGGGGTATAAATACTTGGCAGCGATCATCCAGACGAGTAATGCTAAGTCCTTGACTATAGCGGCCCGTTTGGGGTTCAATAGGGTGGGAGAGATCCCGGGTGAGCTATGGTTTGGCGTTATGTACCGTGACGATTGTCGCTGGCTTAAGCCGGCGGAGCGAGTTCGATGAGTGGTGGTGGAAAAGCTCCAGCGGCCCCCAGTCTTGCCGGTCAGGTTAACAACGCCAACACGACGTTTGGACAGGCCACCAGTGATGCTGCACAGACTCTAGGCACAGCGCAAAATTATAATACAGCAGCGCAGAATAACTTATCTGGCGTAGTGAATACCAACAACTCGATGGCGGGTGCGATTGGTAACGCGGCGCAGCAGAATCTATCTACCTACGGCAGCACCTTTACGCCGCTTCAAGCGACAGAAGCCAAGGCGGCGCAGGATTACGGATCGTCGGATAATATCGCTCGGCTGTCCGGTCAAGCTGTCGGTAATGTAAACGCCGGCGTCCAGGCGTCCCGCGCTAACTCGGCGGCTGCCCTGGCCTCCGAGGGCGTGGACCCGGCGAGTATTCATGGCGCCGCGCTGGATGCTCAGTCGCGCGTGGGCGGTGCTGCCGCTGCGGCGAACGCCGGCACACAGGCCGCGATCCAAGGCCAGCAGACGGCGTTTGGGATGGAGAACACAGCCAACGCACTCGGCACCCAGGTCGGACAGCTCGGCACCCAGGGGGCCGCTACGTCGGCCAACGTGGCGGATACGGGACAGAACACGGTCAACGCCACGAACTCGTCCGGGGTGAATAACCTCACCGCGGCGAACCAATATCTGAACACCGGTGTCAATGCGAATAATTCCTCGGTCAATGCGAATCAGGCCCAGTTCCAGGATCAGCTGCAGAGCTACAACGCTCAGCAGCAACAGAGCGCCGGTGTGGGTTCGTTGGTAGGTACCCTAGCGGGTGCGGCTACTCAGGCGATACCGTTCATGGCCGAAGGTGGTCCTGTGCCGTCTGACTATAGTACCGGCGGTAATGTGACAGCCCGCGGTGCCCTACCAGCGTCGCCGATTCCAGGATCGACGGATACCAAACCGGCGTTGCTAACACCGGGTGAGTTCGTTATGCCAAAAGATGTTGTAGACTTTAAGGGCCAGGATTACTTCCACCGGCAGATAGATAGTATTCGCGAAGCGAAGAATAAACGTATGGCGATACCTACTCAGCACGCCCCCCACCAGAGTATGCATTCATGAGTTTCGTAAACGGCCTCGCAAACTCCCAAGGATTCAAAGACGCAGCTGGCAATATCGTTCCGAACATAGCTGGTCTAGCGTCTTCCACTCAACAGGGTCTGCCCGCCGGCGGTCAGGATCTCACCGGCGTATCGCCGCTGCAGTCTACAGTGGATCAGGCTCATGTGATGACCGACCCGAACCATCCCTTCTGGGATGTAATGCAAAGCATAACCGGCCAGCCGGGCGCGGCGCAGCTGCAGTCTGGTATTCCGGCGCAGCCTATGCAGGGCCTCGAAGACGGCGGGTCGGTTACGCGCTCTGACACCAGCCCGAATGGCCGACCCAGATTCATCGTCCAGGGTGGCGTGAAAGAGGCTGCAGCGGCAGTAGGTAAGACCATGGCGACGGGCATTGGCATGGTAGGTAACGCGGCTAAAGATTTGAAGACACACCCGGCTAGCGATGTTGATGCCTCCGACGCATACCAAAACGGTGGCGTGGTTAAACTGAATAGCGGAAGCCAGACGATCCGTCCGGCTTTCACGCAAGGTCCTGCTATCGCCGTAGGACCTAATAGCGGTATTGTTCCTGCGTCTACTGAAGGACAAGTCCTTACGATGGAAGGAGGCGGCCCTGTTGAGAACGGCGCGATCCCGAACGGCTTCCAGGAAGCGGGCGGCGGACCTCAGCCGCAGGTAAGCGGATTTGCCGCTGGTCTTGCTGGAGGCATTGGACGCGGGCAGGCTATTGGTAATAATCTAATCAATGCATGGCACACTCACGAAGCCCGCCAAGCTGTCGCGGATGCTGCTGGCAAAGATACAAGTTTCTCGGATCAAAATCCGCAAGGTGGTTTAGACCAAGCGACACAGCCCACGCTCCTTGATAAAGCCAAGCAAGCTGTCGAGAGCGTGTTCCATCACATCCACTCAGGGAACCTTGATGACGATGGAAAACCGAACGGAGCGACCCCGCCTGCGGCTATTCCTGCACCCGGAGCTGCCCCCGCGTCCGCGAGTCCTGTCCCGACAGCTCCCGCTCAGCCCGCTGCTGCGGGTGCTCCGGTTCCTGGTGCTCCTCCTGGCGCTGGGGCTGTACCTCCCGGTGCTGCTCCTGTTGCCGGGACTCCGCCCGCGCAGCCGCAAGGTGCGCCCCCTGCTGCGGTCCCGCAAGCTGGCGCTACCCCCGCATCCGGATCTACGAATCCGGCACAACCCGCGGCTACCGCCGATGCGATAGCGACAGCCAAAGCAAGTCCGCAGGCGCAAACTGGTACGCCCGAGAAGACTCCTGCTTCGTCTGGCCAGCCGCATTCGTTGACTGCTGACTACTGGCGCGAGTCCGATGCGCGTATTGCTAAGGCTGTATCAGCTGCTGCGATGGCTGGACAAGATCCGCACCAAGTCTATAACGCCTTGACGGCCCTACGGACTTCGAACATCCAGGGGCATGTCCTCAAGAACTTGGCTGCTGCGAATACGGCGCTACTCAACGGCGATGAAGACAGTGTTCGTAAGGCTCTTGAGAATGTGAACTATTACCTGCCGAACGGCCAAGGCATGCAGTTCCATAACGCGACCGCACAGGAAGCTGCCGCGGATACCACTGGAACCACGAAGCCCGGCCAGTTGATGTACCGTAATCCAATGTTCGGTCTTTACGGCCATCAGGGCGAACCCGAGTATCAGAGTGTCACCCCGCAGCATCTGCAGCTGCTCGGTACGGCCGCTCTTGATCCGATGAATGTCCAGAACACTGTATTGAAAACTTATCAGGCTCAGGCGCAAGCACAGAAAGAAATGCTCGGTGCTAAGGGCGAATACATGACCGGTCAGGGCCGATTGGCTCTGGGTAATGCGCGCTTCGGCGAAATGCAGCTTAAACAGCGCGGCGTGGCTATCGACGATTATCTTAAGTTCGCGACTGGCCAGCAGCACGAAGCCGAGGCTAATTGGTACAGCCAGCGCGGACCCGGCGGAGCTGGCGATGGTCGTCCGAAAGTAACGACTTCGAATATCATGCAGGCTCAAAAGGCTGCACGGGAAGCGGTTGACTCTCAGGTTCAGGGGCAGTTCACAACCGCGCCTTTGAATAATCCAGACGGCTCTCCGAATATATCGGTGGCTGCTGGTAAGCCTGTTCACGATGCAACGCGTATCCCACCTTTGTATCAAGGGCTCACGCCCGAGGCTCAGAGTAAGATCGAGAACTTAGGCGGCCAGATCGCTGGCGCAAATATCGGTGTTTACTCTCCTCAAGAGTCTGGTGACATTGCGGCGCGGATTGTCAGATACGAACAGTCCGGCGGGAAAAGCACGCATGCTAATCCTCAGACAGGTAAGCCTGAGAAGGATATTGTGTATGACCCTAAGAAGGGCACAGTGCATGTATGGGTTGGCAACGGCTGGAAAAACGCGTATCTTCAACCTAACGTCGCTGACGAAGGCGGCGCTGGAATACCTCCATCAAGCGGCGGTTCCGCCGGTAGTGAAGACAACGGCGCCGACGACACTAACGTAATGCAGTGAGGCCGTATGGCTGGCGCGATCCCGACCGATAACAACGATCTCGCGCCCCCCGCTGCGACTACCCTGGCGAACGCCAAGGCCGCAGCGTTAAGTACATTGCGTCAGAACATGCCGGGCTACACGCCTATGGCGTCGCATGCGGTCGGACGAGCGCCCGGTAATCCCGGCTCACAGCAGGGTATACCGATGATGCCCGACGATCCTTCCGAGGAACAGGCGTCGCCGCAAAGCAATGACGAGCCACCCCCGGGTTTGGAGATCGAAGGGCCTCCACCACCTAACCCTAAACTCGCCGCGGCGAAAGAAGATAACACTGAGTACGGCTGGGATTCGTTCCTTCATTTCGCGCGAGATACTGTCAAGGGAACTGGCAATGAAATATTAAACGTCCTACCCCGTGCTGCGGCTAAGCTGGGTGGCTTCATTACGAAGGGTATAGCTGGCGCGGCATCGCTCGCTGATGCTACGACGCACGGCCTAGGATTCAAAGATGCCCCGTATCTAGCCGATAAGGTCTTCGACTTCAAAAAGAATTACGTCGATTCGGCTATTGACTCCTGGACCCCAGAACGCGCTAGCGTAACGGGAGAAGGTAATGGCAGCGGCCCCGTCGCGGCTGCATTAGGTAGCGGGCTTGAAGTTGTCCCGAACATGTTATCGGGCGGCGCTGGGCTTGCTGAATTGATATCGGATTCCGCGACGACTGAATCCATGAGCCAGTTGGATAAAGGCCATGCGATCAGCACCGCCCTCGGCGCCGGCGCTGTAGAAGCCGTTGCTAATTTCTTGCAGGTGAAAGTCGGAGTGAAGCCGACGCTTCCGCTTATCAAGCGGGTCTTCCATGCTATGGGCGTTGGCGACTTGATCCATGTCGTCAGCGGTGTAGCTAAGAAAGGTATTCTCTACGCAAGCGGCAAAGACAAAGAAGCCGCAGCGCTCGATCCGCTAGACGGATTAGCATCTGCGACAGTACAGAATGGCGTGTTCGGATTACTCCCTGGACATACCAAAGATTCCAATGCTGGCGGTATCACGGGTACGTCTGCCAATGGCGCTGAGGCAAGCGGAACAACTCCGCCAGAAGTAACCCAAGGTGGTGAGGAGGGAACGCCTCCCCCACCACCGCCCGCTCCCGAATCGGCTGCAGTGGCTCCTACGAGTGAGGCGAGTCCCGCTACGCCTGGAGCTACTGCGGCTGTGCCTGACACGCCTACCGCTGAGCCCGTGAAGGATCTCAAGGCGCAGATCGCCGACATGAAGGACAAGAACACTCCGCGACAGGGCGTGTTCTTTTCTACAGAAAATCTCGCGGCGCTCCAGCAAGCGAAGGGCTCGGACGCTCTCAGTGTTCGTGGAACGTTGAACGCTGCAAAGCAGAACGGTCGTCAGGTTCAAACACCGAATGGTGTCTTGATTGTCAAGAACGCTGAGATCGCCAAGAACGCGCAGAGCGAGATCCAGGCGTATGTCGATAGCGGCGTGCCTGAGCGAGCGCAGGAAGTAATAGGCCGGCTCACGGGTGCTGGTGAGGGGAAGACCGCTGACATGACTGCGGTGGTACAAGGTCACACTCCGGAAGGCGCCGTCGCCATTGAGGGCGCGGTCAAGCCGGAGGATGTCCCGGGTGCTGTACAGAAAGTTGTGGACCAGGGTAAGACTCCTGTGGTCACAACTCCTGAAGAAGCACTTGCTCGTAGAGAGACGGAGATTAATAATGAACAGGTGGCGGCTCCGGCCGAGCCGACGCCAGCTGTCCAAAAAGAAAGCACAGCTTCGAGCAAAGTAGAGCCGGAGAAGCCCGAACCCAAAATGGGTTTGTACAAACCCGAAAAAGGTACAGAAGTTCCGGTGCATCTCGAAGAGGGTGCGTCTGAAGGCAAGACTCGTATACGTCCCATAGACGAATCTACGGGCGAGCCGAGTGACCGCACTATTGATGTTCCCAGCGAACGGGTACGAACCGGCGCTGAGAAACCTGTACAGAGTGCTAGTGAGGAAGCGTCGCAGAAACCAGGAGTTCAGCCCGAGCAGGCTCCCGCTAGCGCTCCTGTTAAAGCTAAGGCCCCAGTCACTGCACTCGCTTCATTAGGAGAGGTGCTGTCCGCCCATGAGTCTCAAGAAACACCCCCTCCCGGAAAGAAGTTCGCCGCCCCTCTCGCCGAACGACAGGACAACGCATCCGCATTCGCAAACGTACTTAGGCTGGCTGCTAAGGAAGCCGAAGCTGCCGGCGCTGAGTCAGGGTTGGTTCAACGCGCTGCATCCGCCGCGAAATCTGCCGAAGGATTAACTCTTAAGTCCAAAGAGTCCACAGATAAGGGCCGTGGCACAGGGCATTCGCACATTGATGCCGTTGTAGACGAGATGCATAAGGCCGCGAGGGCCTTACTCGGCGAAGCCAAGCCCGGCGATGAAGTGAGTGTTAAGCCTAAAGAAGCGCAGCTAAAGGCAAAGCTAGCGGCTAAGCGAGAAACTCCCGCGGAGAAATCTGTAGAGAACTCCGCACCTAAATCGGAGAAGATAGAAGCCCCAATCGCCAAGGAACACGCCGGCGATGTAAAGCCCAAAGACGCAGCACTCAAAGATCAGCTGCGATTTAAAAAGGCTGCGAATGAATTCATCCACGCCGACGAAGACGAAGCTGCGGGTAAGCGCGCGGCAGTAGAGCAGATCCTGCACGAGATGTACGGTGCTACGCGCCCGAAGGACGAGCACGATCAGGTCATGAACTTCCTGGACGAACAGCGGCGCGACGCTCAGCCAGAGAAGAAACCACGTAGCATGGGTGATACGGTCGAGGAGGGCGAGGCAGTCCACGACGAAAAGGCTATGAGTGGAGAAGCCGGGTTCTCGAAAGTATACCGTCCGAATATCGCTGGAGATCTTGGGACTAAGGTAGGGCGGCTTAAACAGGCTAGCGCCGACTCTCGCGTCTATCACGAGTGGCGCAACCTGACGGATAACTTACACGACGAGGGCGTATTCGATTATCTGAAGAAGCGTGAGAACACGGGTGAGAGCGTGAGCGCGCATTTCCTTATGGATAGTATATTGCAGAACACGAAAACGCCCGTTCTTAAAAGTCTGCTCACTGCGCTACGTTCTCGTATGCCGGATCTCCCGATCTTCATTACGACAGATATCCGTGATTTGGGATCAGGTAGATCACTGCCGGGAGCACAAGGTCTATTCCACGGGTCTGAGAAATTGAA
>Ga0075017_100002140_pt1 | contig 12314 bp, 9 predicted proteins | sample AleBraG_ABR_2012_FD_71475 | JGI IMG/M metagenome (GOLD analysis project Ga0075017, IMG submission 71475) | Freshwater sediment microbial communities in response to fracking from Pennsylvania, USA - Alex Branch Run_MetaG_ABR_2012 | ecosystem: Environmental > Aquatic > Freshwater > Creek >...
GCCGGCGACCAGCCGCTCGAGGACGGTCTCGCGCACCCGACGGGTCTGACCGACGAACAGGCGGACCTGGACCGCGCTGGCGGCCTCGATCTCGACGATGCCGAGTCGGTCCGACGATGTGAACACAGGCGGCAGACCCAGTCGGCCGCGGTGTTCGCAGACCACGGTGCGTGACGGTCCGGGGCTGGCGCACACGCCGCGGTCGAGGAAGGCCAGCGCGGGGCGCGGCGCGCCACCGACGACCGCGCCCGCGCCACCGCGTTCGGCCACGCGACGCGCGAGCTCGAGGGCGTCGACGTCGGCGACGTTGGTCAGTGAGAGCGGCTCACTCACCTCGAGGGTCGAATCGCGGTGCGTGCCGCGTTCGAACCGACGTCGGACCATCAGTCCCGCGCACCCCACGACGATCGCCTCGACGACCGCGATGATGAGCAGGTTCACCAGGAGGTTCCCCCAGAAGCTCTGCGTATGCGGCGTGTGCACGTGGAGGTGGTGGTGGGTGAAATGACCGTAGATCGCGCTGAGCGCGCTGGCGAGGTCGAACAGTCCCAAGGCGACGACGGGCAACCAGACCCACGCGGCGAGACGTCGATAGAGCACTCGAGAGGCGACGAAGCGCTGCAGCGAGGTCGGGTCCTCCAGGCGGTCCGCGTCACGACGATCGGGCGCGTCGGCCGCTTGGACGTCCACGTCGCACGATCCGGCCGCGACCGCGAGGTCCCGCACGCCGTTCGCGGTGGCGACCTGCAGGATGAGGTCGCTCGCCAGACTCACCCCGAGCACCCCGAGCGCCTCCTGGGCGGCGTCGTTGGTCGCCAGTTCGTGGTCATCGGTACCGGGCAGCACGATGAAGCGGTGTCCTTCGAGGGCGGTGAAGGCGCGGATCGCGTCGGCGAGCTCGGGCAGCGCGGCGAACGTCGCGAGCGCCACCTTGGCGATGTCCGAGGTCGGCGCGGGGTAAAGAAGGTTCCCGGCCACGACCACGAGCGCGGCGTCGTCGATGTCGCCGAGCAGGCTGACGAGTTCGACGATGGGGCGGCTGTCGGGCTTGGAAGTGGGCGAGAGCGAGAGGTCACTGACCACGTACACGTGATTGCCGTACGGCACCGGCAGCGTCCTGCGCTCAATCGCTCCCACGATCGCCAGTCTCGCAGACATTGATCACGTCCGTCCCGTTAGCCTGATTGCGCAGATGGAACCAGACTACGTACAAGACAATTGGCACTGGCGGGTCCCGTCCTCGGCCGGCGGACCCGCGGTGATCTTCGACATCGACGGCGTCCTGGCCGACGCCGCCGGTCGCCAGCACTACCTCGACTGGGGCGACTGGAAGAGCTTCTTCGACGCCTGCGGCGACGATCCGATCATCGAGGAGATTGAACGACTCCTCGAGCTGCTCGACCAATCACTCCGGATCGTCCTCTTGACGGGTCGACCACGGCGCGTCCAGCCGCACACGGTGGCGTGGCTCGAGCGCTACGGGCTGCGCTGGGACCTCTTGATCATGCGCGAGTACGGCGACTACTCGGGTGTCGACGACTTCAAGCGCGGCGCCCTGCGCGACCTGGTCGAGCGGGGCTTCGACATCCGCCTCGCGCTCGACGACGATCCGAAGAATCACGCGATGTACGTCAGCGAAGGCTTTCCCTGCATCTACATCCACTCGGGGTACTACCTCTAGTCGACGCGCGACCTCGCGTCGATCAGCTGGGCGACCTCGGTGGCCGCGCGTCGGCCCGACCCGACGCCCGCCGGAACGCCCACGCCGTCGTAGGCGATGCCGCACAACGCGATGCCGAGCGAGTCGGCGGCCGCCTTGGCGTCGGCGACGAGGCGGTCGTGACCGACGTAGTACTGCGGCAGGCCGTCGGGCCATCGTTGCACGCGAGTCTCGGTGGGGTTGACGAACCGGCCGAGCAGGACTGACAGTTCGTCGCGCACCCGGGCGCTCAGCGTGTCGTCGTCCATGTCGCGGCTGCGCACGTCGTCGATGCGTCCCACGTGCGCTCGCAGCACCACGTCCTCGTCGCGTCGCAGTCGCGGCCACTTGCGATCGAGCAGGGTGATGGCGGTCACCATCATCGATCCGCCGTCACGCCAGGGCGAACCGAGGGGGACCAGCACGCCGGTGCCCGTCGCCGGCAGGTCGAGCTGGTCACGGGCGACGGCGAACGTCACCATGGCGGCACTCGCGCTGACGACTCGCTGGAGTGATTCGAGCCGCGGGTCGTAGGCGCCCACCAGTCGGCCCGTGATCGTCGCGGGCGTGGCCAGGACGACGGCGTGGGCTGGTGTGGTGGTGAGCGCCGTGTCGACCTCCCACGGATACGTGCCCGACGGCGTTCGGCGCACCGCGGTCACCGCGGCGCGGGTGCGCACGACGACGCCGCGCGCACGAAGTTGTCGCTCGAGCTCGACCACGAGGGAGCCGACACCGTCACGCAACGAGTAGAAGAGCGGCCCGTCGCTCGGCGGGGACGCGCCCGGCCCCGGTGATACCGAAGCCATCGGACGCATGGCCTTCATGAGCGAGCCACCCCGGCGCGCCGCGTCGAGCAGGGGCGGGAAGACCGACTTGGCCGAGAGGTCGTCGATTCGGCCGGCCTGGATGCCGCCGACCATTGGTTCGATGAACTGGTAGCTGAGCTCACGCCCCAGCTTGGTGCGCACGATATCGCCGATGGTCGCGTCGTCACCGACGGACATGCGAGCCGGCGCCAACTCGTCGCGCAGTGCCGCGAGTCGGGCGCGCCACGACAGCCCGGCCATGGCCCGTACCTGGGCGCGCGACGTGGGGATGCCCAGGGCGAGACCGGTCGGAAGTTCGCCTAGGGCGCCGCGCAGCCAGATCCAGGCGCCGCTCGCGTCGATCGCCTCGAGGCGGTCCTCCCAGCCGATCTCTCGTACCAGCGAAACGGCCTCGGGACGCCGTGCGAGGAAGCCGTCGGCGCCGAGGTCGATCGTGCGCCCGGCGAAGGTCGTCGTGCGCAGCGCGCCGCCGACGTGCTCATTGGACTCGATGAGCTCGATGCGCGGCGCCCGCCCCGTCGGTCCGTCGGCACCGCCCGAGAGGTACCAGGCCGCACTGAGCCCGGCGATGCCGGCGCCGACGATGACGATCGAGGGCCGCTCCACCTAGGCCACCGAGCCGCGAACGACGTCCGCGAGCACCGAGATGAAGCGCGCGTCGTCGTTGAGAGACGCCGTGCGCACCAGATTGAGACCCACCTCTCGAGCCACGGCCTGGGCCTCGATGTCGATGTCGAAGAGCACTTCGAGATGGTCGGCCACGAAGCCGATCGGGCACGAGACGACGTCGGTCACCCCTTCGGCGGCCTTGGCGCGCAGGACCTGGAGGATGTCCGGGCCGATCCACGGGTCGGCCGTGCGTCCGGCGGACTGCCACGCGATGTCCCAGGCGCGCACGCCCGCGAGGTCGGCGGCTCGGCGCGCGCTCTCGCGCAGTTGTTCGGGATAGTCGTCGCCTCGCTCGAGGATCTTCTCGGGCAGCGAATGCGCGGAGAAGATGACCTCGGTGGTCGCGTGGCGCTCGGGTGCGACGGTGGCGATCGCGTCGCGAACCCGCGTCGCGATCAGATCCAAGAAGCCGGGCGCGGCCCACCACGCGCCGATCTCGGTGAACTCGACCCCGTCACCCAGCGCCTCACGGGCTCGGCTCATGTACTGGACGGTCGACATCGACGACGAGTGGGGCGCGAGGACGAGGCCGATGACGTGCGTGAACCCGTCGTGGCGAAACGACTCGGCGGTCGTCTCGAGCAGTGGCGGCTCGTACTTCGATCCGAAGCGGACGTCGAAACGGCCGGGGTCGGTGCGCTCGAGCGCGCGCGCGATCGCGCTGACCTGGGCGGCCGTGCGCTGGGCGAGCGGCGAGGTGCCGCCGATCGCGTCGTAGCGACGCGTCAGGTCGGCCAGGAGTTCGGGCGTCGGCGCCCGTCCGTGGCGGATCCGGGTGTAGTAGGCCTCGACGTCGTCGGGGCTGCTCGGCGTGCCGTACGCCATGACGAGGACGCCGAACGTCATCGCACCCCGGCCCGTCCCTCGTCGTGCACCAACCGCACGACGTTCTCGAGCACCACCGGGTCGGTCGAGGGGAGCACGCCGTGGCCGAGATTGAAGACGTAGCCGCCGCCGCGCCCCGCGCGCTCGAGGACCTCACGGGTCGCTTCGAGCGCCAGATCGACGCCACCGAGGCACCGCGCCGGGTCGAGGTTGCCCTGGACCGGGCGGCCCGCGACGCGTCGACGCCCGTCGTCGAGGTCGACGTGCCAATCGATCCCGACCACCGAACTTCCGGCCCTCGCCATCAGGTCGAGGAGTTCTCCCGTGCCGACGCCGAACAGGATCGTCGGGACGTCGAGGTCGGCCACGCCCGCGAGCACTCGTTGGGTCGCGGGGAGGGCGAACCGTTCGTACTCCGAGCGCGTGAGCGCACCGGCCCACGAGTCGAACAGCTGCAGTGCGCTGGCGCCGTGGTCGACCTGGGCGCGCAGGAATGTGATGGTGATCGACACGAGACGGTCGAGGAGGCGGTCGAAGAGAACGGGGTCGCGGTGCATCATGGTCTTGATGACGGCGAACTCTCGCGTGGGCGCCCCTTCGACCAGGTAGCTGGCGACCGTGAACGGCGCACCGGCGAAACCGATCAGCGGTGTGCCGGTCGCCGCGAGCTCCTTCACGACGAGGTCGACGGTCTGGGTGACGTGGGCGATGTCACTCGCGTCGATATCGCGGAGTCGTTCGAGGTCCGCTTCGTGGGTGAAGGGCTGGGCGATCACCGGACCGCGACCCGCCACCACGTCGACGCCGAAGCCGATCGCGTGGTAGGGCACCACGATGTCGGAGAAGAGGATCGCCGCATCAACCCCGTAGCGACGAACCGGCTGCATCGTGATCTCGCAGGCGAGAGCCGGTTCGGCGATCGCGTCGAGGATCGAGCCCGCACCTCTGATGGCCCGGTACTCGGGGAGCGACCGACCGGCCTGGCGCATGAACCACACCGGCACCCGGTCCACGGCCTCGCCCCGACAGGCTGCGACGAAATCTGACTCGCTCACGACTCTCCTTGTTCGCACACAATCTAGGTGAGTCGCCTCGCGAGTCGTTTTGGGGACCTCGGTCGACATTCCTCTAGACTTGTCACTTCTCAATTTCGAGAGGCGAAAAGAGGTCACGATGGCGCACGAGCGTGAGATATCCGAGGAGCAGGCGTTCCTCGATCTCGCTTTGCGTGCCCTCGATCACATGCGCGACGAGGCCCGTTCGCTTCGTGACAGCGCCGCGGTGGCCAACATGCGCGGCGCGGGTGACCTCGTCGAGCGCGACGTCGTCATGGGCACCGCCCTCAATCGCCTCGATCAGCTCGCGATCGGCGACCAGCCGCTCTTCTTCGGGCGCATCGACTACGTGCCCTCCGACGACGGTCACGCCGACGTCTATCACGTGGGCCGACTCGCCGTGTCGGACGATCAGTTGAACGCGTTGGTGGTCGACTGGCGCGCACCGGTCGCCGAGGCCTTCTACCGCGCGACCGGCGTCGAGCCGCTCGGTCTCTCGCGCCGCCGCCACGTCGCCATCCACGGCCGCGAGGTCGCCGGCGTGGAGGACGAGTACTTCGCCGACGCCGACGGTGAGTTGGCGCTGCCCGACGACGACGTGCGTTCGGCGACCGAGGAAGGCCTCGTCGACGGCGGCCTCGCCCTGGGCGGCCCCGGCGCGCTGTTGGCGGCGCTCGGTCGCGCGCGCACCGGTCGAATGGGCGACATCATCGCCACCATCCAGGGCGAGCAGGATCAGATCATCCGCAGCCCGTTGGCCGGGGTGCTGCTGGTCCAGGGCGGGCCCGGGACCGGTAAGACCGCCGTCGCCCTGCACCGGGCGGCCTACCTGCTGTTCACCCACCGCGCGACCCTGGAGCGCCAGGGCGTGCTGGTCGTAGGTCCGAACCCTCTGTTCTTGAACTACATCGAGAACGTCCTGCCGTCTCTGGGCGAGTCCGGGGTCAAGCTCTCCACGATCTCGGGTCTCGTGACCAACGTCGAGGTGAACGGCCGCGACAGCGAACTGGTCGACCAACTGAAGGGCGACGTCCGCATGGCCCAGGTGATCGCGCGAGCCCTGCGCACGCGCCAACGGGCGCTGCGCGCCGACGTGGAGATCCCGGTCGGTCGCGCGATCGTGCTGCTGCGAGTGAAGTACACCCACGAGATCGTCGAACGCGCTCGGCGGCGACCGGGCAACCACAATCAGCGCCGCTCGGCGGTGGGGCGCGAGCTCGCGAACCGGTTGGCCAACGAGTACTACGAACGCTTCGTGCGAGAGGGCGTTGACGAGGTCAACGCCGTTCACGAGCTCGCCGACCAGATCCGTTCGACTACCCAGTTCAAAGAGGCGCTCCAACGCATCTGGCCGCGCCTCTCGGGTCAGGAGCTGCTGCACGATCTCTTCGGCGCCCGAGCCCTGCTGCGTGCCGCCGGCGCCGGGATACTGAGCGACGAGGAGACGGAACTGCTGTTCCGGGCGCGCTCGGCGACCCTCGAGGAGATCAGGTGGACCAAGGCCGACGCGGCCCTCATCGACGAGGCCCGGGTCCTGCTCGGCCCGCGTCGCCGTCCTCGACCCGCGCCCAAGCCCGGCGAGTCCGACGTCCTCGACGGCGTGGACCTGGACGCCTACAGCGGTGCCGTGCGCGCGGCGGCCTTGCGTGAGGCCCAGCGGCTCGCGCCGGCGCAGAACACCGAACTGGATGAAGCCGAGTTCGTCACCTACGGTCACATCGTCGTCGACGAGGCGCAGGACCTCTCACCGATGGAGTTGCGCGTCCTGAAGCGACGGGACCTGACCGGGTCGATGACGATCGTGGGTGATATGGGCCAGGCGACGACCGCGGCCTCCTCGGCGTCCTGGAACGCCGTGCTCGAGGTCCTCGAACCGCGCCGCGCACCCACGCGCGTCGATCTGACCGTGAGCTACCGCACGCCCGAGGAGGTGTTGGACTTCGCGGCCGCGACGCTGCTCGCCGCGACGCCCGACCTTGAGCCACCGCGACCGGTGCGACGCGCCGGGTCCAAGCCCGTCGTCGAAGTGGTCGAACCGACCGAGTTCGCCGAGACGCTGGTGCGCGTGACGTCGTGCGAGGTTGCGAGTGTCGCACCTGGACGAGTCGCGGTCATCGTGTCGGGCGAACGGGTCACTGAGATTCTCGAGGTCCTTCGCACCGGTGGACTCGACGCCGTGGACCCGAGCGAGCTCGACTCGCGCGGACTGGGTGCGGACCTGGTGGTGCTGGGCGCCCAGGCCGCCAACGGGCTCGAATTCGACGCCGTCGTCGTGGTCGAACCGTCCCAGATCGCGCGGCGCGGATCGAGTGACTGTCTCGCGATCACCCCGCGTGGACTGCGCACGCTGTACGTGGCCCTGACCAGGCCGACTCGTCGCCTCGCCGTAGTCGCCGTCGAGGGCTTGCCCGAGACTCTGCGCTGAGCCATTTCACAGGTCATGAACAACCGTGATGCCCGCATCCGCTAGAAATGTAGGCGTGAGTCAGGCGATTCCCCTCAGTGGCCTGGCGGAGCAAGAGAAGATCGTCCACGATCGTCCCCCGATGTTGGCTATCGGGGTAATGATCTGGCTCGGCAGCGAGCTGATGTTCTTCTCGGGTCTCTTCGCCGCATTATTTACTATTCGAGCCCACCTCGCGTCGTGGCCGCCCAAGGGCACGCACCTGGATGTGCTGCAGTCCGGGATCTTCACGATCATCCTCGTGCTGTCGTCGGTGACCATGCAGTGGGCCGTCTACCTGATCGAGCACCGCCGCCGCCGCGAGGCGCGCACCTGGGTGATCATCACGATCATCATGGGCACCCTCTTCATCTCCAACCAGGCCTACGAGTGGACGCACCTGGCGACGCGTTGGTACACGAACTCCTACGGATCGGTGTTCTACATCACGACTGGCCTGCACGGATTACACGTGTTCCTCGGTCTGGCCGCCATGGCCTTCCTCCTGTTTCGAATGCGCGGCACCGAAGGGGACCCGGGTGAACTCTCGACGTTCCAGGGTGTGAGTTACTACTGGCACTTCGTCGACGTCGTATGGATCGGGCTGTACTCGGCCCTGTTCCTCCTGAAGTAGGAATGGACGTGTCCACGGCCCTCCTCAAGCGACTCCCCGTCTACGCCGTGATCGCGACGATCGCTTTCGGACCCGTCCTGTTGTTCACCGGCGCGGCCCACGCCGGCACCAAGACGCCGCCGTTCCAGACGACGCGCAAGAATTCGGGAACGCCGAACTCGAACTTCTCCAAGACGAACAGCGATGGCGTCGTGATCGCCTACGGCAACAACGCGATCACCTACGTCGCACCTCCCTCGTCGCTGTCGACCCTGGGCGAGCAGTTGTTCTTGCAGAACTGCGCGTCGTGCCACGGCACCGAGGCCAACGGCGTTCCCGCCCACGGCACGAGCGGCGCCTACCCCAACCTGGTGGGACTAGGCCCGGCGACGATCGACTTCTGGATCGAGTCCGGGCGCATGCCCGCCACGGACACCCGCGCCGTCGAGGCCCCTCGCCGTCCCGCCCGCCTCACCCGTCACCAGGCCCTGGCGATCGCCGCGTGGATCAACTCGCTGTCGCCGAGCTACCCGTTGATCCCGCACACCAACACCCGCGACGCCAACGTCTCGAATGGCGCGGCGCTCTTCGCGCTCAACTGCGCCGCGTGCCACACCATCGAAGGTGACGGCGACGCGCTCGCCAACGGCACCTACGCCCCGTCGCTGCGACACATCCCCGCCACCCAGGTCGCCGAGGCGATCCGTACCGGTCCGGGCAACATGCCCCGATTCACGGGCAACCTCAGTGACTACCAGGTCGCCGACATCGTCAAGTACGTCACCATGGACATCCAGCACCCCCAGAACCCCGGTGGCTTCGGTCTCGGTGGCCTCGGTCCGGTCGCGGAGGGTTTCGTTGGACTCGCACTCGGAGTGGGGATCCTCGCACTCATCGGATTCTGGGTAGGAGAGCGCAGTGAGCGACAGTAAGGAAACCCGCACCCCGGTCTCGGTGGCGGGTCTCGAGCACGACTACGAACACATGGAGCCCGCGGCCCGCAATCCGCAGCTCGTCGAGCGCGTCATCGCGGTGTCGCTGTTGGTGGGCATGGTGCTGTTGGCCTGTTTCGGGTGGGCCTACTGGATCAACGCCCAGCCCTGGAAGCTCGGTGCGACGATGGGTGGCGGGCTCTTCTTCATCGGCGTCGGGCTGATCGCGTGGGGCAAGTACCTCATGCCGAAGGGCCCCTTCGTCGAGGAGCGACACCCATTCGCCAACTCCGACGAGGATCGCGACGCCTTCGCCGCGGCGATCGTCGAGCGTGGCGGCGGTGTCGTCAAGCGTCGAAAGCTCCTCGGCGGCCTGCTCGGCGGGGGACTCGGCGTCTTCGGCGTCGTGGCGATCTTCCCGTTGTTGCGTAGTCTCGGGCCGCTGCCCAAGGAGACGCTGCAGCACACCGACTGGAAGGCCGGAACGTTCGCGGTCGACTCCACGGGGCGCCGAGTGCAGGTGGGTGACCTCGGTATCGGTTCGATCGTGACGGTCTACCCCGAAGGACTCCAGGACACCGACCGCGGCCAGGCCGTCGACCAGACGGTCCTGATCCGGATCTCCAACGAGGACTTCACCACCCAGAAGGGCCGCGAGACGTGGGGCCCCAAGGGCTACGTGGCCTACTCCAAGCTCTGCACCCACCTGGGGTGCCCCGTGGGCCTCTACGAGCAGCAGCTGCAGTTGCTGGTCTGCCCGTGCCACCAGTCGATGTTCAACGTCACCAACGGCGCGATCCCGCAGTTCGGTCCGGCGCCGCGTCCGTTGCCGCAGTTGCCGTTGTACATTGACTCTTCGGGTTACATCCGTGCGCAGGGCGATTACAAAGTGGCCGTCGGACCTGGATTCTGGGAGCGCAAGTGAGCGACACCATCAACACCAAGCGCGCCAAGAAGCAGCAACTCGGACCGTACGGACACGTCGGCAGGGCGCTGAACGAACTGGACGACCGTCTGGGCGTCGCCAAGGGCGGCCGATCGTTCCTCGACAAGATCTTCCCCGACCACTGGTCGTTCATGCTCGGCGAGATCGCGCTCTACTCGTTCGTCGTGCTGCTCGTCACGGGTGTGTTCCTGACGCTGTACTTCATCCCCAGCCAGGCGATCGTCACGTACCACGGTAGCTACCTGCCCCTCGACGGCCAGAAGATGACCGAGGCGTTCGCGTCGACGGTGAACCTCTCGTTCGCGGTGCGCTGCGGCCTCCTGATGCGCCAGATGCACCACTGGGCCTGCGACATCTTCATCGGGGCGATGGTCGTGCACATGGCCCGCGTGTTCTTCACCGGCGCCTTCCGCAAGCCCCGCGAACTCAACTGGACGATCGGGGTCACCCTCTTGACCCTCGCGATCGCCAACGGCTTCCTGGGCTACTCGCTGCCCGACGACCTCGTCTCGGGCACCGGCATCCGCATCGCCTACTCGATCGTCCTGTCGATCCCGGTAGTGGGTTCGTACCTCGCCTTCCTGGTCTTCGGGGGCAACTTCCCGGGCACGACGGTGATCCCGCGCTTCTTCATCCTGCACGTGCTGATCGTCCCGGGCATCATCATCGCGCTGGTGACCGCGCACATGGTCCTGCTCGTACGCCAGAAGCACACGCAGTTCCCCGGGCCGGGCAAGACCGAGGACAACGTCGTCGGATCGCCGATGTTCCCGGTCTTCATGGCCAAGACGACCGGCTTCCTCTTCGTCGTCGCCGGGCTGACTGGTCTGCTGGGCGCCTTCGCCCAGGTCAACCCGATCTGGCAGTTCGGGCCGTACGTGGCGTCGCGGATCAGTTACGCCGTCCAGCCCGACTGGTACATGGGATTCCTCGACGGTGCGCTGCGCATCTGGCCCTCGTGGACCTTCCACAGCTTCGGCTACACGATCCCCTTGGAGGTCTTCATCCCGGCGGTGGTCTTCCCGGGTCTGGTCTTCGGTCTCGCCTACGTGTGGCCGGCGTTGGAACGTAAGGTCACCAAGGACACGGCGTCGCACAACCTGCTCGACCGGCCGAGCAGTCGTCCGCGTCGCACCGCCGCCGGCGCGGCGGTGTTCTCGCTGCTGATCATGCTGTTCATCGCGAGCTCCACCGACGTCTTGGCGAACTTCTTCCGCGTGCCGCTCAACGAGGTGCTGTGGGCGATGCGAATCCTCTGCATCATCACACCGTTGATCACGTACCCGGTGACGCTGAAGATCTGTCGCGAACTGCACGCCGTCAAGGGCGGTGGCCAGCGCAAGACCCCCAACGTCGTCTCGCGCACCGCGCAGGGCGAGTACGTGGCGACACCGGCTCCCGAGTACGTCGATGACGTGCCCGACGAGCTCGAGGCCACGGAAGTGCCGAAGTTCATCACCACTCCGACGGACGAACCCGTCGAGAGCGGTGTGCGCGTCGTCGATCGCTGACTTCGACGCCCGTGAATCGACGAGTTGCCCGCCCCGGCGTTCGTCTCGGCGCGATGGTCGTCGCCGTCGTCGTGGTACTCGCGTTGGTCGGCGTGCGGGTCCACCAGTCCTCGGCCACGACGTCGACGACCTCATCGACGTCGACCACGACCACCTCGGTCCCGCGTACCGCCGTCGAGGCCGCCCAGCCGGGTTGGCGCGTGGCGAGCCGGTCGGCGCGTGGCGTCATGGTCGACTACCGGATGGTCGTCGTCGGCGGCGTCGCCTTCCGGGTGATCCGCCTGCGCGCCCGAACGACGGTCCTTCGTTGGCACGTCGGCTCGACCGACCCCCCGGGTTCGTCCGCGGTCCCGGCCGACGCCGGTGCGCGCGTCGACTGGCCCCGCGAGGGCGCGGCGGGTGTCGTCGCGCTCTTCAACGGCGGTTTCAAGGCGTCGGCCCACGCGGGCGGCGCGGTCGTGGACGGCGTCGTCCTGAACCCGCTGGTGCGCGGTGACATGACGATCGCGATCAATCGGTGGGGGCATTGGGAGATGGGGGTCTGGGGTGCGGCGAACTTCCCGACGCCGAACTTCGGCCCGATCAGTCTGCGCCAGAACCTCGCGCCACTCGTCCAGCACGGCGCCGTCACCGCCGCCGCGACGTCGGCCAACGCGTTCGTCTGGGGCGCACCGCTGAACAACAATCCCCTCACCGCCCGCACGGGGCTGGGCGTCGACCGCCACGGGAACCTGATCTACGTCGCGACGATGAAGGGCGTCCTCGCGAACGTCGTGGGTCGGGCTCTCGTC
>Ga0075017_100002141_pt1 | contig 12313 bp, 11 predicted proteins | sample AleBraG_ABR_2012_FD_71475 | JGI IMG/M metagenome (GOLD analysis project Ga0075017, IMG submission 71475) | Freshwater sediment microbial communities in response to fracking from Pennsylvania, USA - Alex Branch Run_MetaG_ABR_2012 | ecosystem: Environmental > Aquatic > Freshwater > Creek >...
GCCTCGTCGTGCGCGGAGGTGGTGATGACCAGCTCCACGTTGGCCGGCACGTCCTTGGCGATCTGGCGCGCCCAGGTAAAGACCTCCTCGAGCGCCTCGAGCGGATAGGAATACACGCTGGTGCGCCACACGGGCGGCAGCGGATGAGCCGCCAGCTGCAGGCGCGTCACCACGCCGAAGAACCCCGCGCCGGCCCCGCGCGCCGCCCACAGGTAGTCGGCGTTGTGCGTGGCATCGGCCTGGATCAGCTCGCCCTCGGCCGTCACCACTTCCAGGCCCACGATGTGTTCGCTACCCGTACCCCACAGCCGGGTATTCCAGCCAAACCCGCCGCACAGCACGAAGCCGCCGATACCGACGTCGATGTGATGCGCCGTCGGTGTGATCAGCCCATGCGGGTTCAGCGCGAAATTCACTTCCGATCCAAACACGGCCGGTTGCGTCCAGACCGTGCGGCTGGCCGCATCCACCTGGACGTCGCGCATCTGCGAAAGATCGAGCAGCATGGCGCCATCGCGCACATGCGGGGACTGCCAGCTGTGCCCCCCCGAGCGGGTCCCGACCTTCAACCCCTCCTGCCGGGCGAAGCGCACGGCCGCGACGACGTCCTGCGCATCGCGGGGCAACACGACCAGGGCCGGGTAGCGCCGGGGCTTGTTCAGGCGCCATACGGCGTTGCCGCGCGCCTCTTCATACCCGGGCTCATCCCGCCAGTACACGGCGCCCTTGAGGCGGCGCTGCAGGGCGCGCTGCGCACCGCTGCGCCCGCTGGGCGCCGTCGCGCTCGCCGCACCCGAGGAGTGAGCCACGGCGCCCAGACCGCTCAACGCCAGACCCTGCAGCAGCCGCCGTCGGCTCATCGCGCCCTTCGACCGATCGGTTCTCTTCATGACGCACTTGCCTCGATGATTGGTGGCCCGAACCCGAAGAGGGCGCGCGGATTGTCCGCCAGGATGGCCTGGCGCGTTGCCGCATCGCTCACCCACGAAAAGAATGTCCCCAGCAGCTGCGGGACCGTCGGCGTGCACTCGGCCATGTTCAGGAATGGCCAGTCGCTGCCCCATAGCAGGCGATCCGTGCGCTCCGCCAGCAAGGCGTCGAACAGGGCTCGCACATCCGCATAGTGCGGAAAATCACTCGACGCCCGTTGCACGGTCAGCTTGATCCACACCTGGCCGCTGCGCAGTGCCACGCGCAGGGCCTGAAAGGCCGGGTCGAGCGGTCCGCGGCGGGTCGCGGGACTGCCCAGATGGTCGATGACCAGGGGCAGCTCGAGGCGCAGCAATGCGGGCAGCTCCGCCGCCAGCCTGGAGGCCGGCGCCCACAGCTGGGCATGCCAGCCGCGGCGACGCAGGCGCGGTGCCAGGAGCGGCAATTGATCCAGACCCACGCTGCCGGGAAAGCGCTGCCCCGCTGTGGACGAGGTTTCCGTGAAGCGCGCCGCACGCACGCCCTCGCCATGCATCTGGTCCAGGTCCTCATCGCTGACGGTGGCATCGATCACCGCCACCCCGCGCAGGCGCTCAGGGTTGGCTCGCAAGGCCGCGCGCAGGGCCGAGCAGTCCAGTCCATAAGCCGACGGGTGCACGAGCACGCCGCGCGCCAGACCCGAGCCCGCGAGCATGCGCAGGTACGACTCGAGCGGCGCCTCGGGCGGCGAGTAGGCGCGCTGCGCGGCGAGCGGGAAGCGCGCGTAAGGTCCAAGGACGTGCGCGTGACAATCGCAACTGCCGGGCGGCAAGGCGAGTGCGGGTGCGGGTGAGCTCATGCGCGCTGCGGACCCCGTATCGCCCTTAGCGCTTGAGTATGGTTACGGCGCAATTGCCGCCGGCGCCCAGCACATGCGCCAGACCGACCTGCGCCTGGGTCACCTGCCGTGGCCCGCTCTGACCGCGCAACTGAGCGACGAGTTCCACCACCTGCCCCAGGTGCGAGGCACCCACCGGCTCGCCCTTGGAGATCAGTCCGCCGCTCATGTTTACCGGCCTGTCACCGTCGATCTGCGTGCGTCCGGATTCGGCCAGCACCCCGCCCTCGCCGAGCGCGCACAGCTGCAGTTCCTCGTAGATCTCGATCTCGCAGAACGCATCCGTATCCTGCACCTCGAAACAGTCGATATCCTGGGGACCAAGCCCCGAGCGCTCGTAGGCCTGTGCGGCGGTCACCTCGGTGGGGCCGGGATTGTGAGCGGTGGCGCTCATGCTGTCGGCCGGGCAGCGAAAGTCTGCCGAATAGCGTGCAATCGTGTGGCAGCAGGCCGCAATGGTGATGGGCATGCCACCCAGTTCGCGGGCCCGGCGGCGCGAGGCCACCACCAGTGCCGCGGCGCCATCGTTCGGTGCGCAGATCTCCAGGCGCCGGATCGGATCGCACACCAGGGGCGAGGCGAGGATCTCCTCGAGGCTGAACTCCCTGCGATACATCGCGTTGGGGTTGTGCACGCTGTTGCGGTGATTCTTGTAGGCCACCTGCGCGATCTGTCGCTCGGTGGTGCCGTACTCGTGCATGTGGCGCTGCGCCCGCATGGCCCAGTAGCTGGGATTGAGGCTCATGCCCATCTCGATCTGCCAGCGGCTGTAGATCATCGAGGGATCCATGAAACCGCGTGGCATCTTCTCGACGCCCACCACCAGGGCCAGATCGCACTCGCCGGAGCGGATGGCCAGCAGCGCCTGGCGCAGGGCCGCGCCGCCGCTGGCGCAGGCCGCCTCGATGTCGACGATGGGAATGTCGGTGCTGCCGAGCCGGCGCAGCACGCGCGCGCCGGAGGTGGCGGGCAAGTACATGCGCGAGAGATAGGCCGCCTGGATGTCGCGCCAGGCCAGGTGCGCGTCCTCAAGGGCGCGTGCGGCCGCCAGCGCGCCCAGCTCTTCATAGGGCGTATCGAAACGGCCGAAGGGATGGATGCCGGTACCCAGAATGACGATGTCGGACACGATTACCTCGCCGCCAGTGCGTGAAAGGCGAAACTCACCACTTCGGGATCATGCGAACCCGGCCGCAGCTCGGCCCGGAACTCCAGCGCCATGCCGATGCGCACGGCGGCCGGATCCCCGGCAATGGGCGCGAGCACGCGCAGGCCCTCGGGCAGCTCGATGAGTCCCATCGCAAAGGGCACGAAGGGCTCGGGGCCGCGATAATCCCCCGGCGGTTTGTGGCGCACCACGGTAAAGGTCCACAGCGTCCCGCGCTGGCCCAGCGCCAGGGGCTTGAGGCGGGCGCCGCCACAGTTCGGACACACGCTGTTGGCGCCCAGGGTCGTCTCGCCGCATTCCCCGCAGCGGCTGCCTGTCAAGCGTACCGCCGCAAGGTCGGTCAATGGCGTGGACAACAGGCCCTCGCGGATGGGCACGCGTACCGCAGTGGCGGATGGAGTGATGGTCATGATGGGTCTCGCTGACGGTCAAGAGGGATCGGCGCACGGGGCGGCAATGGATCTGGCGTCCCCGCTGGCAGGGGTATCTCGTGCGCATTGAGCGTCAGGGCCACCATGGAGTAGTAGCCGATCAGGGCGGTCAGCTCCACCAGACCGACGGGCTCGAGCAGGCGCAGCGCACGCTGGTAATGCGCCTCGCTCGAGACATGTCGTTCCAGCAGTTCCACGACATAGTGGTAGACCGCCGCCTCATCCTCCGCAGCGAACTGCGGCACGCGCGCGCGGCGGATGGCCTCGATCAGCGGGCGCGCGAGACCCGCCGCGGCGGCGGTGGGCTCGTGGGCATGCCATTCGAACTGCGAATCCCAATGGCGCGCAGTCACCAGGATGGCCAGCTCGCTCAAGCGCGCCGGCAGGCTGGTGCGAAAGCGCAGCAGTTCGCCCAGCTGCTGCCACTTGTCGGCCAGCTCCGCTCGATGCAGCGCCGCCCGCAGCGGCCCGCGCAGCACGCCGCGCGGCCCCTTGACCACGGCCTCATACACGGCCTGCTGCGCGGGACTCATATCGGCCATGGGGTACAGCGGAATGCGGGTCATGGGTGCGCTCGGCTCAGATCACGCCGGCCTGGCGCAGCGCCGCAATGCGCGCCGCGTCCCAGCCCAGTTCCGCCAGCACCTCGTCCGTGTGCTCACCGAGCAGGGGCGGATGCCGCTCGTGACGGATGCTCGCGGTGGCAAAGCGCATGGGACTGCCCACCAGCGGCACGCTGCCGGCCAGCGGGTGGTTCATTTCGATGCGCATGCCGCGATGCCGGACCTGCGGATCGGCAAAGACCTCGGGCACGGAGTTGATGGGCCCGCACGGCACACCGGCCCTCTCCAGCGCCGCCACCCAGTGGGCACGGTCGGCGCGCGCCAACTCGGCGCTCAAGCAGGGCACCAGAGTGTCGCGATGACGCACGCGCTGGGCGTTGCTGCAATAGCGCTCGTCCTGGGCCAGCTGCGCCAGGCCCAGCACCTCGCACAACTTCTGAAACTGGCCGTCATTGCCCACGGCGATTACCAGCGCCCCATCGCGGCAGGCGAACACGTCCTGCGGCTGGATATTCGGATGCGCGTTGCCGTTGCGACGCGGCGTCGCACCGCTGGTCAGATAGTTCATCGCCTGATTGCACAGCATCGCCGTCTGCACATCCAGCATGCCGATGTCGATGTAGTCCCCCGCGCCGCTGCGCTCGCGTGCGGCGAGCGCCGCCAGCACCGCCACCGCCGCGTACATGCCCGTGGTCAGATCGACGATGGGCACGCCCACCTTCTGCGGTCCACCCCCGGGCTTGTCGTCGCGCTCACCGGTGACGCTCATCAGGCCGCCCATGCCCTGGATGGCAAAGTCATAGGCGGCCACCGCGCGCTTCGGCCCCGTCTGCCCAAAGCCCGTGATCGAACAGTAGATGAGGCGCGGATTGAGCCGCCGGAGCGAGGGGTAATCCAAACCGAAGCGCGCCAGGGTATCGACCTTGAAGTTCTCGATCAGAATGTCGCTGCGCGTGGCCAGCTCGCGCACGATGGCCTGGCCCTCGGGCGAATCCAGTTTCAGCGTCACGGAGCGCTTGCCGCGATTGACGGCCAGGTAGTAGCCGGCCTCGCGCGTCGGCGCACCGCTCTTGTCCTTCAGGTACGGCGGACCCCAGGAGCGCGTGTCATCGCCCGCGCCCGGCCGCTCCACCTTGATCACGTCGGCGCCGAGATCGGCCAGGATCTGTGTGGTCCAGGGACCGGCCATGATGCGACTCAAGTCCAGCACCCGCACCTGCTCGAGGGGTCCCGCCATCAGCCGCTCCCCGCCTCAGGGCGTGCCGTGGGCGCCGCCGCGCGCGGCGTGTCATCGTCCGGTTCAGTAGCCCGCACCGCGGGGCGCAGCTTGAACTGCGCCTGCCAGAGCGCCAGGCGCGGCTGGGCGCTGCGCCACTCCAGGTCCGCAAACCGAAAGTCCAGGTAGCCGAGCGCGCAGCCAATCGCCACGTGGCCGATGTGCAGGGGCGCGCCCGCGAGCTCATCCACCTGCCGCTCCAGCATGGCCAGCCCCATGCGCATCTTGAGGGCGAAGGCCTCCAGCAGCATCGGCAGTTGCTGGGCGCTGCTGCGGGCGCGCTCGTTGCGCCACAGGATCAGCACATCGAGCATCTCGCTGCCGAAGGCGCGCCAGCGCAGCGCCGGCCAGCGTTGCGCCGGATCGCTGGGGTGCAGCCGCGGCGCGCCCTGGAGCGAGTCCAGGTACTCGCAGATGACGTCCGAATCCATCAGCACCAGTCCGCTATCGGTGATCAGCGTGGGGATCTTGCTCCACGGGTTGTCCCGCATCAGGGCCAGGTTGGGCTCCAGCATGTGGGTGACCGAACGGATCTTCTCCACCCGCTCGCTCAAGCCGCACTCATGCACGCAGATCATGACCTTGCGAACGAACGGCGAGCGCGGCGACCAGTGCAGTTTCAAGACGGCGCGCCCCGCGAGGCCGCGGCCTGCGCGCGCGCGCGGCGCAACTGCTCGAGAATCTCCGGCAGGCGCTGCGCCGCCTGCGCCGCGAGCTGATCGTACAGGCTGTTGCCGGCCGCATCGATGCCCACCGTGCCCGGCCCCAGGTTCTCGACGCGCAGGCGCATCAGTCGATAGTGCAGAATCAGATCGCGCCATTCCACCGCCAGTACCTCGCGAATGGCGCCGGAATACAAGGTGCAGCCGCCCCCCGGGAACGACAGGTACACGCAGCCACTCTCCTGCATGGCCCGCGCGGACTCGGCATCCAGCCCGCCCTTGCCGCCCACGGCGCGCAATCCGAGTTTCCGAATCAGCGTGGGCATGTAGGGATTGAAGCGCGTACTGGTGGTCGGATTCATGTAGACCACCTGCATGCGCCCGTCGACCTCGCGGTTGTAGCCGCCAAACTGCAGCAGCACCTCGCCGGCCAGATTCAGGGGCAGGGGTTGTCCGGACTGCACGCACGCCAGGATGCGCTGGTGGGTGGGCAATCCGGCCGTCATGACCAGCTCGCCACTCAGGTAGACCAGATCCCCGGTCTTGAGGGCCCGCACCTGCGCCTCCTGCAGCGGCAGCGTCAGTTGATGGGTGGAGCTCACGGCAGTTACTCCGCGTACTCGACGAGGCCGGAGTTGTACAGCCGGGCGCGGGTGCGCCGGTTGATCCAGCAGTTGAAGCACACGGCCACGGGCGTGAAGCCATGGCCGGCCGCGTAGTTCACATGGACGGCCATCGCCGTGGTGTCCCCGCCCGTGCCCATGGGCCCGAATCCCGTGGCATTGGCGGCCTTCAGCAAGCGCTCCTCCATGGCGGCCACCATGGGTTCGGCATGGGGCTGCCCGAAGGGCCGCAGCATCGCTTCCTTGGCGAGCTTGGCCGCATAGTCGAAGGTGCCACCAATCCCCACGCCGATGACCACCGGCGGGCAGTGCTGCGACCCGGCCTTGAGGATCACCTGCATGACGTAGCCCTCGATGGTCTCGAGACTCGGAAAACTGAAGATCTCGAGCGCGGCCCAGCGTCCCGAGCCCAGCGCCTTGGGCGAGCAGGTGATCTCGACGTAGTCGGCCCCATCGATCAGATCGTAGGTGACGATGGGCATGTCCTTGCCCTGGTAGCCGCGCTCGAGGGTCAGCGGATGGGTGACGTGCTGCAGCAGGGGCGGCGAGATGGTGCGCACCAGTTCCGCGAAGCCATCGACAATGGCGCGCTTGAAATCCCCGACCAGCTGCACCCGTGTGCCCAGCTTGACGAAATACACCGGTACGCCCGAGTCCGAACACACGAAATGCTGCTGCCGCTCGGCGGCTTCGGCGCTTTGCACCATGATGCGCAGGGTCTTGCGTGCGGTCTCGCTCCGATCGCGCCCCGCCGCCGCGCGCAGCGCCTGCTTGGTGTCTTCCGGAATCTTGCGCAGCGAAGTCTCATAGAGCCGCGCCGTGACTTCTTTGACCAGTTCGTAAGTGACCGCCATGGCAGCGCTCAGCTCTCGTAGACGGCGGGATTGACGACGTGCGCGGGGCGCCGGCCCTGCAGCACCTGCACCACGCTATCGGCGGCGGCGAGCGCGGCGCGCTCCATGGCCTCGCGCGAGAACGTGGCCATGTGTGGCGTGACCACGATGCCCGGCACGCCCAGCAGCGGACTGTGCGAGTGCGCGCCCTCCTCCTCGAGCACGTCAACGGCGGCGCCGGCCAGGCGACCGTCGCGCACCGCGGCGGCCAGGGCGGCCTCATCGATGAGCCCGCCGCGCGCGGTGTTGATGAGGTAGGCGCCGGACTTCATCCAGCCCAGGGTCTGCGCATTGATCATCCGCTGCGTGGCGCTGGTCAAGGGCGCATGCAGCGAGACAAAGTCCGCCAGGCGCAGCCCCTCCTCCAAGGCCACATACTCGAGGCCATGGCGCGCGGCAAACTCGGCATCCGGCGAGCGCGTCACGGCGCGCACGCGCATCTCGAAGCCGCGCGCCCTACGCGCCACGGCGCGGCCGATCCGCCCGAGGCCGATGAGGGTCAGGCTCTTGCCCCACACCTCGGTACCGATGCAGCGCAGCCATTCGTGGCGCTGGGTAGCGGCGGCGGCCTCCGGCAGGCCACGCGCCGCGGCCAGCAGCAGCGCCAGCGTGAAATCCGCCACGCTCTCGTGGTTGGTGCCCACGGCCAGGGTCACGGGAATGCGCCGCGCCGTGCAGGCCGCGATGTCCACCGTGTCGTAGCCCACCGCCGGGCGGGCGATCACCTTGAGCGCCGCGGCCGCCGCGATCAAGCGCGCCGAGACCGGCTCCATGGCAAAGATCAGCCCGGCCGCATCGCGGGTCTGCTCGAGCAGCCACTCTTCGCTCAGCGGCGTGGGCGGCTCGCGCACCACGACCTCGCAACCGGCGGCGCGCAGATGCGCGAGCGCCGCGGCTGAAGCGGCCACACCCCGGGCCGTGATGAGCACCTTGGCGGCGCCGCTCATCAGCCGGCCGTACCGCTCGCCGTACCACTCATTGGAACGATCGGCAGCAGCAGGTGCGAGGGATACTGCTCGTTGTGAAAGATGCGGTGCACGACGGTCTGGCTGCTGCACACGTGATAGGGCACGTACTCGCAGTCATGCCCGAAGCCCGAACCGCTGGGCAGATCGAGCGCGGTGATCTCCACGCAGATGCGGTGCGCGCGCCGGAACAGGTTGGCCGTGGACATCACTTCCACCTGGTACTCGTTGATCGCCCCCGGCACCACCGGCTGGTGCGCGGCGCGCGTGAGCCTGTGCCAGGGCTTCCAGGGCCGCGAACGGACCGGATCGAGGGCCCGGTAGGAGGCCTTCAGCCACCCGCGGGTCAGTTCCACCTCCGGCAGGTCCGGCGTCAGATCCATCTCGCCGTGGCGACCGCTGCGCACCCGCACATCCGGTCCCAGGTCCTTGAGCACGATGATCCAGTTGGTGTCCTCCGTGTCGATGGCCGCATAGAAGACCAGGGCGATGGGTCCGGCGATGAGCGTGTCCTCGCTCAAGGGCTCGCTCATATAGCGCAGCTTCTGGATGGTGCGCGTCTGGGTGGGCGGCATCTGCACGAAACTGTCTGGCTCACTGTAGGCATCGCGCCCGCCTGCCACGAACGGTTCGGTCCGCAGCCGCTCCCAGCTGTGCAGGTAGAAGCGCGTCCACTGGGTCTCGGGCAATGGCCAATCCGCGCCGCTGCGCCAGCAATTGGCGCCATTGACCCAATACTTGACCGGCGGCTCGCGCATGATCCCGGTGTCGATGCCCTTGAGCCAGTAGTCGTACCAACGCACGATCTCCTCGTGCAGGGCATGGAACGGGCGCTCCAGGTGCGTGAGGCCGGAGAACATGAGTTTCTTGGGCGCGTGAATGCCCTGATACCAGTTCTGCGCTCCGGCCAGATGCATCTTGTAGCTGTAGGCGTGCCAGCCGGCGCCGGTGTAGGCGGGCACCTTGATCTTGGCCAGGGCCGCCTCGGTGGCTTCCATGGACCCTTCCGGCTCGAACAGATCCAGGATATGCGCGAACAGGCGCGATTCGATCTGCCCCTTTTGCGTCAGCAAGTTGTACACCCAGGAGTACATCTTGAAATCCGGGTTGTTCATCGCCGCCTGCCACAGCGCTTCCTGGGCCGGCGGCAATGGACCGGGCCGGCCGTGGCCACCGTGATGCACGCTCTGCCCGCCCAGCAGGTAGAGCATCACATGCAGCACGCCGCCGGGATAGCGATCGTGAATCGCCCCATAACAGGGCATGGCATCGTAGGGAAAGATGGCCTTGAGGTGCGGCGGCTGCAGCATGGCCGCGTGCCACTGCGAGAGGGCGAAGGCCGACAAACCGATCATGCCGAGATCGCCCGTGCACCAGGGCTGCACCGCAATCCATTCGATCAGATCGTACAGGTCCCACTCGCCCGAGCCGCCATCCTCGGACTTGCCAAAGCCACGCGGATTGCCCACCACGTGCACGTAACCGCGTGAGACCAGGAACTCGCTGTCGCCACCCTCGGCCCCGCCCTGCCAGACGGCCGACCAGGCCGGCTGCGGCGGCAGCGCTGCGGCCAGCTCGGGATTCTGCAGCTCCTTGTTGTGGCCGGCGACGGCCAGCAGCGCCGGGAATTTCCCGGGGGCTGCGGGCCGGTAGATGTCCACGCACAGGCGCACGCCATCGCGCATGGGCACCATCACATCCCGGTCCCACAGCAGTTTGTGCCCGAGATTGGCGGCCACATAGTCCCCAGGCCGGCGCGGGGGGGAGTGCTGTGATTCGAATGAGTTGGCCACCGGCATCCCCCTTGAAATTCCCGCGGACGGGAATATAACGTAAGTGTGTCGGCAGCTCAATTCGCTTGATCTTTCCGCCGCCAACCCCTACAAGGATCCGCCATGCCGGATAGTGAAATCAACGCCCGCTCGGTCGCGGCCGCCACCGGAGCGTGGCTGGGCCTGCTGTTCGGCGCCAACGCCATGATCTCGGCCACCAACAGCAATTTCATGAAGCCCTTGACCCTGGCCTTTGGCGTGGATCGCACCGCGATCTCCGCGGCCCTGAGCGTGGCACCGCTCGTAGTCGCCCTGGCCGTGCCCATGGCCGGCTGGGCCATGGACCGCTTCGGCCTGCGCCGCATCGTCATCCCCGGCGCCCTGCTCTTCGGGTTGATGATCCTGGCCTTGAGCCGCGTCACCTCCGTGTGGCAGTTCGCGCTGCTGCAGATTCCCATCGGTATCGCCAGCTCCCTGCACAGCTCCGTAGGCTACGCCAAGGTCGTCTCGCTGTGGTTCGATCGCTGGCGCGGCCTGGTGCTGGGGTTGCTGGTGGCGCTCGGCGCCGGCGTCGGACAGACCACCATGCCGATGCTCTCGCAATGGCTCATCCAGCACTTAGGGTGGCGCAATGCCTATGTCACCATCGGACTGATGATCCTGTGCCTGGGGCTGCCGGCCATCGCGCTGCTGGTGCGTGAACCGCGACGCTCGCCTGCCGCTCCTGTCATCCAGGGCGCGATCCGGGGCGTCCCGGCGGTCGCTGCGGCGGAACCTGGGGCGCCTCTGCCCGGCGTCAGCGTCGGTGCGGCCTTAAGGACGCCGACTTTCTGGCTGATCGCGGTGGGCATCCTGTTCGGCTCCATGACGCTGCTTGGCACACTGCAGCATGGTGTGCCGATGATGACCGAGCACGGCTTTCCCATCGGGGTGGCGACCCGGGCCATGTCCATCGCCTTTGCCGGCGTGGTGTCCGGACAGCTGGCCTCCGGGACCCTGGTCAACCAGATCAACACGTCGAAGATCATCGTGCCGTTCTTCGTCGCGGCCTTGATCGGGCTCCTGATCGTGCACTCCGTGCACGTGTCCTCGGGCGCCGCGCTGCTGTACACGGGCGCCTTGCTGATGGGGCTGGGGCTGGGCGGTGAGGTGGCGCAGAACGCCTACCTGGTCTCACGCTATTTTGGACTGCGCGCCTTTGGCGGCATCTATGGGCTGACCTTCGCGGCCAGCAACATCGGCATCGCCGTGGGTACCCTGGCGCTGGGCAAGGCCCACGATATCGCCCAATCCTATGCGCCCATGCGACCGATCTTTGGCCTGTGCATGGCCACATCGGTGATCTGCATCGCATCCCTCGGACCCTACGTGTACGCGCGCCGCCCCCCAAAGGTCGCGATGCCGGCGGCCAAGGCGAGCGCCGCGCCGCGCCGTTGATCAGCAGGCCGTGGTGCCGCCATCCACGGCCAGCATGGCACCGGTCACCCAAGCGGCCTCATCCGAGGCCAGGTACACGGCCGCCCAGGCGATGTCCTCGGGCTGCCCCAAGCGCCCGACCGGGATCTGCGTCATGATGGCATCGCGAATCGGCCCCGGCACCGAGGCCCCGGCTGACTGCGTCGCCGGTGTTACCACCATCCCCGGGGCGATGGAGTTGGCGCGGATGCGCGTGCCGCCCTCGATGGCCAGCTGGCGCGTCATGCCCATGACCGCCGCCTTGCCGGCGCAGTGCGCCACCATGCCCATTTTGGTACTACCGCGCACGGCATTGACCGAGGCAAAGTTGATGATGGCGCTGCGCCCCCCCACCAGCAGGTGCGGCCAGGCCGCCTTGCAGAGCAAGAAGACGATGTCGATTTCCCCGCGCAGGGTGGGCACCCACTGCGACTCGTAGTCCATCTGCGCGGCGCTGGCCATGTGCGGCGCAATGGCGGCGGCATTGACCAGGATGTCGATGCGCCCATGCTTGGCGACCGCATAGTCCACATAGCGCTGCGCCTCGGCGGGTCGGGTCAGATCGCAGGGATGGAGGCTGTCGAGCACCAGCCCTTCGCGCCGCGCCTCTGCCAGAGCATCCTCGCCCGTCTTAGGACTGATGTCGCAGCCGATGACCGTGGCCCCCTCGCGCGCAAAGACCATCCCCACACCACGCC
>Ga0075017_100002142_pt1 | contig 12311 bp, 9 predicted proteins | sample AleBraG_ABR_2012_FD_71475 | JGI IMG/M metagenome (GOLD analysis project Ga0075017, IMG submission 71475) | Freshwater sediment microbial communities in response to fracking from Pennsylvania, USA - Alex Branch Run_MetaG_ABR_2012 | ecosystem: Environmental > Aquatic > Freshwater > Creek >...
CACAAAAAGACCCTTCCCGTGTGCGCCGCCCTGGCGGCCGCCGACGGCATGGCCGGGGAGCTGGTCACCTTGTTGCGGGGGCGACTGTCCGAGCGGGACGTCGAGACGGCGGCCCAGTTCGTCGACGCCTACGGCGGACGGGACATCACCCTGGCCACGGCCGACCGCCATCTCGGCCTGGCCCTGGCCGCCCTCGACCGGGTCCCGCTGGCCGCCGGCCCGTCCGCCGAGCTCGCCGAGCTGGCCCGGTTCGTGGTCGGTCGGGACCGTTGAGCCCGCCGGTCCGCTCCCCGATCGCAGCTCCGGGTCCGCCCGTGCCCACCCCCGTTGCCGCCGTCGACGCCCTCGACCGGGCCCGAACGGCCCTGCTGGGCGCCCAGTCGGAGCTCGGCTGGTGGAAAGGCGAGCTCGAGACGAACGTGACCATCGACGCCGAGGACCTGCTCCTGCGCCAGTTCCTCGGTATCCGCACCGAGGCCCAGACGGCGGCCACGGCCCGCTGGATCCGGGCCCACCAGCGCGACGACGGCACCTGGGCCACCTTCCACGGCGGTCCGCCCGACCTGTCGACCACCGTCGAGGCGTGGGTGGCTCTCCGGCTGGCCGGCGACCCGGCCGACGCGGCGCACCTCCGGCGGGCCGCCGAGTTCGTCGGCGACCTCGGCGGCGTCGCCGCCACCCGGGTGTTCACCCGCATCTGGCTCGCCCTGTTCGGGATGTGGTCGTGGGAGGAGCTGCCCGTCCTGCCGCCCGAGATCATGTTGCTCCCGCCGTCGGTGCCGCTCAACATCTACGACTTCGGGTGCTGGGCCCGCCAGACGGTGGTCCCGCTGAGCATCGTCGGGACCTACCGTCCGCACCGCCGGTTGCCGTTCGCCCTCGACGAGCTGGGGGCCGGCCGGTCGGCTCCCACCCGCCGGTCGACGGGCCGGGCGCTGACCACGTGGCCCGGTCGATTCGAACTGCTCGACCGGGCCCTGCACCGCTACCACCACCATGCCGTCGGGCCGTTGCGCCGCCTCGCTCTCGACCGGGCCGAGGCGTGGATCGTCGAGCGCCAGGAAGCCGACGGCGGGTGGGGAGGGATCCAGCCGCCGTGGGTGTACTCCCTCATCGCGCTGCACGCCCGCGGCTACGCCCTGGACCATCCCGTGGTGCGCGCCGGTCTCGCCGGTCTCGACGCCTTCACCGTGGAAGACGACGACGGTCGCCGTCTGGAGGCCTGCCAGTCACCGGTGTGGGACACCGCCCTGGCCGTCGTCGCCCTGACCGACGCCGGCCTCGCCCCCGACCACCCGGCCGTGGTGCGGGCCGGTCGCTGGCTGCTCGGCCAGGAGGTCCGCCGCCGCGGTGACTGGTCGGTGCGTCGACCGGACCTGGAGCCGGGAGGGTGGGCCTTCGAGTTCGAAAACGACCGCTACCCCGACATCGATGACACCGCCGAGGTGGCTCTGGCCCTGACCCGCAGCGCCGTCGACGCCGGCGACGCCCTCGGCCGGGCCACGGCCTGGATCGAGGGGATGCAGTGCCGCGACGGAGGGTGGGGGGCCTTCGACGTCGACAACACCCGCAGCCTGTGCCGGGAGTTGCCCTTCTGCGATTTCGGGGAGCTCATCGACCCGCCGAGCGCCGACGTGACCGCCCACGCCGTGGAGCTGCTGGCCTCGACCGGACCGGCCGACGCCGGTTCGGTGAAGCGTGGGGTCGCCTTCCTGGAGGCCGCCCAGGAACAGGACGGGTCGTGGTTCGGGCGGTGGGGAGCGAACCACCTCTACGGCACGGGAGCGGCTCTCCCGGCCTTGCGGGCCGCCGGGATGCCCCCCGGTCACCCCGCGGTGCGCCGGGCGGTGGCGTGGCTCGAGCAGCACCAGAACGGTGACGGCGGCTGGGGCGAGGACCTGCGCTCCTACCGGGACGACGCCTGGCGGGGCCGCGGCCCGTCCACCGCCTCGCAGACCGCCTGGGCCCTCCTCGGCCTGCTCGCCGCCGGCGAGCACGGCGAGGCCACCCGAAGGGGCGTCGACTGGCTCGTCGGGACCCAGCGCGCCGACGGCACCTGGGACGAGCCGTTCTTCACCGGCACCGGCTTCCCCGGCGACTTCTACATCAACTACCACCTCTACCGGCTGGTGTTCCCGGTCATGGCCCTCGCTCGGTATCTCAGCGGGGAGGCCGGGCCGGGTGGAGAGGACGGCCATGCCTGAGCTGTCGATCCTCAGCCCGTCCCGGGTGGCCAGCCTGGCCGTCGGGCGACCCGTCCACGTCACCGGGGCCGGCCGCCGCAACATCGAGCAGTCGGTGTCCCGATTCGTCGACCGTCTGTCGCCCGGCAGCCCGCTGGCCCTCGCCGGGCTGGCCCGGGGGCTCGACCCGGGCCTGCGGGCCGGTCACATCGTGGTGGCCACGGCCGCCCGTACCGCCGACGGATCGAGATCGGTGGCGCTGGCCTCCGGACTGCTGGTGGCGGCCGAGCTGGAGCGGGCCGGCCTGGCCGTACGGACCGGAACGGTGGTCTCGGCCTCCGGGGTCAACGGAGCGGGTCGCGCCCGTCCCATCGCCGACGCGGGCGCCGGCGCCGGCGCTGTGGCCTTCGACACCGAGGCCGGGTGGTTGGCCGGCGCCCTGGGAGCCCGCCGGTATCCCCTGGCCGTGGTCCACGCCGTGGTGGACGGTACCGATGAGCCTCTGTTGACCGCCTGGCTGCACGCCCTGCACGAACTGCGGCGCGTCCGGGGCCCCCTGGAGCGGTGGGCGGCGGCGGCCGGGCCGCGGCGGATCCTGTTGGCCGGTCCCCGGTCGTTCTGCGCCGGCGTCGACCGGGCCATCGACGTGGTGGAGCGGGCCCTGGCCCGCTACGGCACGCCCGTATTCGTCCGCCGGCAGATCGTCCACAACACCCATGTCGTGCGCGACCTCGAGGCCAAGGGGGCGGTGTTCGTCGAGGAGCTCGATCAGGTGCCGCCCGGGGCCACCGTCGTGCTGGCCGCCCACGGTGTCGCGCCGGAGGTGCGGGCCGAAGCCGACCAGCGGGGCCTGCGGGTCATCGACGCCACCTGCCCGCTGGTGGCCAAGGTCCACCACGAGGCCCAGCGCTTCGCCGAACGGGGCTACGACATCGTGCTCATCGGCCACGGCGACCACGAGGAGGTGATCGGCACCGTGGGCGAAGCTCCCGGCGTGGTGCACCTCGTCGAGCGCGGCGCCGACATCGACACGGTGGCCGTGCGCGACCCGCACCGGGTGGCCTATCTGACCCAGACGACGCTCGCCACCGACGAGACGGCGGAGCTGGTCGGCGCCCTCCGCGAGCGTTTCCCGGCCATCGTCGGGCCCCGCTCCGACGACATCTGCTACGCCACCCAGAACCGCCAGGACGCGGTGCGCGCCCTGGCCCGGGAATGCGACGTTGTCCTGGTCGTGGGATCGCGCCACTCCTCGAACAGCAACCGCCTGGCCGAGGTGGCGGTCCGCGAGGGCGCCCGGGCCTACCTCCTCGAGGACCACAGCGAACTCGAGCTCGACTGGCTGCCACGGGCCACGACCATCGGTATCACGGCTGGCGCCTCGGCCCCCGAGGCACTCGTCGGTGGGATCATCGGCGCGCTGGAAGGTCTCGGCCCGGTCGAGGTCGAGGAGCGGACCGTCACCGCCGAAGATGTCCGTTTCACCCTGCCCCCGGAGGTGCGCTGATGCCCATCCCGTTGCGACAGAACCTCCGCGTGGGGACCCACCTGGTGCGCCAGCGCCTCAGGGGCAACAAGCGCTTCCCCCTGATCGTGGAGATCGAGCCGCTCTTCGCCTGCAACCTGGCCTGCCCGGGGTGCGGCAAGATCCAGCACCCGACCGACATCCTCCGGCGGCGCCTGTCGGTGGCCGACGTGGTCGGCGCGGTGGAGGAGTCGGGGACGCCGATGGTGTCCATCGCCGGCGGTGAACCGCTCCTGCACCCCGACATCGACGAGATGGTCGGCGAGCTGACCCGGCGCAAGGTGTACGTGTACCTGTGCACCAACGGGGTGCTGATGCAGCGCAAGCTCGACCGGTTCGTCCCGTCGCGGTACTTCTCCTGGGTCGTGCACGTCGACGGGCTCCGGCAACGCCACGACCTGGCCGTCGACCGGGAGGGCGTCTTCGACGAGGCGGTGGCGGCCATCCGCCTGGCCAAGCAGCGGGGGTTCCGGGTCACCACCAACTCGACGTTCTTCAACACCGACTCCCCGAAGACCGTGCGCGACGTGCTGGCCTTTCTCAACGACGACCTCGGCGTCGACGCCATGATGATCTCGCCGGCCTACGCCTACCAGAAGGCTCCCGACCAGGAACATTTCCTGGGCGTCCAGGAGACCACGGCCCTGTTCCGGGAGGCCTTCGCCGACGGGCGCCGGAAGCGCTGGCGGCTGAACCACTCGCCGCTGTTCCTCGACTTCCTGGAGGGCAAGGCCGACTTTGCCTGTACGGCCTGGGGCGTCCCGAGCTACTCGGTGCTCGGCTGGCAGCGGCCCTGCTACCTCATGGCCGACGGCTACGCCAGCTCGTACAAGGAGCTGCTCGAAACCACCGACTGGGGGTCCTACGGTCGCGGCAAGGACCCCCGCTGCGCCAACTGCATGGCCCACTGCGGCTACGAGCCGACGGCCGTACTGGCCACCATGAGCTCCCTGCGCCAATCCCTCCGGGCCCTGACCAACACCCACTGACCGGGCCCCGGCCGTTCCCGGGGCGTCCCTTCAGCCGACCCGACCGCCCTCACCGGACACGTCGATGACGATCTTGCCGAGCGCGCCGCGCTCGGCCACCCCGCTCAGCACGGTCGCCAACTGATCGAAGGGGTGCACGGCCGTGACCCGGGGGCGCAGGCCGCCGACGATCAGGGCCTCGAGCTCGGCCAGGTGGCGGCGGGCCGTGTCGGGGGCGTGACCGGCGAAGGTGCGGATGTCGAGGCCCATGACCGAGATGCCCTTCAGCAGCACCAGGTTCAGGGGTAGGCGGGGGATCTCCCCGGAGGCGAAGCCGACCGTCACGAAACGGCCGCCCCAGCGCAGACTGCGCAGGGCCGGTTCGGCCACGTCCCCGCCGACCGGGTCGATGACCACGTGACTGCCGCCGCCGGTGAGCTCCCGCACCCGGTCCTTCCACGGCCCGGCGCGGTAGTTCACGGTGGCCTCGGCGCCCATCGACCGGCACAGCTCGAGCTTCTCCTCGCTGGAAGCGGCGGCCAGGACCCGCCCGCCCAGGGCGTGGGCGATGTCGATGGCGGCCGTGCCGATCCCCCCGGCCGCTCCGAGTACGACCACCCACTCGCCGGCCGCCAGCCCGGCCACGCTGCGCAGGGCCAGGTAGGCGGTGCGGTAGGTGACCCCGTAGGCGGCCCCGTCGGCGAAGGTCATCCCGACCGGCAGGGGTGACAGGCCGGCCGCCGGGACGACGACCTGTTCGGCGAAGGCTCCGACGAACACCGCCCCGGCCACGGCGTCGCCCACCCGGGGCGAGTCCACCCCCACGCCGACCTCGTCGACGACCCCGGCGAACTCGCTGCCGGCGGTGAAGGGCAGCGGGCAGGACACCTGGTAGCGGTCGGCCAGCACCAGCACGTCGGGGTAGTTGACGGAGGCGGCGTGCACCCGGACCCGTACCTCCCCGGGACCGGGCCGGGGATCGTCGAGCTCCTCGAAGCGAAGGTTGTCGGGCGGTCCGTAGGTGTGGCACCGGGCGGCGAGCATGGCGTTGGTCTCCTCGCGACGACGAAAGGCGTGGGGTCGGGCGTCGTGGTCAGTGGCCGGTGAACACCGGCGGGCGGCCCTCCCGTCGGGCGGCTCTGGCCTCGGCGTAGTCGGCGGTGGCGAAGAGGGCCGACTGGGCCAGCAGCTCGGCCCGGATACCCCGGCCGACGGCGTCGCTCCACAGCTGATCGACGAGCTGTTTGCCCATGGCCACGGCCAGCGGCGCCCGGCTGGCGATGGTCCGGGCCAGGTCCAGCACCACCGTGTCGAGCTCGGCCAACGGCACGACCCGGTTGAGGATGCCCCAGGCCAGGGCTTCGTCAGCGCTGATGCGCCGACCGGTGAGGACCAGCTCCTTGGCCCGGCCCGGCCCGACCAGCGCGGTCAACAGCTGGGTGCCGCCGGTGTCGGGGAGGATGGCGTAGTTGATCTCCGGCAGGGCCATCACGGCGTCCGGCGACCCGATCCGGATATCGCAGCTGAGGGCCCGCTCGAACCCGCCGCCCAGGGCGTAGCCTTTGACGGCGGCGATGACCGGCTTGGGGCTGGCCATGAGCGCGGCGCCGAGGGTCTGGGTGCGGCGGACGAACTCAAAATCGCTCAGCCCGGTGGCCCGCTGTCCGAGCTCGGTCATGTCCCGCCCGGAGCAGAACGACGGACCCTCGCCCCGCAGGACGACCACCCGCACGGCGTCGTCGCCGAGGGCCCACTCGACGGCGTCCTGCCAGGCCGGCGCCATGGCATCGGACACGGCGTTGTGCTTGTCCGGGCGGTTCAACGAGATGACGCCGACACCGTCCTCGACGCGGGTCAGCACCAGGGCGTCGCCGGGCGCCGCGCCGGTCACCGGGGCAGCCCCAGCCCGCGCTCGGCGATCATGTTGCGCATGATCTCCGAGCTGCCCCCGGCGATGGTGTAGGCCCGGGCGTAGAGGAACATGTCCTGCCACCGGCCGTCGTCGATCGCTTCGGGATCGCCCTCCACCAGCAGGCTGTGCCGCCCCAGGATGGTGAGGGCGGCCTCGGCGACGGCCAGGTTGACTTCGCTGAACCACAGCTTCTGCATCGGGGCGTCGCTCACGTCCTGCTCGCCCCGGGCCACCTTGGTGGCCGACCGGTAGCCGAGCAGCCGCAGGATCTCCGCCTCGGCGAACAGCCGGGCCACCAGCTGGCGGACGCCGCCGTCGGCCGCCGCGGGATGATCGCCCCGGGGGCTGTCCATGGCCAGTCCGACCAGATCGGAGACGATGTCGGGCAGTTTGGAGCCGTAGCCGGCCGTGCCGATCCGCTCGTTGACCAGGCTGGTGGTGGCGATCTTCCAGCCCTCGCCCTCCGCCCCGATCCGGTTGGCCACCGGCACCGTGGCGTCGGAGAAGAACACCTCGTTGAAGTCCGAGGTGCCGGTGATCTCCCGCAACGGCCGAACCTCCACGCCGCGCTGGCGCATGTCGATGGCGAAGGCGCTGATGCCGGCGTGCTTGTCCACCGCGGTGTCGGTGCGGGCCAGCAGATAGCCGTAGTCGGCCCAGTGGCCCCAGGTCGTCCACACCTTCTGACCGTTGACCACGTACACGTCGCCGTCGAGCTGCGCCCGGGTCTGCAGGGAGGCCAGGTCGCTGCCGGCGTCAGGTTCGCTGAACAGTTGGCACCACACGTCCTCGCCCCGCCGCATCCGGCGGAGGAACCGGTCCTTCTGCTCGGGCGTGCCGAACTGCTCGAGGGCCACCTCGACGAGGGTGTTGCCGACCGTGGCCGGGAGGCCGGCCGCTTCGAGCTCCTCGGTGATGATCCGGGTGTGGACCGGGTCGCGGCCGGCCAGGCCGGTACGCGGCATGCCGTAGCCGGCGGTGTACAGCTCGCCGACCCAGCGCCGCAGGGCATCCACGTCCTCGGGGTGCTCGGGGGTGCGGACCCCGGAGCGGGCCTTGGTGGCCAGGGTCGGCCGGTGGGCGGCGATGAAGGCCCGCAGCTCCGTGCGGTAGGGCGCGTAGGCGGCGGGGATCTCCGGCAGGTTGACGTCCACCGGTCCCCCCCTCAGGCCCCGACCGGCGCGGCCGTGCCCACCACGGCTGCCGCCAACCGGCCCCAGACCTGTTCGCGGTGCCAGCTCGGGTCACCGAAGAGCACCTGGTTGGCTTTGGCCCGCCGCAGGTACAGGTGCACGTCGTGTTCCCAGGTGAAGCCGATGCCCCCGTGGATCTGCAGGGCCTCGCCGGCCACCCGGGCGTAGGCGTCGCCGACATAGGACTTGGCCACGCTGACGGCCCGGGGGGCGTCGGGCTGATCACCGTCGACGGCCAGGGCGGCGTAGTGCGTCGCCGCCCGGGCCGCTTCCACGGTCACGGCCAGATCGGCGCAGCGGTGCTTGATGGCCTGGTAGGAGCCGATCGGCCGACCGAACTGGACCCGGTCCTTGGCGTAGCGCACGGTCCGGCCCACCAGCTCGGCCATCCCGCCCACACTGTCGGCGCACACCAGCACGCAGGCCACGTGGAGCTGGTGGGCTGCGGCGGCGTCGGCGGGGGTCGCCCCGAGGACCGCCGAGTCGTCCAGCTGCACCCCGGCGAAGCCGACCCGGGCGAAGCGACGGCCGAGATCGATGGTGGCGAGGCGGCGCACGGTCACGCCCGCCGTGCCCGTCGGGACCACGAACTGGGCCGTCCCGCCCGGGGTGGCCGCGGTCACCAGCAGCAACCCAGCGGCGGCCGCCCCTTCGACGAAGCTGGCCGTGCCGTCGAGGACCCAGCCCGCCCCGTCGGGGGCGGCGGCCAGCTGGTCGGCGGGGGCCGCCCAGCCCCCGGCGGCCCGGCCGGCACACCAGGCGGCCACCGTCCGGCCGTCGGCCAGGCCGGGCAGCCAGCGCTGGCGCTGGGCCGGGGTGCCGTGACCGGCCAGCGCGGCGGCCACGACGTTGGTGGGGACGAAAGGCGCCGGTTGCACCAGGCGGCCGAGTTCCTCGGCGACCACCACCGCGTCGACCAGGCCCTGGCCGGTCAACGAACCCCCGCCGTCGGCCTCGGGGATCAGCAACGAGGTGAAGCCCAGCTCGGCGCCCCGCCGCAGCAGGTCGTCGTCGAAGCCGGGCTCGTCGTCGAACAGGGCTCGGACCCGCGTGAGGGGGCAGCGGTCCTCGAGCAGGCGCCGGACGCTGGCCCGCAGCATCTCCTGCTCATCGTTGAAGCCGAAGTCCACCTGTCCCCCCGCGTGTGATTCGTCTAACCCTATCGGACGACCCGTGCGGGCCGGCCACCCCGGTCTGGCAGACTCGCCCTGACGACGTGAGGATCGGGGGGACATGAGCCAACAGAAGCCGGCCCGGCCGGGCCGCGGGTCGCCCGTCGGGCTGGCGTGAGCGGCGCTCTCGCCCTCCCGGCCGACCGGGCCCTCCTCCGTCGCCGGTGGTACGCCGAAGGTTGGTACGGGACGACCTCGCTGGCCGACGAGATGCGCCTCGGCGCCGAGAGCCATCCGGGGGCCCGGATGATCTTCCACAGCGATGTCCGGCCGGCCGAGGCGACCCTGGCCCAGCTTTACCAGGGAAGCCTGCGGGTGGCCGCCGGCCTGGCCGGTCTGGGCGTGGCCCGGGGCGACGTGGTGGCCATCCAGGTGCCCAACTGGCTCGAGGGGGCCCTGTGCTACCAGGCGGCCATGATCCTCGGTGCGGTCATCGTGCCCATCGTGCACATCTACGGACCGGCCGAGGTCGGTTTCATCCTGCGGCAGTCCGGGGCCCGGGTGTTCATCGTCCCCGACCGCTGGCGTTCCATCGACTACCTCGAGCGGGTGAGCCGCCTGGGCGACACCCCCGACTTGGAGCATCTCGTGGTCATCGGGGAGCGGTGGCCGGCCGGCGCGGTCGGATGGGCCGAGCTCGACCGCTTCGCCGTCGACCCGTTCGTGGCGCCCGTGCTGCATCCCGACGAGGTGTGCCTGCTGGTCTACACGTCGGGCACCACCGCCGCCCCGAAAGGGGTCTGCCACACCCACAACTCGCTGCTGGCCGAGGTGAAGACCCTGGGCGCCACCCTCGACACGGCCGCTCCGACCGTCAGCCTGGCCGCCTTCCCGGCCGGGCACATCGCCGGCGTGCTCGGCCTGACCCGGCTGTTCGTGCGGGGCGCCACGACGGTGCTGATGGACGTGTGGGACCCCGCGGCGGCGGCCGCCCTGGTCGACGAGCACGGCGTCACCTCGACATCGGGCACCCCGTTCCATCTCACCACCCTGCTCGACGCCGCCGAACGCGACGGTCGGACCCTCGCCACCCTGGGCAACTACATGGTCGGGGCGGCCGGCGTGCCGCCGGCCGTGGTCGAGCGGGCGGCGGCCGCCGGCATCGCCGCCTACCGGGCCTACGGGTCCAGCGAACACCCGACCATCACCTCCGGCCGCCCCGACGATCCGCTCGACCGGCGGGCCGCCACCGACGGTCGGCTCCTGCCGGGCAGCGAGATCGTCCTCGTCGACGACGACGGCACCGTGGTGCCCGCCGGCCGGGAGGGGGAGATCGTGTCACGGGGCCCCGACGCCTTCGCCGGCTACCGGGACGCCGAGCTCGACGCCACCGCCTTCCTGCCCGGCGGCTGGTTCCGCACCGGCGACGTCGGCCGGCTCGACGGGGGTGGGTTCCTGACCATCACCGACCGCCGCAAGGACGTCATCATCCGGGGCGGTGAGAACATCTCGTCGAAGGAGGTCGAGGACATCCTGGCCGGCCACCCGTCGGTGGCCGAGGCGGCCGTGGTGGCGGTGCCCGACCCGACCTACGGGGAACGGGTGTGCGCCTTCGTCACCCTGCGCGACAACACCGAACTCGACCTCGAGGCGGTGCGCCGGCATTTCGCCAGCACCGGCGTGGCCCGCCAGAAGACCCCGGAGCGTCTCGAGGTCGTCGGCGAGCTGCCCCGCACGGCGGCCGGCAAGGTCAAGAAGTTCGAGCTGCGCGACCGGCTTCGCGACGCCGGTGGCGTCGGGGAGCGCCCCGAAGGCCACCCGACGGGGCCGGGGGTCGGTCGATAAGGTCGTGGGGTGAGCACCGTCGCCGCCCCCGGTCAGCGTCCCGCCGACCGTGACGCGGTCATCTTCGCCCCCGATGGGAGCACCACCAGCTACGGCCAGCTCGAGGAGCGCTCGATCCGCCTGGCCGCACGGCTGGGCGCTCTCGGCCTGCGGGCCGGTGACCACCTGGCCGTCCTGCTGCCCAACGCGCCGCGGTACTACGAGGTCGCCTTCGCGGCCCTGCGATCGGGCCTGTATCTCACGCCCGTGAACTGGCACCTGACCGTCGACGAGGCGGCCTACATCGTGGCCGACTGCGGGGCGCGGGCGTTGGTCAGCTCGGCCGCCGTGGCCGACCTGGCTGACGCGGTGGTCGAACGGAGCCCCGGCGTCGAGGTCCATCTGACCGACGTCCCCCGGGGCGGGCGGGACGTGGACTACGCCGACGCGGCCACCGTCGGGTCGCCCGGCGCCGCGGTGTCGGACGTCGAGGGCTCCTACATGTTCTACTCGTCGGGCACCACCGGCCGGCCCAAGGGAATCCTCAGGTCCCTCACCGGGCAACCCTTCCCCACCGTCACCACCATCGACCTGCTGATGGCCGGCATGTACGGCTTCGGGGAGGACGCCGTCTATCTCTGCCCGGCGCCGCTCTACCACGCCGCTCCGCTCGGCTGGTCGGTGGGCACACTCCGGCTGGGCGGCACGGTGGTGCTGATGGACCGCTTCGACGCGTTGGGCGCCCTCGAGCTCATCGAGCGCTACCGGGTGACCCATGTGCAGGTCGTGCCCACCATGTTCGTCCGGTGGTTGAAGCTGACCGACGGGGAGCGGGCCCGTCACGACCTGAGCAGTCTGCGTGTCATCGTCCACGCCGCCGCCCCCTGCCCGGTCGAGGTCAAAGATCGGATGATCGACTGGGTCGGACCGATCCTCAAGGAGTACTACGCGGGCAGCGAAGGCAACGGGTTCTGCGCCATCGACTCGGTCGAGTGGCTGGCCCACCGTGGTTCGGTCGGGCGGCCGCTCGGCGGGGCCGTGCACATCGTGGCCGAGGACGGGGCCGAGGTTCCGGTGGGCGAGGTGGGAGGCGTGTACTTCGAGGGATCGCCCCCCTTCGAGTACCACAACGACCCGGTGAAGACGGCCGAGGCGTTCGACTCGCGGGGCTGGAGCACGTTGGGCGACGTCGGCTACGTCGACGCCGAGGGCTACCTCTACCTGACCGACCGGCGCAGCCACATGATCATCTCCGGTGGGGTGAACATCTACCCCCAGGAGGTGGAGAACGTGTTGGCGCTGCACCCCAAGGTGCTCGACGTGGCCGTCATCGGGGTGCCCGACCCGGAGATGGGCGAGCAGGTCAAGGCGGTGGTGCAAGCGGCCGATCCGGCCGACGCGGGCCCGGCGCTCGAGCAGGAGCTCATCGCCTACTGCCGTGACCGTCTGGCCGCCTTCAAATGCCCCCGCTCCGTCGACTTCGACGAGGCCCTGCCCCGTCTGCCCACCGGCAAGCTGGCCAAGCGGCTCCTGCGCGACCGCTACGCCTCCCGCTGAGCAGCCCGCCCTCGGCGACGGCGCCAGCGGGGCGGCG